>JAABUW010005816.1_pt1 | contig 15826 bp, 21 predicted proteins | sample 5560081 | NCBI WGS metagenome assembly JAABUW01 (sample SAMN10711882, study PRJNA513363) | rock metagenome | isolation source: Antarctica rocks | place: Antarctica: Victoria Land, Knobhead sud | reverse complement strand
TTCTAGCGCTAACACAGAAAACAAAAACACGGTGTAGGCATAATACTATTATGTACATTGCCTTAATTACTAAGTGCGACTTTTTACCAGCTGGTAGAGCGTTGGAGCGGTAGGAAGCACCGCCTTAGTCCTAGGCTAACAACGGCACATTGTCACCACATCCGAGCCGCCCCCCGTCACCATGGTCTAGCTATAAGAAGATGGCTACTACTGAGCATTCCTTGCTTAGCAGGTTCCACATGGGGATTTGGCTCCAACCCATCCCTGGCATACTAAAGTATCAGACTGAAATCTTGAAAACGTGGTACCCGCATGCAACTACCGGTCGTGGTACACCCGACCGCGGGGTCAGACTTCAAAGGGGCATGGGCCTTTCAATCGGGGCCCCCTGAGTCACTAAAGCTCCTACAGCTTACCCTCGTACCTGACCTGAAAGTATCGAGCTGATGCACAATTCACTGCAGCAGTACGGCGACAGACTCGCCTACCATACTCGTTTTTCGTGGCCGGCCATCCTTCATCTCTGATTGTGTATAGCTTGTACTAGTACTCTACTCTTTCTCGATAAGTTGTAGCGCAAGATCCGTCGTTATTCTTACTTCCACTTTCCTTTGTCGAGATCAGTTCGCACAAGACAGTCATGGCAGACGCATTCAACAAGGAAGCCTTCACGCTTCTGGGCGTAGGGGTCTTCATCATTGGGCTTCGGACGTTTACGAGGATCAGGACTGCGAAGAGTATTCGCCACCTTGCAGCGGACGATTACTTGATGCTTCTGGCAGCTGTGAGTGAATCCTCTCCCAGACCCATGCATTGCGAGGGCTGCAGCTGACTTCTTTGTCTGACAGGTCATCTACGGCCTGGAGACTGGATGCGCCTATTCTGTGGGCGCCCGTTACATGGGGATGGCGAACAATAGCATGACGCCCCAGCAAAGGGCGAGCTTGTCCCCGGACTCAAAGGAATATCATTTGCGAGTGGGTGGGTCGAAGCTGCAGCTCATGGGGTGGTCATCATACACCTTGCTGCTCTGGACGCTGAAGACCTGTGTCTGCATATATTATATGCGCATGACGTGAGTCCTTCCTTATTTACCATCGTCATTATTCGCGTAAGAGTAAGGATTCTGACCTTGTTTGCACCCGCAGTACCGGTATCGCACACATGAGGATGCGGATCCGTGTTGGCTTTGCACTCATTTTCGTGACCTATGTTATCACAATCTCCTCGATCCTTAGTGGTTGTGGGGTTCCTTTCAAGAAGAATTGGCAGATCAATCCAGACCCGGGCAGTACGTTCTTGGCCCAGGATATCCTGTTCATTTATTGTGAATACTAACTGACGTTGGGCAGATGACTGTCAACCGGCTATTTCGCATATCGACATCTTTGTGACGCTCATACTAAATGTCTTCACCGACGCGTACCTCTTGTCCATTCCTATACCAGTAAGTTCAAAGTACCCCAACATCTAACGGCTACGATCGTCACTAACCAAAGTTCAGCTTCTTTGGAAATCTCAAATCTCCAAAAAGGAAAAGGCATGCCTCATATTCCTGTTTAGTGGTGCACTGTTCGTCATGATGGCCGGCATCTTGCGCTGTGTACTTATCCTTCTCGCCGGCCCTAACGGCGCCCAGCAAGCCGGCAGCTGGGCTGTCCGCGAGACCTTCGTTGCGGTAGTCGTCTCCAATATGCCCATCATTTACTCCCTTGTGCGCGGCCTCTTCAAATCCCTCTCCGAATACTCCATCACCGTCAGCAAGCGCTCAACGGCGAACCCTTCGCGTCACATGCGCCTGGAGGACACGAGCGGCACGCGTGATCGACCCCGTCGCAGTGGCCGATCTCGAGACCCCTATCCTATTACCAACAGCTCGTTTGAGCACATCATTCAAGAGGAGGACTTGGAGAGCAAGGGAGACGGGCACCAGTATCTACCCCCTTCACGATCTGGTCCTATGTCCAGCACGGAGTTAGATGGTTCAGGTACGGAAAGTCGCTCCCCGCGTATTACGGTCGCGACACGCACGACGGTGCAGTCGGAAGCTGCACTTCAAGCGCCTGGCAAGGGCGCAGACGGACTCAATCGTTACCATGTCTCGATAGAGGGACATTCGCCTCCATGAAGTATTGGCGGCATATATATTTAAGATAGAAACTGCTAGACTTTTATAGATGATAGTCTCTACTGTCGAGTGGTCTTTCCTGTACTGAGAACCAAAATTTCAAGTAGGCATTCTTGTTCGTTCTTCTACTGCGAACAGACGTTGCAATCGACAAGACGCATCTTGCTAGGACAGTCAGGTCGAGAAACACTCTGTTGTAGAGACAACGTGAGCTGTTGCAAGACCGGATGGAGACGTTGACTGACACATTCAAACCTTCATCAGTTGGATTACCTTTATAGCTCGTAGGTATAGAGCTATTAGATTAGCATTAGTTTCAAGCTGTATAGATGCTCTCGCTTAGTGTCACGAACAAAGACGTGGATATGTACGTGGTTGCGGGCAATGTACTTATATGTGCCAGAGGTGCGTGCCAAGCATACATGCCAAGACAGTCACATGACCGAATTGTACCGTGACACCTAGGCTCCAAGACTTTGATAGCTAGAACATATCGTGAGAAAGTACGAAGTGGCTGGCACGGGAGAGCAGCGAGGGAGCACGGAAAAGTAGGAAGGGAGCAAGGGAGAGCGACGAAGGAGTAAATGGCCGAAATGGGCTCTTGGGGCTTTAGTACGCGAGCAAAACGGCACAGCCATGCTCAATTCTAAGTCATCATAAGTTTCACTTGGAGATTACTATATATCTAACTATATCTACTCTAGGATCCAATAATAAGGGAATCTTTGCTATCAATTGACGACTTTGCTCATGAAACGATCAAGTCATGTTTAATTTGCGTGAGCCTCGTTGACCAGCACGTATCGATACCTCGCCTTGTTTTGATCCATATCTATCACGGCCTGATTAGCATCCTTCAGCGGCCTCTTAACAATCCACGGTTTCACGTCCTTTTTCACCGTCAATTCCAACATCTCTTCAATCTCGTGCGGTGCGCCGATAGCACTGCCTCCAATCTTGCAGCCCTTTGCAATCAGAGCAAAGGCATTGAATGCAGGTAGCTTGTCTTCGGGCGCGCCCACTTGGATGAATTGGCCGTTTGTGCGGAGGAGCATGAGGTACTGCTCGAGGGGCATGTTGGGAGAGGAGACGGTGCTGATGATGAGGTCAAGGGAGCGGGCATGGTGGGTCGCCCAATCGGGGTCGTCATTAGTGGCGATGAACTCGTCGGCGCCGATCTTCATAGCGTCCGACTTCTTGGCTGCGCTGCGAGAGATGGCAGTGACTTTTTCTGCGCCTAGTGCTTTGGCGTAGAGTATACCGAAGTGTCCAAGTCCGCCAATCCCGACGATACCGATCTTCTTGCCCGGGCCGCAACCATTCTTTTTCAGTGGCGAATAGAGGGTGATTCCGCCGCAGAGCATGGGCGCTGCGTCTTCGGAAGCAATGGCATCGGGGATCTTGAGGACGAAATGGGAGGGTGCGCGGCAGTAATCGGAGTATCCACCGTAAGACTTGCTACCGTCGTCGTATTTGCCATTGTAGGTTCCGACCATATTGTTCGGGCAATGGTTCTCTAGGCCGCTGGCACACTCTTCGCAATCGGGTTTCAAGCATGAGGCAGACTGTGCTCCGACCCCGACGCGGTCACCAACCCTATAATTCTCGTCAGTCTTAGACTGGAATGACAATGGTTTGTAAGGTACTTGATGTTCCTCTCGACCTTCTTGCCAACCTTTACTGCAGTACCCACGACCTCATGGCTGGTAATCTAATCAGTGACGCGAATGTGCCAGGATACTGGTCTGACATACCCAACGCAACAGGGCCACAGTGTGGGAGCCCATCCGCTACGCAGTGTGTGCAGGTCCGATCCACAGATACCACAGTGCGTGACTTTGATATCCACATCGGTTTCCTCCCAGGTTTTGGGCTCATATTGCTGCCATTTCATGTTGCCCTTGACTGAACTGGGATCTAGGCCTAGCCAGCCTTGAAACTTGTAGTCGGTGCTCATGGTTGCGGCTTTTGCGGTATGGGTTGTAGATATTTTTCAGATTGGGAGTGGAGAGGCAATGTTGCGTAGGCTGTGTGTTGACAGTTGGATTGCAGCCGATGGGGCCTTCGACCAATTCATCTTTTATGACTGACGCCATACAGTTACCCTCTGCCGTCATAGCCGACCTCAGGCCGCGGGCCATTGTGAGTTCGCGCTGATCTGCAGCCACCGGTGCGAAGTTTGGAAGCAATTGTGAGATCATCAGGCGGTCCCGAATCGCCTCTCGCGCCAAGAAACGGCGTGGCCGGATGAGGCAAAGCCTAAGTAGAATATTAAAATGTTTGTCAGGCAAGCTGTATCTTCGACACCGTTGGTCCTTGGGTCATAGTGCTTAATCTTCTCTAAATCAGTATGCGACTACTCTCCTTTGATTGACTTTTGAGGGCGAACTGTGGATGATGCCAACACTATTAATCCGACTTGAGGGCGAGTCTGTTGCTCTTCATTCCTACTATCATTCAGCATCCCTACCAAGTCCTTCATCTCTCGATCCTAGTACCAGTGAGCTACTATAACAACCCTAAGCTAAGAAAGCGTTAGCCTCTTTCGATGTGGGAGCTTTTGATGGTGATGCTGCTAGGGCGGACTGCTTGCAGAAAAAGGGGCGGATTTACTAATTCATCTATGTGCAGTGAGCTGTCAAGAGGCAGCAATCTTTCTCTCGGCAACCCTGGAAAGGAATCCCCCTTGACTCTATGTAAAGGCCCAGATCCAGATCATCATACATGAGACCTGTGGCATTGGTAGCACACCGTGGGGTAATCTTCAAATGCGCCTGCCGATGGGGTATACCTGTGCCATATACCAACCAAAAAGAAAGACCCTAATAAACAACGATGCTCGTCCTATTCCACTCTATGCACTCAACAACATGTATCCAGAATGATCGATGCGATCACTTTTGATGTTCGTGAAGAGCCGAGGACATCCATTCGTGGGCAGATGTGGTCGTCGAAGATGAGGATTGCCGCCAAAATCATCGAAAGATACCGCTCCAAATAAGATGCCAGTGCATAAGAAGCCCTCAAACTTTAAGGGTACCCGAGCTGTCCGTGACTACCTGCACCATTTGTAGCGATCCCGTCGGGCCTAGGAGGTGAACCACTATCACTGACGGCATCATCGAACCATTTGTTAACTGCCCCGAGCAGCATCTTCCAGACATTCCCGTTAGCTGGTTCCGTGTCGATGATGTCCCTGAAACGATATTACGGGTCAGTATCGATTCGGTATTACGAGAAGGACGGTAACGTACAGTGGCAGATTCAATCCTTGATCCAACCGTTCAAGAGTGGCCAATCCTCCTGGGTCGTTCCCGAAGCTAATGAATTGGATGCCGAATTGTTCTTTGAGTACTTTATGCTCTTTAAGATCGCCTACTAAATCTGCGATAATCTCAGTAGGGTCGCAATCAGGCTGCCAGGTCGCGTCAGTAAAGACGTAAACGTTCTGTCCTCGCACTGGCTCTGCTGATCTTCCTTTGAAGCTCCACCATGGAGTGGCTGGTTTGACTGGCTCCTTCAATCTTTCCTTGTAGTTTTGGACAATGGTTTGTAGTGACGATCTGATGTTCGAGTTGCCTTCATAAGTTTTATGATGGAGGATCTTCGTTAGCTCCTTGCTTTTCCCCTTTGGCGATCTATGTTTTATTCCGGAAATGGTGAAAAACAATTCGATGCCATCCGGGTCTGAGTCCTTAACCATGTACGCCAGTAGTCCGACAAGAGCCTGCACTTCTAGCCGGTGGCGTTTCATCGAGAGCGAATCGTCAATGAGAAAGATCTGAGGTTCTTTGTCAGTACACAGTACGAGATGGAGACCTCTGCCGTATTGACTTACGTGGTCTCTCCTGTTCAAGTTGTTGATGAGGTAACCGTCGGGCAGAGAAGTCTTGATCCCGCTTTTCGTGTTGTCTTTCCACTTCTGAGCTACAGCGACCGATAAAGTGGGCGGTGGCGGCTTTGGTGCTGGCGAAGGCGTAGCAGAAGGGCTTTCTGAATTTTCCATTACTGGTGTTCGGGCAGCTTCTGTTTGTGCAGCAATAGGCGGACTAGTGCGATCCTTTCGTTGACCGCTCTGTACCCTTTGAGTGGTGGACCTTGCATCTACTGTGGATAACGCCGCGGACGCGGCTGGGACTTGATCCTGGCGACTGTTCATTGTGGGGAAAGCCAGGTCCCGATGGAGCATGCCAGGATCGGTCACAGGACTAGCCGCGGGGAAGGTGCCGGCTCGATCATTGTTCTGACCTTTTCTCGGATTGAACGTACTCCGGCGCTGTATCCTAGAAGTATTGGGACTTGCGTAGCGAAATTTTGAAGATACCGGACTGGATGGAGACGCTGACCATTGATCGTCGTCATCACTTGCCGCCTGATCGTAGGTTTGCGGTTCCATAAGAATGAAGTCTTCCTGTCGACCGAATGGAGGTGAGCGCTTGGAGTTCTTCCGTCCAGGTGAGGCTGGGGGGTTGAAGTTGTACACCGGATGGCCATTTCCAGCTTTGGGATACGCCGTACTTTCCGGATCTGAGCGAAATTCAGTGGGGATGGTGCCATAGCCCTGAGAATGTCTCGAGTGAAATTGATGATATCCGTTCGGAACTTGAGGCGGCGTTCTCGGTCGATCGTCCAATTTACTTTGGGAATTTAGCATAACATTCATTCCGCCAGAAAATCGCCAGCCTGCAGACCTTTCCAACTCTTTTTCTGCTGCTGCAAGTATGCGTTCCGACTTGATATACAAGGCACGAGCAGAGGGCCGGCCATCGTCAACTTCCAGCATATCTTTGACCATGCCTAGCGCTGGTTCTGTGACATGGTCCGAACGTCCACAATCTAGGATAAGATTGTTGTGCATTTCATGCACCATATCAAAAGTGGTATTCCCATCATGAAAACAATCGTTGACCCTGAAATTGGCGATCTTCTGGGTCTCCATGCGGCGTCGGCGACGGTATTCCAGCAGACCATCCCATCCGCGAACGACCCAGATAGCAGCTTCACTGAATACACAACCTAGGGAGTAGATGTCAACGCTCGGTGTAACTTGCATCGGCTGTCTATCGACGAGATCGTTGACCCGATAACATTCTGGGGCTCCTGTTCAACGAAAGTCAGTCGCAGCAACAGATGACTCAGCTAAAGGTGCAATACCGTATGCTTGAGTGCCGTGCGTGTCTTTGCCGGTAGCATCGAGTTTTGGGGATATTGTCCTCGTGAAATGGCTCAGTCCAAGATCGGCAAGTTTGAAAAGACAATCAAAGGCTGATCCACTTTGACTGCTTTTGATCAGGATATTGGCAGGTTTCACGTCCTGGTGCCATCTAGGAAAGTAAGCTTTCCACGTCACGAGTTTTGACAAAAGGTAAGCAATCACCCTTGAAGAAATTGTGGTCCATCTGCTAAATTACGCGGTACGTTGTGTATTATGCTCAAAGCGTTCAAGATCCTAAATATTCCTCGCCAGAATTTTATGATCTCTTCACCACGCGAGGGTGGAGTAGTGGTCCGGAAATAATCCTCCAAAGTTCCTTTGTCCGCGTACTCCAGGATCACATTGTACGTTCCCTTCTGGGTAAAGCTTCCGTGATAGCCGATGATGTCTGGGTTATGTCCCTCGCGGCGAAGCTCTCTGAATGCGCTGACCTCGTTATTATAGTATTTCTCCGCCTCCTTGGTCTCGTAGGTCTTCAAGACATAGGTGTTTGCGTGTTGATCGTTTCTGTTCTTTTTGACGTCAGCAAAGGTTTACGTCAAGCTGTAAGGTATCTCATGCACCTCTTCAGTGTTGCGTTTTGGAGTCAACTGATTGTAGTACGGATGTAAAATGATTTTGAAGGTGGTTGCGCTTCCACCAGTCCTAAGTCTTTCTTTATGTGTGATAGGAAGAACCTCTCTATCCCCGAAGATCTTGTTCATGTTGTCATGGAATATCGGCGCGCAAAATTCCCATTGTTTTTGGTAGAAGGAGTCGAAGAAGTTAGGGTCTGTAGGAGCTATGGGGAAAGATTCTGGCGGTGTTTTTAATGGTAAATGCTGATCGCGCAAGTCATCGTGATGGACAAAATGTTCAATGTAGCAACCTTTGCCAATCAACAGGAGTATGAAGAAGACCTTGGAGTAATTTTCTCGAATCTCGTCAGGTCCGACTGGAGACTCGGCTCGATCACGAAATAATGCACGGAGGAGCTTTTGAACGCGGTAATGGTCGCCGAAATAATTCTCAAGCTCCAGGTATGGTAAAAATGGACAGTTGCAGTTCACTTGAGCATCTCCACTGCCCATTGAGCGAGAACGTTTGACCCATTGATGGAAGTGTTGGATAGTAGGGTCGTGATCAGGCTGCGGCTTATTCATAGTGGAGGCACACAGTCACCTCGAGCAGGGCAATGAAGGGGCGAAATAAGACAAATCGCGACTGCGCTGACATAGCTATCGATGTTTGAGAAAGGAAGAAATTCCTCAAGACTCTTAAAAGTGAGACGAAGAAAACAGAGAGATTCCCACCTGTCCCCCGCTCGACGATCTACTAGGCATGCAGCTACGACGTAAAGGGCTGAACCGAGTCCTCTATCTCTGCTGACTGCATATTGCCGCTCATTGGGCGCTCTACTGGTGATTGTATTTGTAAAAGAATGGCAATATAAGATATTGCAAGAGCGATGAACGATACTTGCAGCCAGGCAAATCAGCATATCGGTACAGATCATTCGTTCAAAGCAGGAGCTAAGCCCCCGGGGAGCCGTATGAGCCTCCTAGAATCACGCTGGGGAGAGCCGGGAGTGGCTGTGCTTGCCGGACGCTTCAATGTGGATCGGCTGTGCTCGAGATGTCAATTGTACGATGAAATGACCATGATGCTGAAGGGTGTAGGTGACAAGCAAGAAGCTACATCTGCTAAGCCTAATCGGGACCGTGATGTAAGTCTATCACGAGCGTCCTTTCCTGATTGTTCTGCCATTGATTGGTGTGTTCTGGCAACCATAGTACAATTCCGATGGCAACCAATCTTCTGTCAGCTCCATCGGTTTCTGTCACCCCCAATCATAATTCTTCATCAGAACTGGGATCATACAAGGCTTTCCACCTCCGACTCACGAGCCTCACGATCTACTTTCTCCTGGTTCATCCTCTCTTTCCTGACCTCCCACCAATAAAAGCCATACCAGGCGAGGAGGGTGACACACACAAGAGGTAAACTAATTGCAAGATATAGCTGCAACGCCGCCAGCTCCACACGACTCCCCGAGCTTCCTGTGCTCGTTGGCTTGAAATTGACAATGTCGGTGCTCATAAGTGTCTTCTGACACTGTCAGCCACATCTAGACGCATTGTGCGTCGACTTACGGATATAAAAGTGCCTGGAAGGAAAAATAAGGTAACGAGAGTGATGATCCTCATAGATACTGTCTCTTGTTTGGTCTTCTGTGCGATCTCGTGCATATCCTTCGTGGACTTCTCCATGTTACTTGTGGATGACTGCGTATCTCGCGTAATGACTTCCATATTGCGCGTCGATTGATGAGCTTTGATAGCTAAGAACTTGCTGGCTTCCATGTTTCGATACTCTAATATACCGTATAACTATTACAGGTCAGCATACTGTTGCGTGATGTACGGCGACGGCGAGTTTACCAGACTCTTCCGAGCATCAAGCAACCGGACCAATGTCTCGACCCTTGACTGTTGCATTCGATGGTCGTTCGCAACGACCGCAATGCGTTTATCGAATCGCGACAATTCACCTTTGCACTTCGACTTCAACTCCTGCGAAAAGTGTTCCGAGTCTGCAATGAATCGATAGTGCTCCCGTAGCTCGGTCAGGACGTTGATGTTAGTTTTGAGCACAAACAAAGTTTCGTTCGCTTTCTCCTCAATGAATTTGATCTTCTGCAAGTCACTAAAAGAAAATTCTGGTTGCACCTCCTCTTGCAGTAATTCCGGTGAAGTAAAAGGGGACTGAGACAACGGCGGAGTGGCTGGCGGCGTTACAGGCCGTTGGGGCTGAAACTCCGAAAACTTGCTTCTGGGTGACTCGTCCTGCTGAATCAAGGTCTTCTCGGAAAATGGATTCGACAGATTAGTGTTCACTCGGATATTCTTGGATATTCGACTTGATAGGCTTGTGTTCACCCTCATCTTGCCAGCCGACGAAAAGCCTGTGGTTACTCGCGATGATGTCCGTGGCGTCCTTGGACTTGACGGCTCTTCAGTGATAGGACTCGAGGGTGTATCGACAATCGATGTTAGTGTGCGTCTGGTCAGTGCTTGGAATTGCTCATCGAGGAAATTGATGTACCAGCGCCAATTTTCGCCAGACCATTCACAGAGAATCAAATGAAAGGCGAGCGTTGCATCAAAACAACGATCCACCGTCTCGAACGACGGTTTCTCGGACCAACGCGAAGATTTCATGGCTGATCTAATCCGGGTCTTCATCATTTGGTTGCCTTTGATGACAATCCAATTTGCCCGGCCAGATTCGAGATCCAGGGAGTGATGAATCGCACATTGGCGAATTGACCATGGCCATTCTGGCTGGCTTAGCGACGTCTCCACCGATTTCAGGCCATAGCATAGCTGAACTCCAAGGCCAGACCAGCCTAGCTCAGGTATCTGAAGACCTCTCTCAAATTCGGCTAGACAGGTGTCTTGTCGAAACCCGCTGAAGTGAAAATCTTTTGCATGTTCTTGTCTTCCAAAAGGGAATAGAAAATCCAAAACAGCTGGCATGACTTGATGATAGCTGAATATGGTCATCAGCATCTGCCGAGTTGTCTTGAGCCTCTCGCGCCCATTACGAGCGTAGATGAAACTGCGAAAGCGTGTCAGGTGTTGATCTCGGACTGGGATTATAGTATCTCTCACACGAATCTGCATCGCGGATCCTCGTGTTCTGGGGGACTTCTAATCTGCAGCTGCTTTCTCAGCTCAGAGATATTACGGACACAGGTGTGCCAGAAATCTAGGTACCGGCTGGATCAGACCCCATGTCTCGCCCAAAGATTGGACCATCGCCCTAGGTAAACATACCTTTGCCCTGAGCGTCGAATTCGGAAAAATCCACAGTAGCTTGGGCCTCGTTGTGGAAAAGACGGCTTTCGTGTTCGTTCAATCGCTCGTAGTACGAGTCTATACTATGCTCGTAGGTATTGTGGCGAATAAGATTCTTCGGGAAATCCAGAGCTTCTTCGCACGAAGTATCCAATTGATTTTTTTCAGTCATGTTGATGCGTGTTGTTGAGTAAAATCGTGCTGAATGAATTTTCGAGTGGGTCAGACTCGGGCATTTAAGAGAGATATCTCAAGTATGCCTTGGGAGGCTGAGGATGGCATTATTGATCAAGGAATGCTTGGCTTCGAATTCAGGTGGAGATGTCTCAACCTCTATACGGCGCGAGGCTTATATCGCATTGGTCAAGGTTTCTATTCTTGATATCAAGCTGTTACGAGTAACCGCATCATGTACTTCGGCCCCGACGTATGTATCTGACTGCAAAGAGAGGCGCTGATACTAAGCGAAGGCTTCCCTGCATGACAACGAGACCCAATGAAAGTGCCTGACCTCGCATTGGGAGATGCTCCGCCTTGAACGACGCCCCCACCACATCTGGAAACCCCGCAATTGGAGCCTCATATCCAACCTCTGGGTCCCATCCTCAGAAGCGCAAGTCGAAAATCTTCTCTCTCTCAGCCTGCTTCGTGTCAAACTCGCTGCCTCAAAGGCGCTGCCACATCGGAGCTCACCTGCGTCAGATCTCTCGGAATCCAGAATCTATAGTGATCGAGTTTCAACTGAAGATGTCAACTTGGAAGCGCAGCTTAGCTCAATTATGCTAGATGGCGCACCACAGTATAGAACTTGTAGTTCTCAAACAATTTCTTCAAGTAACCCTCAACATCGACTTGGTTCAATCGGTAACTCGAGATCTCATTCCACCTCCACTGGTCGGGCATGTTGATGTGGCGAGCGAGTCGGCAATGGGGGTGGCTCAAGGTCGCAGTTCAACTTGGCGGAGCTGATTAACAGGATTTGGTAAGGCGAATATTCTTCGACCGCAGTGAAGATGCCCTACATAGCAATGAGAAACATAGGGTGGGATGGGATTTCCGAGGAAGGCGGAGGGGGCGGGTCTTAAGTACAGGGGCGACTTTTCGATAAGCCAGAGGCTCGGGTCCATGCATGAAGCCAGGACTTGCAGAGCTGCAGTCGCATGGTCAACCACTTCGAATCGGGCATCAACTCCCTATCCTTCCTCACCGGCCCACCCTCATGATATCAGCGGTAGACTTGCGGCTCTCATTCTGCAGGAGACAACAGCGGCCAATGAAGCGGCAAAGCGATTTGGGGCTCAACAATAGATCAAGACAGCGGCGCCTCAGCCTCGGATACATTCTCTCGCCACGGGCTGTGCGTTTTGCTCCAGGATTCTTTCTAGTCTGCAACTCCACGTTCCTGATGTACCCTCCATCAGCCACCCGGCCCACCTCGATCCAATCAGATCCTATTGGATTGCACTCAATGATGTGAGAAGCCTCCGTCGAGAAGACTTGACCGTGCTCATATGTGCGCAAGGGTCTCGTGCCGCTAAGCATATCTGAGACCACGGCAATTGGGTAGTACCCGTGCACACTTCTCTACCGACTTCAAACAATGCCTTCTGCCAGCCTAGTCTATCAGAAAAGAAGTGGCAATCAGAGAGGTGCCCATTCTTTGAACATCAAGCTTCGCAGCTTTCAAAAGCAAAGCTCTATTACCTCAATACCCATGTCGATTTTTATTTGACACGATCTTCTACACCCTGTCAACGATTTCCGAGTAAATGGAAGATCGGCTTCGATGGTGTCTGGTATCAGATTCAATTCAATCTCATTGCTGCAAAATCCTCTGACAGCAAGCCTACTGCTCCAAGTATCCGTCTCCTTGTCTTCAGGGTCTTGTCACTCCCTAAGATCGCAGCCTCGGCCCCATACTTGGTATCAAGCATCGTGCCATCGAATGAATCTGGCGTGACGGCTTTCAGTCTGCTCCAGATATCCTGCTGATTTATAGCCATTGCAGTCATGGCTTGGTACAGGAACTACCGGAGCTTGTCCTTGACACCAGATACAGCACACAGCCAATATGTCTGTATGTCGCATACGGCTATTCTCAAACATGGCCACGCTCGTGCTCACTGGGTGCTCCTTAGATGGAGATGGTACCCTGGTCCTGTGCCCCCGGATCATCCTTTGACGCGTCTGTGATAGCGGGCGGCGCGTTGATGAGCTTGGTATCTCGTTCGCGGATTGGTAGTCGAATGACCAGTTTCGAGACCCCTTGTGGATTCTTACACCAATGGAAAAGGTTGCGGCTTTCATCGACAGATCCGTTGCCGGTTTGCCTCAGAGGATGACATCCTCCCCCGTAGGCGGGCATCGTAGTTCTCAAAATCCACCGCTTGGCTGTTTCTTCTCGCTTTTCAATGTCAAGGACCGTTTGGACGGCAATTGTCCAATGAAGTTCGGGCTGAATTTGGAACTGCTTGAGGCGTCCGAACGAGGCTTCTATGTTACAGAAAGAATGCCATGCTCTGTTTCGTAGCTCCGCGGTTTTGGCGATGAGTAAAGCAATCCGCGATCGAAAGGCCAACAGATCTTCCGCAGTCACATATGGAAGCGAACAAAGTGGTCGTGATACCTTGCTACTAGCGCCACAAAGGCAGTGCATAACCACGAAGACCACTGGCCAACTTGATAGGCTTTCTCGGAATCGGGAGAAATCCTATACAACAATGCTGACGACGAAGAACGGCGCACAAAGAATCACCACCGCGCAAGCGATCAATTAATTGAAACCTGCAGGCACTCTGACGGCTCCCCTTGAGTGCCTCGCAGGCAGCATCTATTAGCCATGGGGTGCTCCATGCCGAGAGTGCCACAACAAAACTTGTGAGTGTGGGCGAAGAGTCAATTCTTTCTGGTTGCGAAAAATACTAGGAATTTTCATGAGATTACAATATTTCATGCAATCGAGGAGCGTCGAGTCCACTACATGATACGAAGCATTACATCCTCTTCACCCTACAAGGCGGATACCTGCTTATCAACACCAAACCCCATTATCTCGGGTCTAAAATGGCCGCACGCGAGCACTCCACGTTGGATTGATAGCTAGTGGGAGGGCTGACCGCAATAAAGAAGCAAAGTAGCATGGATCAGGATCATTATAGCGATGGTCAACAATTACTCAGGTCTGGAACACTTACGGTTCGTATCTGTCATCAAAAGAGCTCACGTTTCCAGACCCTTGAATGCAGAAAGTTGACAAGCAGAAAGCTGACTGAAGAAGAAGGTTGCAGTGGCCTGGGTAACATGTCCAAGATATCGAAAAGATCAAGGACGGACTCCTTTCCATGTGGGTGATATATCCCAAAACGTCTAATTTTGAGTGTCCAAATTACCTTCAGCGGATTAATTACATTACTAAATCCCTCACTATTCAAAGCTACAACAGGCAGCATTATATGAGAGTTGTACCCCACCAGCTGCACCCCATGTTGAAAGATAGCCTGCGAGGTGACACTGAAACATATCTTTTACTGGAGAAGCCGCTAGCACGCATACAAACAGGTCTAGGCACGTCATCATCTCATATACATGATTGTTTTCTGGCTATCGAAGTCTCGTGCCCCACCCTTCTGATTGAAATCCGAAAGGCAAACTTGGAGCTTAGTGATACCTCGAATCATCAACAAGCCCAGCTCCGCGCTGCACCACGTGCCCGAGCCTCAACCCCGAGATGACTTCCACCATCGTTCTTGGATTCCGGTCGTAGTAAGGAGAGCTGACATGACCGCAACTCATTTCCAGGACGAAGCTGATGGATCCGAGCGGCAAGCTGGGGATTGATCTCCTACCCGCTCTGTGTTGGAAGGAAATTCTACATCTACTGCTAAGATACTAGGAAGCCAAGGCTTGATCAGGACCGAGAGTCTTATACCCAGCCAACGACGGAGAAATGGGTGATATCCAGCTCCATCCTATCCTCTGGCACCGTGTCAAATCCAGACGTGAGCGAGTCCTCATCGAAAAAAGATGTCCGCACAGCCTCCAATCCTGCGTATGTCCAGTCGATGGCAAGCGAAGATATAGATGGCCAACACCTTTTGGTCCGGAAAGAGAACATTTCAACAGAGACCAATCTGTTGAACATAATCAGCTTTGACCCGAACGTTGTGCACATCTTGATCGTCCTTGAAAAGAAAGCCACCAAAACTGTCCCGTCTCTCAGAACATCGCCAGACACCTACAAAGCCATGACTCAAGATACTCTGAACATAGAACCCTCGATGCCTTAGAACGAAAACCCCTACCTCTCGACCTTCCAAAACCAACGACACAATATCTCAACCACCTCACATCCTCGCCGCTTCAACGATAATCTCGATCACCATCAAAGCTGGGATTCACAACCAACTCAACCATGCAGCACCATCTCCAATTGCCCCAAATGAACCCCCACCAAAACCTCTCCATGCCATCGCCCTAAGCCTATCCCCCAAACGCACCCACCAGCGCCGATCCCGCTCATCCCTAAGATAGTCCCCCCAAATGCTCCATCTGGGCCCCAGGCTCATTCTCACGTCTCGTTCGTTGTCCGTCTCTATTTCCACAATTTGCCGCTGAGGTAGCTTCACCAGGTGAATTTTTACAACG
>JAABUW010005815.1_pt1 | contig 15827 bp, 10 predicted proteins | sample 5560081 | NCBI WGS metagenome assembly JAABUW01 (sample SAMN10711882, study PRJNA513363) | rock metagenome | isolation source: Antarctica rocks | place: Antarctica: Victoria Land, Knobhead sud | reverse complement strand
TTACCATGCTTATATCAATTGAGATGGAGCATCGCAGCTGATATGTTCAGAGGTTTGAGAAGCTGAACCATTGGCCATATTCACAGCAACAATACGTTATGCAATCTTTCCCCATTCGGTTCAACTCCCAAACAGTATATGTATTCCAAGCATAGCAGGAGATTGAGCAGTTTCGTAAGAAGTCAAACTTGTAAGACTGTAGTCTGAGTATTGTAGGAGACTGTCCTCACCCACATCCATCTAAATCCGCACTCTTCCGAAAACTATCACCAGCAGGTGCAGAGGTCAAAGAATAACAAATGATAGCCAAGAATGCTATGACAACTATTGCATCAAGTGACTTTTTGAATATCGAAGTTCCAGATTGATCAGTTCTATTTATCTATATCCTTCTTGTGGCGGCAATGAACCCCGAGTCAGTGCTTGTAAGATTCCAAGTATACGATAAGTCTAGCTGTTCAGTTCAACATCTCTGTGGAGATCAGTTATATTGTAAGAATCGTAGCCACGCTAAGGCAGCGGCACGAGCGGGTTCGCAAGCGCCCGTATGACTTAAACGAGAAGTTGGTGAAAGTGAATAATTCCTAGTGGACCTAAGTATCTATGTCGCTGACTCACTTTCTATTCTCACATACTTACCTTGCAACTAGCATCGTTCTTCCCAGGGTAACCAACAGGTTCGATAGGCTTGGTTTTCCATAAGATCGAATACACCGGGTCGTTCTTACACTTACAGCACACCCTGCCAGATCCCCACCATCGATTCCACAAACAAGACGGAAAGAGAACGCATATCTATAGCAGGAGCTTGATAGTCGGGGCACAATCTCGAATCAAACGTAAGTATGGCTACGAATGGTGATATGCCCTCGGATGACGAATCCCTGGGAGGTTCGCCGCCATTTGAAGCTGCCAACGGCCACGATAATGATGATATCGACGACGACGAAATTCTTGATAAGCCAAAATCTGCGCTCAAGAAAACATCACGACCAGACCCAGTGCCGGAGATAGTGAGACCAGAGCTTCCAGAACAACCAGACCCCCACGACCTTGATGTCTCCACGTTGACCCCACTTTCCCCAGAGATTATCGCAAGACAAGCTACGATAAATATTGGCACGATCGGGCACGTTGCGCACGGGAAATCGACCGTGGTAAAAGCAATTTCAGGTGTGCAGACCGTTAGGTTCAAGAATGAGCTGGAAAGAAATATCACGATCAAACTTGGCTACGCGAATGCAAAGGTTTATAGGTGTGACAATGAGGAATGTCCAAGACCGGGGTGTTATAGAAGCTTTAAGAGTGAAAAGGAAGTTGATCCACCATGTGAGAGAGAGGGATGTGGTGGTCGATATAGACTCTTGCGACATGTTTCGTACGTTAACACCTTTTATCGATCGAGTCCCAATACTGACCCTGACTGCGAAGCTTTGTCGATTGTCCTGGTCACGATATTCTTATGAGTACAATGTTATCGGGTGCCGCAGTTATGGATGCAGCCCTTCTCCTCATAGCTGGTAACGAAACATGTCCTCAACCCCAAACATCTGAACACTTGGCAGCCATTGAGATCATGAAGCTCAATCACATCATAATTCTGCAAAATAAGGTCGATCTCATGCGAGAAGAAGGTGCAGAGGCGCACTATCAGTCGATTCTCAACTTCATTCGCGGCACCGTCGCTGATGGGTCACCGATCATTCCTATTTCCGCCCAACTAAAGTACAATATCGATGCCATCAACGAATATCTCGTTACCAAGATTCCAGTGCCCGTCAGAGATTTCGGTGCTGCGCCGCATATGATAATCATCCGCTCGTTCGACGTCAATAAGCCGGGTGCCGAAATTGAGGAACTGAAAGGTGGCGTTGCTGGTGGAAGTATCTTGACTGGGGTTCTGAAATTAGGGGACGAGATAGAAATTCGGCCTGGACTGGTCACTAAGGACGAACAGGGTAGGATCAAGTGCCGGCCCATCTTCAGCAGAGTTGTTTCGCTCTTCGCGGAACACAATGATCTCAAATTCGCTGTACCGGGTGGCTTGATCGGTGTCGGGACTCGTGTGGATCCAACACTTTGCCGTGCAGATCGACTTGTCGGATTTGTACTTGGATTGAAAGGCCAACTTCCAGCCATCTACACGGAGCTTGAAGTTAACTTCTTCCTACTTCGCCGACTGCTTGGAGTCAAGACTGCGGATGGAAAGCAAGCAAAAGTCGCTAAGCTTGCTAAGAACGAGGTCCTCATGGTCAATATCGGATCTACGGCTACAGGGGCTAAAGTTATGGGCGTAAAGGCGGACGCAGCCAAATTAAGCCTGACGAGTCCCGCATGTACAGAGATTGGAGAGAAGATTGCTCTAAGTAGGAGGATCGATAAGCACTGGCGACTAATTGGATGGGCGAATATTGTTGCGTAAGTTTGCCTGTTGCTGCTAAATGTTCCCGTATGAGGGTAGCTGACAGACCTCTTCAGGGGCAATACGCTGGAGCCGAGTATCGACTGAGCATCTTTACCTACTACTCACAGCGTCGAAGCTCCTTCATGAAGAACCGAGGTCCACGAATCAGGATCTGCGAAGACTCCTACTCAGGCCTATGATAGCATCTCGCTCAACTTTTGTACATTGCACGTAGCCACACAAGTGACATTGAATGCTTAACTGTCGGGAAGGAGTTACAAATTCATAGTGTGCCAGCTCGACGCCAGACCTAAGAAGCTGGGGTGTATTCTACTAATCCAGATTGAAGGTTTTTATGCAGCTCATCAGATATTATGAGACATGTCGTGGCCATGCGTCTGGAAACAAGCAACGGATTGGCCAAGAATTGTGTGAATTGCAATGCATGGTTATAGTGCAAGCCTGTTATCTTAGTTCCATACATACATTCAATAACATGTCACTCTTAGAAAGATCTGTTCATCTGCTTGAGTTAGGGCAGTGAAGAACAAAGAATAAAGAACGTTAACAGATCCGCGCCAGATACGCGGATAATTGACAGATCGCCGCACCTGCTACGGCGACCTAGAAACGCAATTTTGGGCGAAACTTTTATCCAGCCAGTGCCAGCTCAATTTCAGGAGCTCTTCATATCCATCAACACAATCGGCCCAACACAACCTTGCTGTACTGCCACTCCTTATCTCTCCTTCGGGTCGGCGTACATGGTGCCTTATTTATCACTCAACGCTCCCTTGTAAAGCGGCTCAACCTGGTCATCAAGCTACGCGTTTTGCGGACCAAGTGTGCTCAGGCGGAAGGTGGATGAACGTCAAGGAACATCGCCGCAACTATGGCAGCTCTTCCTATCCGTTTCACGGAGATTCTACAGGTGAGGCTGAGCCTCTTCTTGCTGTGAAAGCTGCAACCGGGAAACTTGCTAACCTATCTATGCGCAGTTGACGCAATCAGAGATTGATGTATGTTGATCTTGATCCTACCAGACCAACTCTCCATGTCCACACTATATTTTGAGCTGACATCCAGGCCAGCCAGCGTCGATAGGATTCAATTCATGTGTGAGTTGATGCACCTTCGCTAATAGCCACACTATGTAATTAATGTTCGCATAGACTCTAGAATCCGATCACTTCATCTGCGTACGTCAGAGACTCAGCGAAACCGAACAACCCCAGGTCATCATCATCGACCTCAAGAACAACAATGAAATCATCCGGAGACCTATCAAGGCGGACAGTGCCATCATGCACTGGACCAAGCAGGTCATTGCCCTCAAGGCAAACCAGCGAACACTACAGATTTTCGACCTAGCACAGAAGCTGAAGCTTCAATCTGCTACGATGAATGAGGATGTACTCTTCTGGAAGTGGTTTAGTCCAACTAGCTTGGGCCTTGTCACAGAAACCGCTGTATTTCACTGGAATGTTTTTGACCCCAATGAAACCGCCCCTATCAAGATTTTCGAGCGTAACAATAATCTTTCCGTAAGTCCATTCTGCTGTCTGTGTTGAGCGGAGTTAATCACACGACTTCCAGGGCTGTCAAATCATAAATTACCGTGTCAATGAGGATGATAGATGGATGGTGGTGGTAGGCATTTCGCAGCAACAGGGACGCGTCGTGGGTGCAATGCAACTATACTCTCGAGAGCGCGGAATTAGCCAAGCTATTGAGGCCCACGCAGCTGCTTTTGGCACAGTCCGTCTAGAGGGAGCCCCTGCAGAAACCCGCCTCTTCACATTCGCTGTAAGGACAGCAAGTGGTGCCAAGCTACACGTGGTCGAGATCGATCACCAGGCCTCAAATCCTACGTTCCCCAAGAAAGCTGTGGAGGTCTTCTTCCCACCGGAAGCGACTAATGACTTCCCAGTGGCCATGCAGGTCTCTCAAAAATACAGCGTCATCTACCTAGTGACGAAATACGGGTTCATTCATCTTTACGATCTAGAGTCAGCCACTTGTATCTTCATGAACCGCATTTCGAGCGAAACAATTTTCACCACAGCTCCCGATTCCGAATCCTCTGGCATCATTGGGGTCAATCGCAAAGGGCAAGTGCTATCTGTTAGTGTTGACGAGAACACAATTATACCGTACTTATTGCAAAACCCTGCAAACGGTTCACTGGCTCTAAAATTGGCTTCAAGGGCAGGTTTGCCTGGAGCAGATAACCTCTACCAACAACAATTCGAACAGCTCTGCGCACAGGGTCAATATCAGGAGGCTGCCAAGATTGCAGCGACTTCACCACGTGGCTTTCTGCGTACACCTCAGACAATTGAGCGATTCAAGCACGCCCCCCAAACCCAAGGGCAATTGTCAGTGATATTGCAATACTTCGGCATCTTACTCGATAAGGGTACCCTCAACCGGGTTGAGAGTATTGAGCTTGTCCGTCCTGTTCTAGCACAGAATCGAAAGCACCTCCTCGAAAAGTGGCTGAGGGAGGACAAATTGGAGTGCTCGGAAGAATTAGGGGACATTGTCCGGTTGCACGACCCGCAACTCGCTTTGAGCATTTTCTTACGTGCTAATGCCCCTCAAAAAGTTGTTGCTGCGTTTGCGGAGACCGGGCAGTTCGACAAGATCCTTCCGTTCGCTAAACAGAGCGGTTACAGCCCAGACTTTGCACAGCTTCTACAAAACATTGTGAGAATGAACCCCGAAAAGGGCGCCGAATTCGCTACTGCACTTGCCAATGACGAGAATGGACCTTTGGTGGACTTAGAGCGCGTGGTTGACATCTTTCAGTCGCAAAATATGGTACAGCCGGCTACAGCATTCCTTTTAGATGCACTCAAAGACAACAAGCCCGAGCAAGGACACCTGCAGACCCGACTCTTAGAAATGAACCTAGTCAACGCTCCCCAAGTTGCGGATGCTATCTTGGGCAACGAGATGTTCTCATACTACGATAGGGCGCGGATATCACAGCTTTGCGAGAATGCTCAACTGTTTCAACGGGCGCTAGAAAATTCTGATGACCCAGCTGCTATCAAGCGAAACATCGTACGGACCGACAAATTCAAACTAGAATGGTTAGTAGACTACTTTGGCCGGATGTCTCTGGAGCAATCCTTGGACTGCTTGAACGAGATGCTCAAGGCCAATATCCGTCAAAATCTGCAGGCTGTTGTACAGATCGCTACCAAATACTCGGACTTGTTGGGACCCAGTAGGTTGATTGAGCTTTTCGAAACGTACCGAACAGCCGAAGGTCTTTATTACTATCTAGGTAGCATCGTCAATTTGAGTGAGGACCCTGAGGTGCACTTCAAGTACATTGAGGCTGCAACGAAGATGAGTCAATTTACTGAAGTTGAACGGATCTGTCGAGATAGCAATTACTACAACCCAGAGAAAGTTAAGAATTTCTTGAAGGAAGCCAAGCTTACGGAACAGTTGCCACTTATCATTGTCTGCGATCGATACAATTTCATCCATGATCTGGTACTTTACCTTTATCAGAACCAGCAGTACAAATCGATTGAGGTCTATGTGCAACGAGTCAATCCAGCGAAAGCGCCTTTTGTGATTGGCGCCCTACTCGACGTTGACTGTGATGAGTCTGTTATTAAGGACCTCTTGAAGTCAGTCGATCCTACTTCTATTCCGATTGATGACCTGGTCTCTGAGGTCGAGTCACGCAACCGTCTCAAACTACTCCTACCTTTCCTTGAGGCCACTCTCGCGAGCGGAAACCAGCAGCAAGCTGTTTACAATGCGCTTGCGAAGATATACATTGACAGTAATAATAATCCGGAGAAGTTCCTGAAGGAGAATGATATGTACGATACGCTTGTTGTTGGTAAATATTGCGAGAAACGGGACCCTAATCTTGCCTACATCGCATACCGGAAAGGTTTGAACGACGTTGATCTCATCAGAATAACCGATGAAAATTCGATGTTCAAGGCCCAAGCTCGATATCTCTTGGACCGCGCTGACCGCGAGATCTGGGCTTTCGTGCTGAAAGACACAAACACCCATCGACGTTCATTAGTTGATCAAGTCATATCGACAGCGGTTCCTGAATCCACCGAGCCTGAAAAGGTCTCTATAGCCGTGGCAGCGTTCCTGCAAGCTGATTTACCAGCTGAGCTCATCGAGCTATTGGAGAAGATTATCCTTGAACCATCTCCATTTAGCGACAATGGCAGTTTGCAGAACCTCCTGATGCTCACAGCTGCAAAGGCCGACAAAGGCCGTCTAATGGACTACATCCATCAGCTCTCGGCTTACAATGGGGAAGAGATTGCTAATATGTGCATATCGGTAGGCCTCTTTGAAGAAGCTTTCGAGGTCTACAAAAAAGAGGATAACCATACAGCGGCAACGAACGTTCTCGTGGAGCACATCGTCAGTATCGATCGGGCGCAAGAATATGCCGAACGCGTCGAGCTCCCTCAAGTATGGAGTATGGCTGCTAAGGCTCAATTGACTGGTCTACGTATCAGCGATGCTATCGATTCCTACATTCGCGCAGACGACCCAAGCAACTACAATGAAGTCATTGACATTGCAACCCATGCCGGCAAGGACGAGGAACTCATCAAATATCTACGTATGGCGAGAAAATCTCAACGAGAGCCACCTATTGACACAGCCCTTGCCTTCTGTTATGCTCGAACAAACCAACTAAGTGAGCTCGAGGACTTCTTGCGTTCCACCAATGTCGCAGACGTCGAAGCTTCGGGTGACAAAGCTTACAAGGAAGGCTATCACCAAGCCGCAAAGATCTTCTATTCTAGCATTTCGAACTGGGCCAAGCTTGCCACTACCCTTGTTCACCTGAAAGAGTACCAAGCGGCAGTGGAATGCGCCCGCAAGGCCAACAGCGTGAAGGTGTGGAAGCAAGTGAACGAGGCATGTATCGCTAAGAAGGAATTCCGTCTGGCGCAGATCTGTGGTTTGAACCTTATTGTTCATGCTGAAGAGCTGCAAGATCTTGTACGCCAGTACGAGCGCGATGGCTACGTTGACGAGCTCATTTCCCTGCTGGAAGCCGGTCTGGGCATGGAGCGAGCTCATATGGGTATGTTTACTGAACTGGGTATTGTGCTCTCTAAGTACCACCCTGACCGAGTGATGGAGCATCTCAAGCTTTTCTGGTCCAGAATAAACATTCCAAAGATGATCCGTGCTTGCGAGGAAGCACACCTATGGCCTGAGCTCATCTTCTTGTACTGCCACTACGACGAATGGGACAATGCCGCGCTTGCGATGATGGAGCGTGCAGCGGATGCTTGGGAGCACCATTCTTTCAAGGATATCATCGTTAAGGTCGCCAATCTCGAAATCTACTACAAAGCCTTGAGCTTCTATCTGGAACAGCAACCATCATTACTCACCGACTTACTTCAAACACTGACATCCCGAATTGACGTCAACCGTGTGGTAAAGATGTTTGTAAAGTCGGACAATATTCCTCTTATCAAGCCATTCTTGCTCAACGTTCAGTCACAGAACAAGAGAACCGTTAACGATGCGATTAATGATTTGCTAATAGAAGAGGAAGACTACAAGACGCTGCGAGACTCCGTTGAGAATTATGACAATTACGACCCGGTCGACTTAGCTTCACGATTGGAACACCATGAGCTAGTGTTCTTCCGGCAAATTGCTGCTAACATCTACCGAAAGAATAAACGATGGGAGAAATCAATTGCTTTGTCCAAGCAAGACAAGTTGTTCAAGGATGCAATTGAGACGGCCGCGATTTCTCAAAAGAGCGACGTCGTCGAAGACTTACTTCGCTATGTACGTTTGTCCTTTGTAAAACCTGATATCCTCGCTAATCCTCGCGTAGTTCGTCGACATTGGCAGTCGTGAATGCTACGTCGGCATGCTTTATGCTTGCTACGATCTTATCCGCCTCCACGTTGTCATGGAGCTGTCATGGCGTCATGGTCTGACAGACTTCACCATGCCATTCATGATCAACTACATGAGCCAACAAGCGTCTACGATTGACACCCTAAAGAGAGATAACGAAGAGCGCAAAGCTCGTGAGGTCAAGGAGCAGAAAGAGGAGGATAATACACCAATCTTGGGAGGTTCGAGGCTGATGCTCACGCAAGGAGCGGCCAATCCAGTGCCATACTCACAGACGAACGGCATCACTCCTCAACCGACCGGGTATCGATTTTAGATGCTTGACAGGAGGAGGGGGGGCTTTTGTGTAAAGAGAGTTTTCTCTACTTGCAAAGAGGGCGGGACAGGGCGGGTCTATGAGGCTCTCGCATTGCTCTCAAATAAGTGGTTTTGCGGTGACAGCTCTTCGATGTGACCTACGGGTCATTTGGTAATAGCTTGTGCTGAGCCTTGCGAGGGTCAGCTCAGGTGTATTACATGCGAACAGAGCATTTGATGGTTTTAGCAGGCTTGCAGCATATGTATAATAGATGGCAGATAGTTCAATCAGGTGTGAGGTATCTTTGGTAACGATGAGGCTTGAGAGATACTAACGTGATCATGATCCATATCTGAGAGAGACAAAAGAAATGGCCCAATGTCAAAACTATAACGATACTGAGTATCATAGGCATGAGGCAACATCCACCTGTATATATAAGAACTAGAACAGTGTGAAAGGTTCACTCGAGGCATTGACATGTGGGCGGGCCTTACAGACAGATAACATGATAAAATAGAAATTGACTGCTATGTACTTATAACACACAGAACCCTCATCCTCTACACATCGCAAACCCCAGCAACCCCCCCCCCAACCCGACCTTCCTGCATGTACCTCTCCCTCCCCGAGTTCCCGTCTTCACTGACCCATCCACATCAGTCTCTATACTATACCAACAGCAGCGACGCGGAAAGTGAAGCTAGCCACTGAGAACCCGGTACGTATGAGAGAGCGAGAGAGAGGGAGAGCGAGACGGGTATATTAAGACAATGAGGGCCGATGTCAAGATAGGCACTGGGGTTTGTGGCTGCTAATCTTGACCTCGCCGTATTGGGCTAGACAAATGGCGTTGGGCGAGGTATGTAGATATGTAAAAGGGTTTTTGCGGGAGGGTAGGGACGAAATAAGGTGGATACTTTGGGTCGGGCTGAGTCGTGGTGTTTTGGGAGGGAGGGGGGGTTTTCCATGTGTTTGTGGGTATGGATGTAGGATATGCTTTGTAGAAGGGGAGATGGGCTTTTGAGAGGATAGAGTAGTGAACTAGAAGAGTGAAACATTTTACCTTCTCTAGTACTCCTAGATATTCACCTTCTCTTTCATTGGTAGAACCCATTTTTCAATATCTTAAAGAAAAGAAAAGAAAAGAAAAGAAAAGTTTATAGGTTTGTGAGTTAGGATATTAAAATAGAAGCATTGTTTTCATCACAGTTCGAAAGTCACGACTAGTTGGTGCACAGTGTCACTAAAAGTTCTGACGGTGTTGGCGGACTTGGTTGGAGGGTATTATTCGCTGCACTGTGTCAGAGGATTTATCTTTTTGACTTTCTAGGTTGGGGGTTCGAGTCCTTTTGGAGGCGAGAGGTGGTTTTTGGTTTTTGGGTGTTAAGATGGCGGTGTTGAGGGGTTTGTGGAAGTGTTGTTCATGGGGCTGAGGGATGTATTTGTGCTACTTTTTTATATACGGGTCGTGGCTGGGTTGGTGGTGTTATTAGAGTCTGAGTCGGTCAGATAGTCAAGGGGTATTGAATTTGGGAAGCTTTGTATGGATAGATAAGGGATGATTTTCCGTTTCTGAAGTATACTCTGCATGAAATGCCACGAAACCGAAGCACGCAGTTGCTTGCAGAGGCGCCTGCGCAATATGCACGTCGATCAATGAGTATCCCGTTTCCTGCAATATCTGAGTTTGTTTTGTGTCTCTTCTGTAATGTCGTCTGCGAAAGAACCAATTTTGAAAGGCCCCATTGCCGGAGTAGAGGTGGCAATGGTGGCTGTCCTTTCTTTCGCCGTTGTGGTGGCCTTGGCGCAGCTGATAAGCAAGCCAGTCCACCGACGCAATCTTCGACAAAGTGCTGCAATTAGAGAGGAGACTCCAAACAGCACTTGACTACAAGTTCCATCAGCTCCTATACTGCTTGAACAAGAAATACGCCTTCAGATAGACAGGCTGTGCAGGACATGCCCATTACTCAATACCCTCCATGCCACAGGGTGCCATTTGAGATTTCATGTACTCAAGGCGCCCATTAGAATGACGAAAGTTGGGTGATCGGCCTTGCTTCGAGATCCAACAGGGAGCATGCACATCTACGCTGTTGTCAATGTTGTTGTCTCGTTGGCTTCTCAGGCTGACCATATGGATAATACCACTGGCGATTGTGCGCCAGCGTACAGTATAGTTATGTCCATGAGTCCTTGAGTAGGATCCAGAGTGCCTGCAATGTCACTCAACATTGACTGACAGCCTCATGATAGTTGCAACGTCATGCCGAAGGGTAGTAGACCCAGGCTAGCATGTAGCTGGCTTCGTAGCTCTGTCTATGCGAGGGTCGAGGCATGACCACTGTCTCCGTTATATAGAAGTACCCTCTGTAGGTCAACGATTGAGTAAGCGAGAATGCCGTCGAGAAGGTCGCCAGACAGATGCATCCAATGAAGTCGGAAAGAAAGCAGTGGAAGACACTTCTCTGCAGAGATTGAAAGTGAACATACAGAAAGACTGTCAGCATGGATTCTTTAACCTAGAATGTTCGATGATTCTGGCAAGCTTCAACACGAGTCAGTTCGATTGGAGATTGTTCGTTGAGAGAATTTCGCTTGATAGCCGTTCGTGCGTGAAGAGCACTGAATGGATCAGAATGATGGTGTTTTGGGAAGCGACTGCATGAAATGTCGGAGATCCTTCTTCAAGCATCAATAAGTAGCCGTGTGTGTATGATGTGTGTGACTGGGCTCAATCTCTAGTGGAGGGACGGAATACATCAAGTACATAAAGGCTCCTTGGCAGGCTGTCGACTAGAGTACGAGTACTGTACTCTCTATTCTTTTCTCACCATGTAGCGGCTTGAAGGGAGGAAGTGCAGAGTGCACGTTTCTGTGAGACGGTGACTTTGATTCATGGCATCGGCAGGACTAGTCTTTTGGTCTTATCGCCGCTACTCTATCACACAAAAACAACAGGCCCCCGCGCACCCGCCAGCCAAAAATCCTCCCTCGTTCCTTTTGCCAATTGAATCACCCGACACTTCTGAACCCTTATATAAGTACTACTCCATCGAACACTCAGGAGCCTCCTACAGCTCCAGCACCTCTCAATTGCCCATTCACCACCCATTGACCCTGTTATTCTCGTTCGCATACAAGTACTCCCCGCTCCTACGGAGCTTGACGCTTCAACATGCCTGATCCGCACGACGAGTATGCCGAGCATTTCGATGCTGGGCATTCGGGCAAGGACCATACAGTACATCAAAGACTGAGGGCAAATTCGACGATTATGGAGTTGAAAAAAATACTGGGTGCGCAGCCCCCCGGCCGGACTAGGCGGTGAAGGACGTTTGCATGAGGACCCCTTGCTGACGCTGAACCGCTTGGGCTTGGTAGTGGCCAACAGAGGAGAGATTCGTAAGGATGTCTTGACAATGACTATAGAGAAAGCTACACGCTGATTCTTGTGCCTAGCTATTCGAGTAAGCTTGGCCAATTGATGCAGCTCGTAAGAGAAAGTGGCTTACACAAACCGCCGAGATAGATATTTAGAACAGTAAGGGTTTCACGTCCAATCCGGCTATTCGGCCGAACTTCCATACGGCTTCTTGAGATGGACAGTCCCCAGGCTGATACACGTTTCCTACTAGGCCCACGAGCTTTCTCTACAAACCGTAGCGGTCTTCAGGTACACTTACGATTACGGGAAACCCTGAGTACTTGCTAATGGTATTAGTTATGAGGACCGCCTCAGCATGCACAGGCAAAGTTAGTACAGCTCAAAGATTGGCTTTCCAAAAGCACTTTGCTAATGAGAGACTACGCCTTCTAGAGGCCGACGAAGCTTATGTGATTGGTAAAAGAGGTCAATATACACCCGTTGGTGCATATCTGGCCGGTGATGAGATTATAAGCATTGCAAAACAGCATGGTGTCAACATGATCCACCCGGGTTATGGATTTCTGTCGGAGAACGCAGGTTTTGCAAGAGCTGTGGAAGCAGCAGGTCTTATCTTTGTAGGACCCACTCCCGAAACGATTGACGCCCTAGGTGATAAAGTATCTGCTCGTGTATTGGCCCAGAAAGCGAACGTGCCAGTCGTCCCTGGCACCCCAGGGCCTGTCGAAAAGTTCGAGGACGTCAAGGCGTTCACGGACGAGTATGGCTTTCCGATTATTATCAAGGCTGCTTTTGGTGGCGGTGGACGAGGCATGAGAGTGGTGCGAGAGCAGGCTACTCTGAAAGACTCCTTTGAGCGAGCAACATCAGAGGCGAAGTCTGCATTCGGAAACGGGACTGTGTTCGTGGAAAGATTCCTGGACAAGCCGAAGCATATCGAAGTGCAGTTGCTCGGAGACAATGAGGGTAATGTGGTCCACCTCTATGAGCGGGATTGCAGTGTCCAGCGTCGTCATCAAAAGGTCGTGGAGCTGGCTCCAGCAAAGAACTTGCCGACCGATGTTCGGGACAAGATTCTGGAGGACGCTGTCAAATTGGCTAGGTCTGTTAGTTACCGGAATGCAGGTACCGCTGAATTCTTGGTGGATCAGCAACACAGATACTACTTCATTGAAATTAACCCCCGTATACAAGTTGAGCATACAATCACCGAAGAAATCACTGGCATTGATCTTGTTGCGGCTCAAATTCAAATTGCTGCAGGTGCGACTCTAAAGCAGCTTGGTCTGACACAGGATCGAATTTCTATACGCGGATTTGCTATCCAGTGCAGAATAACCACCGAAGACCCTGCCAACGGGTTCTCTCCAGATACTGGTAAAATTGAGGTGTACCGTTCTGCTGGCGGCAACGGTGTACGTCTGGATGGTGGGAATGGTTTCGCTGGCGCCATCATTACACCTCACTACGACTCGATGTTGGTCAAGTGTACTTGTCTTGCCTCGACTTACGAGATTGTCCGAAGGAAGATGCTTCGTGCTCTAGTAGAGTTCCGAATCCGGGGCGTGAAGACCAACATTCCTTTCTTGGGATCTCTACTCACACACCCTACCTTCATTGCAGGGACTTGCTGGACCACCTTCATCGATGACACACCCGAGCTCTTCTCTCTTGTTGGGAGCCAAAATCGTGCACAGAAGTTGCTGGCCTACCTTGGGGACTTAGCGGTTAACGGTAGCAGCATTAAAGGCCAAATCGGCGAGCCGAAATTCAAGGCCGATATCATCATGCCTGTGCTTTTGGATGAGAACGAGAAGCCTATCGATCTGGCACAGCCGTGCAAGACTGGGTACAAATACATCCTCGACAAGGAAGGCCCAGAAGCGTATGCGAAAGCTGTACGAGAGAACAAGGGCTGCCTCATTATGGATACTACATGGCGTGATGCTCATCAGTCGTTGCTGGCTACAAGAGTTCGAACAGTGGACTTGTTGAACATTGCGAAAGAGACAAGCTATGCCTATGCAAATTCGTACAGTTTAGAATGTTGGGGAGGAGCAACCTTTGACGTGGCCATGCGTTTCCTCTACGAAGATCCCTGGGACAGACTACGCAAGATGAGGAGAGCCATTCCCAACATCCCCTTTCAGATGCTACTTCGAGGCGCCAATGGTGTCGCTTATTCATCTCTGCCAGACAATGCCATTTACCACTTCTGCCTGCAGGCAAAGAAATATGGTGTTGATGTCTTCCGGATTTTCGATGCCCTTAATGACATTGACCAGCTCGAGGTCGGTATAAAAGCCGTGCAGCAAGCTGGAGGTGTTGTCGAGGCAACAGTCTGCTACAGTGGTGACATGCTGAACCCAAAGAAGAAGTATAACCTTGGATACTACATGGACTTGGTAGAAAAGATTGTGAAAATCGGGACTCATGTGATTGGTATCAAGGATATGGCTGGTGTTATGAAGCCGAGAGCGGCAACTCTTCTGATTGGTTCTATCCGAAAGAAATACCCTGATATCCCTATACATGTCCATACCCACGACTCTGCTGGTACGGGCGTAGCAACGTATGTCGCATGTGCCGAGGCAGGCGCTGACGCTGTGGACACCGCTACTGACAGCATGTCTGGAATGACTTCTCAACCCAGCGTTGGCGCTCTACTTGCGTCACTCGAAGGCACTGGTCTTGAGCCTGGCCTGAATGTGCACCATATACGAGCTCTGGATACTTACTGGGCTCAGCTACGTCTTCTGTACTCGCCGTTTGAAGCTGGTCTCACTGGACCTGATCCCGAAGTCTACGAGCACGAGATACCAGGAGGGCAATTGACTAACCTGATCTTCCAAGCGTCGCAATTAGGACTTGGTGCGCAGTGGGCTGAAACTAAGAAGGCTTACGAGCAAGCAAATGATCTCCTCGGTGATATCGTCAAGGTCACACCCACTTCAAAGGTGGTCGGAGACTTGGCTCAGTTCATGGTTTCCAACAAACTCAACGAAGACGATGTTCGCGCCAAGGCTAAAGAGCTCGACTTTCCTGGGTCTGTACTAGAATTTTTCGAGGGACTCATGGGCCAGCCGTATGGAGGGTTCCCTGAGCCGTTACGATCGGATGCCCTCCGAGGACGCCGTAAGCTCGACAAGCGTCCTGGTCTGACTCTGGAGCCGTTGGATCTCCAGAAGATTAAAACGGACATCAACGAAAAGTTCGGCAGCGCTTCCGAATGCGATGTGGCCAGCTACGCCATGTACCCTAAAGTCTTTGAGGACTACCGCAAATTCACATCCAAGTACGGCGACTTGAGCGTCCTCCCCACTCGATACTTCCTCGCCCGCCCCGAAGTAGGCGAGGAATTCCATGTCGAATTGGAAAAGGGCAAAGTGCTCATCCTCAAGCTTCTGGCCGTAGGACCGTTGTCGGAGCAGACGGGCCAGAGAGAAGTCTTCTTCGAGATGAACGGCGAGGTTCGATCGCTCTCGGTGGCGGATAACAAGGCTGCCGTCGAGAACATCAGCCGGCCAAAGGCGGATAGCAGCGATAGCAGTCAGGTTGGCGCGCCGATGTCTGGGGTTGTGGTGGAGGTGAGGGTGCATGAGGGCGGAGAGGTCAAGAAGGGGGATCCGGTCGCGGTGTTGAGTGCGATGAAGATGGTGAGTTTTCGTTCTCGGTACGATCTGCAGGCCAATAGATTGCTAATTACTGGGATAGGAAATGGTCATCAGCGCGCCGCACTCGGGCAAGATTGGCTCGTTGCTGGTCAAAGAGGGAGACTCGGTGGACGGACAGGATTTGGTGTGCAAGATTGTCAAGTGAGAGCGTGAGCGAAGGGGTGA
>JAABUW010005814.1_pt1 | contig 15827 bp, 14 predicted proteins | sample 5560081 | NCBI WGS metagenome assembly JAABUW01 (sample SAMN10711882, study PRJNA513363) | rock metagenome | isolation source: Antarctica rocks | place: Antarctica: Victoria Land, Knobhead sud | reverse complement strand
CGCTCAGCCTTGTATATGAGGATCATTCTTAGCACGTGGCTAGGCGACACAAGGCTCAATATCAAATCGAACTCTCAAACATGCTTCGACACGATCATTCACACCAGGATATGCCAACAAGTAGACTGTAGCCACCTTGACTCTCCGAGAAACGGCGATGGACACCACGATAACCCTGGCCACAACCGCCTCGGTAGTGGGCCAAACCGCAAGAATAGCTCGGGCTGTCGGAGAGGAGCTACACGCGTTCTTGGTACAAGACAAGCTTCCACAAGACACAACCCGAAGTCTCCAAGGCGAGGTGAAAAGCTTTGGCGATACGTGCGATGTCCTGCAATTACTTCTGAACGGCCTCGCAGGTCCCCAGGCTCCCCGCGTCGCAGCTCCGGACGAGCAGTTCTACGTGAAGGTACAGCAGGTGTTGAGCGAATATGCGACAACCGTGGACGAGCTGGGCCAACACATCCGAAAGGCTCGGAATTCAAAATCCAGCTTCCTCAGCAATACCTTGCGACCAACCAAGCTGGGCATTAAAAGTGAAGACCTCGTTCGAGCGAGGCAGCGTGTGGACTCACACCTCGCGAGCGTGCAGTTGATTCTGGGCATTTTGAATCTGTACGTCTACCGCTGGCGACTCGTCACAAACAACGTTGCTAATACAACCAGGCGGAATTCACTTCAGTCTTCAAACGCAACCGAGCTTGCCACTTTGAAGAGTGGCATACAAGTGGCACCGGAAGCAGGCCAGATTAAAAGCAACATCGCAAGTTAACAGCCCTCAACTGGGCCAAGATCAGAAGCTTTATGCTAGCTCAGCGACCTTGATCTTGGAGGCAGACCATGCCATGAACGTGGCCACCTTGGTATACGAGGGTCGCCTCGACACCAGATCAGCTCCTCAAAATCCCGATCGAGGAAGCATGGCTAGTGTCTCGGTCGTGACCCTTCCTATAGTTCCCAAGCAGCAACCAGTCGTAGCACCCAGCCCTTCCATCTCGACGAACGAAGGCGAGGACAAGCAAGCGGAGAGCAGTGTCGACTTACCAGACACCAACACCGACAACGTAAACCAATGGATCCATGGTTTGATGAGTGAGCTCGATAAGCGACAACGATCTCCGAGCGGTTCAGACATGGTGCCGAGCCCGTTGCGATCGAACCGTTCCTACTCCATGGCTCCTTCAGATGTCCTTTCGAGTCAATCCACTGACGAGAAAAGAACTTCATATGGCACTTCTCTCACCACACCCTCCATTAGTCCATTGTTTCAGCCCTTTAGAGGACAATCCTTGAGTAACGATGCCGGACAACAACGCCCGATCGCATCGGCTGCGGTCGACGACTCCGACGACGATGATATCGAGGTCGAGCTCGCCAGAAACGTGATAGCTTCTGGCAAAACTGCTTTCGGCCATGGAGATCACGTCAAAGCAAGACGTACGTTTCTCGAAGGACTGAGCCGTGTGCAGCAGCTTCCCACGAAGCTTCAGGGTAGTGCTTGTGATATGCTCGAATTGCGGTATCAGCTTGCCATGTGTGCTCTGGTTTTAGACAACGATGTCGATGTCGAAAGAGCTCTAGTACAGGTGTTGCAGGAAGAGCCAAAGGCGGATGTGCAACGTGAGAGGCTATTTCATGTCAGCCATATTCTAGCACAACTCTACATCAGAACGGCACGGCTTGGACTGGCTCGACAAACATGTAACAATGCACTCCGTGGTCGACGCAAATTGTTCGGCAAAGAGTCTGAGGGCTATTATGCATCATTGGCTCTTATGGCCAGGATCTGTGAGTTGCAGAATGCTTCGCTCCGGGCTCAAGGCTACATGGATATGATTCCAGCTGCGGAGCGCCAGAAGCATAGCTATGGTCATTTGAGAGTCGAGATAGACGATGAAAAGGAAGTGGTCACCTTCGCGCAGGCCGAGCCACAACCGCGCAGACAGACCACCTTGGAGCCCAGCTTCCACAACAACTTTGGAGGCCCTGCCTTTGATATTGTCAGCCCAATCACTCCGAGTGCCGAATCCAGCCGACCACCAGCTGTCCGCAACGGCAGTCTGCTCAGCCTTCCAATCTCTGAAAGTGATCAGAGCAAGAGCTTCGTATCAATTGCTCCTTCATCTCCATATCAACGGGCGGCGAGCATGGCACAGTCATTCAGACAATCGGTGGTCCGCAGCGGAAGCTCGGTCAAGAGTCCCGGCTGCGCATCGGACACCGGTAGTGTGGTAGCTTCCGCTCCACCTTCAGCTCCTATGTCGCCACCAGGCGTCGTCGCCGCGAGCTATGTTGATGCACCTCTATCGACAAGGCCAGGGCCCGACAACGACTACCTTGGCTATTGCAGAGGCGCTTGGCTGCTTCAGACAGGCGACCGGAAGGCGATGAAGAAGACCAAAGATTTCAACTATGGTCGGTCGTCTAATTAGGTCTACTGGTTGAGCTGCTCAGACTCCAGGTGCGAGTTCGCATGTGATATAGAGCTAAGCATGATAGGGACCTGGACCAAGCTCTGGAGAACCAAAGAAAGAATTGGCATTGGCTATCGCTTTGCCTTCCTCGCGAAGAGCCACGTTCGTCAACCTACTAAAGTCGGACCTAATAAGATGCTTTACAAGTGCATGTTCTGCGTTTTCCAAGGCCGAAACGCACCTGTGATGGAAGGCTCAGATCTATACTTTGACCACATTGCACAAGAGCATCGTGGGAGCGACCTTGGTGATGTGGCGCTCCATCAGACCTGTTGCGTCAACGATCGAATCTGCTCGGACAGGGATGAGTTCGACATCAACCTCCATCCCAAGACCTGAACCAAACCGCAGAGTTTGACTTGAAGCTTCAAGCTGGCCCAAATTGTCTGAGCCCGTACTTGCAAGGAGCGGCCTGGCAGTCTACGTTCTCCTCCAATGCTAAGACAAAACCGTGGCTACCGTTGATATACCCAACTTTCATCAGAGGGCGTGTGGTGGTGAGCGGGGACTACTTCATTAGATGCCGCCAATCGACTGTACACTTCCGAAGCAACAAGACGCGCGGACATATGCTTTGTACATACCCTCTCACTGCTGGCAATCTACCTGGAGGCCCCAGAGTATTGAGCAGGTCGAGTATTGCAGAAAGGAGACGCACGTCGGCTGTGAGGAGTGACACGTTTGTGTCACGAACGTGGTAGCTGTAGGTCTTTGCACATATATGGTACTTCTGCATGATGCTGGCTCGGACGACGTCCTTGGGAACAGAGTGTACGTAGTTACTGTGTACCCGTTCACCATATCCAGTCCTCATACTTCGTCGCAAGGCCCGTCCATCTGCGCCTCCAGTATTTGGCCCAGCTGCGTCCACGTCGTGCTCCCTCTAATCCATCATCCGGTCTGTCCATTTCTCGAGTCCAGCATGATTCCCTTCAGTCTAGTGAATCGACAACAGGATCTTGGCTGGAACGCATCGCCCACTTCCGTAGGACGTCGCACTTGTTGAGGTACTTCGCGACGAACGCTTCTTGGTTGCGTAAAAATCCGTTCCTCTTCCGTGGTCTGTCTTTGATGGCGCTCGTATCTAATCATAATACAGAGCTTTTTCTCCAGGGACATCGAGAATTGCGACGAGACTACCAATAACCAGGCGTATACCGCAGTACTTCCGGCACCATGGCCAGAGCTCGTTCCGAATTTTTCGATCCGCTCTACAGGCATCATACATCGCAGCCTCAGATCTTGACGGACGCCAATGTGTACCCTCGAATGTAAGGAGTCGGTCCTGAGGTACAAGCTCGTTGTAGAATTTCTGCCGTAGCTCTAGTGGCAGGCCGAAGAATCCTGTTTTCCGATGTGAGGCCGACATAGTGAATCAAACGTGGTGAGTCTTGCGGTGCTCCAAGGTCTGCTGTGGATAATATCGGCGGTATTTGTCGAGAAGCGTTCGTCTGTAAGCCTAGTAGCAATAAGCATCAACAGCACTTATGGAGTGAGAGCAGAAATCTACTGCATATGGTAAGAGTGATTGACTAGAACATTATTGGATTGTTTAAGGTAAGTCCAGTCATTCCAGATAGGAAGAACATCCTTTCCTTACCTTACCTTGCTTTGGTCAAGGATATTTGGCGTTGCTGCCAGTCGGAAAAGTATGAGGTGTCTCCTCAACTGACGTTCTGAGTGTCTAGCATTAGCTGTCACAAGCAAGCAAAAATGGCGGCATGTGAAGTCGCTGCACGTGGGACCCCAACGAATGCGCGGTCCCAGCAAATATGTCCTCCAACACCGCGCTAATGCTACTGGAAAAGCATGCAAATGGACGTAGTAATACATGTCAAAGCGAAAGCATTAAGTCGCAACCCTCCCTCTGGCGTTGATACGCGCGCGCGCCGCTTCGACGCGATCAGAGCTGGCCTCCTTGCCACTCTTTCCGGTGATGCTGGTGCTTCTCTTGTTTGCCTGAGGGGCATTAAAGGATGTCCACATTGCGGATGGCTTCATGTCCGGCTCGTGCTGAGGCGGCTGTGGCTTAGCAGGAGGACCCGAAGTTGGTGACACGTTCTCTTTTGCGTTCGCATACGGCTGCGATGGTCTTGAGGTCGGCGCCACGCGTGGGCCAGTCAACCCTGCGGTACGTCGTGATGTTGATTGCAACGTGTGCGCTTGTGGCTGGAACGGGCTGGATTCGGGAACAGGCATGGATAAGTCAGCTTCGGTGTTGCCGTCTTCCATTCCCGTTTGGTGGCGTTCATGCTGTGTGTTGGCGGCTGCAGTCGTCGATGGATTGGGCAGATCAGCATGTTGAGGCAGTGTGGGTGGTTGCGCGGTCTCCATATCGTCCGAGGCTTCTTTATGGTCAGTCAAGGTCTCGATACCGGGATGCGGTAGGTCCTTCGCGCCTGGTGCCTTCCCTGTGGTCGTTCGACCAGTATCTCGTCCGTTAGCGAGTGTGTTGACATCCAATGCCTGCAGAGCATTTGATTGAGGTTCCTGATCTGCCTCGTAGCCACCTTTAGAGGCGCGAGATACCTCAGCTTTGCGGGTAGCAACCGGGCTTGACGAGCCAAAAGATTGTGCCCAAATGTCGTCTGCCGGTTTGGGCTGCACAGGTTCAGGCTTCGATTTCACACGAGCCCTGAGCGTCTGCAAATCCATCTTGGGCTTCTCCGATCCTCTTGGTGGCTTGTAGGGTTCAGATGGTCGCTGCACTGGGTCGACTTCGGCACTGACGTTGCGCTCAGCTCCCTGGGACGAGGTTGGTCTCTGCTGGGGTACCAAAGATGCCATGTCGCGGCTCTCAGGTCTCGTAGAGTCTTTCCGACCTTGCTTCAAAGTAGTGATCCCCTCAGTTCGACCTTCAGCTTCCATCCGACTCGACAAGAGCTGCTCGTGCAGATCCTTCATCGACGCCGCCAGACCGTCCACCTTTGCCTCGAGATTTTCAACCTTCTTTCGTTCCTGACGCAGCTCATCCGCCAGCTCGGTGCATTGGATGTCCTTCGCATGGGCGAAGCTTTTGGCAGCTTTTTGCTTCGTGATGAGCTTCTTGACCTCGCGTTGCGTATTCGTACGGTAGATGTCGTATTCTCGTTTCCAGTACTTGCCGGAATCGGCCTTTGGCTCCACATATTCTGGTGGCACGTCGAGATCGTCGTCTGCGAACTTCTTGGACCGCCTCTCGCCTTTCGACCTCCGTTTCTTCGATTCATCACGTGCTTGTTCAAGTGCTTCCGCCAGCCTGCCGCGACTGGGTTGTCTCTCGAGTGCATCGTCTTCCGGCTCGCTGTCGTCTGCTAGTGCGTCGCCTGCACCTTCCTCGTCTGGACCATTGTTCAGTGGCCTCTTCTGCTCGTTGTCCACAACGTGGTCGCCGAAAGTCACATTCTTCTTCTTGGCAGCAGCCGTCCCAGGTGTAAGTAAGATGCCCTTCGTTGGAGACATCAAGGGTTCAGGTATATCGACATATTGCTGTCTCCCCAGCGTCTGCGCATCGCTGGCGCTTTTTGGTCGGTTTAACCCAGGTCTCGCTGACTTGTTGTCGCCATGGCGCGGCCTTCCATTGTCGGTGCTAGAGTTCCGTCGCGCTTTCGGTTGTGTTGTTTGCGGCGTACCAAAAATGGCATGCTTGAAGGCGCGGACTGCGAACACAGGCGCCGGTGTTTCTGGAGGCTCGACGTAGCCCGTCGCATCCGGGTCTACGTCGTCGTTAGTTCTTCAAGATCACGTAGACTTGCTGTGGTTTTGTTTGCTGACTGACCTGTTAGGCCGCCGGGCTGTTTTGCCCCAGCCAGCCAGTGCAGCATTTTAGGTGTTGTTTGTGCGCACAACTGACGCTAGATCACCTGTCCGCAGCGAGCGACTGAGTGTGCATCATATGTTGTTACGAGTCGGTCGATGAGGGAAGTATGCACGTGAAAGTGTTGGAGTAAACAAATCGGCCCCGCGCCTGATAACCAATATGGCGCTAACAAACCTTAAATACGTGCCACAACGCCACGTCCGAATTAACCGCGATACCACCATACTTGAACGATACTTACACTACCGGTCAACAGCACCATAGAATACGGCTGTATATAGCTGTGTGGTTCTAGGTTCCATCAGCGCATTTCGCGTCCGACAGAGACGAAAAGGTCAGCAGATGACTCGAACTTTCGCTCGAACTCAAAGGGTATCAGAGCATTGCACAGTTGCACAGAGATACTTGACGTGACGACTGTGTCGCGGGAACACCAATCATCTCTCGGGCTGGCAGACTTGCCGAAAAGCCGTGAACAATCGGAGAACTATTGCACTAAATCCAGCGCGGCAACCGCTTGTTGAGTAGGTCAGCAAGTATCTCAAAATCTTGTTCTCGAAGTTTTGGTTCGAAGCCTGAACGTTATGAAGCGGCCCATGATACTTGATCACGACCTGGAGAGTTCGTTTCGCCCCATATGACATGGCGCCGAAAGCACGCAAACAGACCAACCCCGGAGAGGCTAAGAAACCCACGAAGGCGGAAGCTGCTTCTGCGGCTATCGATTACGATGAGGTCCAGAACGACGAGGTTCAAGCACTCGAGGCCATATTTGGAGGAGACGACTTCGAAGCGGTTGAGATCAAGGGCGCCTGGAGCAAGACGACAGATAGAAGCTTCAAGCTGAAGTTACGGCCGCCTGGTGAAGATGAGGGTATCCTAACACTCACTGTCCGTTTGACGGCGACATATCCAAAGACATCGCCGCTTCTCCAGATTACTGGCCTTGAAAGCTACCATGAACGAACGCAGAAAAGGATCAGTAACATTCTCGCCACACGACCATCTCAACTTCTCGGCGAGGCGATGATCTACGATATTACCAACGACATAAACGAGGCTCTCGAAGATGCTCTCAATGCCAAGCAGCAAGGTACTCTAACAAGTTTGGAAGACGAGCGAGCAACTGCTGAACAGGCATCAACTGCTATGCTACGAGAGGCGGAGGAGGCCGATGCTCGCAAGGCTCAGGAGGAACGAGAAGAAGAGGAGCGCACGCTCAAGCAGATGGTCGAGGATGAAGTCAGCCGGCGCGAGTCCCGCAAGCCAGCACGACCCAGAGACGAACCGGAGACCGAAAGCGTAAGTCGAAATTGAGGCTAAAAGGGGGGACATAACAAAGCAGCGGAGGTGTTCTCCAACATACCATCAAGCACGATGTGGCGCTTTGAGACCTTCTCAAGTTCATTCGCAGGCCCGAGACGGATGCTAATCCTTCTCTAGGGACAGGATATCGTGACATTCGATACGTCCACCACCGTTCAAGCCGGCTCTGAGAAGGTACGTCGAAATGGATAGAATTGTTCTCCGTGGTAGCACCGAGCGCTATATGACGCTTTAAACCCTTTCAAGCTCAATCGCAAATCCGAGATACTTGCTAACCCGTGCACTCAGGTATCCTTCAATCAAGTCAAGCTATTGGCGCAGGTCTCCCAATCGCTCGAGCAACGCGCATATCTGTCGAAACCGATCTTCTCCGCGAGTGAATCGGTCCTCGTGGCCGTCAAGCGTGTGACGTTCCAGAAAAGTCGTGAAGATATTATGGAGATCGAAGAGATCCTGGAGACCTCCCGAAAGCTGCGGCACCCTGGCTTGGTAAACGTTCTCGCATATCGTATCGACCGTCTCGGCGCCACAAAGTCTGAGTTGATAGTCTGCTGTGACCTTGCGGACCGTGGGACACTCTACGATATGCTTCTCCTGGGTACATTGCACATCAGCAAGGCTCGCCAATTTGCCATTGAGATGCTCGAAGCGCTTGACTATCTCCACAGCAATGGTCTCGCTCATGGAAGTTTGAACGCTCGTAACGTTGCATTGAGTTCGATCGCATCACCGAGATTGGCAGAATTTGGCTATGCTTCCAGGGTAGGAGCCGCAGACGAACACTCAGTCAGTTGGCCAACACCGGAAATCGACCAACGATCAGCTGCAATGCAACGTAAAGCAGATATCTGGCAGTTCGGTGTTATAGTGGCACAGATGTTCTTGGTAAGTGCAACATCTCTACAGCGTTCTCCGATTTAGCATCGCGGCCTATGCGTCGTCTCCAACCGTTCTATGGCCCATCGCCATCTTCGAGAAACCTTCAACCTCTTCGATCAGAACTCTTAGACGTCTGACCGATCACTGCGTCGAATGATTGGTGGAAGCGTTCTCTTACACAATATCAAGCCTCGTTCAATGCTCTGAAAGATCATGCGATTTGTTCTTAGCTCGGAGACAATTGCTAACACTTTAAAATAGGGCATACAAGTAGTAGAGCAGTATAGCTCGCCTCAACTCATGCTCGGGCGGCTCGATTTGTCGGACTCTTTCGACGACTTACTTCGGAAGATGTTCTCGGACTCAAAGAGACCATCGGCGTTCGATCTGCTGCCCGCTGAATTTTTGCGAACGAACGATGCGGCTGTCGACCAGAACCAGTCCGACAGCACTTTTTTGACCAGTACGTACTTCTAATGAAGGCAAGGACTCTCCGACATGAGAAGACGCCACATGCGGCGCTTTGTAACCTTTCGGGTCTATCAATAGATTCGAGACACTTGCTGACCATCCATGCATCGCTGTAGGTCCGGCCAAGCGCCGATCAAGACACAACTCGTCGAGCGCATTCGAAATGTCTCGATATGCCACCGACTTCACCGAACTCGGCCGACTTGGTAGGTCAATGCGTTGGATGACTCTCCGAGACACGATCAAGCGGCACGGGATGCTCTGTGACGTTTTCGAGCTCGAACAAAACTTCGAGAACCCTTGCTAACCTTGTCAACGTTAGGCAAAGGCGGCTTTGGCGAAGTGGTGAAGGCCCGGAACAAGTTGGATGGTGGCATATATGCTGTTAAGAAGATCAAGCAAGCTCCTCATCTGCTCGACCAGGTCATCTCCGAGGTCATGGTCCTGAACCGACTGAACCATCCGTATGTTGTGCGCTACTTCTCTACGTGGATCGAAGAGGACACATCCGGAATGGTCACTGAGGACTCAACCACCGAGACAGAAACAGCTACGGATACCCTGACGACAGACGAGGACGACGGCCCCAGAATGGACTTTGGATATCAGAGCACTGGTGGACTCGACTTTGTAAGCTCTACTGGCTATCCTCAAGTTCAATTCGGTGATGATTCTGAGGATGACGAATCTGATGCAGTGGTCAACGACGGCGACTCAGACGCAGTTGAGGACGAAGACGAAGACGACGAAGACTTGGCGCACTCTACCGAACCGGAAGCTCGCGATTTAGGGCTGCGCAAGTCGAGATCAGACTCTCGAAGAGCACCTTCCGTCCTATACATCCAAATGGAGTACTGTGAGCGTCACACGCTACGGGATCTCATCCGGAAGACGATGAATTCTGATGACGCTTGGCGATATGCACGACAAATCACCGAAGGGCTGGCTCATATCCACGGACACGGCATCATCCATCGAGACCTGAAGCCTGACAACATCTTTATGGATATAACGGGCAATCCCAAGATTGGCGACTTCGGTCTTGCAACCACAGCACATCATCAGGTCACGGATCGACTAGCTACCATGAGTGGGTACAGCGGTGGTGATATGACCCGCAGCGTTGGCACGACACTGTATGTGGCCCCGGAGCTGCGATCAGTATCAAACACTACATACAACGACAAGGTCGACATGTACTCCCTGGGCATCATCTTCTACGAGATGTGCGAGCCATTCAGTACAGCGATGGAGCGGATACGAGCGCTGCAAGACGTGCGCGAAAAGGATCACCATTTGCCAGCTGCTTTCCACGTACAAGGAGACAAGGCTGCACAGGGACGATTGATAGCCTGCCTCATCGCACACAAGCCCAGCGAGCGACCGAGCAGCACTGAGCTACTACGAAGTGAGATGCTTCCACTGAAGATCGAGGACGAGACAATCCGTCAAGCTCTGGGTGGCCTGTCAGACCCAAGGTCACCGTACCACCAGAAGATGATGTCGGCATTGTTCTCACACGACTCTGCGAACATCAATCGGGTCAAGGCGATGGCTTGGGATGCTCGCTCGCCCGGTATCACGGATGAAGCGAAACGTGTTCGCCTACGAAGCGTTGCACGGCAAGCGCTTGAGAATGTATTCCGTCGCCACGGCGCGGAGGAAGCTCGCAGACCTAGCATCTTTCCAAGATCGGACTATTATGTCAACACCAATGTGGTTCAACTCCTGGACGCGTCTGGCAATCTCCTCCAGCTGCCGTACGACTTGACTCTACCTCACGCTAGACAGCTTGGAAAGCAATCCACCCCAGATATACGCTGCAGCTACTCATTCGGCAATGCTTACCGCGAAACGCCGACTGGTGGTCCGCCCAGAGTGAGCGAAGAGGTTGACTTCGATATTGTGAGCCATGGCAGCGACGAGCAACGGCCCCTCGACGACGTAGAAGTGCTCAAGGTCATGGACGAGGTTGTTTCCGAGATGCCTTCTTTCGCAGTTTCGAACACTGTGAGCTTCCACTTAAACGATATACGAATACTGAACTCGATTTTGGAGCTTTGCCGGGTTCCAGTCGCACAACAAGCCGCTGTCAAGGAGATTATCAGCAAGCTGGGTTTCCATCAGCACACGTGGTCCAAAGTACGGGTGGAGCTACGCAAATTTGGCCTTCCTGACACAACACTCGACGACATCCAGCAGTTTGATATCCGTGAAGTACCAGACAAGGCCTTCTCCCGCCTGTCAACTCTCTTCGACAGTGCAAGCCCACGCGTACGATCTCGTCTGGAACAAGGCACACGACATCTAATGGAAGTCGTACGTGTTGCAACCGCCTTTGGCACACAGCGGAAACTTTACATCACTCCCCTCGGAAGCGTCAACGCGAAGTTCTACGGAGACAGCTTCCTATTTCAGTGTGTACTCGAGCGCAAATCCAGCCGAATCGTGGTCGCGGCCGGTGGAAGGTATGTCAAAGATCTCCGAGACAACGTTTGGCACGATGAGACCCTCTGAGGCGCGCTGAGACGCTGTCCTTCCGGTCAAAGACAGGAGACACTTGCTGACCCATCTGATCACCCTAGGTACGACGGCCTCATCAAAGCACACCGTTCGCCGGACGTACGCATTCCTGTTGGAGCTGTTGGGATATCTATTGGGCTCGATCCGATTATCAGTAGTATAGCGAAGAACACCGGCGAAACAGTGAACAAAAAGACATTCCTGAAAGAACAGCGACCGAACAATGCGGTTCCGAAGCGTTGCAGTATTCTCGTCGTTGCGATTGGAACCGATGCCGTCCACATGGCCGGCATTAAACTTGTGGCCATGCTTTGGGCCGCAGAGATCAGTGCTGAGCTGGCAATCGCTCGAGCTACGACTGCTGATCAGAGCCAGTTCAATTTCGTCGTCACCGTGCGGCATGAAGCCTCAACTACAGTCAAAGTGGCCAGCACACAGCCAGGAGCCGATGAATCCGACATCCCCACGACAGGTCTAGTCAGCCACATCCAACAGGAGCTTCGCGAGCTGGAATCTAGCAAGCCACGACAGCCATCGCTACTGCGGCAGCCCAGCCATCCGGAAGTGGAGCGCAAGAGCAACGTACAGGTGCTACTAGCAAGCCGCGGGAGCAAGAAGTCGAACAAATATCAGATCATTAACGATGCACAGGAGCAGTGGTCGTCTAAGATGGATGCAGCGAAAGACGCTCCTATCCTGGCAGTCGAGACACGTGACGATGTCCTTGACTTGGTTCAGCAGACGAGACTCAGCGATGCGGAGAGCTGGCGCAAGGCGGTGCAGAGCGTACAGCTAAACGATAGGCAATACGTGCAGCAGATGCGTGAGATGCTGGTATCTTGGCGGACGAAGTGGACGGAAGGCGACGGCATGCGCGAGGCATGCATCTTCAACTTCAGGACTCAGTACTGCATCTACTACGACCTTGGACTGTGAGAATAGGAACGATGCAATGTAGCAGCTTTAATCAGTTTGATTTGAAGCTACTGACGTCACGTTCCTCAGCTCTCAAAGACAGCTCACACGAGTCTGCCGGTGTTAGAGCGCTGCGTCTCCGTTTCCAAGTTTCACTTTGCCTGCGGTCCCCTGCCATTGGCTTTCATTGCTCCCATCAGACTCTCTCCCATCGCGCAGTGATCATTGCGTGGCACTGTCTGGTACGTTCCTTCCTTCAGCGCACAGCTTGATGGTCGCGTGATTGGGTGTTGTGTTGAGTTTCGAGGTCGGTGGTAGCGCTCAGGTGGTGCGAAGTAGTTTACTTGCTGTCAAAGAGTCAGTCTCAGTGTCTCCATGGGAGATGGAGGGAGTGATATCGTACCTGCGAGCTCTCGTCTTTCTCCGCTTACGCTTCAGCCTCCGCACGCGCTTCTTCCTCCATTTCGCTCTCATCTTGGGCTACTAGTGACTGGCATTCAGTTAGCATGAGTCGCAATGGTGTCAATGGCATGGTGGGTGGAAAACATACCGATCGTGCCGTTAATGAGGTTGAGGTGTTGGAGCAGGTTTCTGGGAGCTCGAATTCGAGGTCATGTTCGTGGGGGCCCAAGCTCCCGTCTCGGGCCGTTTTCGGCCTTGGCAGTGACCTCACATCATTTATCGAAGCCAGCAGCAGCATCAAGTACTAAACACCCTCAGTGACTGAACAGCAGCGGCACTTCGCGCAGTGGCCAATGGTCCCGTGAACAGAGCAGCTCCCATCGTGAGAGTCTCCCGGATCTCCTCACGCGCCTCCACAAACGGGGGTGCAGACGTCCCTCCGATGTCGACGAAGTGGAGCCGACAACACCTCCTCGCGAGGAGAATCGTCACCTAATGGGGTGCAGTCCGGAACCAGTGAAGACGAGTCGCAACGTTTACGGCAGTGCGAGGTCGCATCGACGACCATCTACGGTAGGTCAGGCTGCACGTTTCACTGCGAGACATCGGGAGGACGTGCTGTTTCAGCCCACATGGGGCCATAATTTACCTGCACTTACCTCCGGTGTCGAGACGATGATAGCATATGGTCACTCTCATCTCAGCTTCTTCCTTGATCGATCTCGTAACTCAAGACCTCCAGCCATTCACTTTCTCAAGCTTGGACAATTTCACTAGCAATGATCGGCCTCTTCATGGCTTTGGGCCTGTTGGCCATCTCACCATGTACTGCTAATGCGCGCATCCACGAGCGGAACAGTGTGTTGCCATCGTTGTCTGGTACACCCGTCGATATGACCTCCAGCCAAGGCGGTACATACCCACGAGCGAATTTCCTCTCGGACGGCACTCTCCTCGGTGCCTACGCCACCACAGTGGAAGACAACAAGCAACTAGTTCTCGTGAAATCCTCTGACTCCGGAGAAACCTGGTCGCTGTTAGGTACCGCTGCAACACGTCCAACAAATGCAAGCGACCTCGATAACTCGTACCCGCTCCAGCTACCTGGCGGCCGAGTTCTTCTCGCCTATCGCAATCACGACAAAGACCCTGTATCTGGCGATTATACCGCCTTCCGTATCGACATCTCCTACAGCGACAACAACGGCGCGACCTGGGCATACTTGTCTACGCCTGCCTCTATGCCTGGTGGACCAGACTTCACGCCTGGAATCTGGGAGCCATTCCTACGAAATGCCAAAGACGGCAGCCTGCAGCTCTACTATAGCAAAGAGAACAGCCAAGACGATCAGGATACCATCGAACGCATCTCCTCCAATGGTGGAGCAGACTGGGGCGACGAGCTGACGATCTCTGGTCAAGACCTCACATCTCGCGATGGCATGACGGGTGTTGCGCAGATCGATGGGAAGCAACTCATCGCAGTCTTCGAAAGTCGTCAAGGCGGCACGTTCCAGATCGACAGTATCACGAGCGCCGATGATGGGACGACGTGGGGCAATCGCCAGATCGTGTACCTTCCAACAGGCACGGGCAACAATGCTGGGGCTCCGCAGGTGGTCGATGTAGGCGGGACGTTATGTGTATCCTTCATGACGGATGAAGATACACAGCTGCACGATTGGGTCAATGGCGCTGGTGCTAAGCTGATTACGTCTGGAGACGGCGGAGCTACTTGGGGACGCAAGATTGAGGTCTTCTCGCCGCAGACGGTGTGGCCGGGAGTGGTGGCGTTGGATGATACTTCATTCTTGTATATGGCTGATAAGAATGGTGCGAAGAGTCAGAAGATCGTGTTATCGTGAGATAGCTTGTGAAACGATATTTAGGGATTTCACGTTGGACCAATTGAGCCTCGTTCACCTGGAATCCTTGGAACGAAGGCTATCACTGTTGCTCAACGATGAGAATGCTTTGATAGTTTCTACCATATGAAAGTATACTCGGTGGTCGTTATTCGTGGCTTCCATCAGTTTTGGAGATCAGGGTCCGTGCACTTTTCGAAGTTCGCCAAGACCTTCGCACACCCGCTTCGGTGAAATATCTCTGCGCACACGACTGACGCCGACAACGATACCAATCTCCCACCTTTCCTGCACACAACCGCCATCATGGCCGTAGGAAAGAACAAGAGATTGTCAAAGGGCAAGAAGGGCCTGAAGAAGAAGACGGATCCGTTTGCGAGGAAGGACTGGTTCAACATCAAGGCGCCCTCCACCTTCGCCATCCGGGAGTACGAATTACACCCTCAATGCACGATACACACCGCGCACATGAATACTAACGAATCAACAGTGTCGGCAAGACGCTGGTGAACCGCTCCACCGGTCTCAAGAACGCCAACGACGCCCTCAAAGGCCGCATCCTCGAAGTCTCCCTCGCCGACCTACAAAAGGACGAAGACCACAGCTTCCGCAAGGTCAAGCTCCGCATCGACGAAGTGCAAGGCAAGAACTGCCTGACCAACTTCCACGGCCTCGACTTCACCTCCGACAAGCTGCGCTCGCTCGTCCGCAAGTGGCAGACCCTGATTGAGGCCAACGCCGTCATCAAGACCACCGACGACTACCTGCTCCGCATGTTCTGCATCGCCTTCACCAAGAGGCGGCCGAACCAGATCAAGAAGACGACGTACGCAAGATCGTCGCAGATCCGCGCGATCAGGAAGAAGATGGTGGATATCATGCAGAAGGAGGCGCAGAGCTGTTCGCTCAGCCAGCTGACTACCAAGTTGATTCCTGAGGTCATTGGGCGTGAGATTGAGAAGAGCACGCAGGGTATTTACCCGCTGCAGAATGTTCGTCATACAAACCACACCACACATCGGCATCACAATGGCTAATGATATTCAGGTCCACGTCCGCAAGGTCAAGCTGCTCAAAGCACCCAAGTTCGACCTCGGCAACCTCCTCTCCCTGCACGGCGAGTCCAGCACCGACGACTCCGGCCAGAAGGTCGAGGGTAACAAGGAGTTCAAG
>JAABUW010005813.1_pt1 | contig 15827 bp, 8 predicted proteins | sample 5560081 | NCBI WGS metagenome assembly JAABUW01 (sample SAMN10711882, study PRJNA513363) | rock metagenome | isolation source: Antarctica rocks | place: Antarctica: Victoria Land, Knobhead sud | reverse complement strand
ATCTATAGATGCTATTTAAATTTTAAATATTAAAAAAAAAATATTAATGCATAATTTTATTAATTTGCATCTATAGACGTTATAGATACTATTATTTAATTATTTAATTATTTAATTAAAAGTCTTGGCGATTCGAGTTGGTTTTTCGAGTTAGATTTCGATTCCAATTCTAGAAATCGAACCGAATAGTCGATTCCGACCCTAGAAATCGAATCGACTTTTCGGTTCCAACTTTTGAAATCGACTCGACCCAATTCGGGTCGAGTACCCGACCCGAACTCGATGATTCGACCCGACGCGGTCAGTCTAAGAATGTAAGTAACAATAGATAAGATTGGTCTTGTTCTGACCGCTGCAGCTATATTCTGGCCTTATAACAGAATCAAAGTCAGTCGAGCTCAATATATCTCTTCAACCACTAAAAAAGAGAAAGCAAAAGCTAGCTTCATTGCGAAACCTAAAGGACGACCCTTTGATATAAAGGCTAGACAAGAATATTATCGACAGATAATCTAGAAATACGTCGACATTTTGAACTTCTCCTACTTGGACAGCGACGTTCAATAGTCGACTAGCGAGCACATATTATAGTACTCTAACATTGAAGACTTGTCAAGGCAAAGACGTTTTGCGATTCAGATTCTTATTTGTATTCTTTTATGATCTACTTAGTTTTCTCTATCCTTAGCATAGCAAAAATTCTTTAGTATTCATCTACGAACTACTTGCTAGCATTATTTCCGAACTGGACTTCAGCAATCACTTAATCAAAGAAATTAGCTCGAAGGCGCGAGATTGGGTGGGTAGAGGCCGCAGATATCACAAATTGACAGAGATCTTTGATAATAAAATTCTGGTCGAGCTACCAGTCGACGTTGCTCGCGATGCGTAAAAGATCTTCAATTAATTATAATCCTACATTGACTAAGTCAACAGCGTGGAAAAGCGATTATCGCTCGAAGATAGGAATGCCTTTAAGGAGGCAATAAGTGGCATCGCCAATTTAAGGCTTGGGGAAAGAGCAAAAAGGAACGGGTCAAATACACTGAGGAAAAGAATCAGGCAATTGGCTCTACAATTATTTTATTTTCTGCAAGAGGATCCAGAGACCTATACTACCAGGCAACCTTCAATCAACTTGGCAATGGGAAATCGTCACACTAAGATCGAATTATCGCACGATAAGCGACAATTCAGTGTCGTCGCAGGTATGAACAATCGAGAACATGACGCTTCTCCTGCTGACCAAAGAACCAAAAATAGATTCTGCGCCTAAAGATAGCTCGAATTCCAGCCCTCAAATTGCCTCTCAATCTCCTGATTTAGATGGCAGCCCATCCATCTCAAATGATGTCGCCAGGCTGTTCGGTACAACGTGGGGCGTCACACATAGTTATCGTGAAGTGAAAAGAACAAAACGTCGCCGCTTAGGTCTAGGCGCCAATTTATGGTCGCAGCCTGTTGGCTCTCAAAATCCTCGTCGATCGCAAGACACAGGTATCGTAAGAACGAATATACTAGTCTCCGACGCTATCAACGCTAAACTTTAAGGTCTGCTTGCCGCAGCAGAGTTACAGGAATTCGAGCATAAGCGCAGTTAGCTTAGTTACGACGGAAGAAATACGACGAACCCATCGACACTAAAGTCAACCCATTCGACGCTATCTGTTTCAACGACAGGCGAGATGTTCTCATTAGACAACAACCCGTCCTCCTTAGCTCTGAACAATATAGATTCCGGATCGGTAGCGCTCGAGATGCAGCGTTGGCAGTTATCCCAGAATAACGGGAGGTTGTCGAGGAATGAACAAGATGGCTAGCAAGGAAACGAAGGATACAACTTGGCATCTGCAGCCCAGGCTTTCCGGACTATGCCTCCGGAACCCTTCGCAACCGACACTATGGAAGCAGAGCGACCGCAAGATTGTGGAATTGATAAGTTACGCCTCGGATTACGCAAATATTTCAATAGCTAAAGCAACTAAGAAATGAATCGGACAGGAACGAACCAAAACCCGTATCTTCAATCACTCGAGAGCTTCCAGACACAACAGCCATTCCAAAACCTCTATGTCTAGCAGCCCAAGAGCTTTCAGACATCACAATTATTTCAGAACCCGTATATCCCGCAACCCAAGAGCTTTTAGACACTGCACCCATTTCAAAACCCGTATGTCTAGCAGTCAGAGAGCTTCTAGACACCACAGTTATTACAGAACTCGTACGTCTAGCAGTCCGAGAGCTTCCAAACATTACAGTTATTTCAGAGTGCGTCTGTTGCCTCGCTCGATCGCTCTCAAGCAATGCAAGAATATCAGAATGCGTATCAGTCGCAGGACAAAGACTGCAATAAACTACCAAATCCCGAATACGCGCCCGCTACTATGCACAACTTAAACCAAGAGAACAGTCAAAGTGGTCGTCGTTTGAGCCAGGGTAAAGCTGTAGTCAATACCTACGGGTGAACCTTTCGCAACACCAGCAGATATGCAATTCCCCCTCCTTGACCATCGAACGTCTGCGAATTGTCCTCAGATAAGCTTAGGTCTTGGCCCTTTTCAAGGGCTATCGGAGGATCCTGACGAGGAAGATCGTTGAATTGAGTCAAGCGACTGAGGGCAATGATTATCATAATGATATTAGGGTAAGGTTGTTCGATATATCCCGGTTTCACCGTCGTCGTAAGGTAGCGGACCGGTTTTGCAACAATAATATTGGCAGAATCGATTGATTCCACTTTCACTTTATGCTTCTGCGTCGTTCGTTGTCGGTTTGATAGCAACTATTGTATTTAGCGCCTTGTTTTCTGTTACAGTAGATTACTCACATCAAACCATTAACGCTTGACGTCGTCTACATCGTCTATGACATCCGAAACTGGAAGGTACTCGAATGAAGTGTTTCGTAACTCTTGTGCTGGCCCTGCTTTGCGTTCAAGCTCGTTAAGAGCTTTTTCGACGCATTCCTTTGTTATAGCTTGGGCAGGCATTTGTTTTGCGAGCTCGCAGATGTTAGTCTTACGCAAAGCTAAGTAATTAAATTGTTCGAAGATGCTTCGAGTGCGAAGTAGAAAGATATAACTTTGTTTGACTCGCTAAGACTAAGTGTGTCGACGCAACAACCTATATAATAGAACGTCCAAAGATCGCAAGTGTAGTAATTCGAATGTCTTGGCGAACAGGGTCTAGAAGCGAGAGTTAAACTATTTGAAGAATATTATATAATCGGATCTTATTCTCTCCTAGGTGACGTCATATGCCTGTGGTTATATACTAGGAAGTAATATTGCCCACGACAATTCGACTCTTAAAGTGGGTCGCGTAGTCCCTTTTGCTATCTAGAGACATATCGTTTTCTTCCCCGAAACAATAAGAAAACTCGAGCATAATTACGCTAAAAGCATTAACATATATTCAAACACGAAAAATCGCACAACTGCGTTCCTGGAGACCTATAATAAATGCAAACTCACAGGAATATAACAATAAAAAACGATTACCTTGAAGCGATGCATTATCTTTAGTAAATGTCTAATCTTTGATGAGCGCATATATAGGGGGCATTATTCTATCTGTTTTATTTTCAATAGCTCTTAGTACTACCCACACATAATCTTCCTCGAATACGAGCAAAATAAGCAACTTCCTATTTTCTAAGGATAACTATGCTCGATTTGAGGAAGCACAAGGAATCTTTAACTATTATACAACGTAGACCAAGTCAAAATACGAAGCATGTCGGATTATATATCAATCAGAATAGTCTCTCTCCAGGAGGTGTGCAGCTTTTGACTAAGTTGATTAGTTCAACAAAGTATTATTTTCGCTTGTAAATTACATTACAACTTCCTCTTTTAAGACGCAAGATATCTACGAGTCTTCCAATATCTAGTTACAAAAGCAGCCTCTATATCTTGAGCTATCTCGAGATTCTCAACTTCTTATTCTACGTCAAATGTCTCTTCGCCTCGACCCAATCCAAGATCATTAGTTTCCACCCTTACGTTAGATAGCTTAGCATCCATCTTTAAGCTAGATACACAAGCTTTTCTTATCGCGTCGAATGCTTTATCTTCTGTCTATTTTATCTTCGACGACTTCTTAGACTCAAGACGATATCTTTAGTCTTATTAAGAAATTACTTGTTTTCGTCAACGTTAAACAATTCGATCGAATTCAAAAACAACGAATGGCGAGACAACAACTCGCCAAGAATACTAAATATACGCTAGGAATACGCAAGCTATACATTCACAAGAGTAGACACAAGCATGCAATAAGAAGACTAAGAGAACTAGAAGGCAAATTTCTAACTAAAGATAATGTGACGAATAACTAGGTTGATATTTGAGATTCTGGCTAAGTAACGAGAATACTAACTATAAGGGTCGGAACAGGAGGCGGAGGATCTTAGATACTATATAGGCGACCAGGAGGGACGCTAGTCCCGATTGGATCTAGGGCGGTGTTCAGGGAAGTCTGCAACACCTGGAACCGTAACAGATAAGCTAAAAAGGAAAATAAAAAATGTTCAAAGCAAGATTACAGATAAATCTCAAACGTCTAAAACAAGAACTGGACCAAACATAAGTTATGCGAAGATAGAAAGTGTTAATTGGGCAACTCGTATATCAACGAAAGATAAGAAAGAAGAACGAAGTAAAAATGTTCGCAATAGCAGTCGAGATAAAGAGATCGACAAATCTTAAGTTAAGCAAGTCTTAAACGTTCGAAGCGAACATTAGATTAAAACAAAAAGACTATTTAAGATTAGCAAAGCAATAACAATATCGTTCTATAGAACTACTAAGCTAAAAGACTTGCATAAAAGATTTTTAACTAAGATAGCAACAAATTACACTTGTAATTACTAAACATTGGGCATATATAAGTTATATCTAGACATAACTTACTGGTCGCGTTTGGAAGTAACAACATAATATATAGATAACTTAGATAGATTTGTACCAACATACAAAGAAAATATCTTGTGCGAAATAGAAATTCTTTAGACAAGAATAGTTCTCTGCTTTCTAGATCTTTCTTTTCGTAGCTAATATAGTCGGAATTTTATTTAATAGTGCAAATATTTAATCGTTGCATCTTGTGCTAATGCAGATTAACTCTTATAGACTCTATAAAGTGTAATAATTCTCTTATAACTTGTATAGATATTTCAAGACTATATTTAGTAAAGTCTTGTGCGTTGTGTTGTTCTTTGTTAAAATGTAACTTCTTCAATTGTTTTAAACTTTATTGCCAACAGAATCTACTATATATTTATTATTTTATTGTAATCTTCGATTGAGAGATTATCTTCTATACATAAACCAACATTGTTGATATAAGATAAACTATTCTCTTATGTTTATCTCAAGAAACATAGCAAAATTTAGTTAATTGCAACTATATCTTTATTATTTGTTAAGAAGCAATTATATATAGAGTTTGTAATATCTTTAAAGAGATAATCGATAAGTTAACTATAAGCTTGTAATCTGTTTTTTTTGTAATCTACTTACTTATATTCTATAGTCTTATCTTCAAAGAAAGAACAATCGACTTTATAAGTATTACAAGAGCAAGAATTGTTTAAGTAATAAGAAGAAGAAGACAAGATATATCAAAGCCCTTATTAGCTATTGTAATAAGACTAAACTTTATAATCTACAGAAGCAACTAAATTGTCTACTAGATATCTAAGAATAATTTGTTCTCTACTTTTGTTAACATCGGAGGAAGTTTTGCTTACTTAATAATATAAAGTTTTCTATCTTTAATTCTTAAGTTCTTTCAAATAAGTAATCTTAACTAAGACAACTGGAACGGAAGTACAGATAGCGGGCTTCGAATTACTGTTAGATTATCACTCTTTTCTGTTTTGTTAGAAATGAATCCAGGGAAGACTAGCAAGATAGAATAGAGACAATCTAGAAGCGAAGCAGGAAGTTCAGAGATATATTAGTACTTTTCTTTAGAACCAGCCTCTTACTCGGTCTTAGATAAAGATAGTTTAGTCGGATAAGTTGCATATTGTCGCGTTCGAGTTATCTAAAAATATACAATATTACTTATATAGCAAAAGCAAAGACATAGTAGTTTATTAGAAGGAATTATATCTAGTGAAAAAGGCAGACCAGCTGGCCCGATTGTATTACGCGAATCTTGTACTAATTATTCGCAAGAACAAAAGATATTATACTTATCGATCGACTAATCACGAACAATAACCTTCCACTATAACAGATATTGTACGTATATATCCGATATATCGATCTTGAGCTAACTCGAGTCTAGAAAGCATCGTATCTATTGTCTATCAATCTTCTATTCAAAGACTTTGATTACGAGACAATAAACCAAAACATCAAACCTCCTTCATAGCACCTGTAAATCTCCTATATATGCTCTGTAGATCTTCTAGATATATCTTGCCAAAAACTATCTCCTAGAGTTCTATTCGATTGTAGAAGAACTTGTAGTCTCTATTTGTATAAATCTTTAGCTTCTTCTTCTGCCACTTGTACTGTATAACCCCCGAAATCGTAGATAAATTGCTGCTATCGAATAGGAAAGAATCTTAGATAGAGTAATAATCCTGAATCTGTTGTCGCATCTGGCTGCACTATAGAATCTTTGCCCTATTTTGCTGTCGCTCTTGGCTGTCGCACCCGACTGTATTGTTACTGTCCTATAGCTGCTCTATAGCATCTTTCTGTGGGTAGGTAGTAAATGTCGAATCGCTAGGTTCGCCTGATTCTAAGTGCTCCGAAATCCTCTCTTATTCTAAAACTGCTCGCCTCCTGCTTCGCCTACTAACTAGATCAAGCCTAGCCCTATGCTTCCTTCTATATCCATTCTATCCTTCCACAACGTCAACAATTATATCGACTAAGATTAGTACAACATACTATACGATGAAGAATTCTTAGAGAAGAAACGTCGAAAGGCGAACAAGCTTGATAGAGTTCTTGCTTAACTACAGTGAAAACCCCTTTCTGTGTGCATAATATATATTAGACTACTTGTAGCAACTAGCTTTGTAATAAACTGGATCGTTTGGCTCAGTAATAGAGCGTGCTAGACCAATAGCTGGATCGTTAGTTATTGGATACTTACACTATCTTAATTGACGCAATAATCTTATAGCAAAGATGTAAGTTCGAATCTTACAATAACTATTACTTTTGATTTAAGTCTACGTTATCAAAAGCATAATAACGCAATAACAGTAAAGAAATAAGACTTTCTACCCCTTTTTACTACATTGACACCCTCATTTCACTACATAAATACCTCCCCTTCAATAGGTCTAGGGGCTACCCAACTAGAAGTAGCGAAAATAAGTTGTAACTCTTGAGAATACTTATATTTAATTAAATTCGTTATCTAAGATCAAGTATCTTTGAGATCAATATATTTTTTGACGATGTCGTTTAACTGGTGTGTAGCTGCTGATGTTGAACTTGTCTTTCGTCCAAGTTTCTTTATCTAAAGAAAGGCGTAGCGAAAAGTGACGACGTTTAATATAATGTCAAAAATCGATCTTGCAATATAAAGTCAATTCCGCATATAGGAGATTCTATTTTGACTCCCTTATCGAGCATCCAAAAACTATCCATCACCTTTGGGGAGTCAATTGTGAGTCTATGAAAACTAGGAATTATCTAGACTGTAATTATATTAAGGCAACAGGTTTGTTGCAATCCTGTAGAACATTCAACGTCTACTCTCTCGAAAATCACAAAATGCACTCCCCCAAAGCATTGCTCTACTTATTCTGATTGGTCAAATGTTCACAGCTCTAGCAGCTTCTAGCAAGGCTATTTCCTCACATAATGCAGAGGGTAAAAGCAGGCCGAAGAGCGATAATCCTTTTGCTAACGAGGTTAAAGATTTGGAAACTCAAGTCGAGAGTAAGATTAACAAGCAACTGAAGCAACAACAGGTATAAACACGCATGTCCTTTTAAAGAAACGGCTAAGAATTACGACAGGACAAACCTTCAAAGATAGAAATCATCTTTTATAGCGAAGGAGACTGCAACGGGGTTTTGGAAACGATGGACGATCTTACCCAATCTCCTAGGAAACCGTAACTTCCTATGGAGGGTGGTGTCGCCTACAGTTTTGAATTACTCTATCGAGGTCTCCAAGGTCAAGAGCAGCTCGACATTTCCACCAAAAATCCTAGTAACAAAGATTCGTGCGACGAGTTCATTGATAGTAATTTCGCGAGCACCTCTATGTTCTGTAATAATTGGGGAAACATTGGCTACATAAGATATTGGGACAATCCTAATCTTTAAGTACAGGATATAATTATTGTCGCATGATTGTTGAAGGAAGCGCATTTATTCTATAGAGATTTATTAGCACAACATTTATTCTAAAGCAGTATTTGGTATAATACGCTCTCGATATATTGTTAAAGTCTTGTATACTCTAATAGACTAACAAGCAGAAGTATGTCTAATACCACGACGAATTATTCAATTTACCGATTCCTAGGACTAGTCGCAGGGGATATCTATATTTACAATCCTCTTATCTGCTAAAGTAGTTCAGATATAAAGGATCGCTTTGGTACAACTTGGTAGTTAGACAAAGAAGACATTTAACTCGTCAAGAAGTGTTCTTATTAACGCGAGAAGATTTGTATTATCTCGACGAGATTATCGTTATCTTTATACCATCAAGTCTTAATCGAAATCTAGCGACGACATTTACAACTAATGCTATTATTTACAACTAGTACTGCTATTTACAACTGATGCTGTTATCCACAACTAATGCTGCTATCCACAACTGGTGCTGCCATTCACGATTGACGGCGACATCCACGATTGGCGACAATATCTACAATTGGCGACAACATTCACGATTGACAACAATATCTACAATTGACGATCTAGAATCTAATTGCTTGTATTAATAAATTTTAATAAGTAGATAACAAAATTACTGTTGTTTTCGACTAGCGCAAGTGCTGCTTTTGACTGTTTCTTTGTCAAATTCTTTTTCTTTAAATTTGTAACGTTTGTCAGTTCTTGATAAGATACTTACACCTCGCAATTTATCGTCTAAATTTCTTTCTCACTTGTTTTATATATTAGCGATGTCCCTTCCTCTATCTTTGACACGCTTTGTTCCGCTTTGCCCTTACTTATTCTTCTCTTCCAACCACTACTGTTTTGTCTCTGTTGCTATTGTTTACTCTCTACGATCGACAGTATAATTGTTAAGTAGTCTGCAGAATACTACAAGCAAATAGAGATCGATTTGAATGTTTTAACTCTTTTCCAACAAGTCTACGCAGAAGACACAAAGGATTTGCAGAGCTAGATAAAGAATCTCTAGTATAAGTAAGAGAAGCTTTTCATCTATGTTCAATGAACCGGAGAACATTAATAGATCTTTGTAGATATTGTGTGTTTACAGAGAAAGATTCTATCGTCTCCCTGAAAGACATTTCGATCAACGTCCTTTACGTCTTTTTCGATTAACTTCTTATTAATCGAAAAGATACTTTGAGTACTGCCAACACTTTGCAAACATACTAGAATATATTTTGCTTAATACGAAAGAAAGAGACGAGCTATCAAATAATTAACTCGCTTGTAAAGAGTTAAATGCACAAAGTAGATTTGCATTGTTATATTTTGCTCTTCGCTAATTTATTACAGATGCGATAGTAGCTCGCTATCAAATATAGTTTACAAACAAAGAAAAAGAAGAAATCCATTATATATGCGAAGGACGAGTTTGAACTTCTCAAGACTCTTTATATCTCTTCTAAAATAATATTCAAACACGAAAGACATCGCGTACAATTGATCTTAATTATGCAATTAACTAGAATTACTAAGAATCGATTTGCTGCTTTTCTTGCAATTTGTTATCGATATATTAAAGTTACTTTGCTTGCGAATCCCAATGGAGAAGAACAACCACAAGTGATATTGGAGATTGTGTATTTCTATATTAAGGGTTATCTCGGAAACAAAGACGTGTTTGTACATCCGTTACACGTTCCAATTGCGTTCGACTGCTAACGACAATAACAGAAATAAGTTTAGCATTTTCGATGTGCCAAATAAGCTATGTCTATTGCTTTGCCTTTACATTACAATATTGATACTAATCTTCGCTAATAAAGTCTTCGCGATCTCTAAATTAACGTTAACGGAACAACTATTTTGTCTTCGAATTCCCTCTAGACAAAAACAGTTAGAGCTTTCTCTCAAAGAAGAGATACAAGAAATGCTTGTTTTTCGTCGATGCAAAAGCACGATTTATAGAGTGCAAATTTCGAGGGCAAAGATCTTGGCAAACTTTACTCTTCGTTTACAAATAATTGATTTGGGTAGCGTTACCAGCATAAAGCTACAAACTAGTTCATATATCTTTCGATGTAACAACAGAGAAGCTCTCGACAACAATAGTAGATAACTTAACTTAATAGTTACTAGACTTTATTATTAAAGTGCAACGAAACTTAATTTTGCAGCATTACAACTCTACGATCTTTTAAAAAAACTATATCTTAAGATATATATCTAATACTTAAGCAATCTATCGTAACTTAAAGTCTTAAATCGCGTTAATACGTATTGCTAATAAGATAAGTCGAACAATCGACTCTTAATACTCTAGACAACTTACAATCGCTCAACAAGTAGAGGTTCAACAACATTCAAAGATAAAGATATTGCGTCAAAGATTAAAATCGTTGCGAAAAATCTTTCAAGACTTGAAGAGAACTATTATTAGTATATAAGAAACGTCTCTCTACGACAAATATTAAAAAGCTTGTCGAACTTATCGTAATACAATACGACAATATAAGAAGATATTTCTAAAAGAGATTCGAACGAAATATAAAATTGAGCAATTAATGCTCGATATTTAACAACAACTAAAAGGATTGCTTGTAACAAAAGAGAGAAAGATAAAGATAAAAGATTACGTGTTCGTGAAACAAGCTTGCGTTATTAACACTCTTTTCATCTTTGTTACTAATTCTATTGAGAAGGAAATCCAACGACGCGAAGTAGTCGTTAGTGCGTTGACAACTTTATGTCGATTGCAGGAAAGCCAAGATTCTCGTTGTCGAAAGAATATTTCTTCTACAACTAAGCCTAAACGCGAGAAGACTAAGCAGGTTGTTCTCCAACAAACGAGTCTCTCCAGGTTCCTTTTTATTGAATGCAAGCCAACTCAATGTATCTTCTGCCTAGACAACGAAGAGCTGTCGATAGTAAATTATCTATAATTCTTCTCGACTTGTAGCGATTTGAAACAACATTTTTATCGCAAGCATCTCTAACATTATCTAGATAGATAGTTTATTGCATGTCTCTATCCGAGATGCAATGTTAACTTGAACGACAAAATGTATCTGCAAAACCATGCGGAAGTAGTGCATAAAACCGCTACGTAATCGGTTCAGCTTTAACTTATCGCTTGGTTGCTAGTTTTATTAGGCTATCTCTATGTTGGGTTTCTCTAATCTTCCAAAAAAGAGCTATATAAGCTACCGATTGTCCATTAGAATTCTTGAACTTAAAAAGTAGATCGTTTCTCTTTTTCTCGTACAGGCGATGCTTACTAGAGTAATGTTATTGATTGGCTCTATAGCATTCTTGATGATTTCTTCGATCAGATCTTGGTATGTGTTTTGTATTCCTCGGAGCCCCGTCTTCTCGATAGTAATCGTCAGACTTACAGAACTCGGTCGGGTTCCAGCCAAGCCTTATCTATAATTACAGGCTATCAGGGGCATCTTGTCTAGAGAGTCTCTCTTAATTGGCTTAGGGTGTTGCCTTGCCTATAGCGTTTTTGTAACCGGTCCTCCGATGTTCTTGTCCCGGGATCGGAGCTTCTCGCGATGCGACTGATCTTATAGACCATAAGCTGATCCACTTATATTGTGACTAGTCCTTCGTTCCTGTCTCGGGACCAGAGCTTGACTGGTCTCGCGAAGCGACTGGTCCTATGGGCTGTACACTTTATGCTGTGACCGATCCTACATTTTCTTCTCAAGGCTCGAACCTTGGAATGACTGTAGCGAAGCGACTGGTCTCCACAGCGACTGGTCTTCACAGCGACTGTCAGCCGATGCTTGAACCAGCTCTGGGCTTGCGATCAGCTCTCAGCTTCAGACGTGGCTACAGCTTTCTTATTCTCGCGGACGGTGCAGCGCCAGCTTTTTTCTACCGGTGAGCAGGCTGCTTGTTCTTGTCGAGGCTAAAACCCTGGGACCCTCAGGTTGGACCAGGAGACACTAAGTTGTGGCAAAGTTGGCATTAGCTTAAGCTGATCGATGAGATTGGGTGCAGCGATACCTCCCTCATTGTCAAAGCTCTGTCCAATCCGGTTGGTCAGCTCTCTCCGCCTGTCCAGCGATCGAGATCCCTTACTCTGCTGTCGAGTCGTTCGCCATTCGCCTGTCCTTCGCGACTAAGCTTAGCCACAATCATAGATATAAAGAGCATTGAGTCCCCTTCTTTCTTTCTACTTTTCTTCGCATTTAGCTTCCTCTCCTGTCTTCTTAACACCAGAACCTTACGCTGCAGCTTCGCTTCAGCCGGCTATTAGGAAGCGACCAAATCGAACTGCTCTCGCTTCTCTCTTCTTGTGTCCTCGTCATCATCCGACTCCATTTTCACATCCAGTTTATTCACAATAAGGTTGGGAAAGGTAGCTGGCGGCCGAGAACGAGTTCTACGATCACGCAGATCAAGTGCTATTAGCAAAGCGCACTACGGTAGATCTTCTTCTAGGCTCAACTCAAATCGATCGGCTCTTACTTCCATGATCTTCGAGGCCAGGAGTGCCGATCGCCTAGGACATGCCGAAAAGTTGCTGCACTCGAAGTCGAGCATCGTAGTGCTCAGCAACGCTAGTATCTTAGTCAACGCGAGATGCAGGTGATTCTCTGCCTTACTCTGAGTGGCAAGAATTAATGATCCTCCTCTTAGTTCTCGACTTCCGTTCTAAGACTAGTCTTCATCGAACGCAGAGCGGGTTGTTCGACATCTCCGTGTATAATAGCAACGAACAAACTCAAGATTTTTATTACATGATCGGAGAGCTGTACGATCGATCCCTACGTGTCGTTTTTACTCAATTCTATCTCTTTCTGGAGAGGCTTGCTGCTTCTGATCGACTTGCACGACACTACACTCAAAACATCGATTGCATTAAGAATCATCTATCTCACTTAACTCCTAAAATTGGTCTAGTATTATCTAGGGAACAAAGGCCCAAAACTATCCAGCTTTATGGACGTCTTAAGGACTCTTTTACATCGAAGCTCTTCGATAATGTGAGTGTTTCACTTTGCTCTTGCTGCGAGAACAATAAGATGCAAAGAATCAACAAAGGCAAGAGACTACGTAATATTGGGAGGCTTAGATCTTGAATTGCGTTGTACGAGGAAACCAACCTAGATAAAGAGGTTATCGAAGAGATTGTCGAGGCAAATTTGCAAAAACCGATTGATACTATCTTGGTAATTGGGACAACCTTGAAGATCCCTGGCATAAAGCGTTTGGTGACGAAGTTTTCTCGTGCGACTAAAACACAAACGACGAGCACAATTATCTAGATAAGTAAAGAAGAATTACTAGCGCAACTAGCGTCTATGTTTGACGTTATTCTGCTGGGCGATTGCGATAGTTCGATCAATCTCCTAGAGTAATCGGACGTGAGATTTTCTTTTGTCCTAGAATAGCAGCATGCCTTCGTACTTTTCTCGATTTGGTTAACGTTGTAACGGTCAAAACGATTATTAATACTTCGAAAGATAGCTAGAGATACAAGTTGCGACAGAATACGTGTTCGTGATAAATAATACTGGTCTTGGCGTCCTTTTGTGAATCGAAAAATGTTATCTAAAACTATAAAAGCGAGTCTGTAGAGCTTTCTCCGGCTCGCTACGTTGCGACGAGCTATGTATATTATTTATTGCTAACACTACAAGCAATTTCTTTTCTGGAATAATGTCAATGCGTTGAACGTAGCTAGATTGATGGCGAATCTACTAGAAGCGACGAAGTATAAGACCAAAAGAGGATGCTTCTTAGAGAATCGAAGTTAATGTTGTTCGTAAGTCGCGCATTGTCGATAGAGACTCTTGCGTAGCAAAATTCAATGTTAAGATATAATACTGCTGATACTAAAGTCAACTTGACCAAGATTCCCTATCTCGTCGACCTCCGTTTTATCTCGCGAGCTGCTGTAATCGCTTTCTTCGTCCTCGAATTCTCTTTAAGCTGAATCCAAAACTTTGAATTTCAATCCAAAGCGTCCGCGCAGCATCGCTCCCTCTCTCTCGAATCCCAAAATCTTAGTCGCAATGTGTTTGACACCAGCGTTGACTAAAAAGCTCAAATTCTGTCTGTTTATCGCAACATCCCTCCTAGAGCACCAAAGAAACTTGTGAAAAGTATTTGAATCTTAGATATCTAAACATTCTTCGAGCTCTGCTTAAGTATATATGATTGTCGCCGAGATATTTAGCAACGAGGCTGAAGTATATAATTGAGAGCAAAAGAGATGGTATTAAGGAAACAATCGGAAAGGAAAACAAGAAGAGAGAAGAGTAGTATAACGTGGAGAAGCTGAAGGAGAAGAAGACGATCCTTACAAGCATTGGAGAGATAAAAGAAGTTAGAAGTATAAGATGTGCAAACTAGAAGAAGTCAAATGTTGCTTCAGATCGGATAGAGCAATGGATACACACATCTAACTGGTCGAAGAATTTGAACAACATGACGAATAATTCTTGGATAAAGCATAGAAGAAGATCAACATTAAGCGATTAATGTATTGGTAATAAGAAGCGTAATCTTTCAAAGCTTTAATGTATCGCGCAAAGACGATCAATAATAACTACGCTCAAATGCTAATAATGGGGATCCTTCACGTTGTTGGCGATGCTAATTGTCTTCTATGGTCAAAAACATCGTCTCGACTGTTCTAGACTACATCGATTCTTCGCTCTTATCTTCGAAAGATTTCAAGAAGCTGCGATCTTAATGCCATGAATTGGGATGTTCCAATCTTAGTGTCTCTGGGTTCCACGTAAAAACGCGCTGTATGTTCGAATCGATCTCGAATCGAAGCATTGATACCATTCTTAAGAAGTGCTTTGGTCATAGAAGAATTATTCTCAAATATCGCCACGTGCAGAGCACTTATACTATGGATATCCACAGCGTCAAGTTCCGCATCGTACATAATCAACTTATTAACTTCGCCAGTACTTAGATAACCACTTATTAGTATTGTTTGTCCTGCGTTATTTGCAATAGTAACATCAGCTTGTTCCTGCAATAGCTTGTCAATCAAGATTGACCTATAAGATGTATGGTGAAGTTCGCAAGCAAGTTGCAATGCAGAATTTTCGTATGTATCAATCTTGTCAACATCTGCTCCGTTACGTAGCAAGCATTCGACACGCTCGAACCAGGGCTCCTCGTGGTAATTATCGAACCATTTACATTCTTTTGCTTCCTGAATCTGCCAGTGTAATTCAGGTATCGATTTATATGTCTCGTTGATATCTATGTCAACAGTCACAAGCATCTTTAATATTTTGTCCTGGTCCTCTGGGTCATAGATGAACTGTTTAAAAAGTAAGTGCAACGATTCTTCCAAACCTTCGGTCAATCTACCAACGTTGGCGCCATTATCTAGCAGACGCTTAACGAAGTTTGCGTGGCACGTAGCAATTGCACCTAACAGAGGGGAGCCCACTTCTTCTCCATCGACCTTGGCTCCAAGGTCAAGTAGTATTTCGCCGATGTGGCCGCGACCTTCA
>JAABUW010005812.1_pt1 | contig 15827 bp, 14 predicted proteins | sample 5560081 | NCBI WGS metagenome assembly JAABUW01 (sample SAMN10711882, study PRJNA513363) | rock metagenome | isolation source: Antarctica rocks | place: Antarctica: Victoria Land, Knobhead sud | reverse complement strand
CCGCCCCACGGCGGGTCCCCCGCACTGTGCCCACAGCGCAGGTATGCCGCGCCGCAACGGCGCGGCTCGGCATACCGTATGCGGTTGCCTCGGCCTCTCTTGCCGCGGATGCTGCGGGTGCTGCGGGTGCTGCAGGTACTGCAGGTACGCTCAGCGACCGCCGAGGTCGACGTAGTCGCGCTCCGTCTCGCCGACGTACACCTGCCGGGGACGACCGATCTTCGTCTCGGGATCCTCCATCATCTCGCGCCACTGCGCGATCCATCCCGGGACCCGGCCGAGGGCGAAGAGCACGGTGAACATCTTCGTCGGGAATCCCATGGCCTTGTAGATCAGGCCCGTGTAGAAGTCGACGTTGGGGTAGAGCTTGCGCTCGATGAAGTAGTCGTCGCTGAGGGCGATCTCCTCGACACGCTTGGCGATGTCGAGCATCTCGTCGCTGCCGCCGAGCTTCCCGATGATCTCGTCGGCAGTCTTCTTGATGATCGCCGCACGGGGGTCGTAGTTCTTGTAGACCCGGTGGCCGAAGCCCATGAGCCGGACGCCGTCCTCCTTGTTCTTTACCTTGGTCATGAAGGTGTCGACGTCGTAGTCGGCGTTCTGGATCTTGCCGAGCATCTCGAGCACGGCCTGGTTGGCACCCCCGTGCAGGGGACCGAACAGCGCGTTGATCCCGGCCGAGATCGAGGCGAACATGTTGGCCTGGGAGGAGCCCACGAGCCGGACCGTCGACGTCGAGCAGTTCTGCTCGTGGTCGGCGTGCAGGATGAGGAGCAGGTCGAGCGCCTTGACGACCGTCGGGTCGAGCTCGTAGGGCTCCGCCGGGAAGCCGAAGGTCATGCGAAGAAAGTTCTCCGTCAGCGACAAGGAGTTGTCGGGGTAGAGGAACGGCTGACCGACGCTCTTCTTGTGAGCGTAGGCGGCGATGGTCGGCAGCTTGGCGAGGAGCCGGACGGTCGAGATCTCGACCTGCTTCTGGTCGAACGGGTCGAGGCTGTCCTGGTAGAACGTCGACAGGGCCGAGACGGCGGAGGACAGGACGGGCATGGGGTGCGCGTCCCGAGGAAAGCCGCCGAAGAAGGCCTTGAGGTCCTCGTGCAGCATCGTGTGGCGCCGGATGCGGTCCTCGAAGTCGGCAAGCTCGGCGTGGGTGGGCAGGGACCCGTAGATGAGCAGGTAGGAGACCTCGACGAACGAGGACTTCTCGGCCAGCTGCTCGATGGGGTAGCCGCGGTAGCGCAGGATCCCGGCGTCTCCGTCGATGTAGGTGATGGCGCTCTTGCACGCCGCCGTGTTGACGAACCCGGCGTCGTAGGTGACCATGCCGGTCTCCTTGAGCAGCGAGGCGACGCCGAGGGCGTCGCTGCCCTCGGTCGCGGCGACCCGGGGCAGCGTCAGGTCGCGCTCCGCCAGGGTGAGGGTGGCCTCGGTGACTGGGGTGGTGGTCATGATGACTCCTCCTGGGTGCCCGGTCCCCGGGGGCCGGAGTGCTTTCTCCGAGACGCTACCCCAGCGTGGCCGGGCTGGTGCACGCGGTCTGACTGCGTCAGTCTCGGAGACGGGCGCAGGCCGAGGCAACCCGCTCGTCGCTCGCCGTGAGCGCGACCCGGATGTGCCGGGACCCTGCCGTGCCGTAGAAGCTGCCCGGTGCCACGAGGATGCCGCGGTCGGCGAGCGAGGCGACGCCGGCCCAGCAGTCCTCGCCGCGGGTGGCCCAGAGGTAGAGCCCGGCTGCCGACTCGTCGATGCGGAAGGCCGCCCGCTCCAGGGCCGCTCGGAGCTGCGCCCGCCGTGCGGCATACCTGGCCTTCTGCACGGCGACGTGCGCCTCGTCCTGCAGTGCCGCGACCATCGCCTGCTGCACCGGCCAGGGGACGATCATGCCGGCGTGCTTGCGGATCTCCACGAGGCCCCGGACGAGCCCGGTGTCGCCGGCGACGAAGGCCGCGCGGTAGCCCGCCACGTTGGACTGCTTCGACAGGGAGTAGACCGCCAGCAGCCCCTCGTGGCTCCCCCCGCAGACCCGCGGGTCGAGAATGCTGGGCGTCGCGCCGTCGCCGGCCCAGTCGAGCTCGGCGTAGCACTCGTCCGACGCGACGAGGACGCGGTTCGCCCGGGCCCAGGAGACCACCTTGGCGAGGTGGCCGACGCCCAGCACGGCCCCCGTCGGGTTGCTGGGAGTGTTGACCCACAACAGCTTTGGCCGAGTCGCCTCGGTCAGCGGCCCCAGGGCGCTCAGGCTGCCGACCACCTGTGGCGTCGCACCGGCGATCCGGGCGCCGACGTCGTAGGTCGGGTAGGCGATCGGCGGGATGCCGACGATGTCGCCCCGACCGAGCCCCAGGAGGGTCGGGAGCCACGCCACGAGCTCCTTGCTGCCCACCGTCGGCAGCACACCGTCGGGGTCCACGTCCGGGACACCACGACGGCGCGCGAACCAGTCAACCACCGTCTCGCGCAGCTCGGGCGTCCCCCATGTCTGGGGATAGCCGTGGGCGTCGGAAGCGTCGGCCAGGGCCCGTCGGACGACCTCGGGCGTGGGGTCGACCGGGGTGCCCACGGAGAGGTCGACGAGACCCTGCGGGTGCGCCGTCGCGGTCGCCTTGTGCGGTGCGAGCTGGTCCCAGGGGAAGTCCGGCAGCCCGGGGATCACCGGGCGCTCGCCCCTGCTCGTCGCCTCACGCGCCGGCCGTCACTCCGGGTGCTCCTGCGGCGGCAGCGCGAGGATGATCGGGTGGTCCTTGGGGATGAGGCCGAGCTTGGCCGCACCGCCGGGGCTGCCCAGGTCGTCGAAGAACTCGACGTTGGCCTTGTAGTACTCCGTCCACTGTTCCGGGACGTCGTCCTCGTAGTAGATCGCCTCGACCGGGCAGACCGGCTCGCACGCACCACAGTCCACGCACTCGTCGGGGTGGATGTAGAGGGAGCGCTCACCCTCGTAGATGCAGTCGACAGGACACTCCTCGATGCACGCCTTGTCCTTGAGGTCGACGCAAGGCTGGGCGATGACGTAGGTCATGTGAGGCGGTCCTCCTGCGGAACGAGCGGGGTACGCCACCTAGTATGCCGAGTCCCCACCTTCGCGGTGCAACGGGGCTCACCTGTGGGCACGAGACGGACGGACACCATGGACCCTTACCAGCCGGGTACCACCAGCGACGCCGACAACCCTCTGCGGGTGGGCGTCCGCGTCGCGATCAGGTACCGGTTGCCCGAGGGCTCGGACGCCTCGTTCACGGACGTTGTCGGTGTCGTCACCGCCGTGGACGACCGGGAGGTGACCGTCGGCTCCAGAAAGGGCCCGGTGACGGTGGCGCGGGGGGACTTCGTTGCCGCCCGGGCGGTCCCTCCGGCCCCGGTCCGGCGCGGTCGGCCGCACCTGGCCATCGGCTCCGCAGACCTCGAGCGCCTCATGGCCGACGGCTGGCCGGCCGTCGAGCGCACCGGCCTCGGGGCCTGGCTGCTACGCGCCTCGAGCGGGTTCACCCGGCGCGGCAACTCCGTGCTGCCGTTGGGCGACCCGAGCCTTCCGGTGGGCAGCGCGGTCGAGTACTGCGAGCGCTGGTATGCCGGGCGGGGGCTCCCCGCGGTGTTCCACCTCGACCTGCCCTCCAGCGGGCGGCCCGAGGACGACCCCCTGGGAGCGGAGCTCCTGCGTCGCGGCTACGTCGTCGACCAGCCGACGGTGACCCTGACCGCGGCCAGTGGCGACATCCCTGCGCTCACCGAGCGGTCGGTCCCCGTGACGATGGACGCCGCGCTGAGCCCTGCGTGGCTCCAGGCGTACGCCGAGCAGCGGTCGGTCACGCCTGGCGTGAGTGAGCAGGTGCTCACCGGCTCACCCGGCCAGCTGTTCGCGTCGACGACGGCCGCGGACGGCAGGGTCACCGCTCTGGCCCGGATGTCGGTGCACCCCGGCTGGGCGGGCATCCATGCGCTCTGGGTGGACCCGGCGGCCCGGCGCCGCGGGCTGGCCCGCACCATCGTGCAGGCCGTCGCCCATCTCGCCCGCGAGCATCGGATGGGTTCGCTCTTCCTCCAGGTCGAGGCCGACAACGGGCCGGGCCACGGCCTCTACGCGTCGCTGGGCTTCCTCCCGCACCACACCTACGTCTACCTGGTCCGCAGCCCCAGCTGACCGTGCGTCCGACACGTCGGTGGTCCTGGCGGCCATGGTGCCGGACGCAGCACCGGGCCCCGCGCCTGCGTCCGACACGTCGGTGGTCCTAGCGAGCGTTGTGCCGGACGCAGCGTGGGCGATGGTGTCTCGTCCACAGCGCTGCTGTCCCTCGTCCCGACATCCACAGCGTGCGCCGGCTCCCTGGCTCCGGCAGAACGAACGGTCGACAATCGGCTGCATGAGCCAACACCTCTCAGGGGTGAACCTGAACCAACCGCCGACGACCGGCGTCTGCCTAGCTGCGCTAGCGGGGTCGCAGCCGGTCGACCGGCACCGCGACGAGGAGATCCGCGGGCTCGCGGCGTCGCAACAGGGAGTCGTCACGCTCGAGCAGCTGCGGCAGCTCGGGATCAGTCCCGGGCGCCGGCGCGCGCAGATCGCGGCGCGACGCTGGACTGGGCTTCGCCACCGCGCCATCGTCGTCGGCGGGGGCCGAGGCACCAGCGAGGCGGCATGGTGGACTGCCCTCGCCGAAGTGGGGCGACCTGCGGCACTAGGAGGGGTCACCGCGCTCATGGCCGACGGCCTGACGGGGTTCGACGAGGAGCTCATCCACGTCTGGTTGCCCAAGTCCTCCCGCGTGGTTCGACCAGACGGGGTGCGGGTGCATGAGACACGCCGCTGGGAACCGAGCGACACGCCGAGGTAGGCATCCCTCGGGCACGACCGGCGGTTGCTGCCGTCCAGGCCGCCCTGTGGGCCCGGTCGCAGCGGCAAGCAGTTCTCACGCTGGTCATGTCGGTCCAACAACACCTGACCCGTGCCCAGGACGTGGCTGACGTGCTCGACCGGGTCCAGCGCCACCGGTTCCGCTCGTGCCTTCGCCTGGCGGTGGCTGACATCGCCGACGGAGCACATTCCATGAACGAGCTCGACTTCGCCCGGCTGTGCCGCGAGCACGGACTCCCCGAACCTTCGCGCCAGGTCGTGCGGGAGGGGCCGGGTGGCCGCATCTACCTGGACGTGGCATGGGAGGCTTACCGGGTCTGCGTCGAGATCAACGGCGCTGGGCACGGACGGGTGGACCAGCTGCTCAAGGACAACTTCCGGACGATCGACCTCCAGCTCGACGGTCAGACAGCCATCGAGCTCTCCGTGTTCACCCTTCGCGCCGCCCCCGACGAGGCGATGAACCGGATCGCCAGGGCGTTGCGCGCCAATGGATGGCACGGCAACGAACAGCGTCCGACAGGTCGGCGGCCATAGCCACCGAGGCCCCGGACGCAAGCGCGTCGACCACAACAGCGTCCGACAGGTCGGCGGCCATAGCCACCGAGGCGCCGGACGCAGGCGCACCCGGTGGCTCCCGACCGAGTCCCGCTAGGTCTTGTGGTTGGGGTTCGTGCAGGTGATCTTGTCCTCGGGGGCGTAGTGCGTCGGGTAGCTCTCCGTCTTCGCCACGGCGCCGTTCTGGCTGAGCATGCGCTGGACCGTCACGTCGAAGCCCGGGGTCATCTCCGGCTGGGGGACGCACTCCGGCGTGTCGTCGGTCAGCTCCTGGCCGGGCGTGGCGTTCGTGCGCGGGCCCTGTACCGCCTCGACGTCGAAGACCTTGGTGCTCCAGATCCGCCCGTGGACCTGGTTCTGGGAAACCCACATCTGGACGAGCATCCCGTAGGCAGAGGTGTTCTTCCACTTGTTGTCGATGTTGGGCCAGTACACCGTCGCCTCACGGCCCTCGGGGTAGCGCGAGATGTAGAACGTGTGCGGCGTGTGCTCGGTGAGGTCGGCGCCGGCGAACCACGCGAGGTTGTAGACGACCGTCGAGACCTGGGAGATGCCGCCGCCCGTGCCCTTGACCAGACGCCCGTCCTCGATGACGTAGCCCTCCTGGTACCCCTTGTCTGCGGTGCGCTCGCCGAGGATCCGGTTGAGGCTGAAGGTGCCGCCCGGGGGGATGAACGTCCCGTTGATGGTGTTGGCCGCGGCGACGAGGTTGGCGGTCCGCGAGGGGTTGTAGGGAAACGTGGAGTCGAAGGACGAGATGACGGCGGAGACCCCGAGCGCCTGCGCCTTCTCGGTCGTCAGGGCCGGTGTGGCCACCATGGCCTTGAGCGTGGCGGTGCGCTGGGGCGAGGTGAGGGCCGCCAGCACGAGGTCGGGGATCGAGCCCGCGTCCACGCTCAGCCCGTCCACCGCCGGGATGATCTTGGGAGCGTCGTTCTCCAGGACGAAGCGGGCGTCCTGGGGCGGGATGAGGAACTTCTTGACCGCCGCCATCACCAGGTCGCTCACCTTGGCCCGGTCAAGCCTGGGTTGGAGGGCGCCACCGGCGTCCGGGGTCATGGCCAGGGCCGCAGCGTACTGCGCCGGCCGGAGCGAGGCGGTCTGGTTGTTGACGACGAGGACGACCGGAGCCGACATCGCGGGCGTCGCGAAGGACGCGACGGCGGCGTCGAGCTTGGCCTGGGTCACCGTGGGCTCGCTCGTCGTCACCTCGGTGACGAGGCTGGGAGTGCGGGGATAGCCGGCGCGGACGGCGTCGACGATCCGGTCCACCTTGACGGCAACTCCGACGGCTGCCGGCGTGACGGCCACCTTGCCGTCCGGGAAAGAGACGGTGCCGTCCTTGGGCGGGGAGCTGACGGTCTTCGCCTGGCTCGTCACGGCGGCCGTGAGCCGGTCCTGGTCGACGACGGTGCCCACCGGACGGTGGACCCCTCCCGTCAGGTGATCCCAGATCCGCACCGGGTTGAGGGTGAATCCGGACATGCCCTCGAGCGTGCCGTCGATGTCGAGGGACATGCCAGCGGCGCTGGGGTCGATGGTGATCGTGCGGCCTGTGTCGCCGACGGTGACCTTGATCGGGGCGGTGGCCACCGCGCCCAGCTGCCGCTTGAGGGTGGCAGCGGCACTCTGGGCGGTCATGCCACCGACGTTGACCCCCTCCACCGTCGCCGTGGACGGCACCTGGCGACCGACCACGACCGCGAGAGCGACGTATGCCGCACCGAGGATGAGGACCGCGATGAGCATGCGCAGCGCCGTGGTGCGCCCTTCCTTCGTCGCCAAGCTCGTTCCTTACTTCAGCGTCCCGAACCGCCCCCGGTAGAAGAGGAGGGCCTCCCCCGGGTGGTCGGTGATCTCCACGGACAGTACTTGGCCCACGACGATGGTGTGGTCGCCGCCGGGGTAGGTGTGCGTGGTCTGACACTCAATCGTTGCCAAGGCGTCATCAAGCAGGGCAACCCCGGTCGCCGGACCCCGGTGGACGGCGATGCGCTCGAGCTGTCCGTGCAGCGGCCGACCTCGTGTGGCGAGCCAGTCCGCGGGTCCCCGGGACGTCGCTGCAAGGATGCTCACTCCCCAGGTCCCGGACTCGATGACCGCGTCGTGGAAGCGCGCCTCCCGCTCGACACAGACGAGGAGGAGCAGGGGTTCGAGGGAGAGCGACGTCACGGCGTTAGCGGTCATCGCGTGGTCCATCCCGGCCGCAACGCTCGTCACGACGCTGATCCCGGTCGCGAACCGTCCCATGGCCTGCCGAAACGCATCCGACGAGGGCTCCGGTTGCGGCGAGGTCACACGCCAGTTTCCCGTACGAGGCCGCTGGTCCACCCGCCGGGTCCCGATCCCCCTGCGTCGCCCGTCGGCCGCTCGGCCAGTTGCTCGGGCGCGCCGCCCGTCTGCCGTTCAGCCGGTTGCTCGGGCGCGCCCCTCGTCTGCCGGTCGGCCGGATTCCCGAGCGCGGCCCCGGTGGCCGGGTCGATCCTCCCGAACCCCTCGCGACCGCTCAGTCGAGCGGCGACCGCGTTGCTGAGGGTGTAGTAGCCGTCGTGGACGCTCAGCTGTGAGCGGTGCGCCGCGAGGGCGTGGGCCTGCGCGCCCAGCTGCGCGGGGTCCACGATGACGTGGGTCACCCGGGCGTCGTGCACGACCGAGGGCGGGAACGGCTCCGCGTCGGGGGGGACGCTGAACCCGCTGCCGGCCGGGACCTGCTCCCGCAGCCAGGCCCGGTCCTCGCGGGCCCACGATCTCGGCGTGAGGAGCTCGAAGGCACGACCGGGCCGCTCGTCCTCGGCCAGTCGGGCCAGCGCCGCCTGGGTCACCCGACGGGTCTGGATGTGGTCGGGGTGACCGTAGCCGCCGTGCTCGTCGTAAGTGATGACGACGTCGGGCCGCAGCGACCGGAGGTGGGTCGCCATGAGCTCCGCCGCCTCGGCCACGACGGCCCCGGCGAAGGCGCGCGGGTGGTGCGCCGACGGCATACCGGCCATGCCGCTGTCCCGGTACCTGGACAGCACGCCGTTGGCGGGGTCCTCGCCGAGCACCGCGTGCTCGACGCCGAGCCGGCGCATTGCCTCGCGCAGCTCCTCGCGGCGCCAGGGCCCCAGAGGGTCGCCCCCGGCGCCTTCGAGGTGGGCGAGGTCGGCGGGGATGACCTCCCCCTCCTCGCCCAGGGTGCAGGTGAGCACGTGGACATCGTCGCCGGCGGCGACGTGGTGGGCCATCGTCGTGCCGCAGGTGAGCGTCTCGTCGTCCGGGTGGGCGTGGACGAGGAGCAGTCGCACCATCAGATGACCTGGCGCTCCTCGGGGAAGTGGCAGGCCACTCGGTGACCGGGCTGGATCTCCACGGGGAGGGGCACCTCGAGCGCGCACTTCTCCTGGGCCTTGGGGCAGCGGGTGCGGAAGACGCAGCCGCTCGGTGGGTTCTGTGGGCTGGGCAGGTCGCCCTTGAGCAGGATCCGCTCCTTCTTCGCAGCGCGGTCGGGGTCCGGGGTCGGCACCGCGGACAGCAGCGCATGGGTGTAGGGGTGCAGCGGGTGCTGGTAGAGGGTGTCGCGAGGCGCCTCCTCCATGAGCTTCCCCAGATACATGACGACGACCCGGTCGGAGATGTGCCGGACCACGGAGAGGTCGTGCGCGATGAAGACGTAGGCCATGCCCTGCTCGTCCTGGATGTCCTCGAGCAGGTTGATCACCTGGGCCTGGATGGAGACGTCGAGGGCGGAGACCGGCTCGTCGCAGACGACGAGCTGCGGTTTGAGAGCAATCGCCCGGGCGACGCCGATCCGTTGCCGTTGGCCGCCCGAGAACTCGTGCGGGTAGCGGTTGTAGTGCTCGGGGTTGAGACCGACCCGCTCCATGAGCCCCTGGACCGTCTTGCGCGTCCCGCCGTCCGGGTGGATGCCCTGGATCTCGAAGGGGGCCGCGATGATCGAGCCGACGGTCTGGCGCGGGTTGAGCGAGCCGTAGGGGTCCTGGAAGACCATCTGCATCTCGCGGCGCAGCCGGCGCAGGTCCGGGCCACTGACGTGAGTGATGTCCTTGCCCTCGAACTCGATGCTCCCAGCTGTGGGCTCGAGCAGACGCAGCATCGTGCGGCCGGCGGTGGACTTGCCGCAGCCGGACTCTCCGACGAGACCGACCGTCTCCCCCGGGTGGAGGTCCAGCGAGATGCCGTCGACCGCCTTGACGGGCGCGTCAGGCCGGCGAATGAGCGTCTGGCGAAACTGGGGGAAGTACTTCTGCAGGCTGCTCAAACGCAACAGCGGGGTGCCCTCGCGGCTGGGCGCGGCCTTGAGGGCGCCCTCCTGGGCGCCGTCCTGACGGCTCGATGCGACGGGCGCGTCTTCGATACGTGACGTGGTCTGGTCGTGCGGAGTCTCGCTCACGGTTGCCCTGTCGCTCGGGTCGCTCTCGTCGTTGCCGGCGTCCCGGTGGTCCGGGTTGCGAGGGCGGCTCTGGTCGTCGGACACGTCCGCCCCGCTCAGAGCCGCGGCTTGACGACGGTCCGGAAGAGCTCGGCCCGTCGCGCGCTCGGGATGTGGCAGCGCGCCCGGTGGCCCGGGCCGGCCTCGTTGAGGTCGGGTACGAGGGTCTTGCAGGCGTTGTCCGGCACCTCGCTGCGGAAGGCACAGCGCGGGTTGAAGGCACAGCCGGACGGCACGTTGATCAGGGACGGCGGGTTGCCCGGCACCGGGTCGAGGCGGTTCTTGCGCGGCCGGTCCAGTCGGGGCATCGAGGTGAGCAGTCCCCAGGTGTAGGGGTCCTCGGGCTCGTAGAACACGTCGTTGACCGGCCCGTGCTCGACAGCCTTGCCGGCGTACATGACCAGGATGTCGTCAGCCATCTCGGCGACGACGCCGAGGTCGTGGGTGATCATGATGATCGCCGATCCGAACTCACTCTGGAGGTCACGCATGAGGTCGAGGATCTGGGCCTGGACGGTCACGTCGAGCGCTGTCGTCGGCTCGTCGGCGATGAGCAGGGACGGGTTGTTGGCCAGCGCCATGGCGATCATGGCGCGCTGGCGCATCCCGCCGGAGAACTCGTGAGGGTACTGGTCGACGCGCTTCGCGGGGTTGGGGATCCCGACCCGGCCCAGCAGGTCGATGGTCCGGGTGCGTGCCTGCCCCCTGGACATGTCCGACTGGTGGACCCGGATGCCCTCGACGATCTGCGAGCCGACGGTGTAGTAGGGGTGCAGCGCGGACAGCGGGTCCTGGAAGACCATGGCCATCTTGTTGCCCCGCAGGGTGCGCAACCGCTCGTTGCTCACCGTCATAAGGTCCTCGCCGTCGAGGATGATCGAGCCAGAGGTCCGGGCCCGGGTCCGACGGTGCAGGCCGAGGATGGCCTGGCTGGTGACCGACTTGCCCGATCCCGACTCGCCGACGATGCCGATCGTCTTGCCCTGCCCGAGGTTGAAGGTCAGCCCGTCGACGGCGCGGACCAGGCCGTCGTCCGTCGGGAAGTGCACCTGCAGGTCCTGGACCCGCAGGTAGGCGTCGGCTGTCGCCGTCGAGCCGGCAGCGGCCGCCGTCGTCGAGGTGGCGATCCTCGTGCTGCCCTTGCGTAGTGCCATGGCCCTAGTCTCCTCGTCGCTCAGCTCAACCGGACACGCGGGTCGATGACGCCGTAGAGCACGTCGACGATGAGGTTGGCGATGACGACGAAGAACGACGCCACGACGACGATCGCGACGATCACCGGCAGGTCGACGTTCTGGATGCCCCGGATGGCCGTCAGGCCGAGCCCGTTGAAGGTGAAGACCTGCTCGCTGATGATCGCCCCACCAAGCAGGCCGCCGAGGTCGAGACCGGCCGCCGTGACGATCGGGGTCAGCGCGGCGCGCAGGCCGTGCCGGCGCACGACCGTCGTCTCCTTGACGCCCTTGGCCCGGGCAGTGCGGATGTAGTCCTCGGACATCGTCTCGAGCATGTAGGCCCGCGTGAGCCGGACGTAGGACGCGGCGAAGACAGCGGCCAGGGTCAGCGACGGGAGGAAGATGCCCTGGGCCCAGAGCAGGGGGCTCTCGGTCAGCGGCGTGTACTGGGGCAGGGGCCACAGCCCCCACTTGATGGCGACAAAGCTCAGGAGCAGCTGGCCGATGAAGAAGCTCGGCAGCGAGAACCCGATGAGGGACGCTCCGACGAGCAGCCGGTCGAGCCACCGACCTCGGTTCAGGGCGGCAACGATGCCGAAGAGCACCCCGACCAGGATCCAGAGGATGAACGCCCCGATCGCGATCGAGGCTGTGATCGGCAGACCCGCCTTGACGACCTCGGTGACCGACTTCTGCTGCACCTGCGAGTAGCCAAGACACGGAGCGGCGCAGGCGAAGACCGTCTCGGGTGCCCTCGCCTTCTGAACCGGGTCGTCCGGGAAGTCCCGCGCGACGACGAACCCCTTGATCCAGTTGGCGTACTGCACCGGGATCGGCTTGTCGAAGCCGAGCAGCTTGCGGTTGCCCTCGATCACGGCGGGTGTGCAGTTCTTGGCGCAGGTCAACGACGCCGGGTCGATGGGCGCGGCGAAGAAGACGAGAAACGTCGTCAGACTGATGATGAGCAGCATGACGACGACCGAGAACAGCCGCCGGATGATGTAGAAGAACATGGCTATCAGCGCCGCAAGGCGCCCTACCTACCTCTCGGTCGAGGGTGGGCGCCCGGCACCGGGTGGGAGGCTTCCCTCCCACCCGGCGTCGGCCGTGTCACCAGAGGAGTGGCGTGCCGCTGGACTACTTGACCGCGATGGTCGCCAGGTCGGCGTAACCACCGAACTGCGGGTTGATGTCGTAGTTCTTCACCGACGAGCCCCGCAGGAAGACGAACTTCTGGTTGACCAGCGGGATGATCCCGCCGTCCTTGTTGATCGTCTCGTCGATGTCGCCCCAGGCCTTCTCGCGGGCGGCAGCGTCGGGGATGAGGTACGCGGCGTCGATCGCCTTGTTGACCTCGGGGTTGTTGTAGTAGCCGTAGTCCTGGTTGGTGCCGGCCGGCGAGAGGTTGATCCGGCCGTCCAGCAGCGGCGGGATGTCAGTCGAGCCGGACGGCCAGTCCGCACCCCAGCTTGCATAGAAGGCGTCCTTGTCCTTCATCGACGGGTTGGAGATGGCCCGGTAGTAGCCGGTGTTGGCGACACCCTCGAGGGTGACGTTGAAGCCGCCGGCGTCCCACGTCTGCTTGAGGGCCGCGAAGGCGTTGTCCCGCGTGGCCGTCTTGCGGTAGACCACCGTGATGTTGACCGGCGTCGTGATGCCGTTGTCGGCGAGGAGCTTCTTGGCTCCGGCCGCGTTACCGGAGGTCGGTGCACCGAAGGGGTTGAAGTCCTTGTAGCAGGCGAGGACCTTGTTGCAGACGGCGTAGGAGGGCTCCATGACCTGCTTGCCACCGTTGGCGGTGACGTAGGCGTCACGGTTGGTCGCCATGGCGAACGCCTGACGGATCTTGGGGTTCGACATGACCTTGCTCGTGACGTTCGGCTGCACGTAGTCGACGTAGGGCGCAGTCGGGTTGGCGGTCCGCGACTGCGCTGTCGGGTTCGACACGATCTGCGGGAGCAGCGATGCCGGGGCCGTGTTGAACGTGATGGCCGTCTTGTCCTCGCCGCTGTCGGCGAGCAGGCGCTGGTAGAGCGTCTCCGTCGTCGGGCCCTGGACCTGGACGATCTTGTCCGGGTACGCCTTGCGCACCGGGTCGCTCTTCTCGTCCCAGTTGGGGTTGCGCACCCAGGTGCCACCCGAGTTCTTGTCGAACGTCCCCTGCAGCATGTAGGGGCCGTTGGAGAAGGCCTCGAAGAGGCTCTTGTCGCCGTGGTCCTGGTCCTTGCGGAAGGGTGAGAACGCGGCCAGCGACGCGGCGGCGATGTTGAAGTCGGCCCACGGCGTCTTGAGGTGCAGGGTCAGGACCTGGCCCTCGCAGGTGACGGCCTTGTCGAAGAGGTCCGCCCCCTCGTTCTTGTAGGGGCCGTTGTAGGCCGGCACGTCGCCGCCCTTGTCGTCCTTCTTGGTCGGGATCTCGAGGTACTGCAGGATGTAGGTGGGCCCGTTGGAGATGACGTCCGTGGCGAAGGTCCGCGAGATGCCGTACTTGACGTCCTCGCACTTGACCGGCTGGCCGTCCTGCCACTTCGCAGTGTCGACGAGGGTGAACTTCCACGTCTTGCCGCCGTCTGACATCTTGCCCGTGTCGGTGGCGAGGTCGGGGATGAGCTTGGCGTCCTTGCCCGTGGAGTAGGTCGTCAGGCTCCGGGAGTACACCCGGGAGGCGAACTCGAGGTCGGCGCCGACGTAGCTCTGCTGCGGGTCGAGGCCGTTGTGGGCGTCCGCGTTGATCACATAGAGGGTGCCACCCTTCTGGGCCGTGCCCCCTCCTCCGCCGGCTGCTGCAGAGCCCGTCGCGGTTCCTGTCCCGCCGCCGGAGCTGCTGCAGGCGGCCGCCGCGAGTGCCACGACCGCCGCCAGGGCCACCCCTGTAGCGCCCTTCTTGGTGCGCATCATCTGTTCTCCTTGTGTGCACTTCCCACCGCGACCAGTGCGGTGGACGTTCCCACAACGTTCGTTGCGGGCTGGACATCACGGCTCGGTGTGGCCGCGATGCGGATAAGGGTCGGCGCGCAGGCCGACGTGGGCGTCGTCACGAACGCCCCGCCTTCGGGTCGAGCGCGTCCCGCAGGCCGTCGCCGAGCAGGTTGAACGCCAGGACGAGGATGGAGACCGTAAGCCCGGGAAAGAGGAAGTAGCCGGGGTCGGGGAGCGCGTAGACGACCGAGCTGTTGAGGATCGCGCCGAGGGAGGCGGCGGGAGGGTTCAGTCCGACCCCGAGGAAGCCGAGCGCCGCCTCCGCCGAGATGTTCGCCGGCATGATGAGCGTCGTGTAGACGAGGATCGGCGCCCAGAGGTGCGGCAGAAGCTCCTTGAAGTAGATCCGTCCCCGCTTCGCACCGAGCGAGCGGGCGGCCTCCACGAACTCCCGCTCACGCAGGGAGAGGACCTGGCCGCGAATGACTCGGGCGAAGAACGGAAAGCCGAAGAAGCCGAGCACGATGACCATGAACGCCACCTTCGGCGGGGGAGCGCTGTCCGGCTGGTTCATCACGGCGGCGATCCGCGCCACCAGGACCGCCTGCAGAGCGAGGAGCATCAGCGTGCTGGGGAAGCTGAGCACGAGGTCCATGAACCGGCTGATCACCCAGTCGAGCCAACCGCCGGCGAAGCCTGCGACGATGCCGAGGATGGTGCCCACGATGACCGCGAACAGGGTCGCCGAGATGGCGACCGTCAGCGAGGTGGTCATCCCCGTGAGGATGCGGGCGAGGATGTCGCGGCCGGTGCCCGGCTCGACGCCAAGGGGGTGGCTCCACGACATGCCGCCGCCAAACGTCTCCGGGATCGCCCCGAGGCCCTGGACGAGCTCGGGATGCTGGTCGTCGGGCTTGATGATGTCGAAGTTGGCGAGGATCGGTGCCGCGATGCCGGCAAGGAGGAAGAGGGTCGAGATGACCAGGGCCACCATGGTGACCTTGTCGCGCCGGACCCGGGCCCGGACGATCTCCCAGGGAGAACGACCCTTGATCGCGACGGCACCGTCGAGGCCTTCCGTCGCGCCTCCGAGCCGGGCGCCGGTGTCCTCCTGACCTGGGGCGATCGCCATGCGTCTTTCGACCTCGTTCCTCAGCAGATGAAGGTGCGCCCACGCACAATCCCAACGACGAAACCTTAGACCAGCCCGTTCCACCCGCTGAACCGACTCGCCCCATACGACGCCGGATCGTGACCCAACCATGACCCGTCCAGGAGCGAGCCGTGACGGCTACTTCGGTGCCTGGATGGTGGCCAGATCGACGCGCCCGCCGAGCAGGAGGTTGTCCTGGTAGCCGACGACGCCGGACCCGTGGACGAACATGAGCTTCTCCTGGCCCAGGGCGATGTGCCCACCCACCCTGGCGATCATCTCGTCGATGTCCCCCCAGCGCGTGTCGCGCGTGGTGCCGTTGACGAGACGGGACGCCGCGTCGATGGCGGCGTTGACTGCCGGGTCGTTGAAGTACCCGTAGTCCAGCCCGGGGCCCCCGTCGCCGAGGTTGACGCGGCCGTCGAAGTTGTTGGGGATGACGGTCGAGCCCGACGGCCAGCCGGCGCTCCAGCTGGATCGGAAGACGTCGTACTGCGTCACCGCTGCCGGCGACGAGATCGTCTCGAAGTAGCGTTCGCCAAGCGGCTTCAGGTCGACGGCGAACCCTGCCTGGTCCCAGGTGAGCTTGAGGGCGACGAACGCCCGGTCGGCGGCGGCGGACTTCGGGTAGGCCAGTCGCACCGGGACCGGGAGGGCTACTCCGGCCCTGGTCAGCACCTCCTTCGCTGCGGCGGCGTCCCCGGCCGAGGACACTCCGAAGGGGTTGAAGTCCTTGTGCCCCGG
>JAABUW010005811.1_pt1 | contig 15832 bp, 17 predicted proteins | sample 5560081 | NCBI WGS metagenome assembly JAABUW01 (sample SAMN10711882, study PRJNA513363) | rock metagenome | isolation source: Antarctica rocks | place: Antarctica: Victoria Land, Knobhead sud | reverse complement strand
ATACAAGCCGCCCGGACCCCTCACCGTCACGCGCGGCCTCGCCAAGCTCGACGCCATCGCACAAGGATGGACCCTAGCTCGTTCCGGATATGTGTGACCGCCGTAGCCCGGAGGGAGAGGGGGAAGGATGACCCGCCTGGCCGCCCTCGTGCTGCTGCTGATCGTCGCGGCTTGCGCCTTGGCGCCGGTGTATGCGCGCGTGGTCGCCGGGTCGGACCCGTTCCGCGGCAACGTTGGCGGCACCGTTCTGGTGGACGGGCAGGCCGTCGAGGTCCTGGCGGAGAACACCGAGGGCCTGGGCCTGGGCGTCACCCCTATCGGGCCGACCTGGCGCGGCGCCTACCTGCTCGGCGCGGATGGGCAGGGGCGGGACGTGGCGGCGCGGCTGCTCGCCGGCGGGCGCACGTCGCTGGGGATCGCGGGCGGTGCGACGGTCCTGTGCCTGCTGCTGGCGGCGGTGCTGGGGGTCGCGTCGGGCTTCCTGGGCGGCTGGGTGGACACCGTGCTGGCCGGGTTGCTGGACCTGCTGTGGGCGTTCCCGGTCTATCTGCTGGCGATCTCGCTCGGCATCGTGCTCATCAGCCAGGACTTGCAGGTCGGCCCGCTGCGGATCGCGGGCGACAGCCTACTGCTGCCGGTGCTGATCCTGGGGCTGGTCTATGTCCCGTATGTCGCCAGGCCCGTGCGGGCGGAGGTCATCGCGCTGCGCGGCACCGAGTTCATCGAGGCCGCGGGCGCGCTCGGCGGCACACCCTGGCACGTCCTGCGCCGGCATGTCCTGCCGCATGTGTGGCCGGTGCTGGCGGGCTTCGTCCCGGTCGTCGCGGCGATGGCGCTGCTGACGGAGGCGGCGCTGTCCGTCCTGTCCATCGGCGTGCAGGCGCCCGCGGCAAGCTGGGGCACCCTGATCGGCGACGGGCAGGCGCTGCTCTACACCCGCCCGGCGGTGGCCATCGCGCCGGGCCTGGCGGTGGTGGCGACGGTGCTGGCGCTGAACGTGCTGGGGGAGGCGCTGCGGCTGCGCCTGGACCGGCGTGGGCAGGATGGGGGCGGACGGCGGGGATGACCATGCTCGTCCGCCTGCTGCGGTCCGTGCTGGTGATGTTCGGCATCAGCGTGCTGGTGTTCCTGATCTTCTTCGCCACCCCCGGCGCAGACCCGGCCGCACGCCTCGCCGGCCGCGGCGCGTCCGAGGAGGCACTGGCCGCCGTGCGCCAGGACTATGGCCTGGACCGGCCGTTGCCGGTGCAGTACGCCGTGCTGATGCGGCGGCTGTTCGTGACGCGGGACCTGCCGTCGTTCGTGAACCGCGGGCAGCTCGTCGTGCCGGCGGTGCTGCGCGCGGCGCCGGTCACGCTTTCGCTCGCAGCCGGGGCCGCCGTGTTGTGGCTGTTGGCGGGGTTGGCCATCGGGCTGGTCGCGGCGGCGCGCGAGGGCGGCGCGGCGGACCGGCTGGCGACCGCGCTGGGCCTGGTCGGCGTGTCCGTCCCGGTGTTCTGGCTCGGCGAGGTCGTGAACCTGGCGACGCAAAGCCGGCTGCACGACACCTGGGCGTTCCGCTGGGTGCCGCCGCTCGGCTACGTGCCGTTGACGGAGGACCCCGGCGGCTGGTTCCGCGCCCTGGTGCTGCCGTGGACGACGCTCGCGGTGCTGTATGCCGGGGTGTATGGCCGGGTGCTGCGGGCGTCGCTGATCCAGGCTTACCGCCAGGACTACATACGCACCGCACGCGCCAAGGGCATCAGCGAAAGCCGCGTGCTGCTGCGCCACGCCCTGCGGAACGCGCTGGTGACGGTGGTCGCGCTGTTCGGCCTTGACATCGGCGCGCTGATCGGTGGCGGCACCCTGCTGACCGAGGTGGTGTTCGGCCTGCGCGGCATCGGCAAGCTGACCTATGACGCATTGCAGAACCTGGACCTGCCGGTGGTGATGGCAGCGGTGCTGTATGCGTCGTTCTTCGTCGTGCTGGCGAACGCGGCGGTGGACGGGGTGCAGGCGCTGCTGGACCCGCGGCGGCGATAGAGGGCTTGATCGGGGTGCGCGGGGTTGGGGTAGAGTGGCGGCATGACCCTCGATGACGTGCTGACCAGCTTCCACCAGCCCGGCGACCTCCCCCGTGCCGAGATGCAATGGGCGCTCGACCACTGGGACGAGGCCAGCCCGCGCTTCACCGCCCTGCTCGACGACTATGCAAGCGGCGAGGGGCGGACCACTGCGGCGGAGAACACCCTTTTCATCACCCTGCACCTGCAGGCCGAGAAGGGGGACGCCACCGCCTTCGCCCCGCTGTGCCGGTTGCTGCGGGACGGGGAGGCGGCCCTCGCCGTCCTTGGCGACGCCATCGGCGTGACGCTGACCCGGGTGCTGGTCAGCACCTATGACGGCCACTTGCCGACGCTGGCGGCGGTGGTGGAGGCGGTGCAGACCGACGACTTCGTGCGCGAGACGGCCCTGCAGGCCATGGCCTACCTGACCCGCGCCGGCCAGGTGCCGGAGGAGGCGATGCGCGCCCACCTGCTGCGCTGGCTGGACGGGCTGCCGCAGGAGGAGAGCCACATCTGGGCCGCCTGGGTCACGGCCGTCGCCAACCTTGGCTACGCCGACCTGGCCGGGCAGGCCGAGGAGCTGTTCCGGCGCGGCTTCGTGGACCCCGACTGGGCGGACGTGGAGGACTTCCGGACCGATTTGCAGCGCACCCTGGACGACCCGGCGGGGCTGGCAGGCTTCGCACATGACGGCGTCGGCCCGTTCGGCAGCGCGCTGGACGAGTTAAAGGGCTTCACCAACATCGCCGCGCCGGACCAGACCGTGGTGCTGGATGAGGATGAGCTGGCGGACTTTGCCAGGACCCGCCTGCGGGACTGGACCTCGGAGCCGGAGGAATACGGCCTTCAGCAGCCGATCATCAACCCGCTGCGCGGGATCGGCCGCAACGATCCCTGCCCGTGCGGCAGCGGCAAAAAATACAAGAAGTGCTGCCTGGTGTAGCGATGCCTTTCTGCTCCCTCTCCCGGAGGGAGAGGGAGCAGCGGGCCAGGCTCGACCGGGGGTGCCGATGCGGGCATCCTGGCGTCCTGACGCAGGCAAGGAGCCGCCATGCCCACACTAGGCCGCGCCCTGCTCGACGCGCTCCGCGCCCATGGCGCGCAGGAGATCTTCGGCATCCCCGGCGACTTCGTGCTGCCGTTCTTCAAGGTGATCGAGGACAGCGGCGTCCTGCCCTTCTACACCCTGAGCCACGAACCCGCCGTGGGTTTCGCAGCCGACGCCGCCGCACGGTTCCGCGGCGCCATCTCCGTCGCGGTCGCCACCTGGGGCGCGGGCGCGTTCAACCTCGTGAACCCCGTGGCCGGCGCCTATGCCGAGCGGGTTCCCGTCGTCGTCGTCAGCGGCGCCCCCGGCGTGCAGGAGCGGGCCAGCGGCTGGCGCCTGCACCACATGAGCCGCGAGGTCGAGACGCAGACCCGCGTCTTCCGCGAGATCACCTGCGACCAAGCCGTGCTGGACGATCCCGCCACGGCCCCGGCCAGCATCGCCCGCGTGCTGCGCAGCGCGCGGGAACGCTCGCTGCCGGTCTATCTGGAGCTGCCGCGGGACCTGGTGGGCGCCGAGGTCCTGCCCGTCCCCGTCCTGCCGCCCAGCCCGGTGCTGCCCGGTGCCCTGGCCGAGGCCGCGGACGAAATCCTCGCCCGGCTGCGCGGCGCCCGCGCGCCCTGCGTCATGGTGGACGTGGAGGTGCGCCGCTACGGCGTAGAGGATCGGGTGGCCGACCTGGCGGGGCGGCTGGGCATCCCGGTCGTCACCACCTTCATGGGCCGCGGCCTGCTGTCCGGGCATCCCGGCGTGGTGCGCGGCACTTACCTGGGCGCAGCGGGGCGGGCGGACATCACGGAACTGGTGGAGGGGTCGGACGCGCTGCTGCTGCTGGGCGTGATCCTGTCCGACACCAATTTTGCCGTCAGCGCCCGCAAGATAGACCTGCGCCGGGCCATGCTGGCGATGGACCGCGCGGTGCAGGTCGGCCACCACAGCTACGCGGACGTGCCGCTGGACCGGCTGGTGGACGCGCTGCTGGAGCGCGCCGGCCCGCGGCAGGACGGGCCGCGCCCGGCGCCCGTGCCGGAGTCCTACCCCGGCAGCCTGCCGGCGGACGATGCGCCCATAGCGCCCAGCGACATCGCGGCGGCCGTCAACGACCTGTTCGACCGCACGGGCGCGCTGCCCATCGCCGCCGACATGGGGGACTGCCTGTTCACGGCGATGGAGATACGCAACACGAACCTGGTGGCGCCGGGCTACTACGCCGGCATGGGCTATGGCGTGCCCGCCGGGCTGGGCGCCTGCGTCGCGGCGGGGGCGCGTCCGCTGATCCTGGTCGGGGACGGGGCGTTCCAGATGACGGGGTTCGAGCTGGGCAACTGCCGCCGCTACGGCTGGGACCCCATCGTGCTGGTATTCAACAATGCGAGCTGGGAGATGCTGCGGGTGTTCCAGCCGGAGAGCGGCTTCAACAACCTGGACGACTGGCGGTTCGCCGAGCTTGCGGGTCCGCTGGGCGGCGACGGCGTGCGGGTGCGGACGCGGCGGGACCTGGTCGAGGCGCTGGCGCGGGCGCAGGAGGCGCGCGGGCGGTTCCAGTTGATCGAAGTCATGCTGCCGCGCGGCCAGACCTCGGACACGCTGGCGCGCTTCGTCGCCGGCTTCAAGGCGGCGCGGGAGCGTCCGCACACGGATGGGATATAGCAGCATGATTGACGGTATCGAGCGGGTCGCGGTCCTGGGCACCGGCACCATCGGGGCAAGCTGGGCGGCGTTCTTCCTGTCCCGCGGCCTGGACGTGGCGGCCAGCGACCCGGCGCCGCACGCGGAGGGCTTCCTGCGCCACTTCGTAGATAACGCCTGGCCGGCGCTGGAGCAACTGGGCCTGCACCCCGGCGCCGACCCCGGGCGCCTGACCTTCCATGCCGACCCCTTGGCCGCCTTGGACGGCACCGGCTTCGTGCAGGAGAACGGGCCGGAGCGGATCGAGGTCAAGGTCGAGCTGTTCCGCCAGGTGGACGCCGTGCTGCCGCCGGACGTGCTGATCGCCAGCAGCAGCAGCACCTTGCTGCCCAGCGCCATGCAGGCGGGCTGCCGCCATCCCGGGCGGCTGGTGCTGGGCCATCCGTTCAACCCGCCGCACCTGATCCCGCTGGTGGAGGTGGCCGGCGGCGCGGCGACGTTGCCGGAGAGCATGGATCGCGCGATGCGGTTCTATGCCGCATTGGGCAAGCACCCGATCCGGCTGAACAAGGAGATCGCCGGGCACGTCAGCAACCGCTTGCAGGCGGCGGTGTGGCGGGAGGCGGCCTACCTGGTAGAGCAGGGCGTGGTGAGCGTGGCGGACGTGGACGCCGCGATCAGCCAGGGGCCGGGTCTGCGCTGGGCGATCATGGGTCCGATCATGACCTATCACCTGGGCGGCGGCGCCGGGGGGCTGCGCTACCTGATGGACCATATCGGCGTGGCCGGGCTGTGGCCGGCGCTGGGGACGCCGAGCATGACGCCGGGGTTCGAGCAGGCGCTGATTGATGGCGTGGTGGCGGAGGCCGGGGGCGAGGGGATCGCGGAGATGGCGCGGGCGCGGGACGCGCGGCTGGTGGCGATTCTGGAGGGGCTGCGGGGGCAGGGCGGCTAGCCGCGTTGTAGCTGGCGTGTCCTGCATGGGTTTAGCTTCGCCAAGCAGGGGTCGGCGTCCCCGTGCGGCAACCAGGGCCTGTTGGCGGTTGGGTGCCGTTGCCATATCGGCTTGATGGCGGGCAGGGACCGCGACACCCGCTGCCCGGCAGGACCGGCCTGCAACGGTGAACGGAGGTTCGCATGGATTGGACAAGCTGCCCGCTGGTGGAGCGGGTGCCGGGCAAGCTGTCCGGCGTTCCGGTGATCCGCCACTCGCGGGTCCGCCCGAACGACCTGCTGGCGAACCGGGCGGAGGGGGAGGCTTGGCTGTCCGACGCCTTTGACTTGCCGTTGAGCACGGTGCAGACCGTGCTGGCCTTCTATGACGAGCATAAGAAGCAGCTTGCGCCTGCTGTTTGACCAGAACGTCCCCGCACCGCTCGCCCGCAGCATCCTTGGCCACGAAGTCGCACGCGCCGCCCAGATGGGATGGGGTGAGCTTGCCAATGGCGAGTTGCTGGCGGCAGCCGAGCGTGCCGGGTTCGACGCGCTGGTGACGGCGGACCAAAATCTTCGCCACCAGCAGAACCTTGCAAACCGGGGCATCGGGCTGGTTGTCCTCTCAAGCAATCATTGGCCGCTGATCCGCGATTGCCTGCCGCACGTCGTTGCAGAAATCGTGCGGGCGGGACGGGGGGCAATACCTTGAGATTGAGTTGCCGCGCCCCGCACTGACGCGCAGACCGCCACCGGACGGGTCGCGTTAACCAGCAGTTAAAGCCGCATCGGGATGTCAGCGGCCAGTTGCTGGGCGATCCCGGAAAGGCTGCGAAAGGCTTGTACGAAAGCCGCGGGTCCGTGCTACCGGGACCGTTGCACAATCCGGGCGCTGCGGCCCAGGGGAAACACCGGCGATGGCGACGACCTACGTTGATTTCACGACGAGCCTCGGCGACATCGTCATCCAGCTCTTCGACGACGACGCCCCGCTGACGGTGCGGAACTTCCTGGGCTATGCCCAGAACGTGGCGGCCGGCGCCGGCTATACCGGCAGCTTCTTCCACCGCCTCGTGCCGGGCTTCATCCTGCAAGGCGGCGGCTACGACTACACCGGAGGCACGGCCTCGGCGATCATGGCGGGACCGCCGGTGACGAACGAGTTCAGCACGAAGCACCCGAACGTCCAGGGCACCGTCGCAATGGCCAAGCTGGGCGGCGACCCGAACTCGGCGACCGACCAGTTCTTCTTCAACCTGGGCGACAACCGGGCCAACCTCGACGCGCAGAACGGCGGCTTCACGGTGTTCGGCCAGGTCACGGACGCGAGCTGGCCGGTCGTCCAGGCCATCGCCGCCTTGCAGACCGTCAACGCAGGCGGCGCGTTCGCCAACTTGCCCGTCCAGGGCAACGTCGCCAACGGGCAGGTCGCGGCCGGCAACCTCGTCACCATCACCGGCACGGCGGTCTCGGCCACACCGCCGGCGCCGGCCAACGCCTTCCTGTTCACCGACACGGCAACCGGCACCTCCGGCATGACGCGCGGCGACGCCTACGCTGGCCCGGTCGCGGGACTGGAGCGGCAGTATATCTGGCCCGGCCCGCACGGCATATCTGGCCCGGCCCGCACGGCGCCGCCCTGGCTGCGACGGTCGGCAACGTGTTCCTGCACGGCGGCGCGGGCGACGACGCGCTGGCCGTCAGCGGCGGCACCAACGTGCTCGACGGCGGCACCGGGTCCAACTTCCTGACCGGCGGCACCGGAGCGGACGGCGGCACCGACACCTTCTTCGTGGACGGGCGCGGCGGCGGCGTGACGTGGAGCACGGTCGTGAACTTCCACCACGGCGACGCCGTGACGATCTTCGGCTTCCAGGACGGGACCAGCACCCGGCCCTGGACGGCGGTGGACGGGGCCGCCGGCTACCAGGGCGCCACGATCCACTCCGAGCTGGGCGGGGCGGGCACGGGGGTCAACGGCAGCGTCACCTTCGCCGGCATCAGCCAGGCGGACGCGGATGCGCGGTTCTCGGTGCTGACCGGGAGCGTGGGGGGCAATCCCTACCTGTATGTCGCCTATACCGGCTGATCGGGGCCGGGCGGGGCGGGCGCCAATGCCCGCCGCACCTCCGCCCGCAGCGCCGGCAGCACCTCCGTCGTGAACCAGGGATTGCGCTTTTCCCAAACCTCGGTCCGCCAGCTTGGGTGCGGCAGCGGGAAGTGCCCCGGCAGATGGTCCCGGAACGCCCGCACCCGGTCCGTCATCGCGCCCGGCCCCAGCGCGTAAGCCTGGGCATAGGCGCCGACCAGCAAGGTCAGCCGCAGCCCCGGCATCCCGTCCAGCAGGCGGCGGCGCCAGATCGGCGCGCACTCCGGCCGCGGCGGGGCGTCGCCGCCGCGCGGCAGGCGGCCGGGGTAGCAGAATCCCATCGGCAGGATGGCGACGCGGGCGGGGTCATAGAATTCGTCGGGCGTCAGCCCCAGCCAGCCGCGCAGCCGGTGGCCGCTGGCGTCCGTCCAGGGCGTGCCGCTGGCATGGACCAGCGTGCCCGGCGCCTGGCTGGCGATCAGCAGCGCCGCCGTCGCCGACACCCGGATGATCGGACGGGGTCCGAGCGGCAGCTTGTCCGCGCAAACGGTGCAGGCCCGGACCTCCGCCGCCAATGCGTCCAAGCCCGGCGCATCCAAGTCCGGCGCGTCTAGGCCCATTGGCGCAGCAGCCGTTCCACGAAGGCGGGCACGACCACCGTTGCCGGGCCGTGATGCGCCTCCCGGAACAGCGAGGACCCGGCGGACGGCTCCAAGTTCAGCTCCACCGTATGCGCGTGCGCCGCCTCCTGCACGAAGCCCGCGGCGGGATGGACGTTACCGGACGTGCCGACCGACACGAACAGCCCGCACCCGTCCAGCGCCGCCCCGATCCGGTCCATGCCCATCGGCATCTCCCCGAACCACACGATGTCCGGCCGCAGGCTCGCGGCGGCGCAGGCCGGGCAGGGCGTCGCGGTGGACAGGTCGGCGTCCCAGCCGTGCCGCGCCCCGCACGCCAGGCAGCGGACCCGGCGCAACTCGCCGTGCATGTGCAGCGGATGGCTGCCGGCGCGGTCGTGCAGGTCGTCCACGTTCTGCGTCACCAGCAGGAACGCGCCGGGCCACTCGCGCTCCAGCCGGGCCAGCGCATGGTGCGCGGCGTTGGGCTGCGCGGCGGGCAATTGGGCGCGGCGGGCGTTGTAGAAGGCGTGGACGCGGGCCGGGTCGCGGGCGAACGCTTCGGGCGTCGCCACGTCCTCGATCCGCACCCGCTGCCAGATGCCGTCCGGGTCGCGGAAGGTGCTCAGCCCGCTCTCGGCGCTGACGCCCGCGCCAGTCAGGATCACGATGCTGGGAGGGGGGCCGGGAAGGGGGCCGGACGCAGCCGCGCTCATGGCACCGGCCTGGCCTGCGCGCCCGCCGGTGCCGCCGCCGGCAACAGGTCGTATTCGACCTCCGGCACGTATGCCGCCTGCACCTTGCCCAGCAGCGAGCTGAACAACGTGAAGTGCCCGACCGGCACGGAGTCGCTGCGGAACAGGTTGTGCCCGGCGACCCAGGCGGCGACCTTCGCCTCCGGGATGCCGCCCAGCCGCGCCAAGGTGACATGCGGGACAAAGCGCCGCCGCTCCCGCTCCAGCCCGGCGCGTTGCAGGGCGGTCTCGATCTTGGTTTGCAGGTGTTCAAGCTGCGGGCTGCGCTCCACGCCGGCCCACAGCGCCTCGACCTTGCCGCCCTTCTGGTGCGTGCCGATGCCGGCAAGCTGCAAGGTGAAGGCCGGGGCGCGCAGGTTGGCAAGGGCTTGGTCCACCTCCTCCGCCCGCCAGCCCGGCAGGTCGCCGATGAAGCGCAGGGTGACATGGTAGTTCTCGGGCGCCACCCATCGCGCCCCGGGCAGGCCGCCGGCCATCCAGGACAGCCGCTCCCGCAGCGACCGCGGCAGGTCGAGCGCCACGAACAGCCTCACGGCCCCGGCCTCGCGGCGGCGAGCGCCAGGAGCCGCTCCATCAGCGGCAGCAGGCGGGCGACGATGCGGCGGACGCCCTCCGGATTCGGATGGATGCGGTCGGGTTGGTTCAGGGCCGGGTTCGCCGCGACGCCCTCCAGGAAGAACGGATCGTACAGCAGGCCGGTGCGGGCGCCGAGCCGGGCATAGGCCGCTGCGAACACCCCGGCGAACGCAACGCCGTACTCCGCACCCAGGTTGGGCGGCGCGACCATGCCCGACAGCAGCGTCGGGATGCGCCGCGCGGCCAGCGCGTCCAGGATGGCGGCAAGGTTCGCCTCGGTCCCCGCGGGGTCCAGCCCGCGCAGGCCGTCGTTGCCGCCCAACTCCACCACCGCGGCGTCGGCGCCGTCCGCCAAGGCCCATTCCAGCCGTGCCCGCCCGCCCGCCGTGGTGTCGCCGGACACCGCGGCGTCCAGGAACTGCACGTCATGCCCGCGGGCGCGCAGGGCGGCGGCCATGACGGCCTGGAACCCCTCCGCGGCTGGCAGGCCATAGCCCGCGGCCAGGCTGTCCCCCAGGATCAGCACCCGCAAGGTGCGTGGCTGGGCGGCAGCGGCCGTATGCCGTGCAGTCAACAACACGAGTGCGCCCAGGGCTGCGGCGTTGGCCAGCCGCCGGCGGGTTCCATATGGAGCGTTCATGGACATAGCGATGCACCCCCACGCCGATGCTGCCAACACACCTTTGGTCGAGGTGCGGGACCTGCGGCTGACGGTGCCCGCCACCGCCGGGCCGGTGTCCATCCTGGCGGGTGTGACCCTGGACGTCCAGGCCGGGGAGGCCGTGGGCATCGTGGGGCCGAGCGGCAGCGGCAAGACCAGCCTGCTGATGGTGCTGGCCGGGCTGGAGCAGGCGACCGGCGGCACGGTGCGCGTGGCGGGGCAGGAGCTGACGGGCCTGTCCGAGGACGCGCTGGCGCGGTTCCGGCGGGACACCATCGGCATCGTGTTCCAATCCTTTCACCTGATCCCGACGATGACGGCGCTGGAGAACGTGTCGGTGCCGCTGGAGCTGGCCGGCGTGCGCGACGCGGCGGAGCGTGCGGCGGACAGCCTTCGCAAGGTCGGGCTTGGGCACCGCCTGACGCACCTGCCGGGCCAGTTGTCGGGCGGCGAGCAGCAGCGCGTGGCATTGGCGCGGGCCTTCGCGCCCCGCCCGCGGCTGCTGCTGGCGGACGAGCCGACCGGCAACCTGGACGTTGCCACGGGCCGGGCCGTCATGGACCTGCTATTCGGGATGCAGGCGGAGCTTGGCACGACGCTGCTGCTCATCACCCACGACCCGGCGCTCGCCGCCCGCTGCGGCCGGCGCATAAGCATCGCGGACGGGCGGGTGATGGCGGACGAGCTTGCCGCCGGCGGTCAAGGGGCCAAGGCGGCTGATGGCCGGGAGGCCGCACAGGCTGGCAGCCGGGGAGCCGCGGCGTGATCGCCCTCCGCTACGCCGCCCGCGAGTTGCGCGCCGGCGTGCGAGGGCTGCGGATCGTGCTGGCCTGCCTGGCGCTGGGCGTCGGCGCCATCGCCGCCGTGGGCAGCCTGCGGGAGGGGATCGAGGCCGGACTGGCGTCCGAGGGCCGGCGCCTGCTGGGCGGCGACCTGGAGGTGCAGACCGGCGCCGAGGCCCCGCCGGACGCCCTGCGCGCCTGGCTGCGCGGGCGCGGCGGCCAGGTGTCGGACATCGTCGGGATGCGCTCCATGCTGGTCGTGCCCGGACCGGACGGCGCTGGCGGCGGCGAGCGGCAGCTTGTCGAGCTGAAAGCGGTGGACGGACCTTATCCCCTGGTCGGCGAGGCGGCGCTGTCGCCCCCGGGCAGCTTGCAGGACGCGCTTGCGGTGCGCGACGGGCGGCCCGGCCTAGTGGCCGAGCAGCTTGTGCTGGACCGCCTGGGCGTCCAGCCCGGCGCGATCCTGCGGCTCGGCAACAGCACGGTTCAGGTGCGCGCCGCCTTGGCTGCCGAGCCGGACCGCGTTGCGGCGCCGACCATCCTGGGGCCGCGCGCCATGATCTCCATGGCCGCGCTGCCCGGCACGGCGCTGGTGCAGCCGGGGTCGCTGCTGACCTACGACCTGCGCGTGGCGCTGCCGCCCGGAACGGACGTGGCGGCGCTGTCCGCCGATCTGCGCGCCGCATTCCCCGGCCAGGGCTGGCGCATCCGCAACGCCAGCGAGGCCGCGCCGGGCGTCGCACGCTTTATCGAGCAGACCAGCCTGTTCATGACCCTGGTGGGCCTGACCGCCCTGCTGGTCGGCGGCATCGGCGTGGCGACCGGGGTGCGTGCCTGGCTGGAGGCGCGCGGGCGCACCATCGCCACGCTGCGCTGCCTGGGAGCGCCGACGCGGCTGATCTTCCAGGTTTACCTGATCCAGGTGCTGGCGCTGTCCGCCGTGGGCGTCGGCATCGGCGTGCTGTTCGGCGCATTGGCGCCCGCGGCGGGGCTGGCGCTGTTCGGCGACGTGCTGCCGGTGCCGGCGCGGCTGGGGCTGTATCCGCGCTCGCTGGGACTGGCAGCGCTGTATGGGCTGCTGACGGCCGGGGTGTTCGCGCTGTGGCCGCTGGCGCGGGCCGCCGCGATACCCGGTGCGGCGCTGTTCCGCGACGCCTTGCAACCCGTGCGCATGCGCGCGCGCGGCTGGGTGCTGGCCGCCAACGCCGTCCTGGCGCTGCTGCTGGTCGGGCTGACGGTGCTGACCTCGCCGGAGCGTGGCTTCGCCCTGTGGTTCTGCGGCGGCGCGGCGGCGACCCTGCTGCTGTTCCGCGCAGGCGGCAGCGCCCTGATGGCGCTGGCCCGCCATGCGCCGCGCCTGTCCGCCCCCTGGGCGCGGTTGGGCGTCGCCAACCTCTATCGGCCCGGCGCGACCACGCCGCTGATGCTGGTCTCGCTCGGCCTGGGCCTGTCCACCCTGGCCGCCGTCGCGCTGATCCAGGGCAACATACGCAACCAGGTGCTGGAGCAGTTGCCGGTCAACGCGCCCAGCTTCTACTTCATAGACATCCAGAACGACCAGATGGCCCGCTTCACCGGCATTCTGCAAGCGCAGCCCGGCGTTGGCGCCGTCAACGAGGTTCCCAGCCTGCGCGCCCGCCTGGTGTCGGTGAAGGGCATCCCCGCCGCCGACGTGAAGGCGACGCCCGAGACGCAATGGGCGCTGCGCGGAGACCGCGGGCTGACCTACAGCCGGGACGTGCCGGAGGGGTCGCGCATCGTGGCCGGGCAGTGGTGGGCGGCGGATTACGCCGGGCCGCCGCTGGTGTCGTTCGACGCGGCGCTGGCGAAGGGTTGGGGCGTGGGGGTTGGCGACACCCTCCGCGTGAACGTGCTGGGCCGCGACTTCGATATGCGTATCGCCAGCCTGCGGGAGATCGCGTGGCGGTCCCTGGGCATCAACTTCACCATGGTCGCCTCGCCGGGCTTCCTGGAGCGGGCGCCGCACACGCACATCGCCACCGTGCGCGTGGCGCCTGCCGGGGAGGCCGGGGTGCTGCGGGCGGTGACGGACGCGCTGCCGAACGTGAGCGGCATCCGGGTAGCGGACGTGCTGGGCGCGGTGGCGTCGCTGGTCGGCAAGATCGCCGCGGCGCTTGGGGCGACCGGCAGCATCACCCTGGCCGCGGGGGCGCTGGTGCTGGTGGGTGCGGTGGCGGCCGGGCAGCGGCGGCGCATGGCGGAGGCCGTGGTGCTCAAGACGCTCGGCGCGACCCGGCAACAGATCAGGGGGGCGTGGCTGGTGGAGTTCGGCATCGTCGGCGCGGCGGCGGGGGTGATCGCGGCGCTGGTGGGGACGCTGGCAAGCTGGGGCGTGGTGCATTTCCTGATGCGGGCCGACTGGGTGTTCCTGCCCGGCGTGCTGGCGGCGACCTTGCTGGGCTGCGTGGCGCTGATGCTGGGGTTCGGCTACGCCGGCACCGCGTCGGCGCTGCGGGCGCGGGCGGCGCCGTTCCTGCGGAACGAGTAGCCGGCTGCGGAATGCAGAGCTGGATTGCCGAATCCGCTTGATCCGGCAAGGGTTTCATCCAACATAGGCGGCAAGGGCATCCTGCCCCTTTCATTGACGGACAAAGAATCATGGCCTTCCTCCCTGACCGGACCTACGCGCCGGCCAACGTTTCAGCCGGCGAGATTGACGTTGGGCTGCGCAGCTACATGCTACGGGTCTATAACTGGATGGCGTCCGGCCTGCTGCTGACCGGCGTCGTCGCCTACGCCATCGCCAGCACGAGCCTGCGCGAGCTGTTCTGGACCGTCGCCGTCAGCCCGCGCGGCTACCTCGTCCCGCAGCCGACCCTACTGGGCATGGCGGCGATCTTCGCGCCGCTGGCGTTCGTGCTGGTGCTGAGCTTCGGCATCAACCGCCTGTCGCGCACGGCCACCCAGGCGCTGTTCTGGGCGTTCGCAGCGGTGATGGGCGCGTCGCTGTCCAACATCTTTATCAAGTACAACCTCGGCAGCATCACCCAGGTGTTCTTCATCACCGCGGGCACCTTTGCCGCCATGAGCGCCTGGGGCTATGCGACCAAGCGCGACCTGACGGGTATGGGCAGCTTCCTGATGATGGGCCTGTTCGGCATCATCATCGCATCGCTGGTCAACATGTTCATCGGCAGCGCGATCACGCAGTTCGTCATCAGCATCGTCGGCGTGCTGATCTTCGTGGGCCTTACGGCCTACGACACGCAGCGCATCAAGAGCGACTACCTTGAGTACTCCTACGCCGCGGGCACCGACGTCGCCGCGAAGCGTAGCGTGTTCGACGCGCTGTCGCTGTACCTGAACTTCATCAACCTGTTCACCCTGTTGCTGCAGCTCTTCGGCGGGCGCAACAGCAACAGTTAAACTGCCTGCCTGATGCAAAAGGCCCCGGGGAGCGATCCCCCGGGGCCTTTTTTCTGCTCCCTCTCCCACTGGGAGAGGGTTGGGGTGAGGGAAGCCACGTAGCGCAATTTCAGTCAATGTAGGACCGTTTGCCTCGCTGGTGCAGATTAGCGCTTGCCGCCTCCCTCACCCCGGCCCTCTCCCGGAGGGAGAGGGAGCAGACGGCTACTCCGCCTCGTCCGCGTCGCCGTTCGCTTCCGGCTCCACTTCCGCGCCGCCCTCGTCCACCTCGACGGCGGCGCCCTTCACGATGCTCTTGAGATAGTCGGCCAGCTTGGCTGCGGCCGTCGCTTTGTCCGTGCCGTCCAACGCGGCCATCTCGGCGGCCAGGCGGTCCATCGCGGCCTCATAGATCTGACGCTCGCTGAAGCTCTGGTCCGGCTGCCCGGCATTGCGGTGCAGGTCGCGTACGACCTCCGCAATGGCCATCGGGTCGCCGGAGTTGATCTTTGCCTCGTATTCCTGCGCCCGGCGGGACCACATCGTCCGCTTGATCCGCGCCCGGCCCTTCAACAGCGCCAAGGCGTCGTCGAACAGCTTGCGCGTCGCCAGCTTCCGCAGCCCGGCCGTGCGCGCCTTCGCCACCGGGACGCGCAGCGTCATCCGGTTCTCCTCGAAGGTGATATGGATCAATTCCAGCTTGTGCCCGGCGATCTCCTCCGTGGCGATCCGCTCGACCTTGCCGACGCCGTGGGTGGGATAGACGACGTAGTCGCCCTCCGCGAAGTCCTCCTTGGCGGCCATGGCACGCGGGGCAATCTGTGGACGGCCGTGCATGCCGGGCATGTGGCCGGGCATCTTGGGCGGGGAGCGGAACTGCGGCTCGGCGGCCGGCTTCGCGGCGGGTGCGACCTTGGCGGCGGCCGGGGCGTCCGTCACGGCCTCGTCCTGTGCGGCATCGTCTGTGATGGCATCAACGGTGGTCTTGGTGGGCACCGGGCATACTCCTGGCCTGCCAGGGCTGGCAGGCGCGTGGGTTGTGGCAGGGAACGCCGTGACGTCGGCTCTTGCGTGGGCCGGGTTTGAATGAGGGCACTGGCTACCCCATGAGAATAGCACGGAAACGGGGCGGCGTCATGCCGGTGCTCGGCGGGGGAGGGTGGGCGCTGCGTGGCCTCCCTCACCCCGGCCCTCTCCCGAGGGGCTACGGTGGTCACACATCTCCGGAACGATCAAAGAAACCAAGCAATAACAGGCACTTGTCGAATGCCACCAAAGACCAAAGCTTGTGGGCTGAAAACCGGCAAGATGCTGATAGAATTGGCTTT
>JAABUW010005807.1_pt1 | contig 15837 bp, 2 predicted proteins | sample 5560081 | NCBI WGS metagenome assembly JAABUW01 (sample SAMN10711882, study PRJNA513363) | rock metagenome | isolation source: Antarctica rocks | place: Antarctica: Victoria Land, Knobhead sud | reverse complement strand
CGGAGGGACAGAGGACTCGGAATCCCGAGAGACGGACGGGCGGGACCAGGTAAGGTTGGAGGGCGGGAGGGTCAAGAAGGGAGCGATGAGGCTGCCCTGGGCTTTGCGGCATTGCGTACATTGACAGCAATGGCTCGAAGGAGGCCATGAGTCGGCATCTGGGAAGTTGATGGTGTAGCGGACCTGGCCGCACAGGCAGCCGCCAGTTATGGGCTCGTGGGCAGGGGTTTTGGTCGACGTTGTGAGGTCAGGTGAGGTCAGGAGCCGGCTAATTAGTGCTAAAAGCGTACATTGATGTGTAACTTTCAATTTTTCAGGAATTGATATGGTCGAGGGGTAAGTTGGCTCAGTGCTTAGACCTCCTTTGCAGAATTATGTTTTGTGTTCGACAAGTTCTAACTCTAGGTTAAGCTCTAGATCAAACCCTAACTATTTATAAACGACGCTACAAGATATAATGCAATAGCTTCGAACAATCGACGAACACTATAATACATAGTGTAAACTATCTATAAACAATAAGCGTCGACATTAAAATATAATTTTGCTAGAAAATCTAAGAGCAACATACAATATTTGAAATAAAAATTGATTACAATAATAAATAAGTTTTATTTAAGCAAAAATATATAACGACGCTTGTAAGTGCGTTCAAAAGTAGCTTTATAACTTGCGTAAAATAAAGTATTATAATTAAAATAATTGTATTTGTAGATACTATATATGCGCTAATTACATATATTGTATTAATAATTATTTATATCTTATCAATATTTATTGATTAAAAAGTGCTAAAAATTGCAAGATTGCTCTACTATAAAATATTAAAAGTTGCAAGATTGTCTTACTATAAAATATTACAAATTACAAGATTGTTTTATTGTAAAATATTTAAATACAAATTAAAATTGTATTTGCGCAACTTTAATTTCAAAAATAGTTTAAAAAAAAAGATAATTTTGTTTAATTTGTTAACAAACTTTCTTTCTAGCATTTAATTTTTCGAAAAATTATAATATATATATACTATTTAATTAGTTTTAACGTAGAGAAACTATAAGTAAAAGCTAAATTAAAATATTTAACAATAATTTTTTTTCTTTTAGCGATTATTTGATGCAAAAGATTGTTAGATAATATATAGTTAAAAATTACAATACTTTAACTTATTAAATTAAAAATAACAATTAAAATTGTAGCAAAATTTTATTGTTAATACAACTCCAAAATATAATTTCGAAATTTCGAACTTAATTATAAATTGTTTTTTTTTAATATATTATTTTACTTTATAAGTATTAATGTTAACAATTAATTATTAACGCGTTAACAATAATTACAAATTGAAATAATTTATTTAGCGAAGCTCTTTATAATATTGATAGTTTACGTTATGTTTAACAAATTATCTTAGACTAAATAAAACAAAAAAACAAAAAAAAAATAATAAAAAAAGATTTTAGCAATCGTAAGATGCGAGTGCGTCTACTCTTTGCTAACGCACTAAGATATAAAAGACGTAAGATATAATAGACTTGTATTACTATTCTTTAACTATATAAGATAGATAGTAGTAGAACTAATTGTTAAAAAACAACAAGAGATAGACTTTCTCTCTATCTAATACTTGTTATAATATAAGAGTCTATTTCTTGCTATTTAACTAAAAAGAAGTATTATATTATTTGAAACTTTTATAGATATTTAGAATTACGTGCTTTGTTATACTTTGAAATGCTAGCGCGTTGCTAATACTACAATATTATAGTTATCTTCTCTCTTAAAGTATTAATTTCTAGTAATATAAAAAGTTGTATTAGTTTTATTAAAGATAAAAATATTTGCTAAATGCTAATATTACAAGAGTTTGTTAAAAATCTTTCTAAATTTTTTTGAAAATTAGAAGAAAAAGAGTTCTTTGTTTAATAAAAATAAATTTATATTTTAATTTAATATAACTTGTAAAACAATATAATAACAATAATAACAATTTATAATATATTATTGTTTTGTTGTTTGTTGTTGTTAGAATTTTAATTTTAATTTAAAGTAAAGTTAACGTTGCGCAAACGCTAAATAAACTATAAATATAAATATTGTTATTTCTCTTTTCTTTTTTCTCTCTTTTTATATTTTTCTTAATTGCAATTGCTTTATTGCTATAAGTAAATTGTTACAAAAGCAACAATATATAAAACTTATATATATAGTACAAATCTTAAATTAATATATTTTTTGTTTCTTTTTTTTTATCTCTTCAATTATATCTTCTAAGAAATTAAGAGAATAAAAGAATAAATAATTTCGATACTTTTTTGTTTGTAAAATTGACAAGTTATAGTTTGTAATAATCTTTTATATATAACTTGCGTAAACAAGTATATATATATTTATAAAAAAAGAAATATTTATATTTGTTACAAAGTTTTTTATTGCAAATCAAATTGTTGTATTATAATAAATTTTGTTTGCATTTATAATACAATAGTTGTTAATATTTATTAATTTGTTAAACGCTTTCAAAATAATATAGAAAATCTTGTTATTAATTATTGCAAGAAATTCGAAATAAAAGATACAATTTCTAGATATATAAAATATATATAAAAGAGTATAGTTTGCGCAATAAAGAGTTAACAATGCAATAGAAAATTTACTTTATTAATAACAAATTAAATTCAATCTTGTATTTAACAACTTAAATAAGATTTAATTTTTGTTTAAGAGTATTAAGTTAAATTTGAACAAAAGTTTGCGAAAACAAAAGTAATTTAAAATAATATTTTTGCTAAAATGCAACAATTAATCGATCTACTTTTTAAGAAAGTATTAAAGATAAGTATTTTTGTTTGCTTTTTAATACTTTATTAATATATATTTAAAATTTAAAACAAAAAAAAGATAAAAACAAGAACAAGTTGTTAATAAAAACAAAAAAGATAAAGTTAAAACAAATTGTTTTTAAATTTGTTGTCAATTTAAATTAAATAAGTTTAAAAGATTCTTTTGCAAAGTTTTACAATTTTAAAATTAAATCTTTTTGCAATTTCGAGTTGTTAACAAGATTGTTAAATAAAAATATAATAAGTTTTTATTTTTATTTTGTTTGCGTCTTGTTTACTTATATATTTTTAAAAAATAAAGAAAGCAAAAATATATATAAGCGACAAAAACAAATTTGTAACAAAAATAAAAAATATTGTGCAAAATAAATTCTTTGCAATCTATTTTTCTTAAAAGAATATAAATACTTTGAACAATTTTAAAGATTTATCTATAATTAATTTTAAAAAATTTAATAACTTATTTTCAAATAAGTTCGAAAGTTTTTTTTAGTTGTTTTAAAACAAATTCGATAAAATATTAAGAGTTTATTAAGTTGTTGCAATATATTGTCGACTAATTGACAATAATAAAATAGCTTTGTTTTTGAATTATATTTTGAGCATTTATATTAAGAGAGACAACTTTATTATTTTTAGTATCTTGTATAACAAAATAAAAAAATCTTTCTACGTAACTTAATTATACGATAATAATACAATAACAATTGCGCAATATTTTATTAAGCAAATTATTGTTAATATAATTGTTGTTGTTGCAATACGCGTTGTGCTAATTTTTTTGTTTTTGTTTATTATATATTTGTTTCTTAAAGTTTTTTCGCAACTTATTAGTATTATCTAGAAATTCTTCTTTTAATTATTAATTGTACTTTTTGTTTTAATTTATCTATTTAATTTTATATTATATCTATCTCTTTAAATTAGTTTTGTTTAGAATTTTTTCAATCTTTTATTAAACTTTATTGTTAACAAGTTTCAAAATTTACAATATTTGTTTTGTTTGCTTATCGCTAGTACAATGCAAATATAACTTCAAAAGTAAAATATAAAAAATATTATAAATTTAATAGATATTAGATAGAGTAAAACAATAAGTTTTCGTTTTAATTTTATTTTTAATTCTAAACAATTCGATATATTTGTGCAATATCTTTTTGCTAAATCTTTTTTGTTTTAAATTTTTAATCAAAAATATAATTAATTCTTCTATAGCAAAACTCTTTAATTTATATTTTTTATTGTAGTATTTTGTTTATTGCGCAATAGCGTTTCTAAGACGCTTTGCTAGAATTTTTCTTAAATTATAAAGTTGTTTTACGTATTTTTATATTAATAGTATCTTTTTTTTAGTAAAGTTGTTCTTAACTTTATAGTAGATCTTCAAATAATAATTGTATATTAAATAGAACAACAAAGCTTTAACTAAAATGTAATAGTTATTATTGTAGACAAATTCTACTATTAATAATATATTTATTTATTTTGCTTGTTTAGCATTAACGTAAATGCGAAAATAGTATTCGAAAATTTAGTTTTGTTGTTCAATTAAATTATTTATCTAAAAATAAAAAATAATACTTAATTGTCTTTCAATTTGTATATAAAAATATGTAGCAAATTAAAAAATATTAGTAAAGACAAATTCTTTATTATTTATTATACTAGTTGGCGTTTCAAAGTATAAAACAATTTTATCGAAAAATATTTTTGCTAATTTCGCAATATTGATTTTAGTAATTACAAATATATATTTGATTATTTTTGTACAACAATCGATTATTACAAAAATTAAGTTATATATAACTCTATAATGCTTGTTTAACAACAAGCTTATTATAAAGTTTATAATAATTTTCTTTTATAACTTCTTTGTTATAAATAAGAATTAAAGCTTATTATATAATTTATAACAAGAAACTTTGATATATTAACAAACATTATATATTTTAATATATCTTTTTATTTGTTTAGCGCAAATAAATTAAAAATACTTTTATTAAAGTAAATCTAGAATTTTTGTAATTTTAAAATATTTTATTAAAGAGTTGTTATAGTTTTTGCGAATTAATTTTTTTTTAATAATTATATTTCTTAGAATATAGAGCAATTTATTATATTTAACAAAATTCTTTTAATTTAAAGTCTATATTATTTGTTTGCAAATTGCAATAAAACAATTTTTTAATCTTAATTTGAATCTTTTCGACTTAAGTGTTTTTAATTTAAAGATTCTTTATTAAGAATTTTATTAATTTTTGAGATTTTTTATACAATTTCTTTGATATATCTTTAACTACTTTTCTTAGAATAACAACTTGTACTCTAATTAATTAAAATAGAGATACTAGTTCTTTTTAGACTTTTTTTCTATTTTATAATTATAAAATTTTTGCGTTACTAGTAAATACTTTTGTTAGTTATAATACAAAAATTAGATTATTTAATGTCTTTTGTTTGCTTTGTATTAACAACTTTTTGTTAGATAACAACGCTAGTTTATTTTGAAATATAAAAATCAAATTATTTAATGTCTTTTGTTTGCTTTGCGCTAGCAAATCTTTGTTAAACAATAGTATCAATTTGTTTTGTAATATTAATAGCAATCTTGTATTTAACAACAAAATCTCTTTATAATTAAGATATTTTAACAATTTATTTATCAATTTTTTTTTACTTAAACAATAAAAGATTTTAAAGTTATAAATAATTAATTTAAGCATTTAGCAAATTTGTCTTAAGTTTAGCTTCTTTTAATTTATAAATTTCTTAAGATTATTATTATTCGACTATATTTCGATAAAGTAAGTATTGTTTTTTAAAGTAGTATCTTTACTACTTAAAAGCGACTACAATAGTTAGTAATTCTTAATTATATATTTTATAATTTTGTTTTGTTAAAATTATCTTTCGCAATTAAAACGCTATTAAATATTAATTTTTATTATTATTTTGTTAACTTAGAATACTCGCGATTGCAAAATTAGATGCGTTAATCTTTACTTTAATTTTCTTGCTTAAATTGTAGTAATAAAGTAGTAAAGTCGATATAAAGATGTTGCAAAGCTAGCGAAACATTTGTTCTACTTTATTTAATTAAACAAAAAAGCTTTTTTTTTTATTCTTACTTTTTTTTAATAAGCTAATAAAAGAGATAGCTCTTTTCGAATAGTAATATATAAAGCGTTTATAAAAATTTACGAAGCTTAAAAATATCTAAAGCTTGCAATAAGTTTTTAATTTAAATTATTTCTTTATTGTTTTAATTTTTTTTGAGTCTATTTGTATATTTTTTGAAAACATAATAAAGTTTAGAAATTCAATTTTTATAGTATTAAATTTATACTTTTTTAGATTAATATATAGCAAATACTCGCGAAGACGTTCTAGCATTTATTTAATATAATACTAGTGTTTTGTCAAATTATTGTTGTATACAAGTATGTTATTTATATAGATTACACAAGTTATATCAATTAATTTTTGCAATATTTTATTAATATAGATTTAGAAGATTGCAAATGCGTTTGCTAATTTAAATAATATAATTTAGTACTCGAAATACTTATAGTATATAAAAAATGTTATCTTTTACTTATTGTTGCGTTTTATACAAATACAATAGTAGACGTTCTTTAAATTTAAGACAATAAAGTATTTTGCTTTGTATAGACAATCTAGCGTTTCTATAATTAGAAACAATAAATAACAATTTTTGATAGTAATTGTATTTAGATTTCTATAGTCGATATATATACGTAATTTATTGTTCGATTTTAATACAAATAAGATAGAAACGTTTACAAACAAAATTAAATACTTAATTTAATTTTTTGCTAACATATTATCGAAATATTGTCGAAGTATTGCTAGCTTATTTTGTCAAAAATTATAAAAAGATATAAATAATAACTTATTGTTTTAAAGTTTAATAGCGTAATTTTCTTTTTTTAATTTTAATAAAATTTTAGTTAATTTATTATTATAGATATCTTTTAGATTTCTTAATTCTTTAGAAATCTTAGATTTTGCTAATTTTTTGTTTAGTATTTTTGTAATATTAGCGCAAACAATTGTATAAATTGTACTATACTTAACAAAATCTAAAATAAATTGCTTGAAATTAATTATTTTTAATTTTTTATTTGTAATCTTAAATTGCTAGCTTTGTGTTTTCGAATTAATTAATATATCTTGCTTAGATAGTATTGCTTAATAGAATATAAAATTAAAATTAAATATTCTATTAAGTAAAACAAGATAGTATATTTTTAATACTAACTCTATAAGTTAATTAAATAATAGATTAACTTATAAATATTATAATAGAAACAACTATTGCTATTAAGAAAATCTAGTATCGATAAAATAGCAAGTATAGATTGCAATTTTTATTGCACTATATAGATATAGTTAATAAGATTAATCTTAGTTCTTGAATTAACTAAATTTATAACTTGATATTTGTTATTAAAAAATTAAGTTTAATCTTTTACTAAAATTAAATCTATTGCTTTTATTTGTCTTTTTTGCTTTACTTGCAAGACGTTAACAAAGCTTAATCTTTTTTTGCATTTGTTATAATAACAATAGCAACAATAAATTTGTCTTATTTGTACTTATTAAAACATTTTGTTTTGTAATACTTTTTTTTATAATATTTAAAATATTCGATGCTTTTTAAATAGTTTGCGTTACTAATTTTGTAGACTTATTTGCACAATATTAACAAGTTCTTAAAAATATAGAACTTCTTGCTCTTAATAAATTTATTAACGTTATCTAAGTGTCGATCTTAATAAAATTTGTTTAAAGAGATATTAGAACTTTTTGTTATTTGTTAATTTTTAAAATTGTTTGCATTTGCTTTGCAAATGCAATTTAATATTTGTTTTTATATAATAGTTATAGTTAAAAACTTATTGCGAATATTTAATATATTACTAATACTTAGAATCTTTACTTTTAAGTTTGATTTAAACTTAGTTAAAAATATATAGATTCTATATTTTTTCAAAAGCAATACTAAATAAATCTTTAGCTTATTTAGATATCTTTTAAAGATAGTTATCTTTTAATCTAGTTTTTGTTTAGCAATCTTTTATCTTTTGTAGAAAAGAAAACAACAATTAACAAAATTAATTAACAAAATTAATAAAAACTCTTTAAATTCTTCAAAGATTTTACTTTTTAATTTAGCGTTATTGTTTGTTTTTAAATACTACTACGTAGCAATATTGTTTTTTAAAAATAGTATATAATAGAGATTTTTTTTTTATTTGTAATAAAGTATATCAAAAATCGCATTATATTAATATTAATCTCTCTAAATTAAATAGTATATTTTTTTACGCTTTAACTCTTGTACAATTTCAATTTTTCGAATTTTAAGAACTTAAATATTATTGATAGCAATATAATAGCAAGCAATAAAATTTAAGAATTTATTTTCTCGATTGTTATAATTTGAGTTTGCTAAGTATTTTGCAAATCTCGAATCTTTGTTATTAAGATTTTTATCTACTAATATAAACTTGAAGCTTTAATTGTAGCTAAACTATTTTCTTTATTGTTGTTATACTAGCGTTAATTATCTTTGTTAACGTTTTGTAAACAATTGTTGTCTTAAAAAGTATTAAATTCTTCAAACTTTAATCTAGTAATTAAATAATTATTGTAACTTAAACTACTATAGTTTAATATAATATTATTATATTTCGAATCTTTCTTTTCGAAAAATAAAACAATTAGAATTATAAGATATAAATATGCTTGCTTTTTGTTAATATACTAAGATATAAAAGACGTAAGATATAATAGACTTGTATTATTATGTTTCAACTATATAGAGTAGATAGTAATAAAACTAATTGTTGAAAAACAATAAGAGACGAACTTTCTTTCTATCTAATACTTATTATAATATAAGAGCTTGTTTCTTGCTATTTAACTAGAAAGAGATGTCGTATTATTTAAGACTTCTATAGATACTTAGAATTATATGCTTTATTATATCTTAAGACGTTGACGTATTGTTAACGCTACAATATTATAGCAATTCTAAACAAAGCGAAAGACAAAATCAAGATTGTTAATACTATTGTTAGCGAAGTTTTTGATATTATTAGACAAGATAAGTTATAACAAGTAGTGTCGAAATAGATATGCAAAAAAGATGCAATAAAAGTAATTTAAACAAAAAACATAAAAGTTATTAAGATTATTTACGCGAAGCTTTGTAATAGAAAGACAAAAAAAATTAACGAAATTTGCGCTAGTTAGAAAGCAAATTTTGATAATTTTAAATTAAACAACAACTTTAAACATTAAGTTAAATAAATAGCTTTAACAACAACGCAATTTTTTATTATTAAAATTTATTTGCTTTTTGCTCAAAATATTATAATTTGTTTGCGACAAAGAAAGAGAAAACAAAATTTTACGCAAAATATTTTGTTATTCGATTAACAATTTGTCGCGCAACTTATATTGTTAAAACAAGAGATTAAACTTTGTAACGTTTCAATATCTTTTGCAAACAAACTAAGAGTGTTCGAGATAATTTAAGAAGATCTAGCAATTATTGACTCTTCGAAAACGTTAATAATTTTAGAAAAAAAAGTAAAATATAAGTTATTACAATTATTAAGAGCAACAATTGTAGCAACAATAAATAACAACAAAAAAACAAATAATAATAGTACATCTAACAATACGTTTATTAAGTTTTTATTTTTACTAAGTATTTAAGAACAAAAGAAATCGAAGAAATAAAAGATTGCAAATATTACTTTATAAATATCGATTTTCTAAAACAAATTAATTGTAAGTTAAGAAATAAAATCAAAATATATATCGAAAATAAATATCTTTTTTGTAAGGTGCAAGTGCGCCTGCTTCCCGCTGGCGCACTAAGATATAAAAGACGTAAGATATAATAGGCTTATATTACTATGCCCCAACTATATGGGGTAGGTAGTAGTAGAACTAATCGTTGAAGAACAACGAGAGACAAGCTTTCTTCCTATCTAATACTCGCTATAACGTGCGAGCCTATTTCTCGCCATCTAATTAGAAAGGGATGCTATGTTATTTGGGACTTTTATAGACACTCGAGATTATGTGCCTTGCCATACCTTGAGGCGCTAGCGCGTCGCTGGCGCTACGACATTACATTTTTACAATTTATTTAATTATAAGATTAACGTCGACAAAGAACTTTTTAAATTTGTATTATATCTATACTTGCAAAATTGCTAGATATATTAAACTAAAATTTAACAATATTAGATACAAAATTATCTTAAAGAGATTGAAGACTTGCTAGCTTAAACAACTAATTTTTGAAAATTTAAAAATTAACAATAAAATCTCTTTCTAATAACGAAAACAAAATCGATTGTCTATTTTAAAAGATTAATTTAGAATCTTTATATATACGTATATTAAATATCTTTTTTTCGAACAATTAATTATTAATATATGTCAAATTGTAATTAATAAAATTTGCAACAATAAAATCTAATTAAGATAATCAATAAAGAGCAATATTATTGTAGAAAATATATTTGACTAGTTTTAGAATAAAATATATTTTGAGAGACAAATTAAGACAAAGATTGATAAATTTATAGTCGAGAAGTTTGCAATATATTGATACTATTAACGAAAATAAAATAACAAGCTTAACTATAAATAATTGCAAACAATATTTTACTTTTTGAATTAATAAGTTATTTGCATAAATTTAAAGTATTAAATATTATATATTTGTCTTCGATTCAATTGCAATTTTTGCTTAATATTGTATTTTTATTATATTAAGTTTGTTGTCAAAAGAGATAATACGAGCTTTAACTATATTAATATATATATATCTAGATACTTAAAGAACAAATACAAAAACGCAATCATTTAAGACTTAATTTTGTTAGACAACAAAAATAAGCAAATTTGCACAAAAATAATATCAAATTTTTATCGAATAATTGAAAAATAATAAAAGAATATTGTTATACGTAAAAACAAGTCTAAAAATGCAAATATTGCGTTTATTTATAATTTAGAGAAACTATAAAAGTTAAAAGATGCGCAAAAATATAACAACTTTGTAAAGATATCTTTAAAAAGAAAAAGTATACGTATTATTAAATTTAAGATTTTGCACAAGTTAATATTAAATAATATTTGCGCTTCTTAACAAACTATTCTTTCGTAATATATTAACGTACAAGAAGACGAAAAAACTTTGAATAATATTAAATTTAATCGATAAAGCAATCTTGTTGTTGCGTATGCGATTTAGATTGTATTCAAACTTATATTGTCAAATTAATTGTATTAATACTATAACGAGATAGAGATAGAATTCTAGTTAGTAGACAACTATAACAACAAAGATTTATTGCGATATATGCATAAATCGCACTATATAGTTTAATAGTATATTTTATAACTAAGATTCTAAAATCTAAGTAAAAGAGATTGTATATATATTGCAAATAGATTGCTAATATTAATAACAAATATTCTTAAATCTATAGTCTAATATTATTTGATTACTTAATTATATACAATTTTTTCTCTTTTAATAATTGTTTTTTGACTATTAAATTAAAAAATTTTTATTTTTACTTATATAGAAATTGTAATAAAAAAATAAAAAAATTGCTTTTATTTTTTTAAGATTGTTAGATTAGATTTTTTGTTTTTCTTGTTATTTAAGTTAGTTGCGTAAAGAATATAATAAATTAGTTTGCATAAAGTTTCTTTTAAAATTAAAAAAATTATTTAATCGAAATTAAATACTTAGTAAAGTTAATTGTTGTAAATTTTATTTACTCTCTAAAAACAATAACAATAGTAATAAGTTTTTTTAACATAAATTTAAAAAATTAGTTTAAGAGAAAAGTAATAATAATAAAGTAAATTGTTGCTATTGTATTTACATTAAACTTTTTAAAATAAAAGATAAACATATAGTTCTAGAAATTATTTCTAGTCTTAAAATATTCGATCTAAATTGTTAATTTAATTTTAACTTATAATGTTTCTTCTTAATTTTAAATCAAAATAATAGAATTTTCTCTTCTTTATTAAGATAAACAATTGAAAACTTAAATTTTGTTATTTTTTTATAATTAATCAAATAAGAATTTAAATTGTTTTAAATATTAAGTTGATATATATTAAGTATTTTAAAACTTCTAAACTTTATAAATTGTATTTACAAATATAATTTAAATACTTTACTTTTTATTTTTTGAATCTCTCTTTATATTAATTCTATATAACGTGTTGCACGTTTTCGAATTTGCTTTATTAAATAATTAGATTTCTTTGCATTTCCGAACAATATTTTTAATTTCTTTATTATTTTTGTCGAGTTTTAGAACGCACGTTCTATAATAGCATTTTTAATATTAGATATAAAAGAAAAGTCGATAATAGCTTTAACACAATAAAATATACTAGTTAAAAATAAATTTAACAAAGTTAAGTTTTAATAAGTTGCAACAATATTATTTCTTATATTTATTCGAAAATTCTTTAAAAATTCTTTATTTTTTAATAAAATTATATAGACAAAAAATATTTTAATTTTTGTATTAATTTTGATTTCTAGCTTGCAATAAAAAATTTAGAGTTGCGCAATTTATATATCTTTAAATTAACAAAATACATTTACTTAATATAATTTCTATTTTAATAAATTTTTCTTTGTTAATTTAGTTTTTAGTATTTTTTTATTTTGTTATTCTTTTTTTATTACTTTTTGCAATTATATATCGATTTAAATATAAAAATTGTTTAATAAATATTTTTTGCAAAACAAATTATTTTGTACAACAAAAAAAACAATCGATTGCAATTGTTAAAGCTCTTAATAAATGTTCTAATTTATATCGAAATTAAAGTAATATTTCGATATTTAATTTTTATATTTTTTAAAAACTAATAGATACAATATTGTTAACAATTTATATTTGTAATTGTTTTGTAAAAGCACGTATATTATATAAGAATCTAAATTTATTTGTATTATTATTTGCAATATAAAGAACAAACAATTAAGAAGTTATTTTTTTTATTAATTATTATTTTTTTGTAATTTGTCTTAAAGTTGCGATTATATTTAGTACTTCGAATTAACAATTAAATAAGCAAATTAATTTTAACAAACAATTATTTTATATTAATTTTATTTTGCTAAATTAATACTATTTATTACTTGAAGTTAAATATTAATTTATTAAAAATTGTTAAATAGAAAGATTAGTGTAAAGCGTGCCTCGCAATGCTAGGCCTGCTTCGTAGTAGCGTGCCCAGCGTACGCTAGTGCGTGTTTGGCAAAGAATCGCCCGAACTAGATTCAAGCAAAACTAGTATTGAATCAACAAATATTGTTTGCGCATTGCTCTTTCTTAGTAGCAAGCAAAAAAGCATTTTATAGAGAACAAGATTTTTCTTGCATTTGCGTTTTTTAGCAATTAGTTTTACTACAAATGCTACTATTACTATTATACGTATTATCTAATTTGACTCGCTTAACTACGTAGCTTTATCTAAAGAGATAGTAGCTACTTTATAGTTTTAAATGCTTTGTTTAAACAAAGCTATCTAGTTAAAAGCAATAATTAACGAATTATTAATAACTTGTTTTCGCAAGCGTACTTAAGAGTCGATTGATTCTTAAGATATTATTAATAATTAGTTGTGTAAAAAAATTTACGCAAATAACACGTCTTAAGAACTAGGCAAAGATAATTATTTTAATACTAGCATAGCTATTAATTAGAGCAAAGAAGACATCGAAGCATTTAATTTTAAAGACAAATTTATATTGTTTGTTTTGACAAATATTATTATGTAGTATGTTAATAATACAAATGTATTGCAACTTTTAAAATTTGAAATCGAGTTTGCAATTGCAAAGCTTTAATTCGCACAATATATTAATAATTATTGTTATAAACATAGCAATAATTACTATTAATTTAATTAACGCAAGAAGATTAATTGTATTAAGAAGTTGTTAATACAAAAGTATATTAACTATATAAGTTTAAAAATTTAATTCAAGAATTGCAAAAATTATATTTAAGATAATTTTGCAAACTATTTTGAGAAAGAGTCGAAAATGCTTTAAATTGCGTTATATTTTACAAAAAAGCAACGTAATTAATAGCGCAAATATATACGAAAAATGCGTAATAAGAATAAAGAAATTATTTAAAATTATTTTCTTTAACATATTAAATTTTTTTTTAGTACGTTTAAGATTTGCAACGTAAAAATTAAGCTTAAATTCAAAAATGTAAAGCAACAATCTTATTAAAAGATTAAGAAGTTTGTTATTTATTTAAATAATCTATATTTGCAATTAAAAAAGTCAATTATTAATAACAAGAAAATGCAAAACTTAAAAAACAAATACGTCGACAAAATTTGTTAAGAAATACTTTGTTAACAATATAGCTATATTAGTATTATGTAGATGCGTAATAAATTTATTGAAATTAAACAACGTTTGCAATTAATTAAGAAATTGTTAAGATCAAATAATACTTCTTATATTGTAGAAAACTTTAAAAGACGTAATAAAAAAAATTGATTTTTGTACGAACAAGATAATTTGTTTAGCGCAATTAACAATACGAACAACTTTATTACGTCAATTATTAAAACTATTGTAATTATATAAATTAAAGATAGTATTAGCAATAATTAACAAAACAAAAACAATTATTAAATATTTGTTAAAAAAAAATATGTTGTATTTATTAATTATAGATACTATATATACAATTAAATAAGTTACAAATTAAGTAACTCTATATATTTGCAATATTAAAAGTAAATAGAAAAGCAAAATAAAAATAACGTATTTTTAAGAAAAATTAAAACTTAATATTTGTTGCTACAATATTAAGTATAAAAAATTAAAAATAACAAATTAAAGTATTAATTTAGATAGTATTTGTTAATACGTTATACAATATACGCAAAGTTAAGTATCTTATTAACTTAAAAATTAAAGAGAACTTTATTTCGCAATTTTTTGTTAAAGACGCGCAATTACTTGAAGACATCTCTTTGTTATTGTAAATATAAATTGTTAATAATTGTATTATTGTTTTGTATAAAACACAAAAGCTCTCTATTGTTATTATTAATAATAAACAAATACGCAAGAATAATTGTTCTAAATTTTATATTGTTAATATGCAAAACTATAAAATAATTTTTAAACTACTTTGACTTAAGAAAGTTAATTTAAATATATAATAATTAAATTGTATTTAAATATATTAAAATAATTTTACTAAACAATTAAAGAAGAATATTTAGATAATTGATTTTAAAAAATTTGCACAATTTGTTATATTTGCTCTTAAGAATTATAACAAAGTCTATATTGCGCTTTTGTATTAAATATTATCTTTAAAAAAGCTTTTAAGATATACAAGAAAAAAGATTGCAAAATACAATATACTCTAGATTAAAAAGCTAGTTGTTTTAAATTAAATTAAGAAGATTATAGAAATATTTTTAAAAAAGTTTTCAAACGCGCTTAACACGCATAATTAAATAGAGTATTTAATTAATTTTGTAAAAAGCAAGATATTATATATAGAGTGCGTATATAATATATCGCAAAATAAGTTAATTGCAATACAAAAATATTTTGCAAATACATTAAAGAAAAATTAAATATATTTTTTTAATAATTCTATTAAATTTCTAGTATTATTTGTAAAGAAGTTTAATAATAGTTTGTATCTTTGCGTAAACTATTACAAACTTAATAAAATTATTATTAAAAATAAGTATTTTTTTTCTTTTCTTTTAGAGATACTTGAGCGCTTTGCAAATATAAAGCGTTTTATTAAAATTAATATATACAATGCGTATTATTGTATTCAAATTTATTAAAGCAATAAATAAAAAATAGCTTTTTATATTTGATACAAACAATTTAAGTACTAGATTA
>JAABUW010005806.1_pt1 | contig 15838 bp, 19 predicted proteins | sample 5560081 | NCBI WGS metagenome assembly JAABUW01 (sample SAMN10711882, study PRJNA513363) | rock metagenome | isolation source: Antarctica rocks | place: Antarctica: Victoria Land, Knobhead sud | reverse complement strand
TTCACCTGAAACCTGGTTTGCATTCATTTGCGTATCTGAGATCTGCAATGTCACGCACCAATCATGATCCAGCGTGATCCCCAATGCAAGCATCAGTATCAAAGCAAGTGACACAAGTTGCCTGCATGCTCGCCCAGCCCAAAGGCACGAGTGACTTGACATTCTTTCATGCTGTTTCAGCTGATCTATGACATGCCTGTTGCAGGCAAGCAAGCAAACAAGCCGGCTCTCCACAGCACTGTTGATGCAGCTTTGGAAGCCCTGCATGCACATGCTAGTCAACAGCAAGCAGCGCAGCAACCATATGCTTTCCCTTTCTTCTCTGGTGCAAGACCTGTCCACTGTTATCCAGAGTCTCAAGGGTCATCACTCTGGACAAATGACTGCTGGGGCATGTTTGGCATCACTCTGCTTGACAGAGATGCATGCCAAACATGTGCCTGTGAGAGATCTTGCTCGTCCCGAAGCAGCTGTGCCATTGACTCGGCAGTTTGCGCTCACAGTGAAGAAGGGTGTCTTCAATGACATCGTTGGTAGCATTCATGAGGCTGCCCTGGTAAGCAACACCCAGGCATGAGTCATCCTGGGCATCACATGCCCTGACCCAAGACACCTCCTGGACGTACCTAGCAGTGCATGTCTTGAGCTACATCCCATTGGCTTTCAATGCAGTTTGTAATGCTGATGACTCAAGTCACATATACCGGTCCATAGGAATTTGCTCTTGATGTGTGGTGACTGCTGGGCTGGCACACATTGTTTTGTTGAGCATGGCTGATGCAGCAGTATGTGGATGCAGGCGCCCTTGCCATGGTCCCAGCAGCATTTGACTGGCTTATCAAGAGTACTCTCAACAATGGCAGAGCTGAGCGGAACTTTCCAAACCATGCCAAAGCTGCTCATCCAGGTGTGCAGACATTTATCATGCACTTGACTACTTGAACTAGTCTAGTTTTGCTGTTAGTCATGACTGAGACCAGGCCAGATGGCATGACTCATACATACGCTCATGTTTATTCATTGGCATGTCAGATGTCTTTCAAATTGCAGAACGCACTTGCATTCAAGATTTTCTTTTCTATGTTCTTTTCTTTTTCTTGCACTTGCATTGTCTATGACTCTCTGATGTAAGCTGCATAGGCTTCATAAGCTGGATGCTGTGCAGCATGAGCCTGAGGCGACACAGTCAATGATCAGGCTTCTGGCAATCATCTCACTGCTCATTCAGACCTTGGGCTTTGCGTCTTGCTTTGGCCAAGTGCTGAAGGCAAGTTTGACATTTACAACAGTACTTTGTGATTCTGGTCCAGCTTACAGAAGCCCACAAGCTAGACAGGTATGTTCCGAGATGCTTAGTGTCCTGTGTTATTGCTTGCAAGGTGAGCCAAATAGGCAAGCACTATAATTGGAGCCATGCAACTGTTGCGTTGCAGTCAACATGCAACAGCAGCATGCAGAATGTGGTATTCTCGGCATTAGACCACCTGATCTGGTGAGCCTTTGTGCTCGATGTGCTTACCTGGGCAGCTCAGTATAATTTTTGGCTTCTTTTCTTTGCTTTTCTTTTCTCTTCTCTTCTTTTCTTTTCTTGTCTTTTCTTTTCTTTTCTTTTCTTTTCTTTTCTTTTCTTTTCTTGCCTTGGCTTATTTTTCTTTTCTTTTCTTTTCTTTTCTTTTCTTGCCTTGGCTTATTTTTCTTTTCTTGTCTTTTCTTGCCCAATCTGCTCCTGTGCAATGCTTGTGCAGGCACTTTTGGAGGTCCTCTATGACATGATGCATCAGCTAGCTTACACCACGCCAGCTCAGAAGCCTCAGATGCCTTACTCAGACATTGGCCTACCTAATACTGACATGCACATGCTGCGGAACCTATCCATGTCTGTCATCCGGAAGTGCCTCACAACTCAACCTGAGCGCCTCGCGTTTGGAGCTCAGACTTTGCCTCTGTGCACACACTGGCTAGTAACTTTGGCATCCTCTGGCATGAAAAGTTATGCAGAGGGTCAGGGTGTCATGGCAGGCCACAAGGGACTTGCCCATCTTGCTCTAAGCTATAGTGATGTTGTTGGTAAGCGCTTTTTGCACAGTAGACAGCATTCATGCAGCTATCCGAGACAATACGATGTGTTGCACAGATGTCGAGCAGAGTGCATTGGAAGCTGTGCATTGTGGTGGTTCTTAAACCTTTGACCATGTTCGTCTGACCTGCAGCGGAGTACGCATCCATGCTGGCCAGCAGCGAGATCACAGACGCTCCAAGAGAAGCTGCACGTGCAATGCTGCAGCTGCTGTTTCTGATGGTTCACAGCTTGGCAGATCAGATCACAGCCAGGCAGATGTCTGCAGACAATCAGATCAGCCATCAGCCTGCACACACACGTAGCAAGAGAAAGCCATCTGCTGCTGCATCTAGGCTGCCTATGCTCAAGCTTGAGGAGAACATTGTAAATCTGAGGACCTACTTGAGTACGCTTTCAATGCTGCAACCCTCTGCTCATGCCCAACAACTAGCAACCATGACTCTGATGTTCATGGTGTGCATCAGATGGAACATAGAACCTTTCAAAGCTGTAACTCTCTGCTCTGCCTGAACATGAGCAACCATGATGATGATGCTTTTGTTGGTGTGAATCACCTGGTGCAGAATATCTGCAAATTTGTCAAACAGATGTGCATGTTTCCTAGTTAGCTTCATGCAACTCAAGGCTCAGTCACACTCACAGGCTCATTCAATGCAAGTTGGAATTGCCAAGACCTGCAATGTATGGCTGCATGCAATGCCATTTGTTCCCTTTTTCACGTCTCTTATCCCTGGCAAATGCATCTATGGCACTCGCCCTGTCAGCTCACACCCCTTGGGTGCAATTCGTGTTCCATGTTAGTGCATGTTGGCTCACAGGACTGGGGTTTAGGCACACCTAGTAGGTACCTGGCAAGAACGATTAGCCTGTATTATTAGTAGTATCATCATTATCATTATCATTATCATCATTATTATTGCTTATCGCGTTTGCAGGCCTATTCCTGAGGGACATGCAGCTTATGCATACGGGGCCACATTCCCTCTCAGCAACGGTCTGGGTATCACTTGACAAGGGGAAGTGGTGTGATGACCAGCAGATTCCCAAGCAGCTGAAGCAGGACCTGAACTGCCTGAAGGATGCACAGGTGCTACCCAGCAACGCCATTGATGGGATTCAGAGCTGCTTTGAAGCACAGGTGTGCAACTGACAGTGTCATGCATCACTAGCTTTCATGGCTCCTATCTCCTGTACTCACTATATCATACATAGTAATGATAATTATGCTTTCCAGCTCATGATGAGCTAGGTACACGCAGTATTTCGATGTATCAGACTCAGCAATGGCATCCAGCAGCATTTTGGACGGAGTGCCTTTTGTCTGTGCTTGCGGACATCTTGCATGCTGCTGTCATCAGCCATGTGGACTGTAGCAGTGCGTGCAAAGCATATGTGCTCATTTAGCGCTTCAGGGTTTACCTGAATGCAGAGATCTTACTCCCCTTTGGGCTGCCACCTCCAAAGGCTCTTCCCATGATTGCAAAAACACACTGTCTTTTTGTTTCATCCCCCTGCTGCCACAAGCTTGGGGCTGACTACCTTTATCTCAGTTTTCTATACAGATTATGCATCATGCTTGTATTTTGTCCTTCTGTGATGTATCCCTCCAAAAACAAATTAAATGGAGAAAAAAAGAGAGATGCATTTGCTTTTGTGTTTTGCAGAGCTCGCCACTTGAGAAAGGCCTCAGTCGGCAGGAGCTTTTTGAGGCGTTGTCTGGGCAGAAGCTGAAGACGCCTGAAGGCAGCAAGCACAAAAGCAAGGTCCAGGGAGGTGGTGGGCAGGGTCAGTCGAGTGACGCTGACAGTGATGTAACAGTCACCACCCCTGAGCAGGTGGAGTCCAGATGGAGTACTCCTGGTGCTGCAGCACAGTCTGTCAGACGTCATGGACAGCAGCAGAGAAGCGCATCAACAAACATATGATGTTCTGAGATATGCAATTTAGTTTGGCGTGGTCCAAGCTTCTGGCCTTACAGCCTGCTGGCTGGCTCTCAAGCAAGAAATGTACTATAGCACTATGGAATATGGCTTGAGTGCTGCACTGCTGTCTATGCAATGTACATGTGCATTTCTTTGTCAAAACTGGGGCTTGAAGCATTTGTAGACAAAATGGATGACAGTCCATGGAAGCCCATCTTGTATGACTGCACAGATCTTTGCTATCACGTGTTTCATATGTATGTTTACAACTCAGTTCACACACAGTCTGGTGATGGTAGCCAGTCGACTTTTTTGCATTCTGTAGGTTGTAAACAATGCATGCGCCTTGTAAGTCAAAAGCCCGCAAAATGTTGTAAATGCCTGGCACGATAGTAGTCTGAACCTATGAACACAACAGGCAGGGAAGCTGGCGCTGCTCTACATCTCATGTGACCCATGAACACCCTGCATTTGCTTTCGCAATGCAGAGACACACAGCTTGCATACAACGAAGATTTTGTCAACCCAAGCAAGACCCAATCAGTGACAGTCAGCGCCATTTGCTGCACAATACTCTCTCAAGGCACTTGTTGCAGACCTTGTGGTATAAATCGGAACCACCAGTAAAGCTCGCCTTACACTCAGATCATACGCTGCTGTTGCTGTAACTTTAACACATGTGAGTCACACAGGACTCTCTGAACAACTCAGCACATCTGCACTCAAACTCAGCGCTGACACTCACAACAGGTTGACTGCTCAGAGCTTCTTTTGCACAGACTGGGATGTCCTGCCTGGCAGCATTGCCAGAATGAGACTTTTCAGGCCTCCTACATTGCCAGCAAGGCTGGTCGAGTAAAACATGCTGACCAGGGCGCATGCAAACTGGAAAGACTTGTCTCCAACAGGATACTGAAGGATAGGCGGGATGACAGTTTTGAGCTGCGTCCATGCTGGGAACCTGCAGCAGTCACAGTACATGACTACCAGACCAGAGCAGCAACAGGTCAAGCAGACACTTGAAAATTAAGCAAACAGAGAACACCATACATAATATGATGTCACATGTGCACTCATTCAAATGCACAACAGCATACAATCCACAGTATTGGTGTGCAATGTATTTATCAGGCAGAGGTTGCATCCATGCAGCAGCATCAGCCACAGGAGTACTGGCACCGTGCCAAATTCTGTGCACTTGCACTAGCAAGCAGCAAGCTGGCTGGGACAAGCTGATGAGACACTCAGGCATGGTCCGCCGGCTTGAAGGCGTACCTGTCTTGACAGACAGCCTTGGGCACACAGAGGCCTCGCAGGCCTTCTATTCCAGCAAAGCGGTCAAAGCCACTGTCCTTCACCCCTCCAAAGGGCAGAGACTGGCACATGTAAGTGCTGCCAAAGTCATTGATGCTGGTCATTCCAGCCTGAATGTTTGCACACACATACTTTGCGCCAGAACTTGATGGCGAGTCATGTATACGTCACAAATGCAGTGACAGACCAGTGTGAGCACAATGACTGTCTGATTTGCAGCACGTGATGACAATAGACTGGCGAGGATACATACAGAATTTGTTCATGTAAGCTCCTGAGCAAAGCAAAGAGGCTGTGGCATGTTTGCTAGACAGGAAGCATGGGCACCTGTAGCTGATGAGCAATGGCATTGGCGCGTGCTTTGCTGCTGGAGAACACAGTGGAGCCTAGCCCAAAGGGACAGTCATTGGCCAGAGCCACTGCCTCAGCATCTGTGCAAAACTTCACAACTGCTAAAACAGGCCCAAACACCTCTTCCCTGCAGAGTGGCATCCCCATGTGTCAAGTTGGCATGCTGGACCACACAGCAGTAAAGGATTGCTGCATTGCAGATCACAAAGGCCAGACGTCCAGTGTGATGTCTGATTGCGGCCTGAGAAAGGACCAGTGATGTCTTTGCAAACAAGCCACAACTGGGCGCCACATTGTACTGCTTCATGAGCTAGTCTGATACAGAGTCTGAGTGTCACAGAACTGCCTGATCATGATGAGACACACTGTGCAGCTGTCTTGCATGCTACAAGGTGCATGGTGTTACATAACACCAGAAGTCAACAGCCTGACATTACCTCTACACCCATGAATATATAAAATGTAAAAGTGTATTGCTGAGACCCTAAGAGAAGAGGCATATTGAAGAATTGAATCAGTGACTGAACAAATGCATGAACAGACAGACAGACAGACAGACAGACAGACAGACAGACAGACAGACGCAAGAATACTGCATGCGTAATCACACACCTCCATATGCGCATCTCTGGAGTGATGTTGACCAGCACAGTAGGAGCAAAGAATTGACCTCCGCTGGGATGCTGAACCACATGACCTCCTGCCAAGACCTGTGCAACAGGATACCTTGAGGTTACTAGTCAAGCATGAGTCATTGTCAGCATGAGTCATTGTCAGCAATTTGCAGGTGCTTTCATGACCGCCAGCGATAGTTTTGTCTAGCTTTGGTAAAGCTGAGGAAGTTCAGCTGTGTCACCTTGGCAAAAATCATTTGGGTATTACAGCAACAAAAGATCATGCTGTGACACCAAAATCCATGAACAGTCACTGGACTTGTTGATTGCCATGCAGGTGCATGCTACACTGCATCTGCAAACACAGTCTATTAGAAACCCATCGCAAACATAGTCAGTGCAGCCATTGCAACACATGCTGGACTGTATGCCACGCTGTGCAGCGTTGTCTTCAAACTTGGCACGCCAATCAATGTTTCTGGTGTGTGTCAGCCTCTGCATGCTGAGAAACAGATATCATGTCATGACTGAGAACACACAGTATTGATCTCAGACATCCACCTGCCGCCTCAGGAGGCCTTTTTGTGCCTGTCATGATTGCCAGAAGGCACAAACTTTGCTTCTGTTCCTTTTGATATGGCAAATGAAGGTGCACCTTTGCGCCATGTTGCACGGCATCATCCACAAGGTCAGCCACCTTTTCAGCCAGGCCAGGCATGCACATGGCTCCACAGTCTATGGGGCCGCCCCCAAGAGCTGGCCCTTGCCTCATCCTCTTCGTCACTTCAGCCACTTGATTCACAAAGTCGTCGTAGACGGCTTCTTGGACAAAGAAGCGCTCGGCTCCGGCACAGTTCTGGCCGCAGCTGAAGAAGGCTCCTTTCATAGCTGTTGGTATCGTCTGCAAAAAAATTCAGCCGAGGCAGTGTTAAAATGAGCAATTACTCGTACATCAAGTGCTTGTTTCTCCTAATGGTTAAGTTCGTCAGTCTGGAGTACCTTTCTGTATGTGTCACACCCAAAATGGGTGATACAATGCAGCTTTTGCCAATGCACTGTGTGTACGAGGGCTTTCTGATTCAGCAATCTACACTGAAGGGCATGTGAAGGGCGTGAAAGATTAGATACACCAAATATAAAAACACAGCAAAGAAGAAATGCACAGATGAGGACATGAACAAAGGATTGGCGGAACAATGCCCAGATGGAAGATGGAACAAACAAATGAATGCAGGTACAAACATGTGCATGCATATCAAAGGTGGGAACACAAGTGACCTCTGCAAGGTTGGCATCATCACAGATGATGAAGGCATCCTTGCCCCCCAGCTCCAGCACGACAGGGGTGAGGTTCTGGGCAGCAGCCTGCATGACCTTCTTGCCAATCTCAGTGGATCCCACAAAGATGAGCTTGTTGACGCCTGAGGTGACCAGAGCATTGCCTGCTTCTGCATAGCCTGTCACAATCTGTACTAGATGCTCTGGAGCACCTGCAGACAAGCGGCCAACAACAGTAAGCCCCGTTCTGGAACCAGCAAGCATTGACCATATACAACTTTGAGAAAGAGAGGTAGGTGTATCAGCTGTCTCTGGATGCACACAAGGTGACTGCTGTGGCTACTCACTTCCATGTTGCGAGAACTAGAAGACCCAGTTTCAGACAGAAAATAGCCTTCTTTTGTGCAAGCATCTGGCTTTGGGGTCCTATCAGATGCATGCAACAAGGTTGTTCATGTATTCAGGTCAGGCACTCATGCTTGCACAGAAGAGGGGAAAGCAACTGGAAGCCTGAAGGTAGTACAGAGAGTGTGGCTCACCAACGGACTTGAGGGCAGCCTTGATGATGCGGGCATAGTACAAGGACGACCAGGAGGCATGCTCTGACACCTATGCAAACCAAGCAGGATCAGTGCAATATTGCAGCAGACACCAGCACATGCTGGTTTGGCAAAGAGTGCTGAAACTTCGCCTCAGATGCTGCAGCCAACAACCAAGGCTGCAGGTCTGCAATATTGCGCTATTGGCGTGTGCATGACGTGTGCACATACTCACTGAAATGCAAGTTTCTTGCGGACTGTGGTATGTTACCTTGATGACAATGGCGTTGCCAGAATATATGGCTGCTGACAGAGGATTGAAGACGTTGTGGAAGGGATAGTTCCAGGGAACAATGGCTCCAACCTGGACGTCTCCAACAGATGTCAGCAGCATGTTCATGGGAGCACTGGACTGCATGATATGTAGCATGCTGCAGCATTGCCATGTGTAGCACTTTAATACAGCAAACAAAAGCAAGCTTGACAAGGCTGTCTGTGAGCATATCTTCATGACGGTGTACAACAAGCTTACCACGCCAACTGGGTGATACTCCACTCTTGCTGACTTGTAAAACATCTGCAGGGCAAAGAGATTATGTAATGTTCTTCTGCCACAGCATACAAGCTCTGTTTGAAAGCATGCCCTCATGCAACATCATAGCCACCATAGTCACTTGCCAAACACAGCAGTGTCATGAGGCTTGCCACAATGCATCAGGGCAGGAATGTGATTGGTCCGTAGGTCATGTAGCACATGCGAAAGATGAGCGATGTGCTTGTTGACCAAGATCCCAGCTGATCCTACAGAAGTAATGCAGCAATGTCGCGAGGCTCACCATGATTCCGGCAGAGCGCTGTTCTGGCTTCAGCCACTTCTGACCATGCTTGATCAGCCACCATATTTTTTCACATGTCACCATAACTTCTCCCAGAGCTGCGTCAACTGCTGTCTTACCAGAGTCTCTTGAAGACACTCTGTAGACTGCAGCCACTCTCAGGGCTTGTTGATAGTCATACGCAAGCTGTGCTTTACTGCCTTTGCTTCTATTATAGGCAAGTGTGCAATGTGCAGGTGCTGTTACCTGCAAATCTCTTGTTGATGCTCAACTGTATACTTCAAGATAGCTTTCAGCAGCAGCTTCCTCTGCTCAAAGCTGGAGTGTTTCCATTCCTGTAGTACAGAAGCAGGCCCTGAGGGGCATCAATGCATGAGCAGGTAGGGTCACTGGTAAAAGTGCCATCATGTCAAGAAGTTACAATCACTATGCTCAAAGCAACCTTTCTGCAGCACCCTGAGACAGCTGGTAGTTACCTTTGCTGCTGTCTGCGCATCAGCTACGACACTCTTCACCTGCAACAGGCTCATCACATTAGCCGAAGTGACGTCGCACCAGCCCGTGAGTCGTGACAAAGCGAACTAAGCATGCCTGTGCACTTGTCATAGCTGGTAGGTGACCTAACAACTGCATATTGCCCGGGTCGTAGCAAGGTATTTGATCATTTGTTGAGCCCTTGGATGGTGTGTACTTAGCCGCGGAAATTGAGTCTTGGGCTTCAGCTGCATGGACACACGAGCGTTCAAGGACAAAACTGCAGCATGACAGAATATGCAGTAAACGACGTTTGATCACCTTCCGAAAGCTCCACTCGCAAAGACGGGACTACCTCCTGTGTCACAACCCGAATCAAAGCAATCAACAAGAATGTAATGGCTGCTATTACGACACAGGAGGCTGCCGACAAAGGCATCTGAGGCATCGTCAGAACCATGGCATGCACTTTTGTTCAGACTCAAAATCCACACGGTGATGTCTTCACGGCTTCAGATCAGGCTGGACGGCACAAAAGTATGTTCAAGACGGCGTGGAGCCCCAACTTCTGTGACTTTCTGATGGCATGCGGCTCCTGCTAGAAAGACATTTGACCGCCCCTCTCAGTGACCCTGCAGACCCCCTGCATTTTCGTAAGGGAGCAAGCTGCAGCCATGGTTGAGCTCAGTGCCCAATGCCACAAGAATCACAAGCTGAAGTTGACAGCCTGGCGTGCGCCTTTCTGAAGCGGCGCTGGGCACGCCTGACTTCCGTCGACAGAGTGGCGTCCAAGTCAGGAAAGAGCATGTGCCTGGCACATTGCGCCAGAACAAGTAAGAAGATATTTGTATACACATGTATACAGATGATACATGATACGAAGCTAATATTTATATCATATATGCACCAGAATTGCAAAAGCACGAATACCACGTGTGAAGCTCGGACATGTGCTGTGCAGACTTATGACACCAGACAACTATACTGCTCAACTATGTGTTCACGGCCCATAATATGAGGCTTGCACATTATTCGACACGCCGCCAGCGGTGAGATGCAGCAAGCCAGTTGATCAATGCATCCAATATAGCAGCTGACTGTGCGCATGCTCTGGAACTTTTCTGAATGGCTTGATCGACTATACAATGTCACAGCATAACTCAATACCACAGGCTTACTCATTACCTGTATGTAACAACGAGAGTTCCATACCAGCAAAGCAAACATGGCAGTTGCACAAGCAGACACTGTCACAGCACATCAACATTTGCACATGTTTGATGCTGCCTATGGTGCTGAGTTCTCTGCTAACAAAACCAAGGAACTGAAACCATTGACACGAAATTTGACGGCTGCATATCCGACAGTGAGAGACTGCTTGCGTTTGGTAGCATGGCTGTAACTTGACAATAAGCAGGCTGCAGCATAGAAGCTGACAATGCTGGTAAGCGCCTGACATGCCCGTCTTGATGCTAACAGTTTCTTGCCACCGGAATTCCATCACAAGTTGCTGCAGCATGTCACAGTCAGGACTCTACAAGTGGTTCTTCACTGCAAAGTGTCAGCAGAGATGTCCTTTTTGTCACAGTCCATCAAAAAGCGCTTCCCAGTCTGGCAGCTCTGGCCGCCCAGCAGCAATCCATCGGGACTTTAACTCTTGCAGTGTCCTCTCGCCAGTGCTGCAGCAATGCAAAACATGAGGCATGTGCACTGCACCCCAATTAGTGCTTCAGCTGGAGCAACCTCTGCCAGCGACAAAGTGTCACCCCAGAAAGAGCAACCACGACAAGCTGTGCATGTCAGCAGTATGGTTAAATCCGGTACTTACTGTTGGGCAACACAGCTGTTGAGGTTTCCAAACTGCTGACGGCAAGCCCATGCAATGGAGATTGACCTTGTCTTGCAGCATTCTGCATATGCTCTAGCTTCCTGTTTACATTTCTGCATAGCTTCTTGCTTCATCCGAAATATAAAAGCTGCACAGTTGGCAGGTGGGTGTTTTGTGCAATAGCAGACAAGCTTGAGCACCACCAATCAAGGGCAATGAGGCATCAAAAAGGCTGTGCGCAACCATACGATCCTTCGTGAGTTACCTTCCTCAACTTTCGTCGATACCAGCGCCGCGGGCGCTCTGTCGGTCATGCCTCTCAGACCAGCAACTTTGTGACAAGCTAAAAGACGGCTTTCGACTGAAGCAACTCCTGATGTCAAGCAGCTCAACGCGCAGACAGTAACGATGCACTGACGCTTCTGCTGAGACCAACGATCGTACAGTGAGTGACAGGTGTGGGATCTTGCAGATCAAGTCGGCAGAAGTTTTGCGGGCACGCTACAGTATCTGACGCTGTTACTTGAGGGTGTACAAGCAGGCACGCTATTGGAGATAGGCTTGGCCTTTGGATCCAAGGTCGGGTGTAGTGTCCACGCTTGCTGTTAATATAAGCCAGTGCACCGGCACGGAGCGCGCGCACAGCTATGTCGGGTCGCGTTTTGGTAGCGTCAAGCGAAGCTTCCGCTTCGCCATATGAGAGCTGATCTGGAGGGTCCGCATCGAAAGTCTGCAGCCTTGGTTGCAACATCATCCTGCGACATTTTCGACTGTTATCGACTGAGCTCTCAGCGACTTCACGGCCGACGCCTGGGCACTGGTCGAAATCTGCCACTATTTGACAGTGTGAATGGTGAGGTTATGACGATTTGCAGTGTCCCGTCAGACTATTTTGGAGCTTTCATTGCGAGAAAGGTCTGATGAGCTATCTGTCGCGTGGTGAGACAATATTGCTCTGTACGCAGACCACACCGTTGGTGGCAGGCTTGGCTATAGGAGCTGCCGCATATGCGGGTAGGGCACTCATCCAAGTAGGGTCTAAATGGCAAGCAGCGGGATCAGCAGTTGGACGAAGTTTCTACAAGGTGAGATCTCTGTACCTTTTATGTCCTGCCTGCCGCAATCTTGCAGCCTGAATTTGTGGGTAGAAGGTCATGCCAAGTGCTTGTCAGAGTTACGGCGGCATATCTTGTCAATATTAAGTACATGTTGCTTGTCTCACACCACATGCATTGCACAACACAAGCTCACCCCTGTTGCAGGGCGGTTTTCAGGCAGAAATGACAAAGCGTGAAGCTGCTCTCATTCTGGGCCTTCGAGAATCTGCAGCTGCAGATAAGGTGAAGGATGCTCACAGGAAGATCATGATTGCGAATCACCCTGACTCCGGAGGCAGCAGCTTTCTGGCAACCAAAGTCAATGAAGCCAAAGAAATGATGTTGGGCAAAGGACGGCGACGAACAAACGTGTTTTGATGTCTGTCATCACATTGCTAGGTTTTTTTTGTTTTGGTATACTTCATAAAGCCCTGGATGTTGCCTGCTTAGCAGGCTGCAGATGGCTAGTACAGTAGCAGGATGAATGTGCATCGATGTGACACCTCTGGCCTTGTGATGGTCACCTGAGTATTGTGTGCCCAATAAGATGCATCAGCAGTTCCAGGTGCCTGCTACCCTGAAATTCATTCCTGGCCATAGGTGCAGGATATTGTCAGGGTGGCTTCCAATTGTTGCAGACATGTCCAAGAGTCATATCAAAATTATTGCACCTGTTTACTGCTGGATCATGCCCTGAGGAGTTGGTCAACTAAAATGCAAGGAACCAGGAGGAGAGGCAATTGTTTTAGTTTACATACTTATCGGGGAAGGACGCATGTTTCTACTGTGTCAGAGCAACACAGGATGTAACATATATCTTACAATCTGCCCAGCTTGACTGTAACACACCTACTGGAGATCATCAGATGCATCTGCATGATGTAGTGTTGTTTTGCAGGACCTGTGCACTTGGCAACATGCGCGCTACTGATCACAACTCTTATTCACTGATGCATGCTGTCATTCCAGCTGCACCATTGCCAGGGATTGCTGCAGAGTAAATCTAAACATGCTGTACAGGCACAAAGAGTGCACATTGCAAACTGAGGGAAACGGCTGTGTACAATTGCACGACAAGCTGAAACAGGACAAAACTGAGAAGGCCCTATTCACCAAAGCAAATGTCTGGGAAACAGGGCCTTGAAACCCAAGACACATATCGTTTCCTATCAGCATGCATTGCTTCTCAACATACTACGTAGGTATGTATTATTTTGGTGCAGCCAATGCAGTGCGCAAAGGCTGGCGAGCGCAACTGGAAATACACAGAACCCCAACAAGCAGAAAATGCTCGAGACCTGTAGCGCTGGCAATCATTGACATGAACGCGAATGTTGTCTCAGATATATGGCTTGCCAACTGGCATATAGTCTCACAAAATACCAAAAGTCATATTGACTATTTACTGTGTTGCACAGTCAACCTTATTGTAACTCACTTGTGACATGAGAGGCTTCATGTGATTAGCTTCACAATGAGCATGCTAGCTAAACAACTACCTTGGCACACGCAGTGTCTGCCAGTCCATGTTGATGCTGGGATAGCGAGTCATAGGTTCTGGAGATCTGTACGTCTCATACTCGTTTGGCGAGTCATTGACGTATGGTTGAGGCTGAGGAGCGTACTGGGGAGTCTGGTACTGCTGAGGCTCATACTCAGTGTGTGTGTCACCATTAGCCTCCTGACCATTAGTACGTGAGCGGATTTGCTGGTGCTGACCCACTGGGGTCTTGAGCATACCCCTCTGCTGGTCTGGCTGGGCCTTGTGACTCTGTCCCTTCTTCTCCTTCTTGCCGCCACCTTGCTCTTCATCCCCATCCTCTTCTCCACCTTCACCATCAGTAGCTGCAACCAACAGAGTGGTTATTCAGCACTGAAGATCTGACGTTCAGCTGTGCAAGCCCACAAAACAGACAAAGATGCATTACCGGACAACACAAGAGGACACACAGTTGAGGCTTGCATTTGGCACAGAGTTGAGAGTTTGATCAGAGGCAGGATGCTGCTCTGTACTGAGGCAAGAAGTCAAAGGAGGTGAGATGAAAGAAGGGAAGGAGTAAGACAGATGAAGTCGATCACCATCAGACAAGTCAATGTACAAGGGTTCACAGTGTTCGCAAGCTTCCCTTGGCAACTTTAGGAAGCTGTAAGAGTGCAAGCAGCACGCAGCCTGCACCAGTATAACACAAACAACATTGCAGAGTGATGTGCCAAAAATTCAAGGCTGTCAATCTGATGACTGGCAGGAAACGATGTGACTATGTATGAAGCAATTGCTTGTAACTCACTTGTCTTCATATCAAGAAATGCTGACACACTGGGTGGCAAGTTGTCAATCTGCTTTTGCACAGCAGTGTTTGCTTTCTTGAACGAGGGCCCAACCGCGTTTTGGAAAGGTCTGAGGACCTTGCGAGCCCAGGGACCTGCATGACAACATTTTCAGGAAGTCAACCACTTAGCAGACAATGGCTCCAATTGCTGCTCAGCAGCACCAGCTGCAAAGAAGCAGTTGCACTTTCACTGCCAGTAGAAGGTAGACCCAGCAACAATGTGTATGCCGTGAATGCTGAAACTGATGGCAGTGCTGGAACTACATTGCAGGAGCAGTGTCCAGGTGCACCCCTGACTACAGGCTTGGCTTCAGATGGGCACTGCTGAATTGTCTCAAGCAGCAGCGAATGATGCATGATGTGAGTCTGTTTTACCTGCAGTGCCGTACAATGGCCAGCTTATTATGCCTGCAGTAAGTCCTCCTGCAACAAACAGACAGTACCATGTGAGTCATGCTGTCACTGCTGTTGTAAGCTACCAGTTAATGCAATCATGAGGCAGGCAGGTATGACAAAGATTCCACTGTCCAGGACATCAAGAAGTGGTCTCAGTCAATTGAGCAGTCAGCCCAACTTGTTGATGACTTAGTTGCTACAACAGCATATGGCAGCCTGATATGTGCAAGTCTGCACGCACAGCATGATGTGAACAGCAACATTGGAATCAGCATCAGCAGCAGCAAAAACAACTCCTGCTTACCCAAGATTTCTGCCAGGACGTACACCCAAGCATAGTCCCAATTACAATGGTAAACAAATGTAGGCCCTAAAGTACGAGCAGGGTTCAAAGATGCTCCTGTGAACTGGCCACCTGCACAACCACAATGCTGACTTGTTCACACCAGAGCAGTGTCAAGCAAACAAGCAAGCAAGCCCAGCTTCACGTGTGCGCATTGTCCTTGCATTTCTTTGGCAAAAACACACCAGCACAGCTCATGATCATACAGGACAGAGGCAGGTAGTGTCTGTCTGAGCCTTGCCAAATTGCATGACAGACGCACAGCCTTCTGTCACATCAGCGCTTGTATGCTCACAATGATGGCGCTTGCAAGCCCTTTGCAAAGAACTGCATGTATATTGTATGCTGCTGAAGAGGTTGCACAGAGATGCCAGCAGAAGCCCAATTGCAATACACACTGACGGCACTCCAGACATGAGTCTTGAGAATTATTGTA
>JAABUW010005803.1_pt1 | contig 15840 bp, 18 predicted proteins | sample 5560081 | NCBI WGS metagenome assembly JAABUW01 (sample SAMN10711882, study PRJNA513363) | rock metagenome | isolation source: Antarctica rocks | place: Antarctica: Victoria Land, Knobhead sud | reverse complement strand
TCTAGGGGTCTGCGAGGGGGTCATCCTAGCTGGCAAAGAGGCAGACATTTCTGAGCTGAGGCAAGCTGTGCCTCTGGAGCTGGGTTGCATGGCGGCCACCCACCTGAGCTCCATGGCCTGCAAGGTCTCATCCGCTGCTTCCCCCGGTGTCGGCATCGGCAGAAGGCGTGGGCGGCAGGTCAAACCGCTCGAAGCCATCGGGTGCTTGGTGGCCAAAACACTTGATGAGCCGTAAGCGTAGGCCCGCTTGTCTGACCACCAGCTGATGGCTGTTTGCCCCAAGCCCACACCCCAAGTGACAGATGATGCGGGCCCCACAGTTGATGTTGCAAAGTACAAGGGGCTGTCTAGCTGAGCTGGCTCGTGCATTGGGCCCTTCCAAGGCCTGGAGGGATCCTAAGAGATGACTTGGACAGGGCTGGCATTAGAGACAGGCTCTGGTGGGTTATGTTGAAGTTGCAGATGAGGGGTAATGATGTGGAGCTGGCTTGTCTGGGCATCTTGAATGAGTTGTCTGCCGGAGGCCGAGAGAACCTGAAACCAAGGGGGTTGCTGATGCTGCAATGAATGCCGCAGGTGAGCCACCTTGGTGATGCCCGCTGAAAGCATAAGGGGCTTTTGCTCAGGAGTCAGGAATGCAGCAGCTGGGCAGACTTGCTGACACTGGCTGCAGGTGGCCGCGCAAAACAGGACTATGCTGCTGTCAAGAGCCGCCTGATCATCTGAGGGCTGAAGCACATGCAAGGTTTTAGTTATTTGTTTTTTCCCCCCATTTTCTGGAAGGGAGCGGACATTCATTACACGAAGCAACGACAACAACCTCAAAGAAATATGATGTCCGCAGACCATCAAGCTGAAGCTAACAACACATCTTGATGGGGATGATCACCATCCTCAAAGCATCGTTTGTATCAGAGCCGTGACAGAGAAGGCCACGTAAGCAGCAACAACACCAACCGAGCCTGTCAACTTGCACAAAGCACATCTCAGCCAAGTAATATACCAACGAGGTAAAGAAACTACATTTTGCCAAAACAAGCACTCAGAACGACGAGACCCTGAAGTCAAATCAAAATGTACACCTAAAAGAGCAATGGTCTGGCTGAAGTGTTCAGTGCATACCATGCCAAACAGGTCAAAGCCAGTCATGTGAGCCAATGATATGGCCCAAAAGCAAAGCCTCAAACGGCCAAACAACCATCGGCCAGTCATTGAAAAGCACATGCAAGGTGGTGTCGTAAGCATGTTGGTGGCTGACAGGTGCTAGCTGACCATATATATGTACCGTTGTTGCATATCCGTAGCTAAGACAGGTCTGCAGTTGCCCAGTTTGATAACTGCCATTCGTCACAATCTTCTGACAATACAAGCAATTTGGTGGCAGACATGTGAGATGAATGTTATGCATGGTGAATCAGCTAGTTGTTTTTTTTTTTTTTTTTTTTTTTTTTTTGGGTTACAGGGGAGTTGTCCACCCTCCATCAGATGACGAAAGTACCGAACGAACCTGGTTTGTGCCCGAACACCGGCCCAGAAGACACTTCCTAAGCGATCAGTCCAAGGCAAGTAAGATGTCCACTCTATGCCAGCTGGTGCTAACAAAGATACCGGACAAATGTAAGATGTGTGAAACACCGGCCTTGCCAAGATGACAAGGCGATCAGTCCACAGGAAGAATACTCCAGAAAAGATGTGCCATGAAAGTGCTATAAAGCACATCACGGGAGAAAACAAAGTAATCAAACAAAAAACATGCCTACTTGCTCCTGAAAGCATAAGACCACGTAGTGCACCCCCATGAAAGGGTCAAATCCAAACCTGCCTCCACTCCTAGGGAAAACGCTAAAAGGCCTCCTACACGTCAAAACTCCTTAAAGGCGCCGTGACACAAGCAAGCAAAAGGCGTCCAACAACACAAGACGCATTTGCCTAATGCATCAATGTAAGGGAAAGTGTGTGTGATCACCAGCCACATTGGCCACCGAGGTGCCAGAACGCTGTCAGGTCAGCTGGGTGGGCTCCAGATGGCAAGGTATTGGAGACACTCTTACCCTACATTTCAGACTTTTTTCTAGGTTGGTGCATCAGACAGATGCACCTTTTCTGGCTAGACGACGTACTTGAGGACTCCTATTGTTAAGTCAGCTGACTAGGCTCCAGATGGCAAGATATTGGAGACACTCTTACCCTACATTTCAGACTTTCTTCTAGATTGATGCATTAGACAGATGCACCTTTTTTGGCTAGACGACGTACTTGAGGACTCCTGTTGTTAAGCCAGCTGGGTGCGCTCCAGATGGCAAGATATTGGAGACACTCTGACCCTACATTTCAGACTTTTCTCTAGATTGGTGCATTAGACAGATGCACCTTTTCTGGCTAGACGACGTACTTGAGGACTCCTATTGTTTAGTCAGCTGGGTGGCACTAGATGGCAAGATATTGGGGACACTCTGATCCTACATTTCAGACTTTCCTCTAGGCATATGCATGAGGGAGATGCATTGTTTCTAGCTGGACATCTTTTGCTTACTTGCCGCACATTGACCAGGCAGTTTATGTGATTGGCAGTATGCACGCACTTCCATCCTTGTTGGTGCATGAGGATTTTTTGGTTGGACATCTTTGATCTGCTACAATATGGTAGGAGTCCCCGAGTACGTTGCAAGTGCACTTCACCGTCCAGTGCCAAGACTGCAGGTATATCATTTGACTGCCACCAGGAGGCCTGCCATGATAGTGTATGGTCCTCACAAGAATACTGCAACAGGTGCCTTGCCGTAGGTTCCGTGTGCGCTGCTGTGCTATGCTAGTGGTGATGTCCTCAAGGCAGGTCTGCAGCTTTGCGTCTCAGAACTTCACCCGTTCGCTGGAGACTCTGACTGTCCGGAACTCCTTCCAAAAGCTGCCGTGACAAACTCTGAAGCCGTTGCTGCTGTTGCCGTGTGAAGACCCCACTACCTAGTAGATCTACAGCTCCGTTGGCGCCGATACTGCGCAATCTGCTGAGCTGCTGTGCTTCAACGGTTTGCAAAGACCTCCTGAGTACGGTTGGACTGAAACAAGACTGTCTAAAGGAGACGCTGACGACGTTGTTGTGCAAGATCTAACAAACTGCTCCAAAACTTTCCGCCAAAAAACAAGACGCTGCTCGGCAGACGCATGCTTCGCCGAGCCACAATCTCAACGCAGGAAACGGCGTGCCAAACGATGCAGGTCAGCAAAAGAACGGCCAAAAGCTGGCACGCCCAAGTCGCCTTTTTTGATAGTAGAAATTGCACACAGTGTAGCGTGAGAACAGTCGACCCATACGTGTACTACGTTAAGAGCAGCACCTGGTGAAGCACCAGTCACAGAAGCAAACAGATGCATCATACATATGGGAAAGCAATTAGTGTCTAGAGCCACTAGAGCCAGGGGGTTGTCAGGAGATATCAGCTGCAGGTGATGTTCACAGGCCGATCAAGTCTCTTTTGGGTGGGTTGTGTTATATCAGCAATTGCAGCACAGGACCAATCAAGGATTGGAGCACCGTTCGTGCAGATCAGCAACACGACCATGGGATTATTGAGCAAGGAGCCACACACGGATCTACCAAGTCTGAAGCTGCGAAATGTACGATAGGACTAATGTGAAAGGCAAGTCGGCACTTGCCAACAGAAAGAAAGTGCTGTTGCTGGGTGTCATAAACCATAGTGCGCGTTGGTAGCTGGGGACACTCTGAATCTTGTATGCTGGCTGCAGCTGCAGAAAGTCACACGCTGTCAGTCGTTGTTGCAAGTGTGCCGGAATAGAAAGAAGCTATCCATACGCAAGGACCCTGTTAGCACAAAGCGCCAGAAGCAAAGAGCTGCTCGATTCCCCGGACGCACACCGGAGGTGCATCCGCGTTTGTCGCCGCAGACATTGCGAGAGCATTACAGTGCGCATATAGCTGCTGAACCCGCTCAGCATCTGATGCCCTAGATGTGTCTTGGGGACAGTAGCGCGTGAGAGTAGACTGTCTTATCGGTCGATGTGCAAAAAGGCAGGCTGTTGAGTCATTTTTGAGCACTGGCGGAAGCATCAAAGTTAAAACTCATCGGAATAATCTGTAGCACAGTGTCAACTACAGCAGGCTTCAGATCAAAGCTCGGAAGACGCACGGACATCGACACATGTCGGCGATATTCAGCGGTGGCGTCCGGAGTCTCACCACAGCCGCAGCGGAGTGAGATGCGGAACAGGAGCCCGTGGGCTCCATGTGCAACACAAGCCAAGGAGAGTCCTCGAAAAAATGATTGCGTCTGGCGTCTGGCGTCTGAACATTTGCTATAGCACTTCTTGCTAGCTCGGTGACTTCTAGCAAAGTGCTAGCATACTAGCACACAAGCACATGCTACCGTATTTATTCTTCTGCTGCTAAATTTGAATGTGGTGCTCTGCTGAACATACATTTATCTCTCTGCATGCATACTTACAATGAGCTTTGTGATACATGGAGTTCACAGGATGAAGTCCACATCCATGACGTCAAAATGACAGGGGATTTACCAGGATCTGGAAGGCAGCATGTATATATATATATATATATTGCTCTCATGTTGCAACAAAAAACGCAGATTCATCATCGATGATGCCACCTATCAATGGGAAAAGCATCAAACAGAGACAATTTACTGATGATAGTTTGGCTCTGGTACCCTTGCGGCACCTTACTTGCGGCGGAGCTCTCGCGAGCACAAAAAGCTTAGACCATATTATGCAGCATCACAGGCAGAGCCGCCAGGCAAGCCTGCTAGCAAGGGCCTGCAGCGTGGCTTTTTCAAGCGATTGCTCAGTGCCTAACAGCCTTTCACTGACTGGCCGATGGTTGTTTGGCCACTTGAGGCTTTGCTACGGCAAACAACAGACTTTTACCTTTTTGGGATGTACTTACTGAACATTTTGCCCCAGACCATTGCTCTTTTTAGGTGAACATTTTGATTTGACTTCAGGGTCTTTTGTCATTTTGTGTGCCTTGTATTGATCAGCTGTTGGGCGTGCTGGTGATCATCGCGTGGCCTGCCAGGCTGCGTCGGCCTGACCGCCTGTCGGTGTTCGGCGCCATCTTTCACCTGATGCCGATGCTGGACACCCGCGCAGTGTTCACCCTTCTGAACAGGGCCCGTTTGCCTGCAACTCCAAAGAGCTGTTGTACACTGCAGCTGAATGGAACACTGATATATCCGTGCCAATAGCAGCTACAAAATGCTGCAAGGGGAAGTTGTACCTTTCTTGCCACTTCTGATAATCTTCTTCTGGTTGTTACACTTCTTCATCAACCGTTTATCAAACATCTTCTCAGGCACCATCTCAAAGTTGGCAACATTTTTCTGCATGTGGTCCTTGATCTCGTCTGAAATCTGCATAACAAAAGTCTTGGTCAGCATGTAAAGAAATTCTGCCCAATTCAACAGACGAGGAGCGCCACTCACACTGTTGCATACCGGTTTGCGGTCCTTCTGGAACTCCACGATTCAGACAACATCCTTGTCCAGGACCTTCTGCTCCCAGACTTGTGTCAGCAAACCTGTGGCTTTGGCAAATGCCTGAGCTGCGTCCCTAGACAAGACTGGCGCTTCATCAACGACATTGTCTTCGTCATCAGAAACGTCAGGATCCTACTCATGACTTCGCTGTCTGGATGAGCAAGGTGTATGTTTGGAAGGCAACATTTTCCTGTTGGCGCTCCTCTGCAAAGTTCGCAACACAGGCGACTTGGTATGCTAGCAGCAACATCAGAAGGCAGCAAGCGACCTGAGTATCGTCCAGCTGAGAGAGCTCCGCTAAGAGAGCTGCCATGCTTACCAACTTGGTGTAGCATTGTAGCATTCTAAAGGCTGTTTGAAAGCCCTCAGCAGGCTCAAACTCCAGCTGGAGATCATATACCAGTCCAGCCAGCTTCTGAAGTGACGGACAGTCCGAATCTTTCAGCAGCTCTTCTGGGGAAAAGAGCATCACGCTTGAGCACCTAGACTATGCCGAGTTAGCAGTGCCAAGGCTGCTGGCTGAGCTAGAATTATTGGCTTGTTTAATTCTCTTCTCGAACGTTTTCACAGGCCACCATGCTCTAGGACGACGTGCTTACTTGACATTGCTTGGCTCGGCAATTTAGCCGGTCAAGGCGCTGTGCTAGATGCAGGGGTGCATGCTTCATGCATCGGCGCTTACATGGTCGCATTTGCCGTTGTTCGTGCCTTGCACGGTGACACACATGTGTCATGACATGACCAGCCTTGCCAACATGGCTGGTCGTCTTGGCGCCAAAACGTTTTGCTTGCCCCGTGCGGGGATTGCTTGCCATGGACTGATCGCTTAGGAAAGCGTTTTCTAGGCCGTTGTTCAGGCTCAAACCAGGTTCGTTCGGTACCTTCATCATTTGACGGAGGGTGGGCAATTCCCCTGTAACCCCAACAAAAACAAAAAAAACAAAAAAGCTGCCAAGTTGGGAGCTTGACATCAACAGGCATATGATAATGCATGTTGTCGCTTCCATTCGTGCCAATGGCCCATGCTGGAGCTGGTTCATGTTTGGCTTTGAGCGGCTGTGGGCCCGTCTTCAGCGCTGGATGACTCAGAAGTCTCACCCTGAACCACTTGGTTATCTTGAGCAGATTTCAGTCGTTCATTTCACACACCACAGTCTTTCCATAGGTTGGCAAGTAGCCAGTAAAACAACACAAATCAATGAGATACAATGAGATACAAATCTTTATTAGTAAAATAGAATCATACAAAATAACACGAGTTAAAGACATAGTCTGAGCTAATCTGTGAAGATTAGAAGTTTAGGATAAAGAGCCTAAATGATAACAATTCTGGTCGACTCATCATATCCTGGAGCTGCAGAAGGTTCCAAGGGTTCGGCTGTTCGCTGATTAAAATGGTACGTGAGTTGGGTTTAGTGCGTTGAGAAACAGTACGGATCCTATCTTTTTTGGGTGTATTATAAATTGAGAGAACCATTCCTTTGTACGAGAGGACCGGGAATGATAAACCTCTGGTTTACTTGTTGTCACAACAGTGGCATAGCTGGGTAGCTACGTTTAGATTAAATATCTGCTGAAAGCATCTAAAGCAGGAAATTATTTCTCAAAACAAGATTTTATATTCGTGGAAGATTACCACGTGATAGGCGAGGGGTGTAAAAATAGCAATATTTGAGCTTACTCGTACTCAAACAGTATTATTTTAAAAAAACCGGTTTTTTCAATCTATAATATTGTTTGTATGTATTTTTTGAAAAGATTTATAAAAAAAATCACTTTATTTTTTGTTTCTTGATTGTTTCAGTACAAGATATGTTGTAAAGTAGATTCTCCTGTACAATACAGTAATTTCTTATGACGTGTTTTGATCTAGCTGCCTTGGTATGCTAGGATGCGTGTTTGAGGTCAGTGTGAATTTGAAAATTGTGCCGAGATTTCTTTGAGCAAAAATGTAGGTAGTGACAGATAAAGCTTTTAATAAGCGGTGTTGCTTACCTGACTTTGACTACTCTATTGTAAACTTGTACTGATTCATGTCAAGCAAGCTAAGCACACCCTGGCATCTGTCTAGCATCCTTTGCAGGCAGCTAGCATCATGTAGTACACGCTGCTAGCTGCACTAAATAGTGACTTTGCTAGATGCTAAGCATCACTCGAGCATTTCGAAGATGCTTGAGACATGCTTGCACATACTTGCACATTGCCAAACGGCCTTAGCACGATCTATAGTATGCCCTACAATTAGTTGTGACTAGTCTTAGCCTTGAGCATGGTGGTGGCGACGTACTTGGAGAATCCTATTGTTGAGTCATCTGGGTGGGTCCAGATGGCAAGATATTGCAGACAATCTGACCCTACATCTCAGACTTTCCGCTAAATTGATGCATTAGACAGATGCATCTTTTCTAGCTAGACGACGTGCTCAAGGACTCCTATCATTGAGTCAGCTAGGTGGCTCCAGAAAGCAAGATATTGGAGACACTCTGACCATGACCATTTCAGACTTTCCTCTAGGGAGATGCACGAGGGAGATGCATTGTTTCTATCTGGATGTCCGGTTTGAGCCCGAACAACCACCTAGAGTACGCGTTTTCAAGTGATCAGTCCATGGCAAGCAGGATGTCCACTTTATGCCAACTGATGCTAACAAGATACCAGACAAACCTAACATATGTGGAACACCGGCCTGGTCAAGATGACAAGGCGATCAGTCCACAAGAAGGGTACTCCAAAAAAGATGTCTCATGAAAGTGCTATAAAGCACATCATAGAAGAAAACAAAGTGATCAAAACAAAAAACATATTCCGGTACTGCATACTCCGGTACTGCATACTCCGGTCTCAATATCTGCCTCATTGGAGTGCGGCAAGTAAGAAAAGGTTGTCCAGCTAAGAACAATGCATCGCCTTCATGCATCTACCTAGAGGAAAGACTGAAATGCTCACAGTGTCTCCAATATCTTGCCATCTGGATCCCACCCAGCTGATTTTACAATAAGAGTCCTCAAGTACGTTGCCAGTGCACTGCCGTGATAGTGTATGGTCCTCACAAAAATACTCCAACAGGTGCCTTGCCTCAGGTTCCGTGTGCGCTGCTATTCTGTGCCATTGGTGATGCCCCCAAGGCAGAACTGAAGCTTTGCGTCCGAGAACTACCCCCGTTTGCTGGAACCCGCAGACACAAGCAGACTATGAGGTCGGTCGGCGCCAATACTGCAGAGGCTGCTGACTTTCCACTAGGTTGATGCATTTGACAGATGCGTCTTTACTAGCTAGAGACATCTATTACTTACTTGCTGCACAATTCTTCAGTGATTGGTAGTATGCACACACTCCATGTTGATGAGAGAGATGCGTGTTTTTTGGATAGACATCTTGTATTTGCTTGCTTCGTGTCACCTTGGTAAGCCGTTGTGACTGGGGTTGGCACATACTTTCCTCTAGGTAGATGCATGAGGGGGATGCATTGTTTCTAGCTGGACATCTTTTGCTTACTTGCCGCACATTGACCAGGCAATTTTTGTGGTTGGTAGTTTGCACACATTTCCATCCTTGGTGGTGCCTGAAGGAGATGCATCTTTTCTGGTTGGACATCTTTCTTTTGCTAGCGTCGTGTCACCTTGATGGCCAATGTGACTGGTGATGGCACACACCTTCCATCAGATTGATGCATTAGGCAGATGCGTCTCTTCTTGTTGAACACCTTTTGCTTGCTTTAGTCATGGCGCCTTTATGAACTCTTGACTTGTGGGATGCTTGTTCACGTTTTCCCCAGGGGTGATTGCAAGGTTGGATTTTGCCGTCTCATGGGGATGGTCCATAGGCTTTCATGAGCTACTGGACATGTTTTCTGGAAACGTTTTGGCGCCAAGACGACCAGCCATGATGGCAAAACTGGTCATGTCATGACACACGTGTGTCACCGTGCAAGGCAAGAACAACGGCAAGTGCGACCATGTAACGCCGATTCGGGAAGCATGCACCCCTGCATCTAGCACAGCGCCTTGACCGGCTACATTACCGAGCCAAGCTGTGCTAGCTTTGTGGCTTGGCACAGGCTTTGCCTTGGCAACGCTTGCTTTTATCTCCTTCCCGAGTTTGTTTATCTGATCCACCTTTGTGTCATGCATCGTTGGTGGTCAGAAACAAGCATGTCTTTCTAGCTGGGTGACTAGATTTGGACGGGCGGTTGCTTGTTTTGCTTTCATTGTCACGAAGCTCAGGATTCATGCCTGAACAAATTTAAGATGTGTTGTTAGCTGTGGGCTCTATGGCTTGTGGTGGAGTTCACATACTGTTGAGGTTGCTATCGTTGCACTTGTGAAATAAATGTCCATTCCTCACCCCCAAAAAAAAGAAATGAAAAGGCAAGTTTTGTCACCATAGGCTCTGAAAAGCAGCCAGAGTCATGCTGGGATCCTTCCCCCTCAACCAGCTTGAGCAAACTCCACAAGTCTGCTTGATGTTAACATTGCATTTTGTCCAATCTTTGCAAATCATGGCTTTGACAGTCTTGAACGCGAGTTGTCTCGCCAAATGGCCGTGATGTGAGGTAGATGAGGATGATGATGACAGTGAAGCTTGTTGTGACGAACGAGATGACGCCATGGTTGCGCCTAGCTCTGAGGCATCTGAAGGTTGGGTTGACCGGCTGGCCTGGGCAATCTGAGACGCAGCCCAAATGTTGTGCAACACTGCTAGCCTGAGTCTGAACGAGCGCGTCTGACGGCAGCTCAGATGGCTGCTCAGATGGTCTGATTGCCGTCATCAAGCTGGCAGCTGAGACCACAGGCAGGTACTCTGTCATAGCTTGCCAAAGGCGGCGTAGCCAATCAGTGACTGTGGCTGCAACCGGGCATGTGATGAAGAACTGGCTGATGGTCTGAGGCTGACTGGAGTCGATACAGCAAGAGAAAGAGCAGTTGACCTGTGCTGGCATGGCCCTGCCAATGTATGCTCTGTAAGTGCCACATGCGCCCTGTGTCCAGGCAGGAAGCGCTGGCCAACTCCGAAATGTGCCGCCTCTGTGCTTGCTGAGGGTGGCTGCCAGATGCCTGTAGCACATAAGTGATGTCGTCTGCAGCTGCCCTGTCCAAAGGCAGCTGAGGTGCTGGCTGCTGTTGCATCTGTTGTTGACGCTGTTCCTGACGCTGTTGCTGCCGGTCTGACCAGTGCATTCTTGGGGTTTGAGAGGTGTTCATCCATGCTGGCTAAGAAACAGACGTTTCTGAGCTGAGGCGAGCTGTGCCTTTGGAGCTGGGTTGCATGGAAGCCACCCACTTAAGCTCCATGGCCTGCAAGGTCTCAGCCACTGATCGCCCCGATGTTGGCATTGGCAAAAGGCGTGGGCGGCAGGTCAAACCGCTCGGGGCCAATGGGTGCTTGGTGGCCAAAAACCTGATAAGCCGTAAGCGTAGGCCCGCTTGTCTGACCACCAACTGATGAGCTGGCTGACTGCCCCAACCCCACACCCCAAGCGACAGATGATGCGGGCCCCAGCTGACCTTGCAAGCACAGGGGACTGCCTAGCTGAGCTGGCTGGTGCGCTGGGCCCTCCAAGGCCCCAAGAGATGACTTGGACAGGGCTGGGATGACAGACAGGCTCTGGTGGGGTCTCTTGAAGTTGCAGATGGGGGCTAATAATGTGGAGCTGGCTTGTCTGAGCATCTTGAATGAGTTGTCTGCCGGCGGCCGAGAGAACCTGAAGCCAAGTGAGATGTTGGGGCTGAGCTGACGATGGTGCGCCATGCTGGAGGCCAGCAAAACTGAACTCATTTCGCTTGCCAGCAGCTGGGGTTGCTGAAGCTGCAATGAAAGCCGCAGGTGAGCCAGCTTAATGATGCCCGCTGACAGCATAAGGGGATTTTGCTGAGGAGTCAGAAATGCAGCAGCTGGGCAGGCAGCTTTGGTTGTAGCTGAGCTGGCAGCAGGCTGAGAAATCTGCCTGTTGAAGAAGAGTGGTTCATTTAAGACGTCCGATGGCAGCATGACTGGTTGAAGGCGGTGTGGATGAAGAGCTCTGATGGCCGCCACGTACGCTGACAGCCGAGCTAGGAATTGCAATTGGTCAGCTTGCTGCACTGTCGCGCGAGGTAAGGAGCCGTCTACGTCGCCGCACGGGCGTCACGGATCTGCTGGCGCGATTTATTTGACGGGCGAAATAGCGAAATCGAGGGGCGAAACAGCGAAATCGGCAGCAAATAAGACGGAAGCACAGGTGCAAGGGACGCAGCAGCATCACCTGAAGGGTGCATCGTGCACTGTGGAGGGGTGCATTGTGCACGCAGCAAACCCCACCCACATTCTGCTTTTCCCCCCAGCTATTTATTTAGGGTTTACACGCAACGAAAGAGACCACAAGCGTCCAATGGAAGTCGATTCGCAGCCGGAGCTGCAATTGACCCTCGAAGGTTGTGAGCTCAACGAATCGCGGTGAGCGCACAACTTGGAAATAGGCAAACACACACGCCTACAGATATTAGCTGTTCACCACTCGAAGCACGGCTTGTCCATATCCACTGAGCAAAGGTCAAACAATGTCTAGATCCACTCAACACTCTGCATTGCTAGGCAGTCATCTCAATACTTGTTTCGCTGTTACCTTACAGTGATGTGTATCACAATGTGAAAATCGCATGTCATGTATGGTAAGCCACTGGAACAAGCAGGCCATTGGTGCAAGCACCTCATGTGCTTTTTAAGTCAGCTGCTGACACAGGACTGGCTGTGGTTGCAATGCGTAAACAGCTTTGGCTCCTGTCTACGCTGAAGCACAGAGGCCTGCACCCAAGACGAAGCAGACGTTTTAGTATTTGCTCATGCCAGAAGCTAAAAGGCAGAGCGCTATTTCCTTTGGCAAGCAGAACAAGATCTATAGAGGCTTAGTCAAGCAGTGATCCAAGGACACTGTGGCGATGTCAAACTCCAGATGACATTAGGCTTGGCTTGCGGGAAAATGCAAACAAGTTATGCAGGACACACCAGAAGCTAGCAATGCATGCTGCCATGTGGTAGAACATGACTTGCATGGCCACCAGACGCTCTAGAGCTCCAAATCTGGATTCCGCTAGCCTTTCCATCATGGCATCCCCAGTCAAGCCATCCTTGCTGCTCTGTCCAGAATTACTAAGAGCTGCCTGGCGCTGGCATGACTCCTTATGGTCTTGCAGACCCACAATGCTGCAGTCCTGAAGGCCAACAAACAAGCACTGATGTCACTGTGATCACCTTCAAACGTGGTCCCAGTTGTTGCTTTGAATGGCCGTACTCTCTACATATCAATTTAGCAGTTAAGTGTATAGTTTGGATGGCATGCAAGACGCGTCATCATCATAGTTTGCCAAGCATTAGCATCAACAAGCTGGTCTGCCAATTGGTGCAACAAGCAGGCAGTTGCCAGATGCAGAGTACAATGGACATAAAGGAAGAGGGAGCAGCGCCCAAGCTGCACCTTGCTACACAAGCGGTGGCGAGTAGTAGGTAGCACTATGCTGTGGTCCATGGCACTGGCCTTGGAGTATGGGTTGTGACCCACAGTGACTGCCTCCGCTGTGCAGCCCAGGCTCCTGATAGCCTTTGCCTGCATGAAACACCAGCATGTCAGTGGCTGCCATACTAGCCAAAGCCAAACATCATTTAGGCATAGCAGACATTTGCATACAAGTGGCCACACAAGCATGTAATCATCGCAGTGCAGTAGCTTTAAAAAGACATGTCAGTCAAGAAATTTCCAAAGCTGTCACTTGCAATTGCAGTACAAACAGTTTGGCAACTAGTAAATTTTGCACCACCAGAAAGCGGGAGACCTGCTGCAATCCCAGCACAACCCAGGACTCATTCTTGGTCTGGCTACAAAGACGGCCGTCAGGGCGGCCTACGGCTAGCAACAGCCCCCGTACAACCCTGCAATCGTAACAAGCACTTTCAATTTGCTGGACGACTTCCAAATTCTTGACATAAACCATCTTGCATGCAAATGCATTGAGCATCTCTGCAGATGCAGTTTCATCTGTATTCTTGATGCATTTATGGCTTCAAGGAAAGGTTTTCAAGGCTTTGGTTGCATTATTTTCTTGGCAACATAAAAGCTAATGTGGGCCATATCAGCCAACAACCAGCTACCACACAGCAGATGGCTCGCCTGTGTGTGAAGCAATGCACAAAATGATCTGTTGGGTCAGCGCTGTGAACGTCCACTGAGGCCACGGCATAGCTGAGGGCAAGCAGCTTGCTGACATACGCCTCCAGCAGCTGGTGCACGTATGGAATGTCCAGAATGAGCACAGTGCGCCGCCCAAGACGTGCCAGCAGAGAACGCCCCTACACGCCATATGCACTTTGATTCTGCAGAATGACTGGCACAACTTTGCAGTGCACCACTTTGCAATGCACCCACATGCTACATCCTGCAGCACGTAATCATACTTTGTGACAAACATGCAGCCTAGGTTGCTGCAGGTGCTGACCAAAGGGCTTACCTGCAAGATGCGGATCAGGAAACAGCACAGGACTGGACTGAACATGTAGACCAGGCTGTCAAGCACATGCCCCAGCCACCTCAGACCATGCACGCCAGTGGCCTGCAGTCATGAATGCCGCTGGTAGCATTCAATGGACAGCACGGCATTCACAAACTGTATGTCAGTCGTTAGCAGATTGGTGACGCTTTGTGCATGTTACATGTATGTGTGTGTAGCAGCATTGCTCCAGCAAGGACGCATGCAACAGCTCTGCAAGCAGAAAGCCAGGTTGCTGTGATCCCCAGCACCATGTGTGCCATGCCAGCCAAAAAAGGAGCACATTAGGTGAAGAGGCTCAGGCACATTGACCGGGAATATTGAGCTCACATTAGCAATGGAGATGAAAGGAGGGTGGGTGGAGATGACAGTGGCTGCAATGTACACGGCAGCAAGTAGCCAAGCCCACGGCGCCTCCAAGACATGCAGTGCCCACCAGCGCCCCTGCATCCACCATGAAACATGTGGTCCTCATGGCAGACATGTACTCAATCACAGTGATGCTGCAGCTGTGCGTGATCATTAAGTAACAAGGTCACATGCAGGTCATCATCATAAGACGGTCATGATGCAGCAAGATACCAACACTCTGCGCCAAAGCACAATTGTAGAGTATGCAACGTGTCTGGCAGCAATGCATCAGACTACATGCAGGTCTTGCATGATTTGCATGGGCAACACACTCCGCGGCCTGCGGCTTGTATGTACAAGATGAACGCAACAAAACTTGCCTGCTTCACCAGTTCAGTGTGAATGTCACTCTTCACTGGTTCCATGTTCTGATTCCAGCCAACCAGGTCAGGCAAGGCCTTGCCCAAACACCCACCCTGCACTATCCTTAAGCTATCCACTGCTTCTCTGCTGAGCAGCACCTCTGCAGAAATGACCCACACACCTTGGTAGTCAAGATGCACATGGCAATTTTGAATATCAAGCTGTGATTGTTTCCACTCTTTCCTGCTGCTTCTTCCAGTCAAGGACAATGCTGCATCGGATCCCACTTTCAAGTGTGTAACAGCTGTCAAAGCGCGTTTGTATGTGCACATTTGTGCAGTTGGCAATTGACCTAAACATTCTCAAGAGCTCCGGGCTGCCGCCTTAGGAGGCCATTACGATCGCTGAAAAGCGTAAACTTTTCTTTTCTTTTCTTTCTAATTCTTAAGCATATGGATTATCACCTGTGATGCTGTCAGCAGGCTGCTGTGCATCCAGCAAACTGGTGACAATGTACATGAGCAGCTCAGAAAGGCAGTGATGGGTGGCCACAGCTGTCAGACTGGCGGGTTCTGTCTGGCGCCAACCAGCATTTGTGACAAAGATGCGCCGAGTGAATGGTGCCCCCTGCAACCAGTCACACCAATTCAACCACATGTTTGAGTTCACGCATGTAAAGGTATGCGTCCTCGCTAGGGAAAGGTCAAACAGGCACAGCAGGCACAACATATAGGTTCTTCAGAGCGCATGGCAGGGCAAGAAAGGGAGGCAGAGAGTGAGAGGTGCAGGCAAGAGCGCACCTTCCAGGTTTGCTGCGCAACTGCCAGGCTCATCTTGGTGTCAATGCTGCCAGTCATGACAAAGACTCGGCCTGGCAGGTGTGAGGACAGCACCCTAGCAGCCTGAATGGTGGGGAAGGTCTGCCCTGAATGAGAGATGCACACCACACTTGTGCGCTGCTTGTCCAAGCTGATGCCCAACCTACATGATTTGCCACAACACACAATGGTCCAAGCTGATAAGGCACCAAATCAGGTGATTGGCACAGTCATGAATGTCCCACTGCAATGGCAATTCACGCCTACTCTATGCTTGCCAGA
>JAABUW010005801.1_pt1 | contig 15842 bp, 16 predicted proteins | sample 5560081 | NCBI WGS metagenome assembly JAABUW01 (sample SAMN10711882, study PRJNA513363) | rock metagenome | isolation source: Antarctica rocks | place: Antarctica: Victoria Land, Knobhead sud | reverse complement strand
AGGCAATATGAGTTCACGGCAGAGGACAAGAGGAAGTTCAAGGAAGACCCAAAATTTCATCTCAACTTCCGCAAGGGCATTGAAGCTGAGATCAACGGGCTGTTTGGCATGTACAGGCAAGGCTCAGAACTCTCCGATCAGTTCCGTAAAGTTATCACCGACGAGATGAACCGACGAATGGGCCCCGATCATCAAGAGCTCAAAGACTTCATCATTCCGACATGGGCTCCCGGCTGCCGAAGAATCTCTCCTGGCGATGGCTACCTCGAGGCACTCGTGCAGCCAAATGTGGAACCGATTATGAAAGGCATCGACAGGGTCACACCTGACGGTATACTCACGAAGGATGGTGTTGAGCACAAGATGGATGTCCTGGTATGTGCTACGGGCTTCAAGGTAGCCTTCAGGCCGGCCTTCAACGTCATTAACGGTGACGGCGTATCCTTGAACGAGGATTGGGGTGACAGCGTAAACCTATACATGGGTGTATCTGCACCTCGATTCCCGAACTTCTACACCATTGTCGGTCCTGGCGCTACCTGGAGTAACGGCACGCTTCTTCCATCGATCGAGACGACCATCGAGTATTCCGTCAAGATGATGCAGAAGATTAGCAAAGAGCATATCAAGGCTATCGAGGTGTCGCAGGAGGCTCTGGACGATATCTACGCCCACTTCGACGAGTTCCACAAGAATACTGTGTGGAAGGAGGAGTGTCGATCGTGGTTCAAGGATGGCAAAGTCAAGAGTAAGTCCCCAATCGATACTGACAAATCTACTCTCGCTAACTTTTTTCTAGACCGGATCTACGTATATCAATCCCCTTTTACGTCCTGATTTTAACGTTCTTACTGACGATCATCTGCAGCTATGGCCTGGGCCAACTATCCACTTCTTGAAATCGATCAAGGACCCTAGAATGGAAGACTACAACATCAGGTGAGTATCACGATATCAAGACACTCTCCATGTCTGCTAACGCAGCCTGACAGATGGCGGTACCGCAACCGCTTCGCATTCCTCGGCAACGGCGACATCAAGGCAACAGTGAGCAAAGATGTTCAGGGCCTTAGCGTCTATATGCGTTCCAGCGACCACGATTGGCAGGTTGATTAGATGCGTGACAAGATACTGGTTGGTCGATTTGAGCGGCGTGGAGTGGGTCATGGATTGCATGCGGTGGCGTACAGGATATGTGATCTCGCTAGAATTGGTAGCAGTCTCGACGCTAAGATATCAAATACGTTGATATGGCACGTCGACCGTCTCTCGTGTCAAAATTGACTCTGAGAAAGTTTTGCAATAGCGCTTCCGACCCGAAATTTTTACAAACTCGCTGATGAACGGAGACCAAGATCACAAGAACTTACTCATCATGGGCCCATGCCAAACCGCATGCCATCTAAATCATGTGTCACTTCAGTATCCGGCCCATTGTGCCATCGGCTCCAATCGTCCTCGTTCGGCAGCGTGAGGAACTCGGGAAAGGTGTCTCCATCAGCCAATCCAGGTAGCATACTCATCGACGGCATCGACGGAAAGTCGTTTGTTCCCATCGGGCCGTTGAGCCAGTCCGTACGTCTGCCAGGAGAGATCATATTCGTAGTATCTGGTGTAGGAAGGAGGGCCTGGTCGTGGAAGTTCTCCAAACCATGAACATCGGGCCATGCTGACCCTTCTGTGCGCGGTGTGACCATGACAAAGTCGTTCGTCTGCTGCATCTGCTGGGAAGCAGCACTAGCATCGCTCATGCGGTGATTACGTGATGAGGTTGGCGGAGGCATTGGCTTGACCTTGCGTGTGTTATCGGTCTGTCGCCGTTTCATCGTTGGCCGTTCGTTGAGATCCAGTGCGGTGCTGTATCGCCTTGCAGGAATCGTGGAAGAAGTTGAGCTAATTGCTTTGCCAGGACTGATTGGTCCTCCTCGTAGCTCGATCATCACAGCATTGAGGACATGCGCCATGCGCTCAGCTGGCTGATACGCATGCGCCATATCCTGCAGCGCATGGTGAAGTACCTCGAGGTATGACATGTTGTTGGTGCGATCGGTGGTGTCTGGGATGTAAGCCAATGCTGCAATAAGAGCAGTCGCAGCCGACCCAGCATGTTGCATGCCTATGCAGAATATCTGCTTGCCATCGAAACGTTGCCGGTGATGCCAGAAAATCCGTGCTGTGGCCACGGCTGACTTCGTACATATGCCGCGGCTCGCTCGCGAGAAGTGGCTATCCAAGGCGCTGACTTCTTCGGTCTCAAGGGCGTTGGGATCGTCATATCGCGCAAATGGTCGATGAAGCAGTATCAGCACTGCATGATACTGCTGATGCAGAAGGTAGAACGAGAACGGAGCTGATGCGCGGTTCTCTTCTGTATAACGGAGATCTGCCGGCAGTCGAGCAGCCCAGTTGTGTATCTCTCGATCCAGTGCCGCCATCCTGAAATATGCCGATTGGTCTGGAGTCTGCTCGTTGTACACCTTTCTGTGTTCAGTGTTCTCCACGATCTTGCCAGCGATCTCCATCAAGTCAATCAACGCCTCATATATGCGAGTGTTCATACTCTTCTCCGGTCCAGCAGGCATACAGGTGCCGAGTCTTTCGAAATGGTCCGACAATGAGTATATCTCCAAGTCTGCGCTCTTCATCGTCGTTGGCCTGCCCAGAAAGAGTGACCAGTATCGGTCGTATATCACGCAGGCCCACATTGTCATCTTCCGGATGTCGATCTCACGCTGGGTCATGCCGCTTTGACGGCTGTCCAAGTGTAGCCCAATGTCGTAGCACAGACGCATCGCCATTCCGGCGTACATCCAACCAACGTTGTCTCGACCGACTCCGACTTCAGAATCTCCCAGAATGAGTAGGGCGGCAACGGAGGGCATGCCACCAGGTCTTTCCAGCTCAAGATCCAGCATGTACTTGGCTTCCCTGTGCAACGTGCTCTCCCGATCGGGCAGAGCAATGCGCTGCATGTCTGGTCTCGATTTGTCCGAAAAGCGATAGCCCATCGCAAGAATGCAGATGTGCAAAAAGCCAGAATAGAATTGTGTCCTCCCGGCTTCCCTGTCTTCGTTGAACGCTTCCTCGTGGACGACATGGAGCACACCGTTATAGTGTTGCCAAAACAAGCCCATCAGGTACTCGTGTGTCTCCATTGGTAACGTCCTGATGACCTTCTCTGCTCGTCTGGCCTGTTCCACTGTCTCTCGGCTGCTCTTTGAGTCATCCACTTCCAGCTCCGAGTAGATATGGCTGTTGACCGTTGGACCATAGTACCTCAGTCTGCCCGAGATTTGGTCAAATGAAAGATGTCCACGAGTCGACAGAAGTCTGCTGAGAATTCCCTCCTTCTTGTCGTCTATTGGAGTTCCTAGGGTAGCATCTGGATCGCCGCGATCTCGCTGGCCATCAATGCTAGCATTGGATCCACCATGTGAGCCCTCTACAGTATCGTCGTGCATACTTGCGGGACTGGTGTTTTCCGGTATGGCCGGCTCGCGGGTGCTGACGGTTGGCTGCGCAGAGAACGGTTGCCGGGTTGGAGAACCCTCGCCATCGCCGTTCAAGCTGCCTCTAGTAGTCTTTGGAGGGTACACCACGGGAGGAGCCTCGGCACCTCGATCCTTGAGCATTCCCTCCAGAAGTGCAACTCGATCTGTAAGAGTGCTCATGTAAGCTCTCGATATTGGCCGTCTTCGCTCATCGTCGTTCTTGATCACGCATTCTGTGCCAGCCCGTCTGCACTGAATGCATTCCGAATCGCCTTGAGGAACGACACATCGAATCCTCCGCTCTCTGCAGGTTGCACACGCCACTGACGCTCTATGGCGGGACTTCTGGCGCTTCGAACCGCCTGGCTGCTCGTTCTCGGGTTGACTCTGACCTTCGTTGTTTGAAGGTGGTGAATCAGTTGTAGGCATGACCACGGAGTCGACGCCGACCTGCATTTTCACAAGAGTTCGGAATGTTGAGAAGCACTGACTGTAGAAGAAGAGACGACAAAAGAGATTGTGGAGGTTCTACTTCGCTCGCTTGATTTGCGGGAGCTTGTGATTCTCGCGAAAGTCAACGGCCAAACCCTGTTAAAGTTGATCACAGGGTGCGGCCTGTGTGGTCAGTCGCGTCCGAGACGCCGCTCGTCTCCATTTTTGGGGGTACGTCCTGGCCATTGACCATGGGGACCCCGCAGTACCTCTATTGCTTCGGCGAAGTCGCGGCGCGTTACACCGTTACTACGGATCAGAGGACGGCCGAGTCATGTTCCCAAGCTCCTGGACGACATTGTACGGTTTAGACTGTCGTGGGGATAATCTCCGGCATGCCAGACACCGGGAGAGGCTCGAGGGGCCAGCGCTTCGCTTAGTGACGTCGGGTGGATCGGAGGAGAATGCACTGCAAGTGTGCAGAAAGGACGGTACTGCAACCCACTGCCCAGGAACCGCCAGAGACTTGGAGTGGCCCCAAGAGGAAAGGGTGGAGAGCTGTCGTGCTGTCGTGCGGGGACGCGTCGAGACTGCGGCGGCGTTTGCCAGTTTGCCAGCCTTCATGACTCGTACTGGGTCTTACCGTGGATCTGGTGGCGTTGGTGGCCACGCGAGCAGGCGTTCGGCTCTTCGGCGAGGTGGATCAAAGGATGCCGAGAAAGTTATTGTTGGCTGTTGTGAGTGTGCGGCGGCGGAGCATTTTGTTGTGAGAAATGTAAGGTTGATTTGGTTGGTCGTCGGTACACTCTTGGTACAGTAATATCAAGACGGGGTTGGATGACGACGGTGTGGGTTGGCTGAATCTCTTTTCGGCATGCGAGACCCTGCAGCAAGGCAGAGCAGGCCTCGAAAAGCGACGGCTCCACTCATGAAGTCGACAATAGCATCGCCGTTTGACTTGTCTCTTTTATGTTCTCTCACAGCCACCTTCTCTGAACCCCAGTGCTCTTTGAAGGCCCTCCCCCCCATATCGATGGTGTCAGTCGTCTCGACGGTCGACGTGGCCTGTTGACGGACTCAACAACCCGTTGTAACCTGCTCTTGGAAGCAGGTGACTCTAAATCGCCATGCTGGCGAGAGTATTGATCGATGAACGGTCCCGCGTGATATCGATTGTTTGATCTTTGAACGATGATTGTCGATGGTTATTCGATCATGTTGTTCGAACAATCAGAGAAGGGACGTATCGAGATGCATATACCGATTTACACGAACAGCCTCGCGATGATCGTCGATCAGCGAGTGGAAGGGACGAACATAACTGTGAACTACGAGCGGCCTACGTAGTAATACCATTCCTTGATGCTAGTACGATCACGCACGTTCATAGTGAGGAGTTCGTGTGTCATGTTCTCCTGCGAGACGTCTTCCATCTGCTGATCTACAGGCGATGGTTCCATGCCACCACCCGTCGTCTTGTTGCGAACTCCGCAACATCTCACTCCCAATCACTAATAGATCGTCTACTATATGTGTCAGGCCACGATGTACCTACTTCGCACGCAGGAGCATACGTTTTTGTAGCCCGGGTAAGGTTTTCCGAAGACTCGATTGTGAGGCCTAAGGCTATCAGCGAGGAGGCCAGATGCATCGTCTCCACGAAGTCCATGTAAGGGTATATCTTGAAGACGTCTAGATCGCATCGAAGTCTTGTACCAGATCCGACAACTGAAACTGAGGACTTTGCTGAGGATTTGTCCGCCGTAACCAGTTCATCTACGAGATATGGCATCTTTGTTGAAAGGAGTTACATTCATTACCGGAGCAGGATCAGGTACGTTGGAACCAATCGATCGTTCGTATGGATTCTACTGACCTCTGGAAGGTATCGGACAACACGCAGCATATGCCCTTGCAAGACATGGAGTCCGCCAACTAGTCCTCTGCGACATACGTCCAGACGTACTCAAATCCACTAGCGATGAGCTCAAGAAACGACACCCCGATGTCGAAACTCTGAACATAGAGATGGACGTCTCCAAAGAAGACTCCGTCAACTCTGCCGTTGATCAGACAGTCAAGCAATTCGGCCGTCTCGACATTGCTATCAACAACGCCGGCATTGGTGGCGCTGGAAAGCAGACTGCTGAGCAGGAGCTCAAGGACTGGCAGCGAGTGTTTGATATTAACGTCAATGGCGTGTGGCTGTGCCAACGAGCGCAGATACGACAGATGCTGAAGCAGGAACCGCTAATGCAGCTGCCGAGAGGGAATAGAGGTGTTATCGTTAATACTGCGTCGATGTTGGGGCTTGTGGCGTCGTCGCCTGTGTCGGCGGCTTGTTCGTATACTGCTAGCAAACATGGTGAGCGCGAATAGAATGCTTTGAATCGATCTGAGAGCTGACTTGTACCTTCTACTAGCTGTCATGGGTCTCACGAAGACGGACGCTGTCACATACGCACCACACGGCATTCGGATCAACGCGATATGCCCAGGCTACGTGGGAACACCGCTTCTGCTGGAAGCTACTGTAAGTTATTGGACTAATCTGCTACGGGGCTGAACTGACATGTCGAGCAGGCAAATGGTATTATGGACGGAGAGATCGCAAAGGTTCCTCAAGGAAGACTTGGTGAGATGGAGGAGATCGCGGACTCGATCATGTTCCTGGCGAGCCCGCTCTCAAGCTTCATGACGGGCGCAGGCCTCGTTGTCGATGGTGGTTTTACTGTTGGTTGAGCTTGTAGTATGCCTTGAAGCGAGGCGTTGTAGGGTTGTCTCAATATCGAAAACATTTAATGCATTGAAGCAGACATTTATTTATGTATGTACCAATAACAACGCTCGAACGCCATTGATATGCATACAACCTGTCATCATGCCGCATACAACAATCCAATCTACAACTTCGCTTGAGACTCAGCATCCTTGCCAGAGAAGTTGACCAACTCCCGTCCTTTGACCGTACCACTCTTGGTCAGATCGTTCCTCCGCTTGCCTCTGCTCAACCATTCGCCATCGTCCTGCTCCCGGATATAGTAAGCCCAGTCCGCTGTCTGATCCAGCTCCGTTTGGCTGTAGCCATTGCCGAGCCAGCTGAAGCGATTGCCAGAGTACTCAACGTCGAAGTCTTCCATTCGCAAGTCTGCCAAAGCTTCGATGTAATGCAAAGTCGAGCCAGGCCAGAGAGCAGTGATAGGAGCATCGATCTGACCGCTCTTGTACCACGAGCGGCAAGGATCATTCCAGACGGTACGCTGCATGAACATGTCTTTGTGTGCGATAAAGTCGTCGACAGCCTCTTTCTTTGGCGAGAACTTCTTGATGTTGTGCGTCTGCCAGTGGTCGATGAGCTTGCACATGTAGTCCGCTTGGAGCTCGATGGCCGATAGCACCGGTCCGTTGCCGATAGGGCAATTGGGTCCGAGGAAGACGAGATAATTAGGAAACTCTGCGGCTGCAATACCAAGGTATGACCGTGGCTCCTTGGCCCATTCGTCCTGGAGATTCTTGCCATTGGGGGCGATAAGTGGGAAACGAGGCTTGAAAGTTGTGTCAAAGCCAGTGGCACAGATGAGGACATCGATAGGGTATTCGTTGCCATCGTCGCATACGCAGCCACGTTTTGTGATCTTCTCGATCTCGCCGTAGACCACGGTAACTTTGGGCTTTGTCAGAGATTCGAGGTAGTTGACACCTGGTGTGAGACGACGGCACCCGACGCTCCACTCGGGAATCAGCTTTGAGATGAGCCTTTCGTCGTTCAGTTTCTCTTTCATTTGTTCCACCATGTAGTCATGAGTGGAGTTGTTGACGGTAGTGTTCTTCAAGAAGAGACCGAATTGTCCATTCAATCCAGTCTCGATGGATTTGCGGTACTGGGTAAGAGCACCGGGCTTATTGACAAAGTCCTGTCTCTCCTGAGGTGTGAAAACGTGCTGCTCAAGCCCCTGGATTGGCGACACCCACGTTGGCTCTCGAATGAAGGTAGTTACATGCTTCACCTTTGGTAGAACTGCTGGTAGAACCTGGATGCCAGACGATCCGTTTCCGATGAGACCAACGTGCTTGCCTTGCAGCTGGACACTGTCGTCCCAGTTGGCCGTGTGGAGAAGCGGCCCCTCGAAGTCGTGCAAACCAGGAATTGCTGGCCACCGCCAGTTGTTGAGGATGCCGCTGGCGTTAATGAGGATGTCGCAGGTGTCGTGGATCTCGTTGCCGGTCGTAAGGTCTTTCGCGGTCACTTTATAGCCACAGTGGTTGTCGTCCCATGTCGCTGCAACAACCTGATGCCTTGTCTTGACATACTTCTGCAGTCGGTACCTGTTGGCGAAGTCGTTGAAGTAGTTGAAGATTTCGCCAGATCCAGCATATACAGCCGACCAGTCCTGCTTTGGCTCAAAGGACCACGTATAGTTGTGCGATGGAACGTCGCAGGCGCAGCCTGGGTATTTGTTCTCCCACCATGTCCCGCTGACCTCGGAGTTCTTCTCATAGATGGTCAGGTCGAAGTTCTCGAAGTGCCGCTGGATCTTGTAGGCGAACAACAAGCCAGAAGCGCCGGCACCAACGCAGATGATCTTGACGTGCCGTTCCTGGTGGATTGGGCCAAGTTGCCGGCGGTGGGCGTCTTCGTCTCCTCTGCTCTTTCGCTTGCCCAGCGTGGGCATTTGCATGGCTTCGCGTACAGGGAAGTCTGCCATAGCCACGGATCGTATGCTGCTAAGAGAGAAGGATGGAATGATACCAGGGTTTGAGAGATTAGGGAGTAGACAGAGAGAGAGGAATCGAGACACGGAAATCGACAAACCAGCAAACGTCCTACATATATATACTCGCTGACGGTGATCGTGAGCCTCCGGAATGGCTAGATTCGTGCAAACGAAGGCCGAATGGATTGGCCTGGCTTCACGAAAGTCCATAATGCAAGTCATGTACCCACCGAGGTGGAGTGCACTTTGACTCGGGATGGAGGGGCGGCGTTGGGTGGGTCGTCGAGGTGCTCTGACTGGAGAAGAAGCGTGGGAGCGGAGAACCCAAGCCGGAGATGTTGGAGAACGCCTGAATCATGATCAGTGGAGTCAGGAGCCGCTAATGACTTTATCTTCACTTCACGAAACTGCTGTGCTCCGCGTTCTCCAACTTCCGCTTCCTCCGCAAATGCAACTTAAAGTCCTGATGGTACCTCCTGAAATCCTCCGAACCCAGAGAAGCAGTGCAAACAATGCGGCTGGCGGTCTTCATCTCAGATGCCATATGCCATCCTGTGCTCTACGCATACCCTTGGTCTTCACGACGCTCCGACCCGTCCGTCCTGCCTGCACTTGCTACTTACGCTCACGATCCTTTCTCATATGCGCCCTAACATCCTCGCGATTCCTTTGGAGTCGTCATTCGTCTCGGGAGCTAAGCGATGGTGCGAGTCTCGATCAACTCAGCCAGATGGCCCCATGGTTCTGCACATAGAAGCAACCATGCTGGAGGTAGGGAAGTAAAATGTTCTTCCGTTCCTTCATCACCTCACTGTTGCCCAGAGTCACACGTCCACTCCTGTTCCTATCTTGCGCCCTCGAAGACTGCGCTTGGCGCCGGAGCCCTGGCAATCTCGCCTTCGAGGATTTTAATGGTCTTAGCTCCAATTGCTTCGGCCTCCTCGATGGGTGGGACTCGATCCGTTGCCTTGAGCGAAGCTCTTAGAGAGTTTTGATGGTCTCGTCTTCCAACTGTTCCCTCTGTCTATTGACTCCCTCGCCGTACTGTACTAGCTTGAGCCTGTTGAGAGCTCAGGGCTTGCGCTTTGCTCCTTATCCCGGTCGACACTGTGACAATAGAGAGTGTCGAGATCCCACTGTTCATTCGATGGAACATGAGGTTGATGCACGCACAATCACAGGCACAAGTATGCTCAAGGCGGGAAGTTTCACTTTCAGTGCATTTCGTTCTTTCCTTTCGAATGAACATACATCTCCTACTTCCAAACAGAACCAAATACTACAACCTCTGATTCAATTTGACCTCTCACTTCATTCGGGGGGAAAACTGTCATGCTCTCTTCGAATCACATGCAAAACCTCACTTGTGACTCAACTGAAGTGAGAACTTCTTCTGACCCATCCACCACTGCCAAACCAACACCATCGGATTAAGATGAACGAAGTCGATTCTGCAACGGATGGTAGCAAGACTGGAGGAAAGAGGAAGATCTCTCGCAAGACTTCACCAGAACCGACTGTGAAGCGCAAGAAACTGCATGTCCGCAGCAAAAGGGATAAGTGCTTCACATCGCCTCAGAACCACGAGAACGAGCTTTGACCATTAAATCTATAGCCGCAAAGACAAACATGGCGTCCTACGACCCTATCCGCGAGCGCTTGCCTTCCAAGATACCTTTCCAGCTCGTGGCCCGAGACGTTGCGTTGAGTGTTGATCCGACTCTACGCTTCCAAGTGAGCATTCGACCATTAAAATAATGGAACGTACTGATTTTGAGCAGGCAAGTGCGATAGATGTTCTGCAGACTGCTGCTGAGGCATATCTGGTTCAAAGTTGCTCCCAGTATGAGCTCGCAGCTATTCACGGTAATCGCAAGACTATTACCAAGAAGGATATGGACTACATCCATGACCTGATAAGAGGGCATGGAGGTCGTTGAAGGTCAGAGTGAGAGGATATACAGGTGGATGGCAGTCCTGGTCAGTTGGAATAATTTGGGGGCTTTCTTGATAGAAGTACATGCTCTTTCATAAGCTACCTCATAACTTCGACTGACTATTCTGCTTCGCCTTCGCGTCTTCCACCATGATCCAACCCATTTCAGCGAACGGTATCCTCTCCTCGCCGTACTGCTTTGCCTTTTCGTTGCTTGCTTGCCTCACCGCATACCTAGAATACCAAGTCAGTATTGATACCTATCAGAGTACATTGAACTGATTCGCGCCACTTACCGTGCAGCAATGCCCTGGAAGATGATACTATCTCTGAACAGCGCAAAAGCTGACGCCCAGGCCAGCTCTACCTCCGGGATGTCGTAGCCTGCGGTCTCGGCGTACCACCGCACCGCTTCTTCTCGAGTGGGAAGACCTGGGAAGTCTTTGTTGGTAGAGTCTGATCGATTTGGATTGACAAATGCAGGATCAGCGTGTATACGAGGCCAGCTGGGTGTTGCGTTGGCTGGAAGCACAGTCAATGAGCACTTCTCGAATCGTATTGTCACAGGTAAAGCAACGTACAGATTGTCCATGGTTGGATGAGATTGGTCAGGTCAGCTAGTGGGTGTCCAACGGTGCCTGCGATCGTTGTCAGCTTCTCTTATTCATACTCGTGAACACCGAACATACTGATCTCCCAATCTAATATGCCAATGACCTTCGGCTCGGTCTTGTGGAACACCAAGTTGTCGATTTTGTAGTCTCCATGAAACAGCACTCCACGATCCTTCGGCTGGCCATTCGACTCCGAGAAGAACTGGACGAACTCGTCGCAGTGTGGCAGCTTCCCAACTACCTGCCCAGTCTCCTCATCTTTGGCTGCAGCCTGCGACTCGCCCAGACTCCCAAACGTCTTTATCTGCCTGTCATAGAAACCTGTCGGCTTTCCGAAGCTCTCCAGCCCAACATCTTTCGGTCGTACCCGATGTAGCTTTCCCAGTGTCCGGATAGCGTCCTTCCACATCTCTGTCCTCTCCTCTGCGCTCACGCCTGGGAACGAAGGGTTCTGTATCGTCCTGCCGTCAAGGAACTCCATGATGTAGAATTGTGTGCCAATAACCGTTTCATCGTTGCACATACAGATAGCCTTGGGGACAGGGACGTCGGTCTTCTCGAGTGCGTGTATTACTCGGTATTCGCGATCGACTCTGTGTGCTGTCTTCGAGAGGAGTTGACCCGGGGGCTTCTTGCGGAGGACGAAGCGTTGTCCTGTCGAGTCGGTGACTTGGTAGGTTGGGTTTGACTGTCCGAAGCCGAACTGGGAGACACCTCGTCAGCCACTTGAGACTCAGCTGGATCAGCTAGTACATACCTGTTTCAATTGCAATGGAGGCTTCACTTCCGGGACATTCTTCTCAAGGTACCTCTCCAACGATGCCTGGTCTATCAATTGTCTTACTTCGCCAGCCATCTCGACGACACAATTACAACGGAATGGGAGAAGAGAGACTCGAAGACAGGAAACCAACACACTTCTCTTGAACCTTACGTTGAATGCGATATTATAAAAGCGTACAGAGTATGTCGCCGATCGCTAGTCTACTTGGTTGGAGATCTTGGAGACCGAGGTGCAATGGCAATGTCAATCACCAGACCCGTGTGACGACGATCACGTGCGTTTCGCGTCGCGGGGAGCGGAAATTGTTTCGCGGGCACAGCTTCCAATCCAGACCTCACTCGCGCCTCCGCTACAGCAGAGCGTCTTGTCAAAGGCCGTTGCACCATTTCGGTACCTTTTCGCGGCGACTGCGGGCATGTGAGCATGTGCTCCATTTAGCCAGCTGCACCTAGGTAGGATCCAACTGAGGTGCCTGTGGTAAAGTGGTAAGCTTTCGTTTCTTGACCTCTCCTAGCCATTTTTCCTCGATATCGTCCTTTTTTGTTCCTCCAACTATCCCACAGCGCTCCGAAGCTCAAGGAAGCAAGATGGGCGGTAATCACGCCCTGGTCTTCGGTGCTACTGGCATTCAGGGATGGGCTGTAGTGAATCAGATCCTCAATGGCTATCCTTCCGAGGACGCCTTTGAGAAGGTGACCGCTTTGACAAACCGTCCCATAACGGAGAAGATGCTGTGGTCGGAGAGCAAGAAGCTGAATATTGTATCTGGGATCAATCTTTTGACGGACAAAGGCCAAGAAGGACTGGAGAAGGAAATGCAGGAGCGGATACCAAATATGGAGTCTATCACTCATATGTTCTTCTTCGGTACAGCTAGACCTCAAGCGTTAGGCGGGATTGTGCTGACGATCTTGTAGCCTATATCTTCAACGAGGATCCAGCACAAGAGATTACAATCAACATCCAGCTTCTCGAGCGAGCAGTCAACGCTTCACAATCGTTGGCCAAGAGCTTGAAGTTCGTCTTACTGCCAACCGGGACGAAAGCGTATGGTGTGCAATGCCTCGACCAGTTCCCCTTCGCGGATAAGCTTCCCTTGTCGGAAGATCTTCCTCGCATACCTGAGCCATGGCAAAGTCAGAACTTCTACTACAACATGTGCGACTGGCTGGAGTCCGAGTCGAAAGGCAAGAGCTGGACATGGTGCGAGGTCCGTCCCGACGTGGTCGTCGGCTTTGTACCAAACAACAACGTCTACTGTCTCGCGCAGACACTGGCAACCTACTTAGCATGCTATCGGGAGCTTGAAGGAGAGGGAGCAGAGTGCGTTTTCCCAGGCACAGAAGTCAGCTGGAAGAACCTCAGCAACGACTCGTCACAAGACATCATCGCTCGCTTCTCCATCCACTGCGCTTTGAATCCAGATACATGCGGACAAGGTCAAGCTTTCAACGTGGCAGACCACAGCAAGCCTACAACCTGGGGCCAGAAATGGCCGGTGCTGTGCGAATTCTTCGGCCTGAAGGGTACACCACCACCAGCTGGCGGTAGCGGCACAGCCCCTGGCCAGTATCTTTCTGATCATCTCGCGGAGTGGAAGAAACTGGAGGAGAATCGTGGCCTTACGACTGGACGGGTGGGTAACGATCGGAGCTTAGGAATCTTCCATTACTTCATCATGACGCTGTTGTCCTTCGATCGCCAGCTCGATCTCAGCAAAATGCACAAGGCGTGGAACGCAGGCGATGGCAAGGCGGAGGAGATCGACATCAAAGCTGCTTGGTGGACGTCGTTCGAGCGGTTTAGAGAAGCTAAGATTATACCATAGGCACTTCGTAGATATATACTCGACTCCGCGTTGAGTGGATCAGCCCTCCATGACCCATTGTATACCCTTCGCCGTCTTGTCGTAGTACTCATCTCGTAGCTTGTCCAGATGAGCCGATGGGAATGCGAAGAAGTAATGCGGTAACTTGGCGTATTCTTCGTATTGGTTAGGGACGCTGAGATAGGTGCAGAGTCAGCGAACTGCAAACAGTATGTAGGAGAAGCTGTCTCACCCGTTCTTGTCTAGAAGCTCGTTCATCAATCTTGCATCGTCTCGCAATGTGTCTGCGCCGCAAGCGTTCATGTACGTTCTTGGTAAGGCCTTGAGGTTCTTGTGTAGGAGACACCAGATATATGGGTCATCCAGTGGTGCGCCGTGAAGCTCTATCTGTTGTCAGTCTTCGATCGCGGGCTGTATCACGACTAGTCCTTACCATAGAATGCCAGCATGCCTTTCTTAGTGTTGATGGTATTCTCGGCTACAACCAGCTCACGTCAGCCAACGTCTCTCTGGTCGTAGTTCTCAATCGCCCGTTAGCTCACCATTCTTATCGTAGCTTGTGTATCTATCCTGGAACTCTGCGGGCACCGCATCAGGATGGATTGTGAGAGGCTGGCAGGGTACGAGCCCAAGAACATCGCTACCACGACCCTCATCGATAAGCCTGAGTGCTGTTGCGAACACCAACGACCCTCCTGCACTCTTGCCAGCAATGACGATCGGGCCCTTCTTCGCACCGAGACTCTCCACGTTCTCGACGCACCACTTTGCACCTTCGACACAGTCATCCAACGGGATTGGATGCTTGAAAGCTGGAGATAGCCTGTACTCCACGCTCACGAAGATACTCCCTGTTGCCTTGGAGAGTAGGTCACAGAAGCGGTCGTCCAGGTCGACAGAGCCCATAGCGAAACCACCTCCGTGAATGTAGTAGACCAGTGGCTGCCCCGGCTTCAAGGTATCCGGCTTGTAAGACTTCAATCGAATGCTGGACGACGTGTTGTGCTCTGACTTCTCGACGGAAGCGTCGGGTCCAGGAAAGGTATATTTTGCCAGCATTGCCATGCCATTCTTCGTGTCTTGGGCCACAAGGTCATCGTAAGTCGGGCCGTGCAACAATGGCAAGAAACCAAGTTCTTCTCCAAACTGTTTTGCTCGTCAGATTGTTGTCAAAACCATTGACAGGAGACCACTTACAGCAAGCCATTCGGGCCTTAGTGCATCGACTGACATTGTTTCGTAATTGCTGATAGAAGGAAACACCGAACCAGACGGAAGTAGAATTTCTGATTTGGGCGAGTGGCGAAGGTGAAGCGGAACAATGTTGTGAGGACTTGCTCCTTCCAGCACTCGATAGGTATGATGGAGCCGATAGAACGCCTTTAGGGTTAGGGTTAAAGCTCGCCCACGAGGATGCTGCGCATTGGTCTTGCGAACGCATTTGAGAAACCACGACGATCAATATTTTAAATTCTCCAGGACAATACTCATGCAGAAGTAACTGGTACCGCAAGCTATCACCATCAATCCCGATACATCAAGATGGAGAAGGCCCGCTATGGTCAGAACCCAGGCTTGATATGGGCAAACTCGAAAGTAACGAAGCCCGTCAACTTGTCGAGACAGAGCTTTTCAGACTGGTACAAGGATACCCACGTGCCAGATGTCCTCAAGACCGGAGCCGTAAAGGAGGCCTGTAGGTACGAAGCGATAGATCCGAACGAAGAGCAATTCCACCTAGCGCTTTACTACGCCGAGAATATGGACAGGTTATACGACAAGGTCAAAGGTAAGCTCACGCAGTACAGTAAAGAGCCGTGTAGTAATGGCTGAGTTCTTCAAAAGCCGTTCCCCAGGATGAGAAGATCTTCGATAACGCCTCCTTCGATACACGCTTCTATAAGTTCACGCAAATCTACGAGAACAAGGATGCCAGCACAGGTACTTGTCTCCCTGCTTCCTCCCGAACTCCTCTTATGTTACTAATGGGTCGTAGATCAACCGAGCATATGCTTGAGCACGGAGATGAGCCCTGGTGATGT
>JAABUW010005800.1_pt1 | contig 15845 bp, 18 predicted proteins | sample 5560081 | NCBI WGS metagenome assembly JAABUW01 (sample SAMN10711882, study PRJNA513363) | rock metagenome | isolation source: Antarctica rocks | place: Antarctica: Victoria Land, Knobhead sud | reverse complement strand
GAATGAGCTTGTGTCTGTGGTTCGAATGCAGATACATTGCTAGAGGCTGGAGTCGGCGGTATAGTGACGTTTGTCGGCAAGTCTCCTAACTTCGCAGTTTGTCCATTGCGTCGCTGATCGTCGACGTACACCTAAAGGGTGTTTCGATTAGCACGTGACCGTCAAGATGAGGTGTACAACTAACATCTGTGCCACCAAACACCTGATAGTCAAGCCCGACTACATCTCGAGCATGACCCATGGTGTTCCACGTATCTGATTCGTCTACGACCTGACTGATGCATCTCGACGCTCGCTGTTTGCACGTGATACAAACCGCATCGTCAGGAGACGCAAAATTGCATCTGACCTTCCTCCGTCGGCACTCCCAGCAACTGTGAGTTCCTTTCCTGACTTTCCTTCGCTTCGAGGTATTCTCGTCCGAATGAACGCTCATTGTGGCGTGTATGGGTGTCAGAAGAGAGGTTACGCTAGGAGAGACGACATCGCTGCTCGGCAGACTACCTACAGTACCGGGCCCGTGTCGGGCTCTCCTCCGCTATAACTTCTCATGAGGATGAGGCAGAAGTTGAAGTTCGGCCTCCGAACCTGTTGACACTTGAGAGAAGCACTGACCAAGCAACCCTGTGGACTATACTAAGTAGGCTAAGCGTGGTAGATTCGGCCGACTGAGACAACCTCTCGCTCTCCTGGCTTCGTCTGGTCGTCTGGTGTATTCATCGTTCGGAGCATGCCCTTTTCCAATGCTGGCTGTGCTCGAGAAACGGATCTGTCTACCGTACTGGTACGACGGCGTACTCTCCGCTGACGAGAGCATGGAACATGGCGCTTGTCAGGTCATCTTCCGGCATATCGTTTTGTAGGACAGATTCTGCCAAGCTGACCTGGCATCTCACATCGAACAATGACTCTTCATGCTGGTGGTTCGGCCACCGGTGCAAGCTAGCTGACAAACCACGTTTGAGAGCAGGAGCATCAGTCTCCACTGCCATTTTTACGCTACTTAGAGGCCTACTTGCGGGACAATACCTGCTCCGTCTCGATTCGGACGAACTTCTCGGTCGACATTGGAAATTTTACAGATTTGTATAAGGGCTCTCATTTCCTTACTGTTTCTGTCAAGATTGTTTCACAACCTCGACCTTCTCACGATTATTGCCAATATGTCGCAAAAGTCAGACCCAGAGCACCTCCAGACCCCCGAGAAATCTTCACGGCCGTCGAGTGAGGTGGCAGAGGGGTTCGAGCCAAAAGAGGACACAGCGGAGCAACCAATTGATGATGGACACGATGACGCCGAAGAGTACGCGCATGGCCTCCGCCTGGCTGCCCTTGTCATATCGCTGTTGCTGGGCATGTTCTTGGTAGCTCTTGATAACGTTCGTCTACAGAGCTCACCGCAGGCACGAATCGACAGGCTAATCAGAGCTGATTAGACAATTCTTGGAACGGCAATCCCGAAGATTACAGATGAGTTCCATGACCTGAACAAGGTGGCATGGTATGGATCGGTATGTTGTTACTGCGGAGAACTTTACACGCTGAAGAAGACATCGCTAATCACCACCCTTCTGTGCTCAGGCATACTTCATGACTTTTGGTGGTGGTGAGTGGCCCTGTCATATGATGAGGAAGACCAAAGTACTGACTAGCCGCGCAGAGTTTTACCCTTCTCCTACACTTGGTCTCGCGACAAGCTACTCAAGATGGTGCTGACTGTACAAGGCTTCCAATCGACATGGGGAAAGCTCTACAAATACTTCCCTCTCAAGCTGTGGTATCTCATCGCCATGCTCATTTTCGAAGTCGGAAGTCTGGTCTGTGGAGTGGCCAAGGATCCCACGACTCTCATCGTTGGCCGAGCGATTGCAGGTGTCGGCGGTGCAGGCATTGCTGTGGGAGTATTTTCTATCTTGGGCTTTGCTGCTCCTCCGGAGAAGCGTCCGCAGCTCCTGGGCTACACTGGGGCCACCTATGGTATTGCTGCAGTGCTTGGCCCACTTATAGGTGGTGCCTTTACCGATAAAGTCAGCTGGCGATGGGTAGGATGGCAAGCCTCTCTGTGGACGTTCATGACTGACACCTTTGCAGTGCTTCTACGTCAACCTGCCCATTGGAGGCCTCGCAGCTATCATTACCCTCTTCTTCTTCAAGATGCCTGCCAACGCGAAGCCCGCCCAGGCAACACTTAGAGAGAAACTGTTACAAATGGATCTCATTGGGGCATTTTTGATGATGGCCTTGATCATCTCATACATCTTGGCGCTCCAGTATGGCGGCCAAACGCATCCCTGGAGCAGCAGTGTTGTGATAGGCCTGCTAGTCGGATCTGTGGCCATGCTTGCGGTCTTCGTCTTGTGGGAGATCTATCAGAAGGAACGGGCAATGATTGTGCCACGGCTGGTCAGTTACACTCTTCCCCGTCTCCAACCTCCCAAAGACTTGTGTACTAACGTGGAGCGCAACAATAGTTCATGGAACGCTACGTCAGCGTGGGATCCATCTACATGTTCTTCTTCGGCGGCGCATACTTCATCGTACTCTACTACCTACCGATATACTTCCAGAGTATACAAGGCAGCAGTCCAATCGGGTCCGGCGTAAAGATGCTGGGAATGATCATTCCTCTCACAATCTTCGCGATCGTACAAGGCGTTGCTCTGACCAAAATTGGCATCGTGCCTCTCTTCTGGATCGTTGGAGGAGCATTGGGAACGGTCGGATGCGGTTTGTTCTACACGATGGACGGTAGTACTGGGATCGGCAAATGGATCGGCTACCAGATCATCGTTGGAGCCGTTGTTGGCTGGACCTTCCAAGTGGCGCTTGCAAATGGGCAAGTCCATTGCAGACCAGAGGACATGACACAGGTTTCGGCTATTGTCAACTGTAAGTCTCGAACTGCTGCTGAATACAGGAGTCTTGTTCTGACGATCGATACAGTTTTCGTTACCGTCGGCGGAGCATTCTTCCTATCGGCGGCACAGTGCGGCTTCAACAACCAGCTACTCAAGGAGCTCGCCATCAATCTGCCTAACATCAGCCCAGAGATAGTTTTGGGGACTGGCGCAACGCAGATACGCGATACATTCACAGCCACCGAAGTACCCATCATCCTCGATGCGTATGTGGTAGGGTTGCAAGCGGTCTTTGCCCTCGCAACAGCATCGTTTGGCGTTGCCACGATCGTTGGCTGTTTTGGCAGCTGGAAAAAGCTGTATGCTGAAGATTTGAAGAAAGCTACGGGTGGTGCATGATTATCAGAGGTGTCTCGTTAATGGACGGGTGTATGCTGTGTATCGTTGATAGAGCTAGAGCTAGACTCACATTGGTGGGCATTGTAATAATATAGCATGTGATAGTCGGGAGGTGACCATGAAGGATATCACCACTCAGACCCAGCCTGAGCTGTTGAGCTTCTCCATCGTGTGTTCCACGTGCTCAAGAGTGGATGGCTCTCCGCCAAAGTAACCGCTTTGGAGCTACTGTACGACTTGTCCTTGTCACCACGTGTGCTGGAGTTGGTGGTCGAGCGTGTAGAATTGAGACGGAGACAGCACTTTGGCGCAGCTATCGGCATGACTGCGTTAGCTTGAGAACGACATTTTCCAGATCTGCTCCAATAACATCCAGCGACCACAACCACGTGTTTTCGCGTCGTGATTTAGGTATTTCGTCGGATTCTGACTTCGAGCTCGAAAAGAAACCATTCTTCTTCCTTGGCTCTCTGCTTCCAAGACCTTGGCTGACAGAATGAGGCAGGTCGTCGGTGTTCGCGCGGCGGTCAAGGCCAAACACAACCGCCCAATGTCGCACGCTGCTTGACCAAGCACAGAATCCACGCCCCGGCGCGGGCTGGAAGGCTTGTATTACTCCGCTGACGTCGAAAGCAGAGATCTGAAGGCCTTCTCGTTACCGTGCCATGCCTCGAGCATGCATGCGTGGGCTGGATATTGGATGCCTGCAGATTGCCTGGCTGGGAACGTGGGCTATGGTTCCTGCATGGTCGATCTCAGCAGCAAGGTAAGCTCTCAAGCTTAAAAGAGGTAGGATCCCGTGGAGCTACGCGTAGTTTCTTCCATCAAGGTCCCGTCTATTTGACCGCCGACATCATCATGGTCAAGTCTTCCTTCATCGTTTCCACGGCGGTGGCCACATTGGCCTCGCTCGCATCTGCCCAGACGTTCCAGCGGCTGGGAACATGCCCCACGCTGGGCTGCATCCTCCCGCCAGATCAGCAGGATTTCCTTGCAGGGCAATACTTCGATATCCGCCTCGAGGTTCACGCGCCTGTTAATGGCTCCGAAGCCACTGACGGCAAGCCAGACGAAGGTTTCACCTTCTCCATCGGCAAAGTTGGTGGGAAAGCACAATCCGCAGCTGAGTTCTTCGGTGTCGCCGAGCCTGAGCTGGAGACCTGGGATTTCAGCTGGTATGAGGATCTGTTCGCTGTGGATGCCGAAACCCCCAGCGTCGTGAACGTGGCTTCCAAAGCATACCGCAGAGTTGCTCTCTACGAACCAGGCGAGTATGAGGCTACCCTCAGCTACAACGGCACCACGACTGTTGCCTCATGGCTGGTGCGTGATCTCTCGGAGGTCCGCAAGGCGAAGAACGTGCTTCTCTTCATCGGAGACGGCATGACCACGAATATGATCACAGCGGCACGCTTGATCGGTCACAAATCAGTCAATGGCCGCTACCAAAGCTTGATGGCGATGGATCAGTTCCCTACCCTTGGCCATCAGATGACACATTCGATCGATTCCTTCATCACGGACTCCGCCAACTCTGCCACTGCTCTGTACACCGGCCACAAGTCCACGGTCAATGCTCTTGGTGTCTACGCAGATTCTTCTGAGGATCCCTTTGACGACCCCAAGGTTGAGACGATTGCTGAGCTCTTCCACCGCATTCATGGTGGCCATATCGGCATCGTCAGCACCGCGTATCTCGCAGATGCTACCCCAGCAGCCTTGACAGCACACACCCGGGACCGTGGCGAGTATGGTGCCGTTGTTGACTCTTTCATTCACGGTATCGTCAACTACACGTGGACAGACTGGTCAGGCCCAGATGTCTTGTTTGGGTAAGCATTGTACATAAGAATTTGCAACAGCGCAGCTAACACTCGTCTAGTGGTGGTGCCGAACAGTTCTGCCCCCCATCTCTTGGCGGCGAGACGTACATGAACCTCAACTACTACAACGTCTTCACCGACGCGGGCTACCAGCTTGCTCAGGACAACACATCGCTGTCAGAGCTCTCTGACTCCGAGCGAGCTCTTGGCGTATTCTCCATCTCGAACATGGCAAAATGGTAATCAGGACTTCTTCGGGGTGTATTGATCTATCGCTAATCACCATCACAGGGTTGACCGCAACGTCTACACGAAGAATGTTCAGGGCAACGAGGACGCCCCTAATTGCTCTGGTGGCGATGCTGACAACCAGCCTGGCCTTAAAGACATGACCCTCAAGGCCATCGACATTCTCCAAAACCGGGCCACCGCCGACGACGACGCTGGCTGGTTCCTCATGTCTGAGGCTGCCTCCATCGACAAGATGATGCACGTTCTCGACTACGATCGTGCGCTCGGTGAGCTACTCGAGCTGGACGACACCATCAAGGCTGCCATGGCTCGTCTTGAGGAGCTTGGCGAACTCGAGAACACCCAGATCGTCGTCACCGCCGACCACGGCCACGGTTTCGATGTATTCGGCAGCGCCGACACCAAGTACATGAACGCCCACAAGAACCCGCGCGTGAAGCGCAACTCTATTGGCGTCTACCAAGAGTCCGGGCTTTCCCAGTACATCAACACTGGTGATTTGACCTACGGCGAGTCCAACTTCCCGTCCAACTGGGACCCACGTTACACCCTGGCCCAGGGCTTCGGCGCCAACCCAGATCACCGCGAGAACTATCAGATCCACAAGGATGGCCCAAGAGTAAGTCGTCGCATCATACCTTCACTCTACTCTCGATCGTGCTAACATCTTTTCAGGTGCCAGCTGTCAACATCAGCGGCTTCGACGAGGACGACTTCTTCGTGAACCCAGAAGATGCGAAGAGCGGCTTCATCATCAACGGCACTCTGCCCACCTCCGCCGACCAGGGCGTCCACAGCTTGACAGACGTCCCGGTGTTCGCCATGGGCCCGTGCCAAGAGTTGTTCGGTGGTGTATACAGCAGCATCGACATCTTCTACAACATCGCCACCTGCCTAGGCTTGTCACGCACCTCAGCCTCCGGCGAGGACCCTAACAACTACGACAAGGGTTATGGAGGAAAGTTTCACTACCACCACTACACGGAGCAGAGCCCGAAGTACGGGCCACCTGCAAAGAAGTAAGCTCCGCGAGGATGGAAATGTTGTAATGTGAGATGTATATAGACAGACTTGATGTGTTATATAATTACGAGATGACATGATCACAAATTATGTACATTGGTCATTGCAAGTACTCGGAGCAAACGTTGACTCTTATATCATGAACATCTGTATATCGAGCAATCACACTGGTAAACCATCTTAAAACGATAGCCCTTATGTACATCCATAAACGGATGGATGGAAAATATTACTCCATCACCAACTGTGTCATTTGATCATGCTGAGGAACAACCAAAAATGCTTCAGTGCACGAAGGTGAATAGTCTGTATGATGTATGATACATAATCTTTGTTGTTGTACATGATTACGACATTAGATTAAATACGAGACCAGATGACGGACATTTATGTACAGAAACCACACTGTACGCGTATCTTGGCAGTCATTCCCTCCTCAACTTGTCCCAATGACTTATGATGGCGGGCTGCTGTGGTGCTTCTTGCCCCACTTGCCCTTGCCCTTGCCCTTACCAGAGCCCTTGCCAGAGCCATCGCCGCCGGCAGACTCGGTGCCGTTCGACGACAGGCCGTTCTGCGCGAAGTAGTTGAGGATGCTGGCGTAGGTCGTTGGGTGCGAGTACTCCAAGTTCAAGCCGTGGCCGGCACCAGGGATGATGGTAACCTCGAAGTTCTTGGCGTTTGGAATGTAGTTCTTGGAAGTGCTTGGGATGTTGGGGTAGCCAGTTGGTGCTGCAAGGCAGTTGCCACCGCAGTATGGGATGTCACGCTCGCCAGTGACGATGTGCACCGGGCCAGCGAACTTGTTCACGCTGCCGGTCTCGCCGCCGAAGCTGAGCAGCTCGCCAACAGTGACGGGCTGGCCGGTCTTGTACGCGGCGTTGAGGACCGCAGTGTCGAACATGCCAGGAGCAAAGAAGTTTGTCTGGACAGCCGACACGTCGCCAGCGGCGAAGTAGCCGTCTGGCAGAGTGGAGAACGCAGCGACGCCGTTCGCCTCGACGAAGTTACCGCCAAGCAGGAACAGGCCTGCAAACGAGCCGTTCTGCGAGAATCCGGTCAAGGTGATACCGTCAGAGATGGTAGGGTACATCGCAGTCAAAGCGTAGGTGTGCTGAGACCCGTAAGAGTGGCCAACGTGGACAACCTTCTTGAAGGGGCTGGAGATGCCCTTGACTCCGCCCGATCGCAAGGCGACGGTAAGAGCACGGAGCGAGTCAACTTCCAGGAGAGCCTGGATCTCGGAGAGTGGGTTGCCGTGCGAGGACTCGCCAATTCCGAGACGGTCGTATGCGAAAGTTGAGTAACCATACTCGTCTACTGCCTCGTTGACATAGGAATAATTGTAATTCTTCGGGGCAAAATTCCAGTAGGTGCGGTCGAATCCAATACCATGGGTGAGGATTTGGAGAGTATCGGCTGGGCCGCTGTCTGGCTCGCAGTACTCAGCGGCGATGTTGTAGTCGCCGCTTACAGTTGCGTACTGGGGTCTGCATTAGCGATTGAACGTGATCGTTACTGTTCTTGTATCGTACGCCAGTGAGAACGGCCGCGGTATAGTTGGCGCCCTGTTGAGATAGGTTGAGGAAGAAGTTCGTGGTGTCGACATTAGTTGCTGCCCTGTGTCAGTAGACTGGACGATCTAGGGCCAATGGAGGTCGTCTTCAACGCACCTGGGATTGGAATGTCGAAGACACCGTTCCTCGCAGAGGCGTGGACTGGAACAGTGAGTTGTTGGCACTTCTTTGCCGAAGCGATGGCCACAATGGCGCTGGCTGCTGCGATATACTTCATATTGGCTATCAGGCTATCGTGAAGGAATGGTGGGTGAGGAGAAATGCGGAGCAAGGAAAACACGCTTCATATACTTCGCCAGTACCCATTGAGCCGCTCATGCTAGCATGGCGTTGGCTGCAATGCAGGAACCGCATAGCCGAAAGTCTGTATGATTTGAGAAAAGGTAAAGCAACTTGCGGGATGAGCACCAACGGCAACACCCAAACCGTCGATGATGATCTGCTGCATCGGGTCAAGCACTGGCAATCATAAAGCTTGACCACCGATTATGTTTAGTCTTACCCGGATTTGGGAGAGCGTAATTTGGTTCCGTTCAAGGCGACGTCATGTTTGGGTACGCAACGGCACGATCCCCTCAATATCGCACATCATCGAACTTAACGTTGGTCTAGGTGCAGGGGCGGACGCGTCTCCGGATCCCCAATAACAAATAACGTTCCTTGGAGATGCAGAGAGTGGTTCGATGGACGGACCACGGCACAGCGGGCTGCTCGAGGGGACGTGACGGACAATCTCGTCGGTGTATAGCCGAAATGAGTGCGGGTCTGTGGGGGCGGCGGGTCGAAGCGGTTTCGAGCAGCAATTGCACTTCCTCGCTGTGCAGAAGATGATGTGTGTGAGATGAAGTGAGATGCCAACGAAATGGCAGACTACAAGACAACGTCGATGTAAAGCACATGGGAGAAGAGGTGCGATGTCGCTGACGCTGACGAAGGATTCCGTCAGCGCGTGAGGTTTTGCCCGAGTGGGCTTGCCGGCCGAGCTGGGTCTTGGACGGCACTTCAGGTTGCTTTTGAAAGAACGATTTCCTCAACTCCATTAATTCTCATCGTGTAACATTTCCGCATACGAGTTCAATCGTCCACAACGCTTCAAGAATTACTTACAATGGCGACCACGACACGCCACGAATCTGGCAGCGGCTCGTCCGCTCCCAAAGACGACATCCGTCCGAACAACCCCCTCCAAGCCGACTTCGATGCCGAAGACAACAGCAGCATGGACTCGGACGAGCGATACTTGGTACGGCTCAGCGAGAGCTAGGAGCATGAAATGGTCGAATTGGTAGAGTCACAGTATATTCTTCAGCGAACTCAGTGAGTCCGAACGCAGCGTCAAGAAGTCATGGCACGCGGGTGCCTGTCGGCGTCTACCACCTTCTCACCCCATGCCATTGTGCTGTGGGAAGGAGTTTGGACGCGTCGTACAGGCTGAGATCAGACCGCATTGGAACTTGAACGTCGTAATTGGCGCGTAAGAAGATGCTATGACTTATCAACCGATGCTCCTCCCTCTTCCTCTTGCGGTCATCCAGTGTGTACTAACAAACAGAAGGCCGCGCTTGGTTACAAGCAGGTATGGCTGCGTCAATGTATCTTTCAAGCTGCGTGAATACTAATGTTTGTTAGTCCCTGCACCGTCAATGGAAGTTCTTCGAGAGCTTTGCTGCTAGCTTTGGTTCGCTCCGAATGTCATACGCGTACGCGAATATTGAGCTAACATGTTTAGCTGCACTCTACTCGGTCGGCGGTATTCGTACGACATTCACGATTGGGGTGGGAGCTGGTGGCCCTGCAGCTTACTGGTAGGTTTCAAGCGCCGCAGGTCTGGTTATCCTTGCTTACAATGTCACACAGGTCGAGCTATGTTGTGACCTGCGTCTTCGTCACCATCACAGCTGCTGTGCTGGCCGAGATATGCTCCGCGCTCCCGGCTGCTGGCTCTATCTACTTCTGGGCTGCCGAGGCCGGAGGTCGACGCTATGGCAGGCTCTTCGGCTTCATCGTGGCGTGGTGGAGCACGACGGCATGGACAACGTTCGTTGCTTCCAACTCCCAAGCCGCAGCCAATTTCCTGCTGTCAGAGATCACCGTGTTCGGGCTGAACTTCACGACGGATGTCAACGACATTAAGTTCCGTGCCGTGCAGTGGATCGTTGCCGAGATCTTCCTCTTCCTCGCTATAAGCATGAACTACCTTGAACCGAAGACGTACAAGACCATCTTCCGCCTAGCGACGGCCATTATCCTCCTCGACTTCTTTCTCAACATCATCTGGTTGCCGATTGCGGTGTCCAAATCATATGGCTTTCACGATGCGAAGTACGTCTTCACTCAAACGTACAATGAGACCAACGCGCCGCCGGTGTGGAATTGGATGCTGAGTTACTTCGTCACTGCTGGTATTCTGGTAGGATTCGAGGCTTCTGGGCATATTTCTGAGGTAAGAACGAATGCTTGAAGTTGAAACATATACCCATGCTGAGAACTTGCATTGCAGGAAACGCAAAACGCTAGCTTGACTGCAGCGCGCGGCATCTTCTGGTCTGCTGTCGCCTCCGCTCTCATCGGCTTCCCACTGGTCATCATGTTCCTCTTCTGCCTCCCAAATCTACACACTCTCTACAGCCTCGGCGCTCCGCAGCCTTTCGTTCAGATCTATGCTCTAACAATGGGTCGTGGCGGACACGTGTTCATGAACGTCATCTGCATCATCGGCCTTATCTTCAACACCACGATCGCAGGTGTTGCAAGCTCTCGCTTGATCTGGGCTGTCGCAAGAGACGGCGTCCTACCTTTCTCCAGCTGGATCTCGCAAGTATCCGAGAAGAAAGAACCAAAGAACGCGATCATCGTGATGCACGCCGTAGCTGCACTGCTTCTATGCACCATCTTGGCCTCGCCCGTGGCGTTCAGCTCGCTCGTAAGCGCAGCTGGAGTTCCGACTATCACGGCATATGCACTCATCGCGTTCGGACGGAGCTTCATCACGCCGCACAGTTTCAAACATGCCAGGTTCAGTCTGGGTCGTTGGAGCCGACCTTTGACGTTCATCACGCTGATCTGGAACTTGTACCTGGCCTGCGTGCTCTTCTCGCCGCTGTACTTTCCGGTTACTGGCGCGACTTTCAACTACTCTCCAGTCATCTTTGGCGCGATCACCATTCTTGGGGTTGTGACGTATTTCATCACGCCGGAGGAGAAGTGGCTGCCGGCTGCTCGGCTCGGGAAGGTTTATAAACTTGATGAGGAGTACATGCGACGAGATGAGTGAGGTTGGGAGGGGATCGAAAGATGGAGGGTGATGGAGGCGAAGGTGTATATCGCTTCCGGAGGACTGACCACCATTTATAAGCAGTCTTTCGATGTTGCGGAAAAGATGGCAGATTGAAGGAAGATTGAAGCTCAGATGGAGTGCCTGTAGTTGAATGGTAGACAGAACAAACACGATCATTGTGACTGAGACGAAATGTATACCAACAAGATATCCGTCAATCCTTGTAGTCCTCCCCGGTTATACCAAAAGGAAAGCGCTACTGCGGCTGATATTTGGGTACGAAACGTAACGACGTGAACCTTCGGTCAACTTACATCCTGACCTCAACCTCTTCAACCAAGTGTGGCGTTCGAGGAAATGTCTCAGCAAAAGGTCTTCCGACTGCCATCCAAAGGCGCAGGCTACAATGTCATCGAAGAACACTCAGAACCTATCCCAAGACCCGGACCGCATGAAGTGCTCCTGCAAGTCCACGCCACAACGCTCAACTACCGAGACCTGGTCATCGCCAACGGCGGCTATCCGTTCCCAGTAAAAGACAATGTCGTGATACTTTCTGATGGCGCTGGTACGATCGTCGAAGTCGGCTCGGATGTTCAAGATATTTCGAAAGGCGACTATGCTATCTCCAACTTCGACATATCTAACATCTACGGTGCCCAGCAGGATTGGCTACACGGTCTAGGCGGTCCGATCGATGGCATGCTCAGGCAGTACGTCACTTTGCCTGCGACTGCCATAGTCAAAGTACCAAAGACGACAACCATGAGCTGGGTCAGCTCGCTGCGTTAGTTTGTACTGGGACCACGGCTTGGAACTCGCTATATGGAAACGTCCCACTGAAGCCAGGCCAGACAGTCCTCTTCCAAGGCACGGGGGGTGTCTCCATGACCGGCCTCATGCTTGCGAAAGCTGCTGGCGCCATCACGATCATCACATCTAGTTCGGACGACAAGCTGAAGCTTGCAAAAGACAAGTACACAAGATGACTCCAGACTGGGACCAGGAAGCTCTCAAGATCACGAACGGTCGAGGCGCCGACTTCATCATCGAGAACGGCGGCTCTGGCACAATCGCGAAGAGTCTTGCTTGCATTGCGCGTGGTGGCATCAATGCTGTCGTGGGTTTCTTAGACCAGGCGAAGGAGATGCCGGATGTTGCTAGTCTGGTGCTTGGGTCAGGGGCGGTGGTACGAGGGATCAATGTGGGTAGTAAGCAGTTGACGGATGACTTGGTAATGTTTGTATGCGAGAAGAATCTTGATGTGCCGGTGGAGAAGACATTCGGGTTCAGCAAAGAGGAGGTGATTGAGGCGTTCAAGTACTTGGAGGCCGCTGGTCATGTTGGCATTGAGGTGAAGTGACGGCGACGGGAGTGTGAGCATGTATTGTCACACGTTCTGGCATCTGCGATGGTCCCAAGAGTCGTGTCGAGTCGTTCTGTTTCATTTCGAAGTTGAGGTGAGGAGAGGTCGCGTTGAGGAGGAAGGCGCTGTGTCGCTCTTGCCATTCTTGCCTTCTGCCTGACCCACCTCAGACCGCCACTCCATCTCGATTTCACATCTCGTCCCCGTTGCCTCCCTTTTCTCACCAACACTCATTCTCATCCAGCACTCGTGCGTTCGTCGCATCCATTCACTGCTGCACTTTCACTGTACCTCAGCACACATCAGTTGTAACACGCCACCTCATACCAAACACTTCACCTCACAATGCCATTACCCAAGAAGATCGCGATCGTGACGGCATACAGCGACGGAGAACTCGATTCGGGCACTGCTTACGTCCACATCCCCGATGCTCACGCGGCGGCGGACCGTCTGAGGAAGGATGCCGACCCGTCCACCACAATAGTCGATGTCCACGTGGTCGAACTCGTGGCCAAGGTCGCTGAAGGAGGCAACCTCGACATGTGAGTCCGCACACATTGATCGAAGACAACGACTGACATGTCCCAGCAAAACGCCAGTCTCAGTCTCGAAGACAACGAAGAAGAAGGGCAAGGCCGAACATGCCGCCACTGCCACTACCGACAGCGACGATGAGCTCACTCAGCTAGCCAGCGATCTCAAGGAGAAGACGCCCAAGGTCAAGCGAGCGTTAACCGACAAGGAGCTCGAGGCGAAGGCTGCCCGCCAGAAGGCTCCCGAAGGCAGACCTCGCTCACTCGACGGACTCAAGATGACTTTCATCGGCACGCTCACGCTCGAGCACGTGGCGTACCACACGACCATCACCAACTGCGGCGGCGAGATCTCCAAGAAGCTCGAAGATGCTGACTACGTCGTCGTTGGCAAGAAGCCTGGTACCAAGAAGGAGGAAGCGATGGGCAAGTGCGGCACCAAGCAGATCAGCGAAGACACGTTCTTCACCATGATCGGCGCCGAGAAGCCCACGCTCAAGCATGCTGCTGAGGACGGTGTTGATGGCGAGGCTCCGGCGAAGAAGCAGAAGAAGGAGAAGAAGTGATCTGGATTTCGTGCGTGCGGAGGACTGATGATTGATGATTGATGTTGCTGCTTTTCGAAGAAGCGAGGGTGCTTTTGCGCGTGGCTATGTGGTGGTGGGATCTTGCTTGTTTTGCGTCGGCGATGGATCTGGTACGGGTATCTTAGCTTAATGTATGATGTGTATGATGTGTATGACTGCGAAGTACTCACTGCCTCCAACTACAAGTTACGATGTGCTCATGTCACCTCGCTGTCGTGATGTATCTCTTAGAACGAGTACAAACTCGTGCTCACGTCACGGCTCATCTCACCACCAACCCTTGCTCCTGCACTGGAGATAGTATTCCATCGTCAGCGCCTCCCCACACCCACCGCACTATCCCAGCCTGCCCGCAAGCTTGTAGACACCACCCATGCTTCTCATCGTCGTACCACATCAGATCTCCGATCGAGCTACGAGCTCCCATGACCTTGTAGGGCACTTCCAGAGCTCGTAAACTGCGACCAGTTTTTAGAGAATAGATTTGTACAAGGTTGTTCCTATCCACTGCGGCAACAAGGCTTCCGTTCGTAGCGTGTTGCTGCATGTGGCCCTGGTGGACGTGCGGAATCGAGAGCAGCGCCTGATCAGGCTTTGAGGCCGAATGAGACATCCGTGTATCGTAGACGTTGATGTTATGGTTCGTTGACACCACAAGCTGGTGTCCGCCAGTCGGTGTTGTGTTCTCCGGGATCAGAAGACCGGTGGTGCGTGAGCGGAGGTTGAATCTGACCGAGACACCTTTGGCTGTGCGGGTATCCCATAGCGTAGTCTTGTAATAGCTCTCGCCATTGATATTGAAGGCGACAGTATGTGGATCCAGCCAGTCTATACAGGGGCCAAATTCGTGATCAATCATTTGATCCCGCGGAGGGCCGGCCCAAGCGGCAGTGTCGATTTTCAACCGGTTAGAGACGTTGTAGTCGGTGTTGATGACGTAAAGTCGCGATCTGGAAAGCACTACTGCCTATGGAAGAGGTAGCTGTCAGCAAAGCTCTCCGAGATAGCAAGCAAAATCCAAACACGAGATCTAGGCTCTCAGTACCACTTCACGATTTCGGACAGGCACGTACCTCGCCAGTCGAGTGCTGGAAGGCAGCTAGCTCTGGGTATGATTGTCCGGTCAGATCGAGCCGATGACTGGGTGAGTAGTCGGATATAATAGGTCCCGTATGTATTGTGCCTGCAGTTTTACCGTCGTTCGCACAGATGAGCATTCTATGATATATGGTCAGCAAAGCCTTCTCCAAGATACGATTGAATCTGCTGGGAGCATGAGGACTCTCATGAGAAGGTGTTCGTGATTCCGAGAACAGGCGGAAGGCGGGTGGTCGGTCTCGCCCGCCCTCCGAGACGCAATCCAGCCAATTGCTCAGGTAGAGCATCTCGTGGCCATTGAGGACCTGTAGCTAGACAGGAGAAGGGGCGCACTTACCGTGGTACATCACCCTGCCTCGTAGTTGCGATATGTTTGACCGGATACGTGAAGCCCGCTTCATCTCGATCGCCAGGCCCCAAGTGAGGCGACTGCACTGCCTGAGCAGTGTTCCAGTCCCACTTCGAGATTCGGAGAACACTGTCGCCGTGGGCAGAGCATCTCACCCCTCGTAGCATCTGTTGGCTTTTCGGCAAATAATGTGCGGTTGTTTGGGTAGCTAGTACCTTCTCCGGGCGCCACTCGCTGACCAGCGCTCGATCACTGGCATCAGCCTGACTTCCGCCGTGCTCGCGTAGGAGACCAGTACCGCCGACCAAGGGGTGCAGTAAGACTAGACATCGCCGGACCGTCTGCTTAAGCCGGCTCGACTCATTTTTCCTCTCGATCTTGCGTTTCTTGGCGATCCGTTCATCCTGTCGTACCTGACCTTTTGCATACTTTGCCCGCTGGGGAACGAGATGGTCGGCTTGAATCTTGAAATACTTCTTCTTCTCCTCATCGAAGTAGAAACCTGGGATGTTACCTTTGTTCATGGCTCTCGAAGATCGCAGGAGTCTCTTGTGTGCGACGTCGAGGTAGCAGGGTGTACGAAACTCAGCTTGGAGATGCGAGCAGAGTACATATATCGAGGAAAAATCGAGTGCTGGTGTTGACAGTCCATTAGAGTGTGTCGCAGCGGACCGAGGCGGACCCAATTAGGAAGGAGCAG
>JAABUW010005799.1_pt1 | contig 15846 bp, 18 predicted proteins | sample 5560081 | NCBI WGS metagenome assembly JAABUW01 (sample SAMN10711882, study PRJNA513363) | rock metagenome | isolation source: Antarctica rocks | place: Antarctica: Victoria Land, Knobhead sud | reverse complement strand
GGGCCCGCAGACCTACCACCGCCTGCCGGAGATGGTGGCCCGTGCCGCCCGCGCCGGCGGCGGCGTGATCGAGACGGACTTCCCGGCCGAGGCCAAGTTCGACCACCTGCCGGACTCCGCCACGCCGCAGGGGGTGACCGCGTTCCTGACGGTCCAAGAGGGCTGCGACAAGTTCTGCAGCTTCTGCGTCGTCCCCTACACGCGCGGCGTCGAAGCGAGCCGGCCTGCCGCCGCCGTCATCGCCGAGGCGCAACGGCTTGTGGCCCAGGGCACCCGCGAGATCACCCTGCTAGGGCAAAACGTCAACGCCTGGCATGGCGAGGCGCCCGGCGGCGGCGCCTGGACCTTCGGCCGGCTCATTCGGGCGCTTGCCGAGCTGCCGGGCCTGTTGCGGCTGCGCTACACCACGTCGCACCCGCGCGACATGGGCGACGGCCTGATCGACGCCCACCGTGACGTGCCGCAGCTGATGCCCTTTCTGCACCTTCCGGTGCAGTCGGGGTCCGACCGCATGCTGGCCGCTATGAACCGGCGGCACACGGCGGGCGACTACCTGCGGCTGGTCGACCGGCTGCGGACCGCGCGGCCGGATCTCGCCTTGTCGTCCGACTTCATCGTGGGCTATCCCGGGGAGACCGACGCGGACTTCGCCGCCACCTTGGACCTGGTTCGCCAAGTCGGCTTCGCGCAGGCGTTCAGCTTCAAGTACTCCCCCCGCCCCGGCACCCCCGCCGCCGGCGCTCCGCTCCAGGTGGCTGAGGCCATGAAGGACGCGCGCCTGCAGGTCCTGCTGGCTTTGTTGCGCGAGCAGCAGGCGGCGTTCAATCAACGAAGCGAGGGCTTGGTGCTGCCGGTGCTGTTCACCGGGCCCGGCCGGCGTCCCGGGCAGCTCTCCGGCCGATCACCTTTCCTTCAGCCGGTGCATGTGGACGGGCCAATATCGTTGATTGGTCGGATCGCCCCGGTGACGATCGTGGATGGCCGCCCCAACTCCCTTGCTGGAACCCTGAACCAGGAGCGTATCTGCGCTTGAACATACTCGCCGCGTCCCCGCCTTCGACCTCGCCCGCTCCGACGGCACCTGGCAAGGCCGTGACCCTGCAGTTCAACGACAACGCGCTGCTGCCGTTGCTGTTCGGCGACCATGACCGCCATCTGGTCCGATTAGAGCAGGGCCTCGGCGTCCGCATGTCGTCCCGCGGCAACCGCGTTGCCATTACCGGGGAGCCCGCGCGCGTGCAGGCCGCAGAGGCCGCGCTGACCGGGCTGTACAAACGCCTCGAACGCGGCAAGGGCTTGTCCCGCGCCGATGTGGACGCAGCGATCCGCATGTCCGACGCCGATCCCGATCCACGCCTGCCGCTCTCCGATCTGCCCGCGATCCACACCCGCCGCGGCGCGGTCGGCCCCCGTTCGCCTGGTCAGACGACCTACATGGAGATGCTGGGCCGGCACGAGATGGTGTTCGGCATCGGCCCCGCCGGCACCGGCAAGACCTACCTGGCCGTCGCCCAGGCCGTCGCGATGCTGCAGGCCGGGCGCGTGGACCGCATCGTGCTGTCCCGCCCGGCGGTCGAGGCCGGGGAGCGCCTTGGCTTCCTGCCCGGCGACCTGAAGGAGAAGGTCGATCCCTACCTCCGCCCGCTGTATGACGCGTTGCACGACATGATGCCGGGCGAGCAGGTCATCCGCCGCATGGGCACGGGCGAGATCGAGGTCGCGCCGCTGGCCTTTATGCGTGGCCGCACCCTGGCGCACGCCTTCGTCATCCTGGACGAGGCGCAGAACACGACGCCGGTGCAGATGAAGATGTTCCTGACTCGCATGGGCGAGGGCACGCGCATGGTGATCACCGGCGATTTGAGCCAGATCGACCTGCCGCCGGGCCAGCGCAGCGGCCTGCGTGACGCGCTCGACACGCTGGACGGCCTGCCCGGCATCGGCATCACCCGGTTCGGCGTCCGCGACGTGGTGCGGCACCCACTTGTCGCCGCCATAGTTGGAGCGTATGAGCAACGAGCTCAGGCCCAGCGCGACGCGGGCATCCCAGAAGCCGGGCAGAACCGCGGTCCGCGCGGCCGGCCCCGGACCGAGTCGCCAGCCGAGTTCAACCAGGACACCAATGGACCCTGATAGCAGACGCGGCCCCGCTTCGGCGGGGCATCTCGACGATCCCACTGTTGTGACGACAGAGACGCGGTGGCGGCGTGTCGTGCCGCGTGCCGAGGCGGTCGCCGCACGCGCCGCACGGGTGGCAGGCGGTGCCGGAGCGGTGGTCCTGGCGTCGGACGCAGCAGTCAAGCGTCTGAACGCCCGGCATCGCGGTCAGAACAAGCCGACCAACGTGCTGACATTTGAAAGCGGCGACATCATCCTGGCCCTGGGCGTCGTACAGCGCGAGGCCCGGGCCGCCGGGCGCCGGCCGTCGCACCACCTGGCCCACCTGGTCGTGCACGGCGCACTCCACCTGCGCGGCCATGACCACGACCTGCCCGGCGACGCCAGGCGCATGGAAATGGCGGAGACGCGCCTGCTGCACCGCATGGGCGTGCCCAATCCGTGGCGCACCGCCAGGCGCCTCCCATGAGCGCGTCTCAACGCGGCTTCCTGAACCGGGTCCGGCAACGGCTACGCGGACGCCAGCCCGAGCACAACGTGCGGGAAAGCATTGCCGAGCTGGTCCAGCAATCCGCCGATGAAAGCCAAACCAATGGAAGCGCTCCCGAGCTCGACCGCCAGGAACGCGCCCTGATCGCCAACGTGCTGCGGCTCCGCGGCATGTCGGCCGACGACGTCATGATCCCCCGCGCCGACATCGTCGCGATGCCGGTCGACGTCACCCTGGAACAGGCACTGGACCAGATCCGCCGCGAGGGCCACTCCCGCCTGCCCGTCTACCGCGAGCAGTTGGACGAGATCGTGGGGATGGTCCACATCAAGGACCTGTTCGCCTATGTCGGCCGTCCCGACGCCTTCAACCTGGAGGCTCTGCTGCGCCGTCCGCTGATGGTGGCACCGCAGATTCCGGTGCTGGATCTGCTGCTGCAGATGCGCCAGGCCCGGATGCACCTCGCCTTGGTGGTGGACGAGTATGGCGGCATCGACGGCCTGCTGACGATCGAGGACCTGGTCGAGGAGATCGTCGGCGACATTGCCGATGAGCACGACGAGGTCGAGGGCCCGATGATCGTCGAGCGTCCGGACGGCGCGCTCGACCTGGATGCGCGCCTGTCGATTGAGGATTTCGAGAGCCGGCTGGGGCAGACCCTGACTGAGGACGAGCGGGAGGCCGACATCGACACCGTCGGCGGCCTGGTCTTCACCCTCGCCGGCCGGGTGCCGACGCGGGGCGAGGTGATCAGCCACCCCTCGGGCCTGGAGTTCCGCATCCTGGACGCCGACGCCCGCCGCATCCGCCGTCTACGCGCCCGCCGCCCGGCGCAGCAGGTGGCGGCATAGCTCAGGGTTGGGCCGGCGCCCCGGCCGCCAGCAAGTCCGCCACAAGTTCGGCCACGCCCGGCCCGGCGTCATAGGCATTGATGCCGCGGTCCCGCAGCATCGTGTAGCCATCGCCGCCGCCGCGAATGAAATTGTTGGTGGCAACGAGGTAACGCCGCTCGGGATTGATTTCCACCCAAGCGCCGTCCGGCCCGCGGATCTCCAGCGTGGTGATCCGGCTGCCCGCCGGGCGCAAGGCATCCCAAGCCAGGCGAACGCCCGCCAGTTGCGGAAAGCCACCACGGCCGATCAGGCCGAGTCCGTGTTCGACCGCGGCCCAGAAATCCGCGCCGGTCCATGTTACGGTGGCGAGCGTGTTGCCGAATGGCAGGGCGTCGAGCACGTCGCCCAAGGTCGCGGGACCCGCCCGCAACCCGGTGCGCAGCCCGCCGCCATTCATGATCGCCACGTCCGCCCCGTGCGCCGCCGCAAGCAGCGCCCCAGCGACCAACTGTCCAAAGGCGCATTGCGACATCCGGCATACTGCAGCGTCCAGCGCCTCCGATAGGACCGCCACCAGCCGGCGCCGCACAGCCTGCAACGGGGCAGCGTACTCCGCGACGATGGTCCTCACCGCCGGGTCCTCCGCCAGGTCCAGCCCGATGTGGCGGCACTCCCCGCCATAGGCCAGCACGCGGCCACCCGCCCCGAGGTCGAGGTCGAGCCGTCCGGCATAGCGGCCATACGCCGCCGCCTGCACCACCAGCGCACCTGAAGGCGCGACCATCGGATGCGGGCCGAGCGCTCCCGGCTCCACATTTGACAGCAACGTGTGGGAGTGCCCGCCCACGATCACCGCCACGCCCGGGACGTTCAACACAGAGTCCCCCACCAGGCCCAGATGCGACAGCGCGATTACCAGGCCAGCGCCCTCCCGCCGCGCCGCTACAGCCGCCGTCGCCAACGCTGCTGCCGCGTCGCCGATGCGGATGTTCGGTCCGGGCGAGGAGGACAGCAGCGCCTCCGCGGTCGTCAGCCCCACGACAGCAATGCAAAGACCGGCCCGGTCGAACAGCGCGTAGGGGTGCAGCCGACCCGCAAGCGCCGGCTCGGCCGTGGCATCGACGTTGGCGGACAGCACGGGAAAGCCTGCCGCCGCAATGAAACGGCCCAGCGTGTCCGGCCCATTGTCGAACTCGTGGTTCCCCACCGCCATCGCGTCGGTGCCGAGCGCGTGCATCACCGCAAGCTCCGCCATGCCGTGATGGGCGGTGTAGAACAGGCTGCCCTGGAACTGGTCCCCCTCGTCCAGCAGCAGCACGGCGCGTCCGTCGGCCTCCGCTGCCGCGCGCTGGGCCTTGATGGCGGTCGCCAGCCGCGCGCTGCCGCCGAAGCAGCCGTCCCGGTCGGGGCCGCAGGTCATGGCGCGGCCGTCCACCGCCTCATGCCGGGAATGGAAGTCGTTCATGTGCAGGATGGTCAGGCGATGGGCGGCCTGCCCCCGGGCCAGCCGGGTCAGCGGCAGGGTGCCGAGCGCGGTGAACAACAGCCGGCGGGTCAGCGTCATGCCAGGTGCATAGCACGAAGCCCAATGCCACTTGCACCCCGTGCCGCTTTTGGCCACATGTGCTGGCATCCGGACCCAAGCAGTCCGCATTACGAGGTAGACCCATGTTCATCGAGACCGAAGGCACCCCGAACCCGGCCACACTCAAGTTCCTGCCCGGGCGCGACGTGATGGGCGACGGCACCGCCGACTTTGCCGGCCCGGACACCGCCGCCCGCAGCCCGCTCGCCACCGCGCTGTTTGAGCTGCCCGGCGTGGCCCGCGTGTTCCTAGGCGGCGATTTCGTCACCGTCACCAAGTCCGACATCGCCGATTGGCAGGCGCTGCGGCCCCAGGTGCTGGGCGCGATCATGGAGCATTTCGTCGCCGGCCGTCCGGTCATCGAGGGCCAGGGCGCCGCAGTGGACGAGGATGTGTCCCCGGAAGACCAGGAGATCGTCGACCAGATCAAAGAGTTGCTGGACACCCGCGTGCGCCCGGCCGTCGCCGGCGATGGCGGAGACATTGTGTTCCGGGGCTATCGCGAAGGCGTGGTGCGCCTGCATATGCAGGGCGCGTGCAGCGGATGCCCGTCCTCCAGCGCCACCCTGAAGCACGGCATCGAGAACATGCTGCGCCACTATGTGCCTGAGGTGACCTCGGTCGAGCAGGTCGAGGCCTAAGGCGGATGCCGCTCGACGACCTTGCGCTGGATACGCTGTTTCGCCAGGCGAGGACGCACTACCACTGGACGGACGCGGCCGTTACCGACGACGAGTTGCGCCATGTGTTCGACCTGATGCGGATGGGGCCGACCTCGGCCAACTCGTCTCCGGCGCGCTTGCTGTTCCTGCGCACCACGGAGGCGAAAGAGCGGCTGCGTCCGGCGCTCTCGGCGGGCAACGTCGATAAGACGATGAGTGCCCCGGTCGTGTGCATCGTGGCGCATGACCCGGCATTCTACGAGGAGTTGCCAAAGCTCTTTCCCCATGCCGACGCGCGCTCGTGGTTCGCGGGGAACGAGGCGCTTGCGGCTGCAACCACGTTTCGCAACGGCAGCCTGCAGGGAGCCTATCTGATCATGGCGGCGCGTGCGGCCGGGTTGGACGCCGGGCCGATGTCCGGCTTCGACAATGCCAAGGTGGATGCCGAGTTCCTGGCTTCCACCGGCTGGAAAAGCAACTTCCTGGTCAACCTCGGCCACGGCGACCTATCCAAACTCCCTCCGCGTTCCCCACGGTTCGAGTTCGACGAGGTCTGCCGCCTGCTCTGATGGTCCGGTGATCCTCACATTGGATGCGGCGCTGTCCGGCTGCTCGGCCGGCGTGGTCGGAGTCGGCGGTGTGCTGGCCGAACGGCGGGCGGCCGGGGCCCGTGGACAGGTCGCGGCCTTGCCTGGCATGGCGCAAGCGGTGCTGGCTCAAGCCGGGATCGCCCCTACGCAACTCACCATGGTGGCCGTCACGATCGGGCCCGGCAGCTTCACCGGCATTCGCGCCGCCCTGTCGCTTGCCCACGGCATCGCGCTCGCGGCGGGGGTGCCGGTTGTGGGCGTCACGGTCGGCGAGGCGTTGGCGGTTCCCGATAATGGTCGTGCACAGTGGGTCGCGGTCGACACGCGTCGGGGCCGGGTGTTCCTGGATCGCGAGGGGCATGTGGCTACGGTCGCCTTCGATGCGTTGCCGGACCCGGCCGGCCCGGTGTCGGTGGCCGGGGACGCCGCAATCGCCGTGGCGTCCCGCCTTGCGGCGCGCGGCGCGGATGTCCTGCTGCTTCCGGCCCGCATTCCTGCGCCCGCTGGCGTGGCTGCCGCCGCACGGTTCCGAACGGCTGCAGGACCGGACAGGCGCCCGGTACAGCCGCTGTACGTGGACCCACCCGAGGCTCGCCCGGCCACGCGGGACTGAGATGCTGGTCCCAGCGACTCCGGCTCATGTGAAGGTTATGGCCCTGCTGCACGGCCGCGCCTTTCCGTCCCGCGAGCGGTGGGGCACCGACGCCATCGGGCTGCAACTCGGCCTGCCCGGCGCATTCGGCTGGATCGCGCTGGCAGGCGGCATGATCCTGGCCCGGACGGTCGCCGATGAGGCGGAGGTGCTGACCCTCGCCGTTGACCCAGCGGCCCAGCGGCATGGCATTGGACGTGCGCTGCTGCAGCAGGTCCTGGCGACGGCGCAGGAGCGTGGCGCGAGCGCCATCTTCCTCGAAGTCGCCTCCGGCAATGCCCCGGCGCGGAGCCTCTACGCTGGCGCAGGATTTCTCGAGGTCGGCCGCAGATCCGGCTACTACCCCGGCGGCGGCGACGCGCTGGTGCTGCGGCGGTCGCTATAGAGGCGCTTAGCCGCGGCGCAGCAACAGGTCAGTTGTTCCGTCCGGATTGTCCTGTTGACTCAGTACAACATGCCCTTGCTCGGTTGCGGTACGAGGGACGTTGCGACGCGGCTCCTCCCCGCGCAGGTGAACCAACAGTGTCTGTCCCTGTGCTAATCGGTCGAGCGCCAGACGGGTGCGGACGAAGGTCATCGGGCAGATGTCATGTGTGATGTCTAAACGCTGGTCTGCCGGTTGCAGCGGCGGCACTTTAGCACGCATGATTGACCCCATTTTTATTTTACAAGTCCTCTATTGCGAAGCGATGATACCAGATCGTATATGCTTTGCTACTTAAGCAAAGGAAGGGCACCTCATGGTTGAAGCGGCGGCTAACTCGGACGTTCTTGGATTGACTGCCCAGATCGTCTCGGCTCATGTGTCTAATAACTCGGTTGCGCCAGATGCGTTGCCAAACCTGATCCAGGAAGTCTACCGTACTCTGGCCGGAGTCGGGAAAGAGCCGGTCGTGCCGGATAAGCAACAGCCGGCCGTGCCGGTCAAGAAATCGGTCTTCCCCGACCACATCATCTGCCTCGAGGACGGCAAGAAGCTGAAAATGCTGAAGCGTCACTTGAAGACGTCCTACAACATGACGCCAGAGCAGTACCGGGAGAAGTGGCAGCTGCCGCCGGATTACCCGATGGTGGCGCCGAACTACGCCCGGCACCGCTCCTCGTTGGCCAAAAAAATCGGCCTGGGCACCAAGCCCCGCGCGCGCTAACCGCCCGGACCTGGCGCTCGTCCAATTCGGCCCCGGGGGTCCGCCGGGCACCCGGGGCCTGGATACCCCTGGAACTTGGATTCGCCTGGAACTTGGATTCGCCTGGGACCTGGATTCGACAGAAGATGCCCTTATCGGCTACGCCCGATGCGTACCCCAGGTGTCCCTGGCTGCCGATCGCGTCCCTGAATCGACCGGCCGTCGGCAGCACCGATTAAGACCGACGCGGAGACCGGCCGGTTGATGAAAGTCCAGGACCTCGAGCGTGACCGGCTAATGGCGACGCGCGTATGACGGACCATCGTCCGCTGCAAATCCCGGCCGGCGCCCGGGGTTTAGGGGAATTGCGCGCCGGCAACCTCGGCGTCCGTATCGCCACCACCCCAGCCGAGATCGACGCTGCCCTGGCACTCCGCTACCGCATTTTTTTCGAGGAGATGGGCGCAACCCCCGATGCCGCCGTGCGGCGGAGCGGGCGCGATCGGGACGCGTTCGACGCCGTTGCCGACCACCTGCTTGTCGTGGACCACGAAATTGGGCCGGGGCCCGAGGGCGTCGTCGGCACCTATCGCTTGATCCAGCAAGCCGGAGCCGCGGCTATAGGGCAGTTCTACTCGGCCTCTGAATACGATATCGGCGCGATAACGAGCTTCCCAGGCCAGCTCCTGGAGTTGGGCCGCTCCTGTGTCGACGCCCGGTATCGCGGCCGGGCCGTCATGCAGCTGCTATGGCGCGGCATCGCGACCTACGTCTTTCATTATCAAATCGATCTACTGTTCGGCTGCGCCAGCCTGACCGGCACGGATCCGGATGCCTTGGCGACCGAGCTGACGTTCTTGTATGGTCACCACCTCGCTCCTCCGGCGTTGCGGCCGCGGGCCCGGCCAGAGCGCTACGTGGACATGCGTCGCCTCGATCCGGCCGCCATCGACCCGCGGCGCGCCAACCAGATGCTCCCGCCGCTTATCAAAGGCTATCTGCGAATCGGCGCCTTCGTGGGCGACGGCGCCGTGATCGACCAGCAGTTCAACACCACCGATGTCGCCATCATCGTGAAGACCGACATGATCACCGACAAATACTTCCGGCACTACGAACGCCAGAGCCGGGACATTCAAGACTAGCGCCCGGCCCTACGGAGGTTTCGATGCATGTGATCATGACCGCGCCCCGCCTGGCGCCGCAGGCGGTCGCCTTGCTCGAGGCCGCTGGCGCTACGCTGCACTACATGGCCCCCTTTCCCTCGGCGCCCGAGGTGGCGGCGCTGGCAGCTTCCGTGCAGCCTGACGCCATCCTGTCGCGTCAGGGCCCGGTGACGGCGGCGGTGATGGACGCCGCACCGGGTCTGCGCATCGTCGCCCGCCACGGCGTGGGCGTGGACGACGTGGATATTGCCGAGGCGCAGCGCCGGGGCATCGTCGTCACCCGCGCCCCCGGGTCCAATACCCAGGCCGTCGCCGAACACACCTTGGCGCTGCTGCTGGCGCTGACCAAGGACCTGCCGCTGCTGTCGGCGCAGGTGGCCGCGGGCGCATGGCGCGGGGCGGGAACCAAGGTTCGGGACGTGGCCGGACTGCGCCTCGGCCTGGTCGGTTGCGGCGCCATCGGACAGGCCGTCGCGCGCCTGGCTGCCGCGTTCGGGATGTCCGCCGCCGCCTATGACCCGGCCGGGCCGGACAGCCCGGATGTCGCCCGCCTTCCCACCTTGCAGGCCCTGCTCGCGCGATCGGACGTCCTATCCCTGCATCTGCCGCTGCTGCCAGCGACTCGGCACCTGATTGGCACGGCAGAGCTGGCCGCCTTGCCGCCCGGGGCCATTGTGCTCAATACCGCCCGTGGCGGTTTGATCGATGAGGCCGCGCTGCACGATGCGATCGAGGCTGGTCATCTGGCCGGCGCCGGGCTGGATGTGTTCGAGGACGAACCACCGCCCAAGGATCACCCGCTGCGCCGGCATCCTCGCGTGATATGCACGCCGCACGTCGCGGGCGTGACCGACGGCAGCCTGGTGAACATGGGGGTGATGGCGGCCGAGTGCATCGTCGCCGTGCTGAATGGCGACCCGGTGCCGTCCGACCGCCTGGTGCGGGTGTGACGACGTTGCCAGACCGGCTGCGGACGGTCACTGGCTGGCAGGCGGACCTGGTGGCGGCGGGCCTCGGCGCGCTGTCGGCGGCGGCGCTGCCGCCGCTGCACGCGATTCCCGTGCTGTTGCTGGCGGTGCCGGGGCTGCTGTTCTTGATCGATGGGTCGCGGAGCTTTTGGGTTGCGGCCCGCCGCGGCTTCTGGTTCGGGCTCGGCCACCATATCTTCGGCCTATATTGGATCACCGAAGCCATTTTGCTGGAATCGGCGCGTTATTGGTGGCTGGTTCCGTTCGCCGTGCCGGCGCTGTCGGCGCTGCTGGCGTTGTTCATCGCCGCTCCTTGCGCCCTGGCCCGTTTGGTGCCGGCAGGCTGGCGCCGCGGGTTGATGCTGGCATCGACATGGACCTTGTTCGACCTGGCGCGGCAGTATGTCGGCACCGGTTTCCCCTGGAATCCTTGGGGCAGTGTCTGGGCCATTCCGGGCAGCGTGGGGGACGTGATGATTCAGCCCGCGGCCTGGATCGGCACGCCGGGCCTGACGCTGGTCACGGTGCTGCTGGCGGCGTCCCCGATTCTCGGCTGGCGCGGCCTGGCCGGCGCCACGGCGGTGGTGGCCGCATGGGCCGGGTTAGGCTGGATGCGATTGCAGGATCCGGAGCCGCCGGCCCCCAACCTGACGGCAGTGCTCGTGCAAGGCAACGTGACGCAGGGCCAGAAATGGGACCGTGCGACGGCGTTGACAGCGTTCCAGCGCCACTTGGACCTGACTCGGCAGGGCGTGGAGGCGCTGGGCGGCGCACCGTCCGTCGTGATTTGGCCGGAGACGTCGAGCGTGTTCCTGCTGCAATCGGACGCGGGCGCGCGTGAGGCGATCGCCCAAGCCGCCCAGCCGGCGCGGGCCACCATCGTCGGCAGCCTGACATTCACGGCCGGCGCGCCGTCGGCCGATCCGGCCAACCTGCCGCGCAACAGCCTGGTTGCCATGGCGGCCGACGGCACGGTTGAAGGCATCTACGATAAATGGCACCTCGTCCCGTTCGGCGAGTATGCGCCATCGTGGGTGCCGCTTGCAATCCAGGTGGTGCCGGGCCAATTCGGCTTCGGCCGTGGCCCGGCCACCCTGCATGTTCCGGGGATACCTCCATTCGGCGCGATGATTTGCTATGAGGCTATTTTTCCTGCCCAGGTCGTGGACCAGGCGGACCGGCCGGATTGGCTGGTGAACATCACGAATGACGCCTGGTTCGGCAATTCGACGGGGCCGCGGCAGCATCTAGCCGCCGCCCGGCTGCGTGCGGTGGAGGAGGGATTGCCTCTAATGCGTGCGGCGAACACGGGTATTTCGGTTGGTTTCGATAGCCGGGGCCGGGAATTGGGCCGGTTGCCCCTTGGTGTGGCAGGAACCCTGGCGCTCGAGCTGCCTGGCAAACGGCCGCCAACGTCGTTCTCACGCTGGGGCCTGGTAATCCCGGGCTTGCTGGCCTTGACCGGCACGGGCATTGCCGTTGGGCTGACACGCCGGCGCAGCGGCACCACTGCCTAGAACATTAGGCTGGTCTCAATTAAGCCGCAAATTGCGGCGATCATTGCACCTGTTGACAATTCACGGTTGCATGACTAACTTCTTACTTAGCAATATCGCACAGTGTGCAGCTGTTGGAGGCGAGTATGGGGCCGGTGCATTCATGAGCAACACGGACAAGGAAAGCCGTCCGAGTCCTATCGACATCCATGTCGGCGGGCGTATCCGCTTGCGGCGCACTTTGATGGGGATGTCACAGGAACGGCTTGGCGAGGCCCTGGGGCTGACGTTCCAGCAGGTCCAGAAGTATGAACGCGGCGTGAACCGGGTGGGAGCCTCCCGTTTGTTCGACCTGTCGCGCGTGCTGGACGTCTCGATCAGCTTCTTCTTCGACGACATGCCAGAGCCGATCGCTGGCCTGCACGGCACTCATCATACGACCCGAGTCGCCGGCGGTTTTGCTGAGGCGCAGGATGGCTTCGGCGCCGACGAGACGTTAAACCGCCGGGAGACACTGGAGTTGGTTCGGGCCTATTACCGCATCACCGAACCGTCCGTCCGCAAACGCGTCTTCGAACTCATAAAGTCGATGGGCCCCGCGGAAGCGTAGTTTCGCGCGCCCGCGGAAGCGTAGTTTCGCACGCCCCGCAAAGATTGCCCTAATCATCCCGTAGCTGCGGGTTGTCGAACCTCGGATTGCGATGGCGGTGCAGTGCAGCTGCCAGGGCTACCGCCAAATCACGTTTCTCCAACTCACCCAGTTCGGCGCCGACCTCCATCCGGCCGCTCCGGTCGGATAGCCACAGCGCCGGAGTGCGACCCGGTCGTTCCTCTAGGCCGGCGCGCAGCCAGGCCGGTTGCAAGTTGCGCTCCACCCGGCGACCGTTCATGTCCGTCCGCACGATACGCAGTCCCTCGTCGGACAGCAACAGCATCTCGCTTGCGCGGCTCGCCCGCGCATTACGGCGCAACAGCACGACCGCCAGGGCGATCTCTGCGCCATTGAACCCGATCACCGGCCAGGCTCCGATAAACCAAAGACCCACCGAAATCGCCGTGCTCAGCAGACAGATGACACCCATAAGCCATTGCAGCCCCGCGCGGGTCAGGCTGCGGTGCGGGATGATGATCGCCTCGAACGCGATCGCCGGTCGCGGGACCATGCTGGCTTGCATCCCTGTCATGTGGCACGCGACGCTCCCTTGTCAGCCCGGCGGCTCCACGCGATACCGGCATCATGGTCCAAGACCCAGCCAATCAGAAGTCCTACCTGGCCCAAAAGACCGTGCGCACCCGCAAGACTCCGCCAATGAGCCTTGCCGGCGTGCGCGGTTTCATCGAGGCCCTCTCCACCGCCTATCCAGAAGGGTCGACCGAGCTGGAGTTTGCCGATCCCTATACCCTGCTGGTTGCGGTGGTATTGTCGGCGCAGACGACGGATGTGGCGGTGAACCGCGTTGGGCGCACCCTGTTCGCCGCCGCACCCACGCCGGCCGCCATGGTGGCGTTGGGCGCCGAGGTCGTGGGAGCCCACATCCGCAGCATCGGCCTTTGGCAGGCGAAGTCGAAGAACGTCGTCGAGCTCTCCGGCTTGCTGATCGAGCGCCACGGCGGCATCGTGCCCAATGACCGCGACGCGCTGGAGGCGTTGCCCGGTGTTGGGCGCAAGACCGCCAACGTGGTGCTGAACGTGGCATTCGGGCACGCCACGATGGCGGTCGACACTCACATTTTCCGTCTCGGCAACCGCACCGGCCTTGCGCCGGGCAAGACGGTGCGGGCGGTTGAGGACGGCCTCGTGAAGCGCGTGCCAAAAGAACTGCTGCGCCCGGCGCACCATTGGCTGATCCTGCATGGCCGGTACGTCTGCAAAGCGCGCCGGCCCGAATGCTGGCGCTGCGTGGCCCGCGAGTGGTGCCGCCTGCCCGCGAAAGAACCAGGACCGGCCAGCAACGCCCGCTAGAGCGTGTCTGCTGCTCCACCCTACTCTTGCACCCGACTCCGCCACCGTCCTAATCGGAATCCATGCTTCACATTGCCAAGCTCGCCGTCGGCATCCGGGACATTGCCCACCTGCGCCAGGTCCAGGCCATGCGCGCCAGCCAGGAGCCGCCGTTGCGGCATCGGACGCGCAGCTTCCCGCGCCGGGCCGCGGAGATTACCTGCGGCGGCAGCATCTACTGGGTCATCGGCGGCGCCATGCTGGTCCGGCAACGCGTGCTGGACGTGATCGAGGACCGGTGGGACGACGAAAGGCGGTGCGCTGGACTGGTGCTCGACCCGGCGCTGGTGCCGGTCGAGGGCCGTCCGACAAAGGCGTTCCAGGGCTGGCGATACTTGTCCGACGCCGAGGCGCCGACGGATGTCAGCGCACAGGGACCAGCCTGCGGAGCAGACGGCCTGCCGGAGGAACTCCGGCGGCAGCTTGTGGCTCTCTGCCTGCTATAACAGCAACACACTTGCAACTTAGCCTACCCCGGATGATAACTGGTTCAATAACCTACCAGCCTTCTTTGTCCTGATCTATCAGCTGCTTTGGAGCGTTCGATGATCCCTGTCCGCCGTCTGCCAATCGCATTCATGGGTCTGGTTTTGCCGTTTGTGCTGGTTTCTGCCGATGCCTCTGCCGAGCGGCGCCATGCTCGCCATGGCACGGCACACCGGGCGCAGGTCACGACCGCAATCTATCAGAGGGCGGTCCGGCCGCATGTGCCCCACCGCCTGCACGCGACGAACCCGCACATCGCCCGTTTTGCCCAGGCGCACCGCCGCGTTTTGATGATGGGCAGCTAAGCCGGCCAGCTACTGGCCTCAACCCGGACCGAGGCCAGCCACGGCGTGCCGGGCATGAACAATGCGTGCATGTGTGCGTTGTCCGCCCCGGCATAGGGCCTAATCGCCCCGTAGCGGCGCTGCCTCGGGGAAGAACAAGTCGTCGATCGACCCCGGCGCCTGGCGGATCACGCCGATCTTCGCCATGAACAGCGCCGGCTTGAACACTTTCGCCGGCCGCAACGTGAAGGCGTAGTCCTTGTCCTCGATCACCCGCAGGATATCGTCCGCAGAGCTCTTCGTGTCCCGCGCCATCTCCAGATACAGCCGCGCCGCCGCGGGCTTGTCGCGGTTGATTGCCTCGATCGCCTCGCCGAGCCCGTCGTAGAAGGCCTTGAATACCCGGGGGTTGGCGTCCCGGAACCGCTTGCTGGCCAGCAATACCAACGCCGTCGCCGAGCCGCCCAGAATGTCGTAGCTGGTCGTGACCAAATGCACGCCGGGCAGCTTGGCCTCCTGCTCGTAGAACGGCGACGTGCTGAAGTGCGCATTCACGCCGCCCAGCCCGCTCGACAGCGCCAGCAGCGCATCCGGATGCGAGAGCGAGAGGGTGATCGGGTCCAGCCGGCCATACGCCGCCTCCCCGAACGCCTCCGCCGCCGCCATCTGCAGCATGATCGCCTGGGTTGAGATCTTCACGGACGGGACCGCGATCTTGTCGCGGTCCGAGAAATCCCGGACCGTGTGCACCTCCGGGTCGCGGGTGATCAGATACAGCGGATAGGTCGTGATCGCGGCCACGCCCTTCACGCCGACATTGCTCCGCGTCTTGTCCCACAGCACCGCAAGCGACGGCGCGCCCTGGGCCGCGAACTGCACGGCGCCCGACACCAGGCCGTCGTTCATCACGCTCGGCCCGGCCACCTGCACCCAATTGACCTGCAGCCGGTCAAGCCCAGCCGCCTTGGCGTATTTCTCCGCCAAGCCATACCGCTCCATGACCATCAGCGGCAGGATCGACACGCCGTACTGCTCGGCGACGGTGATCTCGGACAACTCAGCGCGGGCCGGGACCGCCAGGCACCACAGCACGGCGATCGCGCAGAGACGACGGGCCCAGTAGGTCATGCTCGCTCCCGCCCGCGTCGTGGGGCTGGCCGCACGATAAAGCGGCCCGGCGACGGATGGCAACGCTCCCCGGCCGATCGGACGTTGACCCGGGCCGTTTCGGACCGGATGCTACCCACGACAGATAACCATAGGCTCTTATTGTGAAGTCTGTAGCGACCTGGGATGCTCCGGCTACGCGGTGAGGGAGACCGACAATGGACTCAGTGGCATTCGCGGCCTGGCTGCTTGGTGTTCGGTGTCTGGATGCATCGCAGCG
>JAABUW010005798.1_pt1 | contig 15848 bp, 21 predicted proteins | sample 5560081 | NCBI WGS metagenome assembly JAABUW01 (sample SAMN10711882, study PRJNA513363) | rock metagenome | isolation source: Antarctica rocks | place: Antarctica: Victoria Land, Knobhead sud | reverse complement strand
CCTCGAACTCGTCGACGGTCAATCCGGTCATCGATTTGAAGGCGCTCGGTTTGCGCGCCAGTGTATCATAGGTAAGCATACCTACACTCTACGACGATCTCGCCCTATTCTGCAACGAGTCTAATGGTGGGCTAAAAGAAAGTTCAACGCAAAGCCGGCGACGAGTCCCGCCGCGTTAGCCTCTTCGCCAGGTACACCAACATGCAGGAGCGCCGCGAAAAGGGCCAGGGTAACGACGAGAGAAACCAGGGTACTGCCTTGCGCGCGAACGCATTGACGCGCCGCCGCGCCGATCGTCGTCACACGCCGGTCGCGCCAGGTCACCTGCCGGTGCAGCGCGAAAGCCAACACGGCCCCACTCTCATAAGAGAGCGCCCACGCCGCGTGCGGCGGCAGATGCGCGCCCAAGGCGAGGTGGAAGAGGGTTAGGTTGGCGAGGCCGCTGACGATACCAGCCCCAGTATACGCGCCGACCCGCCGCCACGGCAAAGCCTTCGTCATGATGCGCTCCTATCGGCGCGAGCGGCGCAGCCCATTTAACGTGAGCGGCGCAGCCCGTAAACTCCGCAGGCGATCAACAGGGCGCCGGCGGCCAGCAGGTCACCGACCACGGCGAACCGTCCCAGCGGGTCGTCGTCGGTCGTGTGCGCCGCCGCGACGACCATGTGTACGGGCGTGACATGGCCCGCGACCGTCAAGACATTCGTTCCGGCGACAAAAGCATGGACGAGCAGATGCATAGAGCCTCCCGCGTGACGCGTACCCACCGCCATATCGATAGGGTGATTACAGCCATGCTACCAAGGCCGCATGAATCCGCGATGAATGAACAACTGCAAGCCCTTCTCCTCAACATCGTTGACGGCGTCGTTCTCCGAGACTACTTCAACCGCGACATCGGGCGCGAAATCGGCGAGGACGCGCAGCCGTTGGGGCAGGCGATCTTTCGTAACGAACGAGAGGTCGGGATAGCGCGTGGGAGGGCTGCCAACCACGCTGAACGTCGTCCGCGAGGAGAACACGCGGCCGAGGTCATGCTCGTCCACACAGGCGTCGAGGTAGCGCCCGAGCCGCATCGTGATGGCGCCATGCTCCAGGTTCGGCCTGTCGATGATATCCCCGAGGGTCACCTCGGGGTGGTGACCCTCTATTGAGGTGAGGGGATCATTCATACGTCGTTGCTATCGCTGTCTTCAGCGAAAGGCGTAGTCGTGGCTCCAAGGAGTTGTTCAGCCAGGGTGATGAAACGCTCGGCGTGGTCGAGCTGTTCGCGGGCCTGATCGAGGGTAACAACATCTTCGTGGCTGTAGTCTCCACTGTGGCGGAGCTCTTGAGCCGTGATGAGGAATCTGTGGAACTCTGTCGGTACTCTCCCAGCGTGCGCGAAACGCTGCCCGAAGGCGGCGATCACGGCCGAGTGCTTGGAGAAAGATAGCTGCTCGCCTTCGAGCAATGCCTGTGCGGCGTAGAACATCGCATAATAAGCGCGCGAGGCCGCATAGCCCGGATAACCACCGTCGAGGAGGAGCCGCGCCGCCGCGAGGCTGCCGCGCGCATCCTGTATCAGCTGCTGCTGTGCGAGGGGCATGGTCATACGGCGATGCCTTCCCGACGGATGTTGCGCAGCAGCGGACCTTGACGGTGCGCCCAGTGCTCGTCGGACATGAAGAGGAGGCTGATGACCGTGTTGTAGCGGAGCGACAGGTCCGTCACGATGTCGCCGGTGCGCTCGATCTCTTCGCCGCCCTGGACCGCTCCCTTCAATACGACGAGCACGTCTATGTCGGAGCTATCCTCCGCGTCACCCCGCGCCTGCGAGCCGTAGAGGATGACCTGGACGAGCCGGGGACCATACAGGGCGTCGAGTTGCCGGCGTAGTTCCGCGACGACGCGCGCGATCTCGTTGTTCATGTCCTATGTCTCCGTCGGGATGAGCAGGTCGTACAGGCGTGTCTGGCGCGCGATGGCCTCAGTGTAGCGGGCGTGGCGCGCGGGGTCGGGATCGTAGGTCGCGCCGAAGGCGGCGGGGGCGTCGGCGACGTTCGACAGCAGGCCGAGCGATTCCATCGCCAGCAGGGCGGCGCCACGGCTGGTCGACTCCTTCTCGTCCAGCGCGATCACCGGCCGGTCGAGCACGTCGGCCACGATGCCCATCCAGGCCGGCGAGGCCAGCAACGAGCCGCCCGAGGCGATCACGGGCGCGTTGGGCTCCGCGACGTCGGCGAGCCGCGCCAGGATGAGGGCGAAGCGGTAGGCGATGGCTTCTAACCCCGCGCGCAGGATGTCGATCGGCCGTGTGGCCTGCCGCAGGCCGCTGATGGTGGCCGTGGCGTGATCGACCCAGCCGGGCGCGCGTTCGCCCGCGATGAACGGCAGCACGGTCAGGCCGTGCGCGTCCGGCTCCAGCGCGGCGAGTTCGTGGTCGATCTTGGGCACAGGGTCGAATTGCATGGTGTCGCGCATCCAGGCGAACAGGTTGCCGCCCTCGCTCGTGGCGCCGCCGATGAGCGGGCGCCCCCGGTCGACGCGATAGAAGAATAACCCTTCGCGCACCGTGGCGTCGGACGTGGCGGGGACGACGCGCAGCGCGCCCGTGGTGCCGACCGTCAGGTTGATGCGCGCGGGCGTGGCGCAGCCACTGCCGATGTTGCTGCAGGCGCCGTCGCCGAGCGCCGGGAACCATGGCGCGTCTTTGAGCGCCGGCCAGCGCGCGGCCCACGCGCCCGTGACGGGGCCGAGCCGTGTGTCGCGGTCGCCCAGCGGCGCAAGCTTATTCTCGTCCAGTGCGAGGGCGCCGAGCACTTCGGGGTCCCAGGCGAGCCTATGCACGTCGAGCAGGCCCGTGCCCGAGGCCATCGAATACGAGCAGACGGTGTGGCCGAACAGGCGCAGGTAGAGGTACTCGCCGAAGGAGAGCCAGCGGGTGACACGCCGGTACACCGTGTCCTGTGTGTCCTTGAGCCAGAGCAGCCTGGCCGGCAGGTAGGAGGGGTGCAGCACGCAGCCGGTGCGCTGATGCACGGCGCGCGGGTCCAGCATCGCGCGCAGCCGGGCCGCCGCCGCGGCCGCTCGCCCGTCCGAGTAGAGGTAGAGCGGTGTGAGCGGCCGCCCGTCGGCGTCGACGCCGAGCGTACTATGCCACAGCGTATCCAGCGCCACCGCCGCGACTGTGTCGCCGGCCGAGACCTTGCCCAGCGCGGCGTCAATGGCTTGTAGCGTCGTGTCGAAGAGCATGGCGGGGTCAAGTTCGACCCCGCCGTCGGGCGTCACATGCACGCTGTACTTGAGTTGCGTCTCGCAGTCGGGCAGCGGGCTGCCGCGCGTTTCGCCCTCGGCGGCGAAGAGCATCGTACGCAGCGAGGACGTCCCGACGTCCAGGGTAAGGATGAGCGAGGACACGTTACGCTCCTTTCGCTATGGCGCGGACGCTGCCGTCCGCCATGCCGACGACGGCCAAGCTGGCCATGCCGATGAAGAGTCCGTGGTCGACCACGCCGGTGAGAGCTTTGACACGCGCGGCCAGGGCGATCGGGTCGGAGAGGTCGGCGAAGCCGCAGTCGAGGATGTAGTGGCCGCCATCGGTGATGAAGGCCGTGGCCGGCTCATCGCTCCGGGTACGTTGTGTGACCGTCGCGCCCAGCGCCTCTAGTTCGGCTTGCGTACGCGACCAGCCGAACGGCACGACTTCGATCGGTACCAACGGCGACTCCGCCAGCGACCCAACAACCTTGCTCTCGTCGACGATCACGACGAAGCGCGCGGCGGCGGAAGCGACGATCTTCTCGCGTAGCAGGGCGCCGCCGAGTCCCTTGAGCAGGTTGAGCGCGGGGTCCACGGCGTCGGCCCCGTCGATGTCCATGTCGAGGCGCGGGTACTCTTCGAGGGTGGCGAGCGTGATACCCTCGGCGCGGGCCAGCGCGGCGGTCGCGTCCGAGGTAGGCACACCGACGATGTTCAAGCCGTCGCGCACGCGCGCGCCCAGCGCCCGCACGAACAGCGCGGCCGTGCTCCCGCTGCCCAGGCCCACCACCATGCCGCCCTCGACCAGCGCGGCGGCGTACCGCGCGGCCGCTAGCTTGCCCGCCAGTTGCGCGTCGTCCACACTATTCCTCCAGTCGATAGTCGATAGTCGATAGTCGAAAGTCGAAAGTCGAAAGTCGAAAGTCGATAGTCGATAGTCGATAGTCGAAAGTCGAAAGTCGATAGTCGATAGTCGATAGTCGAAAGTCGAAAGTCGAAAGTCGATAGTCGATAGTCGATAGTCGAAAGTCGAAAGTCGAAAGTCGAAAGTCGATAGTCGATAGTCGAAAGTCGATAGTCGATAGTCGATAGTCGATAGTCGAAAGTCGAAAGTCGAAAGTCGATAGTCGAAAGTCGAAAGTCGATAGTCGATAGTCGATAGTCGAAAGTCGATAGTCGATAGTCGATAGTAAGACGCGCCATGATGACGCCCGGACTCACAGCGCCATCGCCAACCAAACAGCCCTACCATGATTACTAGCGACTAACGACTAACGACTATCGACTGATTGTAATACATCAAAGAACCCTGGGAATGACACCTCGACGCACTCGGCGCCTTCGATCACGGTCTCGCCCTCGGCGATGAGGCCAGCCACGGCCAGCATCATGGCGATGCGGTGGTCGCCATGGCTCTGGCAGCGCGCGCCGCGCAGGGGCGTGGGACCCTGCACGATGAAGCCGTCCGGCGTCTCCGTGATGTCGGCGCCGAGGCGGCGTAACTCGCCCGCCGTGGTGGCAATGCGGTCCGACTCCTTGACGCGCAGTTCGGCGGCGTCGTGCACGACGGTCTGTCCGCGCGCCTGCGTCGCCACCAGCGCCAGCAGCGGTAATTCATCGAGCAGACGTGGGATTAGCGCGCCGCCAATCTCCGTGCCACGGAGCCGCGACGAGCGCGCTGTCAGCGTCGCCACCGGCTCAGGTCCGCTTGTCTCCTTCTCGGTCACGGCCACGTCGCCGTCCATCGCTCGCAGCGCGTCGAGCACGCCGGTGCGCGTTGTGTTCGCGCCTACGCCAGGTATCGTCACCGCGCTCTCGGGGGCTAATAGACCGGCGGCGAGGAAGAAGGCGGCCGAAGAGATGTCGCCGGGGACGTCCAGACTGAAGGGACGCAGTGTCGCGCCGCCGTCGACCTCGACCGCGCCCTCGACGTCGCGCACCGGCGCGCCAAGGTAGCGCAACATGCGCTCGGTGTGGTCGCGGCTGGGCGCGGGTTCGCGCACGCGCGTCGTGCCTGTGGCGCCGAGTCCCGCCAGCAGCACGGCGCTCTTGACCTGCGCGCTGGCGACGGGCAGCTGGTAGTCGATCGCGCGCAGGGACCCGCCCATGATGGTCAGCGGGAGCAGGCGTCCGCCCTCACGCCCGGTGATAGCGGCGCCCATGCGCGTGAGCGGCTCGACGACGCGCGCCATCGGGCGGGCGCGCAGCGAGGCGTCGCCGCTGATGACGCTGTAGAAGGGGCGCGAGGCCAAGATACCGGTCATCAGGCGCGTGGTCGTCCCCGAGTTGGCCGCGTCGAGCACATCGGCCGGCTCCGTTAAGTTGGCGAGACCCGGCCCCTCGATCTCCAGTTCGCCCGGTGCGATGTCGCGCACGCGCGCGCCAAGCATCTGCACGATGCGGCGCGTGGCGCGGCAGTCCGCCGAGTCGGCCACGTTGCGGGCGTGGCTCATGCCCTCGGCCAGCGCGCCAAACATCAGGGCGCGGTGGCTGATCGACTTGTCGCCTGGCATCCGGACCGTCCCGCGGACCGCGCCCGGTCTGATCGTCTTATCCAACGTTCCCTCCACCTCGGACCTACTTCCCACCGTAGGTCCCGCGCGGTCGGCGAGGCCACCTGGCTGCCTTACCGATCGCACGGGACCCGTATGCTCCAATGGTACAATATGGGAGAGAGGATATGTTGATGAACGAGTATAACGTTAAGGGCGAGAACCGCGACCGGCGGCGTGCGGACGACCGCCGCAAGCAGGTCGTGCATCCCCCGTTGCCTTACCTAGGCCACCGTGCGCCGCGCAAGGACGACGAGCGGCGGCTTGCTGCCACGATTAAGAAGGCCCGCAGGAAGGGGCGCTAGCGCCAGTTTCGAACTGGCAGACGTATCTGCTGGGAGCGCCGGCTTCCAGCCGGCAAACGTTGGCGAGCGTGCACTTTGGTGATAGCGGACGGCGTGCCCGCGACCGCATGCCGGCTAGAAGCCGGCGCTCCCAGTAGATTACGCGGCGCGCCCGTGCCGACCCAGGCGCGCCAGGATCATCGTCCGCGCCGTGGCGAGTTCCGGAGCCCCAAGCAGGTAGGACCAGCCGGCGTAGGCGGCGGCGCCGAGCGGCACGGCGACGACAAGTAGTAGCGCATTGCCCACGCCGCCGTTGAGGCCGAAACGATGCCATAGGAAGAGCAGCGCCAACAGCGCCACCCCCATGGCCTCGCTCGCTACGAGCGAGCGCAACACCGAGAGCCCTAGTTCGCGCAGGCCCAGGTTGGTGAGACGCCGCCGCAGGATCACACCCAGCCACACCACCTCCATCAGCACCGTGAGCGAGAGCGCGCCGGCGAGCAGGGCCACGCCGAGGATGCTGTCGCCGTGCGCGAGGTAGACGCCGATGACGCTGAGCACGCAGGCTGTGGCGAGCGTCACCAGGTTGACCAGCACGGGCGTCCAGGTGTCTTTGAGCGCGAAGAAAGCGCGCGGCAGGATCTCGACCGCCGTCCAGACCGGCACACCCAGGCCGTAGCCAACCAGCGCCGCCGCTGTCAGGTCGGTGTCGTGCGCGCTGAAGTTATGGTGTCGCAGCAGCACGTCGATGATGGGGTAGCGTAGCGCCACCAGCGCGACACCCGCCGGCAAGGCGAAGAACATCATCGTGCGCAGCGTGCGCGAGATTGTGTCGCCCATCGTCGCCAGTTCGCCGCGCGCGGCCTGTCCGGTCATAGTCGGGAAGGCGGCCGTGGCGATGGCGACGCCAAATATCCCGACGGGTAGCGCCATGAGGTTGGCCGCGTAGCCGATTGACGCGCTGGGTCGATCGCTGAAGAAGCGTGTGGCCAGAGCAATGATGACGAGGCCGGTCCCCTGGATGCCGGCTTGCCCGACGACTCGCGGGATCATCAACCGGCCGACCTCGCGCGCGCCGGGTTCGTTGAGCCCGGCGCCGGGCCGCACATGGCGTTTGAAGAGGGTGAGCCCTGGCAGCATTACGATGACTTGCAGCAAGGCGCCGATCGTCACGCCCCAGCCCGCCAGAGCCACGGTGTGGTGAGTCAACGGCACGAGTAGCAGCCCGCCGATGTTGGCGAGGTTGTAGACGAGCGGCGCGACGGCCGGCAGGATGAAGCGGTGGTAGGAGTTGTATAGTCCCATTAGGATACCGCTGACGGCCAGGAAGAGCGGTTGCAGCAGCATGATACGCGTGAGCGTCACGGTCAGGTTGTCGGCGGACCCGTTCAATACGGTCACGATCCATGGCGCGGCCAACTCAGCCACGACGACGGTCGCCAGCAGTACGATGAGGACGCCGTTCATCACGCCCGAGGCTACGCGCCAGGCGCGCCCCTCGTCGCCCTTCTCAAGCAGCCCAGCGAAGACCGGGATGAACGAGGAGCCGAGCGCGCCGCCCGAGACGATGGTGAAGACGAAGTTTGGGATGGCGAGGGCGTTGGTGAAGGCCGTGGCGTCGTGCCCCGACCCACTCAGGATGCTGGCCTGGATCGAGACGCGCAGCAGCCCCAGCAGGCGGCTGAGCACGAAGCTGACCATCAGGATGCCCGCGGCCGAGGCCATGCTGGTCCGGCGTGGCGCGCGCGCGGCCTGCGTCGTCAGACGCCCCCGTACGAATGCTCTCACGCCCTGGACAACACCGCGGACTTCATGTTCTCTAACGCTTCGTCGTACACGTCCGCATCGACGGCGCCCCTGTCCACCACGGTTTTCCGCACAGTTAAGAAATGAATGGCGTCAACGGCGGCGCTTGGCTGGCTTGGAGGGAGAAGAACTACCGTATCGGAGGGGTCGTGCTTGAGGACTTGGTGGTTGCTCGATGTCTGTCCACGGACAAATCCTAGCTGTACCAGCAACCTCCCGAGATCGTCGTAGGTTAGCGTTCGATCACTCATGGTGGACCACCCCTTCCGTCTGTTCCAACATACTCTCTTTGAACCGCGCAAATCGTCTTGTCGCTGACTCATCCAGCACGTTCGCCTTTGGAATATACACCGTTACAGTACGCCCCGTTCGGTCGAGATTGAAGTCCTGCAATCGCGCAAAGTAAGCCTGCACGTACAGCCAGTATGCGACATCTGCTTGAGCGTCGTATACCACCAGGATATACGGCATGGGCTCACGTAGCCAGAGTTCGAGATCCGCGCGTTTCACCGGAAAAGCAATAGCTTGCCCGTTCCGAAGAACGTCCAGATGGTCGGTCGCCTTAAGTTGTACGTAAACCTGGCCGTTCTCCACTTCCCCATCCGGGTTATACGTCAACAGGCCCAAGTCGGCGCCGTAATCGTGCTGCACTCTCTCGACGGAATAGCCGCATAGCAACGCGAACCTCTCGACGTGATTCGCGCTGAGGTCCGCGATAACGTGCCCTCGTGTGCGCCTCTTTCTAACCACCGGTGTGCTCCTCACGGGCGCGCTATATACTATGGGTATGACACACAGCATTCTACCCGGTCCGGCCGGCCCTGCGCCGGACGGCGAGCCGGTCCCACCGGCCCGGCCCAGCCTGGGCTCGTTCCTGCATAGCCGCGTGATGGGTCCCAACGGCGTCGTCGCCGCGCTCTATCTCGTGCTCTCGGCCTGGGTCTGGTTCAACCCCGCGCGGGCGGCCAGGGTGTGGCGGCGCCTGCAAGGGGAGAAGTAGCTCCATATGGTTGCACAGACGACGACCCACCCAACCGTCTACGCCGACCGGCTTATCACCGCGGACGAGCTGGCCGCCATGCCCGCGCATCAAGACTACGAACTCGTTTTGGGGAGGTTAGTACCCGTGGCTCCCGCCGCGACCGATCATGGCGCGCTCGGCTCGAACCTGACCCGCCTTGTCATGAATCATGTGTACGACCACAAACTGGGACGCGCCTACATCGCCGAAACGGGATTCGACATCACGCGCCCCGGCGATCCCGGCCAGACTGTGCTTGCCGCGGACCTCGCGTTCGTGCGGACCGACCGCGTGCCCGCGCCGAGCCGCAAGCCCGCCTTCAAAAGGGTCGTCCCGGATTTTGTGTACGAGATCGCGTCGGGTGGGCAAACGCGCGACGAGATGGCCGACAAGGCGAGGCTCTGGACGAGTCGGGGCGTGCGCCTGTGCTGGATACAATGGCCCACGCGCCAGACGATCGACGTGTGGCGTCCCAATGCTCAGACCCAACGCGTGCTGACGCTGGATGATGACCTCGACGGCGAAGACGTACTGCCGGGCTTCCGCTGTCCCGTCGCCGCCGCCTTCGAGTAGCCGTCGCGGTTCCCCACTCCAGCTATTCGTGACACAAATCGGCGTGGTGGCATATTTTTAGTTATCCAAGCAGCCATATTTTGTGGCATAATTATGAAAGATGACATGTATTAAGAGGGGTGTCAGATGGAAACAGTAACCGTGAAAATGGGTGAGAACGGTCGGCTTGTGTTACCAGTATCGTACCGGCGCGCATTAGGGGTGCAGTCGGGGAGTGAGATCCTGTTGTCGTTACAGGATGGCGAAGTGCGCATGACGACGCGTGCGGCGGCAATCGAGCGCGCCCAGGCTTTTCTCCGCGACCGTAAACCGGAGGGGCAACTCGTGTCGGAGGAGTTAATCGCCGAACGACGTGCGGAAGCCGCGCGTGAATAGTACGAGCGTTGTTCTAGACGCATCGGCGCTCCTGGCGCTCCTCTATGATGAACCGGGAGCCGCCGCGGTGCAGGCGGACATCGACCACGCCGTGATCAGTTCCGTCAACATGTCGGAGGTCATCGCCAAATTAACCGAGTCTTCCACCGTCGAGGAGGGCAGGGCCATTGTGGCTTCTCTCGGGCTTCCCGTTATAGCCTTCGATGAGGCTCAAGCGCACGCGGCGGGAGCCCTGCGACCACTCACACGGGCCGCCGGACTTTCACTTGGCGACCGCGCCTGTCTGGCCTGCGCCCAAGGTCTCGGCGCGCCGGTCTTAACGACCGATCGCGCGTGGAAAAACCTCGCCGTCGGACTCCAGATACGCGTCATCCGTTAAGAGTACACGGAGATAGGACTATGCTTTTAAGCAGGAGGGCTAACGATGGCGCTTACGGTTATATCAAATAAAGAGGGGCGTGTCACCATTGTTATTTTTGTAAGACAGGTGTTACAATGCATGGTGTGTGGTAATTAGCGCAAGGGGGACATTTATGAGTGCAAGCTTACAACCGGCGACCGGCAGCGTTACCGTCCGATTGCCCATCGATGTGCTGGCGCGGCTCGACGCGTTGTGCGCGCTCACGGAGCGCACGCGCACCTATTGGGTGACTAAGGCCCTCGAAGAGGTTATCCCTTCGGAGTTGACGGAGGCGGAGATCATCGCCGACGAGTTCGCGGCCATCGACGCGCGCCCGGACGAGGGCTTGCCGAACGAACGGCTGGATGAGTGGATGGTCGAGCAGGGCCTCACTACGCGTGACGCCCTTGATCGTGCCCCGACGGCAGTGGAGCGAGCGCGTCCATGAGGCTGTTGTGGCGCGCCCGCGCGCTCACGGACCTGCGCGCCATCTTTGCCCATGTCGCCCACTACACCGATCCGGGTCATGCTTACGAGAGGCTCGCCGACCTGCGTCTGGGTATAGAACGACTGCTCGATAACCCAGACATGGGCCAGCGCGGTGACCGCCGGGGCGAGCGGTTTATCATCGTACGCGCGGGCGGTCAGACCTACCGCTGCACCTACCGCGTGCGCGGCCAGACTATTTACATCGTGCGCGTCAGGGATACGCGGCGACACAACGCCTGATCGCTCTGGTAGTAGATATGTCGTAGCTGTCATCAATAGATGGTGTAATAGGTGTCACCGGGCTCCTCGGGCAAGAGGCGCAGCCGCTGGTTGCGCAAGTCGGGTTCCAAGCCCAACGTTTCCATGGGGACGACGCCCAGGAGGGCGTCCATCCCCGCCGGCAGTTCTAGAGCCTGTTATGCACTTTTCTGCCACAATCGCGACGGATCGTTAAGATGGAAAGCATCGAAGCGACGAGAGGAACTCCTGAGCCTATTCACTGCTATCTGACAAGCCGATGCACGACGACCTCGGCCTGCGGATGCGCCTTTTCGACTCACTTCAAGCGTAGTCGCATCATTTAGGGCGAAACGGTTGCTTTAATGATAGCGGAAGTGCATAACAGGCTCTAGGCAGTCGAAGGTCCCTTCGCGACCTAGCAGTGTGATCGCGGCATCCTGGCACAGGCGCGCCGTATTTGGCCCGGTGGTCGTCAGGATGGGTACCTCGCGCCGGACGGTCAAGCCCAGCCGCGCGATGACATCGGCGGCCAGAGCGAGCGTGGTCGCGCCCGTGTCCACGATCACGGCGTCGAGGGTCACGGTGCGGATCTGGTCGGGGGGAATATCGCCGGCGGCGGCGCGGCCCTGATCTCGGTGGTTGACTATGGTAAGCGGCGTGACTATCTTGCCCACTTCTCTCACTTTCTCGGGAACGGATACGGAAGACATTGTCATACCTCCATGCTGCATGTCACTATACCGTGAGTATACGTCGCGTCTATTACCCTCGGGCGTGACGATGGCGCGCGAGTCGCGCGCCATCGTCACTTGAAGTGTGTATGCGATACGCCCCCTACAAACGCACGTTATGCCTGGCTTGCGCGCGCGATGCCGACGGTGATTGGCTCCCCCTCCACGTCGAACGTCTCGCTGTAGCTGCCGGTTACCTCCTCGGGCGTGGTGACGGCGCGCAGTTCGCGGGCCAGGATCTCGCCGGCGACGTAGTCCTGGTTGCGCTCCAGCGCGGCGGCGAATCGGCTGTCCTCGGCCGCCGCGTAGGTCACCAGGATGTAGTCGGCGATGTCGAAGCCGGCGCTCTTGCGCATCGTCTGCACGCGGTGGACGAACTCGCGCGCCCGCCCCTCGTCGGCCAGTTCCGGTGTGATCTCGGTGTCGAGCGCGGCGAGGTAGCCGTCCTCCTCGGCCACGGCGTAGCCGGGCCGCGCCGCCGCCATCACCTGCACCTCGTCGGGCGCCAGGTCCACCGTCTCGTCCCCCACCGCCACGCGCAGCGGCGCGCCGCCGCGCACCGTCGCCACCGCCTCCTGCTGGTCCAGCCCATTGAGGGCCTTGATCACGGCCGGCAGCCGCTTGCCCAGTTTCGGTCCCAGGACGGGCGTAACCGGACGCAGCGTGTAGGCCGCCACGTCGGCGTCGTCGGCAAGGCGCTCCAGCCGCTTGACGTTGAGCTCGTCGAGGATCTGGTCGACGAACGGCTGCACCGATTGCCACTCCTCGGCGGTGCGCGTGGTCACGCGCAGGCGCGCCAGCGGCTGCCGCACCTTGATCTTGCTGGCGTTGCGCGCGGCCAGTCCCACGCCCACGATGTGGCGGGTCAGCCGCGTGGCTTCCAGCAGGTCGCGCTCGACCAATGACAGGTCGGCGACGGGCCACTCCGTTAAGTGGACGCTCTCCGGCGCGCCCGGGTCCACCGCGCGGACCAGATTCTGGTACAACTCCTCGGCCATGAACGGCGTGTAGGGCGCGAGCAGGCGCACCAGTGTCGTCAGCGCCTCATAGAGCGTGAGGTAGGCCGCTGTCTTGTCGCGGTCCTCCTCGGGCGTGGCGTCGGCCCCACGCCAGTAGCGACGGCGGCCGCGCCGCACGTACCAGTTGGACAGATTGTCGACGAACGCCTCCAGGGCGCGGTTGCCCCGCGCGGTGTCCCACTCCTCCAGGCCGCGTGTGACCTCGTCGATGGTGACCTGCAACTCGGAAATGATCCAGCGGTCCAGCGCCGCGCGGCCGGCCACGGGCAGCGACTCTTTCGTCGGATCGAAGTGGTCGATGTTGGCGTAGATCACGAAGAACGAGTAGACGTTCCACAGCGGGATCATGAAGCGCCGCCGTGTCTCCTCGCCCAGCTTGTAGCCGAAGCGCAGGTTCGAGGCCGGGTTGTGGTCGGTGTAGAGCCAGCGCATCGCGTCGGCGCTCATCTCCATAGCGGCTTCATCGAAGGGGATACTGTTGCCAGTGCTCTTGTGCATCTCCTTGCCCCGCTCGTCGAGCAGCGTGGCGAAGCCCAGGCAGACCTCGAAAGGGCGCGTGTCCTCCATCGCCGTGGCCATGCACAGCAGCGAGTAGAACCAATTGCGGAACTGGCCGGGGAAGCTCTCGGTGATGAACCGCGCAGGGAACCACGCGCGCCAATAATCTTTGTCGTGCCGGTAGTGCAACGTCGAGAAGGGTACGATGCCCGCGTCGAGCCAGGGGTTGCCCACCTCCTTGATACGCGACGTCGTCTCCCCGCAACTCTTGCAAGCGATTTTGACCGCGTCTACCCACGGCCGATGCGGCGTGTGCCCCGCGAACTCGTCCCAGCCGGCGACGGCGCGCTCCTTGAGTTCCTCCTCGCCGCCGATCACCTCGAAGGTACCGCAGGCGGCGCACTCGTAGATGGGCAGGGCCAGGCCCCAGTAGCGCTTCTTGGAGATCATCCAGTCGCCCATGTTGCGCAGCCAGTCCTGCTCACGGTCGCGGCAGAACGCGGGCAGCCATTCGATTGAGTCGACCACGCGCATCATGCGCGGGCGCAACTCCTCGATCGAGATGAACCACTCGTCGACGAGGCGGAACACGATCGGCGTCTTGCAGCGCCAACAGTGCGGGTAAGAGTGCTTGTAGTCCTGCACGCGCGCCAGCACACCCTTGTCGCGCAGCGCGGCGAACACGAGGCGCGCCACGTCGTTGGCGTACTGCCCAATGAAGGGGCCGAAGCCGTCGACGTAGACGCCCATCTCGTTGATTGGCGCGATCACGGGCAGGTCGAAGCGCTTGGCGAGGTCGAAGTCTTCTTTGCCGCAGCCAGGCGCGATGTGCACGATGCCCGTACCCTCGTCGGCGCTGACGCCCTTGTCCTGCTCGCCGCGCGACTCCCATGGGATCACGCGATGTTGCCCGTGCAACGCGTGCTGGACCGCCGGCAGTTCGTCGAAGGGACCCTGATAGCGCCAGCCCGCCATGTCGCGGCCTTGCGCGTGGTCGAGTACTGCATAGTCGCCCTTGGGGAAGAGGTTCTTGAGCGCGCCCTCGGCCAGCCAGTAGATCTGCTCGCTGTAGAGAGGGTGCTCGTGGCGCACGCGCACATAGGTCAGGTCAGGGTTCACGGCGGCGGCGACGTTGGCCGGGAGCGTCCACGGCGTGGTCGTCCACACTACCAGCGCGTCGCCCTCTTGCGCGGGCGCTTGCGGCTCGACGAGGGGTAGGGCGACGAAGGGCGAGGCGTGCACGACGTCGCTGTACTGGTCGGCAAGCTCCGCCTGGGTGAGGCCGGTGCCGCAGCGCGGGCACCATGGCATCACGTCGTGGCCCTTGTAGATCCAGCCGTTCTCGAAGCAGCGCTTGAGGAACAGCCAGATGGTGTAGTTGTTCTCGTCCGACATCGTATAGTACGAGTTGTCCCAGTCCATCCAGTAGCCTAAGCGGATGGACTGCTCGGTCTGCACACCGGCGTATGTGCGCACGCGCGCCTTGCACTTCTCGACGAAGCGGTCGATACCATAGACTTCGATGTCGCGCTTGTTGTTGAGGCCGAGTTCTTTCTCCACCTCGACCTCGACGTGCAGGCCCTGGCAGTCGAAGCCGTTCTGGTAGCGCTGCTCGTAGCCCTGCATCGTCTTGAAGCGCTGGAACAGGTCCTTATAGGTGCGGCCCCAGCCGTGCTGCACGCCCATGGGGTTGTTGGCCGTGATAGGGCCGTCGATGAACGAGAAGCGCTTGGGCGTCCCGTCGCGGTTGGTCGCGCCCGCGTTTTTGCGCACGTACTTGCCCATGAGGTCGTTGGCGCGCCACCACGCCAGCGTCGCTTCCTCCAGCATGGGGAAGTCGGGGCGCGGGTCGACCGGCTTGAAGACCGTTGGCTCCGTTGTTGTCATAACTAGCTCCTTTGTTAGCGATCAGCGATCAGCCGTCAGCTTTTTGCTGATGGCTGATCGCTGTTAGCCCAATAAAAAACCCGTCCCTCGTAAGGGACGGGTCGGGGCCCGCGGTACCACCCTATGTAGCCCGCGCGCGAAATCGTACAGGCTCGCTCATCCGGCGCGTGTAGACGCCGTGTCGTGGTAACGGGCGACGGACCCGGCGGTTACCCCGCGGCTCAGAAGTGATTTTCGGCGGGTTCGCGCCTACCCCATCGCAGCGTACCGGGGCTCTCTAAAGGTGCGAGACTCCGCTTACTCTTTTCCTTAATAGCCTTATAGATATATTGTCCCATGTTGGGCGACTGCGCGTCAATGTGCGCCTGGCGCTATGGCGTTAAGATGCGGTACATGATCGTGGGGCAAGACCTGGACCCAAATAAAAGACCGATCTTTATGCTATGGACACCCTTTGCTCCATCGCCGACACTATTGGGGCATGCGTCGATAGTCGTGTGCACCGGCTAGCCTAAGGAGTCGCCAAGGAATAACTTCCCGCCGCTGTCGGGCAAAGCGGCTATGAGCCTGCGCCCAAAAACGGGAAGTAATTGTTTAACGAGCCCTAAGGAGATCGCGCATGCTCATGACCCCTCATACCCTCGCGGCGACCCTCGCTCTGTTCGACGGCGACGCCGACGAAGCCACCGTCGTCGCGCGCATCGTGGCGCTGCGTCAGGACCCCGACTGGAGG
>JAABUW010005792.1_pt1 | contig 15859 bp, 14 predicted proteins | sample 5560081 | NCBI WGS metagenome assembly JAABUW01 (sample SAMN10711882, study PRJNA513363) | rock metagenome | isolation source: Antarctica rocks | place: Antarctica: Victoria Land, Knobhead sud | reverse complement strand
CGTAAGTCGAGCTCCGCTTTGATGAGCTGTCGAAGTGTCCAGAACGCTTCTCTCGTAAAGTTGCTTGGATGGCATAACCAGAATCGTTGCGCGAGATCGCCGTCATCGGCAATGGCGGGAAGGAGCTAGATGTCGGAGAGAGTTTGGGAGACGGAGGCGAGCTCCCCTTTGCGGTGGAGCTCGTAGATGGTCGATCATTAAGTCGTTGGTTTTCATTCTTCGGCGGCATAAAAGCATTGAACAACGGAGGCCTTGGAGGTAAAGATGCCCCAGTTTCTCCAAAGGAGGTGGAATTCAAGCTGACGTATTTGGCCAAGGAAGTCGTAAGAGGATTTCCAGTAAAGACTGAAGGGTTTTCGGATGAGAATGCATCGAACGGAAACAATTCTACGGCATAGTCGGGAGGACCTAGAGGGACACCATATCGGTTGTGATGTGGTGCAGCCATTTGTAGCAATGAAATTAATTTTCGCCGTTGCTGTTTCGGCAGCGGCGTAGGTCGTGTTGTAGATTCTATCTCATCTTGATCTAAATCAACAAGTACAAAATCGTCCTCTGGGAGCTCAACCTTCTCGTATCGACGCTCGATGCCAACAATATATGGGCAAGGTGCTTCAATGGCTTGGATGAGCCTTGCTGGGAGTATCGGGATAAAGATACCGGACCAGGTCAAGGGGTATAAGAGCTCAACCAGAGCTTTGCTTGCAATATGAAGCATCGAAGTGTGAGAAGATAGGAGGATGATACGAGATTCGGCCAAAGCGAACTGTATTACTGTCAGCGGAGCATGCAGTGAGTACGAACGGACCTTACTTCTATTAAGACTACAATATTAGGGATCGATAATGTTCGAAACAATGCATAAAGATCGGTCTACGTCATCGTTAGCAAAGGCCATCATACTAAGCTTCGGATATCTATACATTACGTGACCCTGGAAGCTCATTGATAGCTTCCTTCCTTGCAAATAGCCGTAACTCTCGGACAGCTATTTCCACTTGGGTTTTTGACGATATTGGACTCAAAGCCTCAGCGCACAGATTCACGACATATCTTTCGAGCGGTTGCCACATTCCAACTCTCGGTGAGCTTGGTGGTACGCGGACGATACCACCATCAGCCATAGGAACTACAATGGCCTTCAACCATTCCTTCCAGAAGCTTGTGAGAGACGGATCGCGGCCAAGAATGCCATATGATCTTGGGACCCAGAGGCCAGTCTCTCCATTTGTCAGACCGTCAATCTTCGCCGCGGCACCGTGCCTTACAGGACGTAGAAGATCAGCCATAAGACCAATTTTCTCCTCGACCGCACTGATATCATCCTCAAGGTTCTCCCTTTCTTCGGACCCCGAAGAAACAGAAGGAAGCTTGGCGAGCAGTCGGGAAAGCTTCACCCGCTCGACGGCCAGCCGCTCTCCTAGGCTACTGGCTAGCTCTCGCTCTTCATCCGTCATATTGTCCCGCCTCCACTCTTCGCATTTTAGTTCAAGCTCCTCAGAGGCTCGCTGATTTAGAGGAAGCCACACAATAATGCAGATTCCATAGAGCCGCGCGTTATCGCCACCTGTCATAGCAAACCCATGCCATGTAGACCTTGGCCTCTCGTCTGCTGAAACAATATTGACGTCGTTCGGGAATGCAAACATAGGGACGTAGTCAGGGAATGCACCTCTTCGCCTTGTTTCCTCGACCATGCTTTTGGGTGGATACCGATCCAAGAGGACAGGCTCGAATTTCCGTTTCAGAGGATGGGTATTTGCTTCGGCATTCAGTGGCTGAGGGTTAGGGATGACGGAGTTGTAATTGCTCAGTCGTTTCGAGGTACGCACCGATGCTACAAGCATTGATATTGTTAGTAAACCTCTCTCATCCAGCTGCAGTTGGGGAACAATAAACCAAGGCTGATAAGACAAAACCCAAGCCACTCACGCTGCCTAGCAACAGACGACTGTCTCTTCATGTCCCTAAACGATATCCGCCGTCGAATGCTTCCCACTCCTGATTTGAGCCCTGCAGCATCTTCCTTGGCGATCTTCTGGGTCTTTGGCCGAGGTTTGGGTCGGTTGGGCACCACAGCTCCAGCGCTTAAGGTCAAGTCTGATAGGAAAGAGTCCCTTTCAGAGGCAAACTTTCGCAGAGCTTTCTCAAAGTCGACATCGTTCAGCGTGCCCTTGCCATTGATCTGTATGCCCTTGATCGTCACGCTGCTTCGGTTACTATCCGTACCCTTGTTTTCTGGCGTAGAGGATATAGAGGCAATTGAGAATCGTGCTTCATCCGACAGACGGGAGAGGCGCTGATAGGAGTTTCGCTTCGTGTTACGAGGTGTTGCTGGTGACAGTGTCGAGTACCCATCCTCTGCCTCTGCTAACTTGTCTTCCTCAATTGTTGGCTCGGCTGGTTGGGCACCACCATCAACGGTAGATTGCTCATCTCTCCCCCACCTTAGTTGTTCGCTATCGACGCCTACGAGGAGGTTAGCATGTAAGCCCCCAGAGCATACCGGTGGCGCAAACCGGTGATGAAGAACCAATCTGCCAATGGTGCAGAGGAAGTATCGTTGGATGAGAGAGGGGCCATTGAATGTGCGTTAAGCTGTTGGGTAAGGAACGTGGGGGCTCAAGTATAGTGTGAGCGCGGTTGAGCAAGGCCTTCATGTCACAGATGTCATGTATTGCAAGACACGGGCAACATCGAAATCTCCTATAGTGTGCAGGTAGAAGCGGCAGTTATGTGAGGCTCACATGCAGAATTCGCATATGCGGATGAGCACAGATGCAAATTCCAGACAAAAGCAGAGACAAATGGTATCTAAGGTATGGAACGGCCTTTGCTTTGGCGAGAAATTCCCCAGCAAAAGCGGAAATGCGCAGCTAAGGGTCGATCATCAATCGCAGTCCCCCGTTAGGAGGTCGGTAAAGCGTAGGGAGGTAGAAAGTCGTCGGGGTAGGGAGTGTGCGTTGTCTATGAGTGCACTGTACTAGTAGATCTTTCTTGTATGGCCTCTCTCTCTCTCTCTCTCTCTCTCTCTCTCTCTTTCGATCTCTCCTCTCGGTGGTGGATGGCTGATGGCTAGGTAAAGCGCGAGGAGGGGCTGTCCACCCCCACAGTCCTCGGCCCCGCACAAAGATTGCCAGTGGGGCGGTGATTGGGTGGGTGAGCGAGTTTCACACGGCTCTTGGAATCACCAATTGATTCGCGGGCACGTTGTTGGCTTCTGGATCTTGTCCATTGATGGGGAATCTGAGCTTTACCTTTACATGATCAACTACGAAGAGTACCAGTCGTCTTAGCGGGGTGAATGTTGGACAAGGATCAGGCAGTAGTCAATCTGCTGGGAGTAGATCTGGTGGATGTACGGATTAGCCCCTGCTCTTTCGCGAATTGACGTCCTCCCATTGATTTTGACGTTATCTACAATACAATTCGATTATGTACAGCGTGCAGCAGCAAACTGCTCAGTTGTCCGCTTAGAAACATCAATATCTGCACGTCTCCAAGAATACCAAACTCTCCTACCCGTCCCCGTACGACGCTCATAGGAGGATAAGCTTTTCTTCAGGGGTAACAAAAGGGGGTGTGCCTGGCGGATGGTGGCGTTGGCGTTAAGACGTTTGACGATCTCGAGCATCTGGCTATTTTCATCGCACAAGGCATCATTGGCGAATCGCTACAAGCGGGCTCTTTGAGTATGTGTCCACCCGTTTCGGTACGGTATTCTTGGTGCGCCTACGGTCGCTTGTGGATGGGTTGACGATGATGTCGAATTTCCCGAGATTGGAGCAACAGTCCGATGCCCTGGTTTGCACCATGCATCGTCGTCGCGTTGTCGAGTGTGTCGAATTTTGCCAGAAAACATTCCACAAGCTTAACGTCTCTTCTCCATCAACCACCCGGTACTCAGGTACCCAGAGTCGCCCATGGCCGTCCGCCATCGAATTCCTAATTGCCCAAGTATAGTGCGGCCGCTCCTGTCAGCTTCCCTTGGTGGGAGCTCCGGGGGATCGTGTTGCTGTTCGATCAGAAAAGCAACCTGCATGACTTCCCGAGGCATAACAACAGGAAAGTCAACATGCTCTCCATCTGGTTCGATGACGTCCCAATTGAGTGATTTGGATGTGAATAGGGGTTTTGGATTGAAAGTAACTTTTTCAAGGGTAACTGGCCCATCGGCCAGATTTTCCAGCTGAGCTTCCAGAGCAAAGCGCGTAACTGTTGAGTACTGTTGCTTTTCGTTGCTGGCTGGAGCAGACGGGATATCTGACACCTTTGTGCGCACACTGAGACATGGCTGGGAACTGAACTGATATAGCTTTCTGAAGCTCCGTACCCGGCCACTGGATGCAGAGTTCTCCTTTGATATCGTAGTCTCGGAGTAGCTTAGACTTACGGCGAGGACATGACTGCCCTCTTCACGGAGATCAAAGCGTACAGTCTTCTGTAACGATTCTCCTGGCTCAACCTGCGATTTCTCTAGCCCATCATCGCTGGGCTCAAGATTAAGAGGGACTGTTAGAGATGGCGTTTGCATCTCTGCTCCTATTTTGATGGAAGTTACCACGCGTCCAGCGCCAGCTGGAAGCTCGTTATTAGCACAGAGTGTGCATGAAAACATTTCCCCAACATAGGCGGAGCCAAATGAGGGTGGTAATGTCAACTGTAGAGTGTCATGAGCATCCAAAGTCAAAATATATGACTAAAGGTAGCATACAATAGGGCTAAATATGAATTGATCATCAACTCTTTCGAAATCTGCATCTAGAGCAGCTTTATGATCGATTTTCAGAGACGAATCGGCTTGCTGAGCAGGAAGCGGAAATCGTTGTGACAGTGCTGGTCGAGACAAACTATCCTAATCAGTATGTGGCATTGTGGCAACGGCTTTTTTACCACCAACCGTAAGACTGATCATCCATCAGCCATCGTGAAAGTGGAGTATTTGATCAGTTGTCCAACCTTTCATGGAAACTGAGTGAGGTTCACGAAGCGGTTCCATAACGAGAACTATGCCCACTGATCAACAGCCGCAAGTTGGATGGACTACTTAAGTCTATACGTCAAATGCCAGCTGAATTTCGGTTGCAAATCTCCAGGCCTGGGTTTTCTATAGCCCAAGAACCATCCAAGTAGTTCAAGGGATGAAGGAAAGGATACAAGAGGACTCGAAACTGCGGAATGGCTCCGTTCAATGATGCGCTTTGACGTCACTCCTCCTGGTAGGGCTGCAGACATCGCATGGACTCGGCAATCTGCCTAACATCCTCACGGTACCTACAGTCGAGAACATTTATTCAGTATCAGAGAACCGGCACCATCGAGCTGATCGATACCCACTAAGCCATGCACCAGCGCCGTGGATAGAGACATCGTAAGCTTTTACACGCCACTGGAGCCGCAGTCATGTCTTCAACGCATCAAACCAGGTCCAAAACTGCAACCACGGCCATGCTAAACAACGATCCCAAGGCCATGTTTGAAGAGCCATTGACTCTTTCAACAGACGAGTCATCTCTTCCGACACCAGTCCTGAAGAAACGCAAGAGAACCTTGGTGCAGAAAAAGAAGCTACCAGTAGTAGACCCGACCTCTGAAGCAAGTCTGGAAAATTCTTCTTCATCGAAGAAGAAGAAGACCAATCCATCACCTGGCAAGGACAAGAACGAAGAGAAAAGGTTGAGGGTATTCCGGAAACGCGCTCCACAGTCCTACCTCGAGAAATTACATCGAGCAACGTCACAGCGGTATGTTGCCCTACCCTCTAACCCTCACGTCCCCGGAAGCTTACGATATTCCCTATGCAGAATGTTCGTGATCGACCGCATCCATGGTGGCACCGACGATGTGCCCGAGGAAACCATCGAAATGGCCGGTACCACAGGCAACATCTACCACGTGTACATCAGTCATCTGCCCAGCTGCACCTGCCCAGACAACCAGAAGGGGAACCAGTGCAAGCACATCGTTTATGTAAACTCTACCGCTATATTCTCGATCATACCGCGATGGCACTGACTACCTTGCGCAAGGTCTTACACAACGTCCTCAAAGCCCCCGAGCACCTCCAATACCAACTCGCCTTCATCTCCTCAGTAAGCCCCCCTTATCCATACCCCTCACCCCTCACCCCTCACCCCCAACCCCCACACTCTCCTGGCCTAATCGTACCACAGGAACTCCGCGAAATCTTCTCCCACGCACCTACTCCCCCTTCCTCCTTCTCCTCCCCTTTCAACCCCTCAAACCGCAAACCCATCTCCGGCGACTGTCCGATCTGCTTCACCGAATTCGCCCCCACTACCGAAGAAATCGTCTGGTGCCGCGCAGCCTGTGGCAACAACATCCACAAAGACTGTTTCGAGCAGTGGGCGCGGACTCGCGCTCGCGGGGTCGAGGTCACGTGCGTGTATTGCCGCACGCCGTGGCAGAAGGGGGATGAGGAGAGTGTGCGGATGGTCAAAGGAAAGGGGAAGGTGAATGAGGAGGGGTATGTGAATGTGGGTGGGGAGTTGGGGCTGAGTGCGGAGAGGGATTATTCAACATATCATCCGTATTGGGTGAGGAGGCAGTTTGGGGAATATTACTGAGGTTATTGGCCCTTTTGTAACTGTAGGGGCGTTTGCTTGATCGCTTCTGTTTCATGAGCGTCGCAATGGAGCAGAAGGATGATGCTCGGAGTTTGTTCGCCTTTTTGCAATTTTCAGCGCTTCTTTAAGATACCCAGCTTCCAAGCTACGAAACTATAGCAATCTGTTTGTAGTCGCAGATTCAAATCGCTCCCGCAGTTCCCCCTGAAGTATATGCCAGATGCGTCCACCAAGCTACAACCTTATCTTACTTGCAGTCACCATTTACCCCAGCTCCCTTCCTAAACCCCCACCATCCCCGCGTCCCCGGGCCCTAATACCCAATCACGCACAAATGCAAATGCCGCCGCGGGCGCATCGTACGGGACGGCATGCCCGGCGCGGAAGAAGTGGTGGTAAGAGAGACCGCGCTAGAACGGGTGGGAGTTGGGAGGTTAGTGGGGTTCGTGTGTGTATGGGGACGGGGGAAAGGGGAGAAGTGGGGAGAAGAGGAGCGGGGAGGAGTGATGGATGGCGTGCGGGAACAAGCGAAAGGTAAAGAGAAATTCTGTGTTTTGACTAAGGGGCGTGAGGTGTGGAAGAGTTGAAAACATAAGGAGGGGGTTTGAAGGGGAAGGAGAAGGGAAGACGAACCTCGCAGCCCCAAATCCCAGCCTTCGTGCCGTTGACGATGAACGGCTTATCCGGTTTCTGCTGGAAGCCTTGTTTCCCGCCCCTATCGACTTCATCAATTTCCCACATCCCAAAAGAGGAAGGAAACCCCGCAAGGACCCACCAAGTCATGTTCTGCACCGCCACCTCGCTACCCCAATGATTAAGCAAGAAATCCAAATCCCCGCTATAAATATGCACCGGGAGTCCCTGCTCGAGAATCGTGGGCATGATGCTGTAGGCGGGTGGTGTGACGAATTCTTGTAGTAGGGTGGACAGGACGGTGTTGTTACAGAGGCGGAAGGGTTTCGGGGGGGCGTGGATTGCGTGTTTGGTGGCGGGGAGGTTGAGCTAGGAGGGGTTTAGGGGGGACGAGATGGGGGTATTGGGGGTACTTACGTAGTTGACGAAGGTGGTGGTGTCGGGGGCGGTGGCGCAGGTATAGTGGATGTTGTAGGGGTTGAAGCTTGTGAGGGTTAGATGGTGCAGTATGGAGTAGTGAGAAGGGGAAAAGAGGGTGGGTGATATGAAAACTTACCAGGGAATTTTGTGGCTGAGATAATCCATCGCTGTGGACCCGGTGGAACAGCCTTCATAGCATGTCATGACAGACGCATTGACCAAAGCCGGCGTGTTCGGATTGGCCACAGAACAATTGCTTCCTCCGCTCTGTCGCTTCTTTAGGCGGAAATTTCCACCCTCTGGGTCGCCTGGAATAATTGCTTTCCCTTTCGGTGGATAGGTGAGGTTTGCAAGGACTGGTCGAAATCCACATGCCTTGTCGGCGTCCTCGAATGCGGTCAGGATATCTTGGGGAATGCCGAGGAAGTGGCGGTGTTGGTCGAGAAATTTCGTGACGACAAGATCGGACATTGCTGCGGCGTTTCCCCATGTGCCATCACCAATACTGATGGATTTTAGGTTGATAGGCAGAGATTTCCTATTGGCGAGAATAGCTTGGGCGAAGTAGGGTATCTGGACCTTGTTAGCTGGGGGTTTTTGATAGATCCGCCAATCTATTCTTGTGTAATCTTCACGGCCATATACTTCAGTTCCATCGCTCGAAGAGAGCCCGTAGACTTACATAGATGCCCGCATAAGATTCGCCCATGAGATGGGTATTCTGAGACAACAAACCAGGGAAAACGTCATAGAATGCCTTTAGCCAACCAATGAAGTCTTGCGTGGCTATGGCATTGGTCGTGGCCGGATCATTGCCACTTGCGAATCCTGTTCCAATAGGCTGATCGATGTAGAGCACGTTTGCTAATTTGTTCCAGGAATAAGGGTTTGCTGACGGTATGGACTGGTTCCCGGCAAAATGAAGTGGACCGTTCTCTTTTGTCAGTCCATCAAGGGACGAGCATCCAGGTCCGCCATTCAACCAGACTAGGGTTTTGTCAGCAGGTCGGTCGCAACGACGGTGGACTCTCGCACTTATGAGGTTTTCAGTCTCGGTCTCTGCCTGGAAAAGCCAGAAGAAAAGTTCATCATTGGTGGTATTTGGAACTAATATTGGGCCAGCCCAACTCTTATGTAAGAAAGCGGCGTTAGGGAGAGCCCCGACAGCGTACTCGCTGGCATTGCGCCCAAGAGAAGTGACAAAATTCTGCGTACAGCCAGCATGACTGCTGAAGATGACGAGGAGGAAGCGCACAAACAACGACACGCGAATGATGGTAGCCATTGTGATGCGCTACTCCTTGGTGAGGTTGGGATGACGGAGAAGATGAAGTGTGTTGCTTTTTGCATTCGGTTGCACTGGACTATATTTTTTTTTATCTAGGGAAGAGCATACAATGTATTGCTATTGTGATCGGTTGTAATGAAGATGTCAATAAGAACGAGCGTAACGGGGTTCCACGCATATTCACCGTCAGGGCGTGTTGACGAGAAACAACACGGTAAAGCCAAACAATATGGACAACGCTATTTTAACAAGTGACTGAGCCCAGCGCTTCGGTTTTTCTAGTCGACTTTCCGATCGCTAGCTCTGATGTAACATGACTGCGAAATCCCTTGCTACAAACACTGACAATTATGAGAGCTGAATATGGGCTAGGTGTTGTGCGATGCTCATGCTGTGATACTCATCTGCTAGACCGTTTACTTCGTCATAGTTCATAGAGAGAAAATCAGGAAAGCAAATACTGAGACAGAGAATAGTACAGTTGAAACGTTATAGATCCGTTCTCGCATATTCAACATTGGACCGTTCCTCTCAACAAAAAGCTCAAAAGTGCTGCAACCTTGATAGACATGGTGTCGAAGCGTGGCATCTTGGGGATTCTGTAAGCCTACACCCGTCGAATATGACGTGTACCTGCTGGATTTCTTTCCATGGAAGTTCCCGGATGGGAAGTCTTCTTTGTGAAGTTCCTTGTGACCACAGCAGCCTGAACCACTTCACTTCCACCTCGAAGCCTATCATAAGATGCTTCCTCTGTCAGTCATTGTGACCAGGGCGCCAACCCAGTGAGTTGCTCCACGGATGATTCAGGCCCATCAGAGGGTTGGCAATAGACATCATAAGATCAGAAGGTAGTAATGCTTTTCCACAACAGCCTTGTCCGTCTGTCAAGTGTTGAGGTTGAGATAGGCTTCCTGGGCAGTGACGTCTTGGTCGTCACGTGGTCGCTTAGATCGGTGGCATGCCTGCAAGCAGAACGCCACTAGGGCTTTGATTGGTGCGGGGTATGAAGATGCCCCTTTGAGGCTGTGGATGCCTCACTTTTCAGGGGAGACTTCTTATAGGCGCTTGAGATACATTGGCTCTTCCTTTATACTACAGGTCTTCACGCCTCCACACTGCATACCTTCCCAGCTCTGAAAGTCCGAAGTGAGAACGATCAGCGCAGGACGCAAGTCGGACACTGTGCATGCATAGAGAACAGTCTGCCTTACTGGTTGCCCACCTCCAACCACGGTGCCCCCATACCTCGAGCTTGTCATCATCAAGGGGAAGGTAGGTAGTCCTCGGACCTGTTCATCAGGGTGACTGTCCTCGATCACAGGCACAAACTCGACGATGACGGGGAGACACAAGAGCAATGACCGTACTCCGGTGTAGCCGGCTTACGAGTACGCTTCAGCTTACACGACGTGGTGTAACTGTGCACCGATACGAAGTCCATTTGCCTCGTTCAGGGTTTAAGTTATGCTCGCACACTGTGTCAAAGCGAAGACTTGTTCCACCCTACCGTCATCTATGTTAAAATCGATCCCATTGACAAGACTCCCGCATCACTGGTTGCCGTGCATCCACCCGGCTTTTCGGGTCACACTGATTTGATATCGTTGCTCACCCCCATGAACAGGATGAGTAAACCCGGCGGAATTGTCTACTTTAATTCCGATTGTATCTATACCGGAGATTGCCCTCTCTTCCACAAGGCGAAAGCATCCGAAACAGGCTCCGTGGCTTTGATTTGTCAACTGCGAGATGGAGCGCTTTGTCTCACTCAGCTCTCGGACAACACAAGGCTGGCACGACTCGTCTTCATGCGAACACACAGACCGAATGGGCGCGATGATCATTACCTTCCTGTCTCCTCCAGGTCATCTTCCTGTCGTCTATCCACGGTTATGTTTGAACGTTCGAGAGTACCTACATGCGGAAGCACTGGGTTCCGGCTTGTCTCGGATAAATCGTAGACAGGGGGGTGGAGGCGGTGGTGGAACGTGAAAGGCCGCCTCGTTTCTTAGACCGGTCAGCGGAATAGCGGAGATCCAAAAATCGGTCAACGCCAGGTTTTCATTTAGTGCCCCTGCTTGGAGCCAGCAGGGCGAACAAGCCCTTAACTTAATCCGATACCCTACCTTACTAACGACGTACAATTCCAGTGCCTCTGGAGTACATGGGCGGGCCGCCCTCAGCCTCATTCCTGTGATTGGTATACGTACCTCGAAAGAACCTACTAGCACATGTAGATCATGATGTCTACGACTCTCCTGGTATTTCTCTTGTGAAAGCTCTTGCGACGTTGAAGTATTGTTTGCTATCTGTTTGTAATCTGCTTGGGGGCCGGTGCATTGACTCTTGCGCTTCATCAAGATCATTCAAAGCCTTCTCGCAACGCAAAATTGTGTTGCACATGTACAGCAGTGAACATATTCTTTCACAGGAAGACAGACTTAAGTGTCTTTCATCGTGTGAATTCTTTTTCAGTGAATCTTTGAAAGTCTGCGATCAGCGACAATAAAGGCTTCCAAGCTGTTTGCGGGCAATCGGATTGCCACGTTTCTATGTGCTACATCCAAATAAAATAGTCTAACAGGACTACTTCAATCGAGCCGAAGTCGCAAAGCATTCTCTTATTGAGAGATCGCACTTTCTGTTCCGGAGTGTGGCGACCAAAATCGCAATGACACTTCCAAAACCTGCGACAGCAAATCCTTCACTCTTACACGAATCAACAATGGCAGATCACTCTGCACGTTTGAAACGTCACAGCGCTCATAACAATGACATCCACCCAGCTCCTGAGATATGCAACCCAACAATCGTTCTAGAAAATAGGCCATTCTCGAATCGTCCTTCCCAACAACGACTTCCAGCACAGCATAAAGCTGTACAAACTCGCTCACAGACTGTTATCGAACCACCGACGCTGGGCAATGTTCAAGAAGAAAGAAGTATGACACCCGAGAGTCTACAACGGTTCTTGACGATAGAATTGATGCGCGGATTACACCTAAGAACCGGCAGCCTCGAATATCTCTGGTCCGCTAGTCTTGACCCCCCCATTACTAAAGCGTCCCTTAGTGAGCTAGAATTAGCCAGAATCATCAACGATGCCAGGTTACGGCACGACCTCAATTTCGAACGAGAAGTTTCGTTCAGACCCAATATGTGCGGAGACCGAGGGAAGAGGAAAAAGCTAGAAGCAGATGCATACTGGGAGGCTTTGGTCATCGAGTTCGCAGTCTACATTAGACGGCAGCAAAGCCAGTTATCTGATTCCTTAATTTCAGGTTTGCCCGCTACCTCGCCTTGGCTGCATAGATCGTCCTCACTCCTCGGTGTACCACTTCGGCTGCCTCGGATGTTCAAAGCGGTTCAGGAAATCTTGAAGACTCTCGTTCCGGGTTCTGAGTGGCCCATAGTGGATGAGAGACTTGATATCGATTTGCTGTTGCAACAACTGGAGAAAGGGGTGTGCGATATCCCTACCCTGATTGAGTGGCTTGGCGCTCTCTTGCTATGCTGTTGTTCGCCCCAACGAGATCCTTTGGTCACAGGCATGGTTTCCAGAATACGGAGAGGATTTGAGAATGACAACCCACGACTTCTAGTCAAAGGTCTCAAAGATCTATTCGGGGTTCTGGAACTGATGAAATTGGTAAGCTTTTTCTCCCGAAATCAGTGCGACGAAACTAATATCTTCGTAGGATGTCGCAAACCACCAAATAAGATACCTACGCTTGCTCATGGTAGACGATACCATTCACTTCGAGCAAAAGATCTTCTTACGGGAGATATCGAACGGATTAGACTTAACAAATGTACGCGCTTGGTTTCAAGCTGTCGAGCCAGAAACCGGAATACAAGCGCCTCAACCCTTCGAGTCTCTGTCTGCGTTTATAAGAGGCACTATTGAGATGATCGTTGGCGGCTACGGCAGCGTTCCACCTACCTTCAGATTCGATGTTGACCGCATTGCGACTCTGCAGATGGAATTTGACCTCTCACGGAAACAGGCAGCTTGTAGTCAAGTCTTCGTCACTACTCTTAACAGATCAGGTTGGAGTGGTTTACCTCCTCCACAAGCGTATAACAGTTTATTGTGCCGCATTTCTGCCATCGCAGCATATCCTCGGTTGAGTTCTGATCAACCACAAGCTTTCAGGGAAATAGCTTTGGAGATTGTTCGAGCAGCATATGAGCTGACGGGAAACACACATCTCCCAGAGGAAGTACTGTTGGAAAACACGACAAATGCACTGCTACACCGATGGAATAAAAAGACAACGTTTTTCCAGGAACTACAGAATGCTCTCCACGACAAGTTGATAAGATTGGTCGATCAAGAGATGGCTGCTGTGAAGGATAAGACACCACTGCAGATACTAAATTACTTCAATCCCACTCCTGCTAACCCACCCGCCATAAATCCTTACGGCACTGTCCGAGACCTGCCGGATGGACAAGGCAGTCTACAGGGTGTTGCCAAGCGCATAGCACATATCGCGACCCTGCACTGGAGAGTATGGGCGCCAATACTCTACGAACAACCTCGCAGGGTAAGTGCATCTTTACAAACCCAAGAGATGTCCGCCGATGGGGAGGTGGATCTGGCCCCTACGACCCGTATGCTCATGTCGGAGCCAGAGTCCGCAAACAACATATCAGAAAGCAAATCAGTGAAGTCTGACGAGAGCTCACCAGATGGGTGGCAGTCTTCTCCTGTATAAATGCAATCCGAGCACTTGGGATAAAAGAGGATAATATCGGTATTGCTTAACGTCCTTGTATTTGTAACATATTCTAGACCAGCATTAAAGTATGCACTTAGATATTCAAACCCGCGAATATTTTCTACTGAGGCCTCCAACTTTTGGCCATTTTTCAAAGGTAGCAGTAGCTTCGGAGCAAACGCCTCTAAAGCTCATCTATCTATTCACCTCTCGGCGTTCGATTAAAACCCACTGACTTCAAGCTCAAGCCTAGATACATGTCTATGCACTTTCCGTCCACTCAAGATCCCTATCCCATCACTTGGCAGCCTCGGTCCCCGTCTTTTTCTTTGCAGCTATTCCACCAAACAAGTCAGCTTCTACTCACAAAACCCCCAGATTCCTTCTTCCCATGCCCACGCCTCAGGAATATGACCCACCTTCTTCCTGCTTCGCCCGCATTATCGCCGCTTGCTGCTCTTTTGTACGTGCGAACTCAGTGCCGGATTGCTAGGTTTGTCAGCAGTAGGCAAACGGGGCGCAGGGTGGAGGCTCCCATACTGTGTTTTTCTTTTTCTGCAACGGAAAGTCAGCATGTCTTCTTAGAAACTTAAGGGAGGGTAGCAGGCACGGAAGACAGGGGCACTTTACCTGACCAGCCTGATCTTTCTGGTTCTTTTCCCGGGCTTTGTCACGCTGGTTGCCGCGGGCCATGGCGACAGTAGGGTGCGAGGTAGAGAAGGTTCACTGGCAAGCCTAGGAGGCGGAGTGAAGGGGTTTGTGGTGTAAGATGTGCGGAGTTTTGGGGGGGGCTCCTGGGGGTTCTGGAGGGAAGAGCGAAGCTGAAAGATTTATTTCACATAGATAGGGCTGAGGGCAGCGGTCTAGCCCCGCCAAGCCTAAAGCGGAATCTCGCCTGAAGTTTCTCTTGCAAGTTGCAAGTGCCCATCTTCCATCTTCCATCTGATACATTCCGGTTATCCAGGCTACTATGATTCAAACTCATCAGAGGCTCTGGACAAGTAATGTTTGGTGGACATGATTCAACCTCAGCGCGAAGGTCCAACGTCTCAGAGCAACGTGTAGGCGCCGACACGGATATGAAACACAGCTCCCAAATTCGTCGCGCAACGATAACCACTACCTTTCGTCAGACTCATAGTCTTCAAGGTAACCTTGGCTCTCCTTGATGCAGAATTTAGGTCTCTCTGTTGAGATCTTGCTAAGGAGATGAGTGCATACGTCTGGAGTAATCTGTCGCTGTCCAATCCCATGGCGCTGTTCTGGTCTTCGCGCTCGAAGCTAACACAGTTGGGAAGCTCCAGAAGTGAAGCAGTGACCGTATGCTTTTGTTGGAGAGACAATAGACCTCCGTCGTAGAAACGCGGACCCTTGTCTCTCTATTCACGACTCAGTCTTTATTCACCGCTTTCCTTCTTTCTCACCACCTTGAGACCCTTGTTGTCCATTGTCCTTTGTCGAGTCTTGAAGACAAGACCTCTAACTCTCTTCAATTGTTCCTCCTTTCGTTAACATATCTATCTTCACGTAATTTGGCAATCGACTGGATCGATCTTTCATACATACTTACATACAACCCAATCATCTGCTGATTCCTCTAATCAACGCATCTCGAGTCATTGAAGAGCTGCAACAACCTCGAATACTACCTCACCTCTCAAAGCAATGCCTTTCTTCAAGCGCTCCCTGGCTGGCCCAGGCTACATAATCCTCAACACCCTCCGCGTCATGAACATCATCGGCCTGACAGCCGTCATCGCGGCCAGCTGCGTGATGCTAGTCAAGACCTTTGTCGTGTCCAAATTCTTCTTCTTCGACGGCGTCAGCCATGTCATAAGCGCCTCTTTAAGCTGTACGTACGACCCTTCCGCCCTTCCTACACCATCTGCTCAAGACAAGCTAACAAGTTTCTTTCTCCCAGTGGCCCTCATAATCACTGAACTCCCCCTCTTCCGCTCCTACCTCGCCCGCTGCTGGCCCCTCCTCTCCCCCACCTCCGGCTTCGTCACCCTCGGCACCCTCATGATCATCCTCGGCGTCTCCGTCCTCGGCAACCTAAACAAAGAAGCCACCTCGGAAAAATCTCTTGGCACCAGCGCCTGGCAAATCGTCATCTCCAGCGGCATCGTCGTCGTCATCCTCGGCGCCATGAATATCTTCGCCAACTTCATGTTCCGTAATAAATCCATGGGCATCACCGCCCG
>JAABUW010005786.1_pt1 | contig 15872 bp, 18 predicted proteins | sample 5560081 | NCBI WGS metagenome assembly JAABUW01 (sample SAMN10711882, study PRJNA513363) | rock metagenome | isolation source: Antarctica rocks | place: Antarctica: Victoria Land, Knobhead sud | reverse complement strand
AAGAACTGCCTCCGCACGTTTACAACGACGTCATACGGTTTCGATGGCAGTTGGCGTACGCCTTTACTTTTGGCATCTTTGCTCCCTTCATACCTGCAGTGCTTGCCGTGGCTGTTTGGTGCGTGTTCTTGCCGCTTTTTGTGGGCGAGCTTCGGTCGTGGTCGTTCGTGGACTCTGCCTCGATTTGAGAAATCAGGGTACTTGTTCACGACTCGGAATCAGGCGTTGTGATCGGAATTGACGACGGTGTGAGTGTATCTAGCTTCAGGGTATGCTACGAACAGTCTCTTTCCCAGATTCACGAACCTCCTCGCACAAGCCAAAAGAAGGACGATTTTGCCGAGCGCAGCCACGAAAGCAGAACCCTTCCTGACAGAGTCGCCGGTCTGTCACCAACAGTACCGCATCAATCAGGCACACAAGTCCAGTCCCAGTCCAAGAAAGCACACAGCTTTTAAGAACATTGTTCCGACGAGTTCTGACATCCATCTCCTGGCGCGCTGCTTCGTTGATCCCGTTCATGGCACTTCATTCGAACGAGCCGTCAGTGTCATGACTTCCGGTGTGATGCGGCACGGCCGAGTAGGCGGGGCGCTCATCAGGGAAACAACAGGTGCTTCCAGCGTGAGATTCTGCGGTCGTGGTCTTGGTCGCCAGTGTCCTCATGCGTCACTGAACCCAACCGCTTGATCAGCTCACGATCACGTTTGAGTCCCGTTCTTTGCAAGTAGGCATGAAGGACCTCCTCACAGCTCTCCAATGCCTCCTCATACATGAACTCGTCATCTTCTGAGGAGTATCCTGTCCACCGAACCCTGTATAGCCTTGTGCCGTCGCTGTCCGTGCGGTGGCCGACGATCTTCTCAACCTCGTACACGTCAGCCTCATCCTCCTCTGAATCATCCACTGGTGTTGGCTGATACCTGGCCCTGGACATGTGCGCCTCCAGCCGAGAGTTGTGTGAGGTGCGTTGGAGCCTCTGAGCCTCTCAACTGCGCGCAATCGAGTATGTGGTTGATGTCGGGTTGCTTGGTATTTCGTACGGATTCACCATACCCACGTGAGTCCAGAAGTCCAGCGTTATGATCGCCACTTCTTTGAAGACGCGGAAGTACTCTCGGTGCCTGGTGTCCTTAGAGGGGCCGCAAGGGCATCGGAAGAAACATCTATGCGACCGCAAGTCGATCTGCACAAGCCGTTTGATGCGCTTATAGGCAGTGTAGGCTAGGATTTCGAACGGGACGTCCGGCTTGCACGCTTTCTCGGTCTCGCGGATTCGCTTTTGAACGCCTACGAACGTGGAGCCAACTTTCGCCATCTGGAGCTTCTCATCCCAAAAGTGCTCCATGTTGTCTCCTCGAGTAGTCGGTGTTCTGTGAGAACGTTCAGATGGGATCGTAGTCTATCTCTGCGGCTGCGGCTATGGCTCCTCACTTCGAGTTCTGGTTATGTGGCCCCATCCTGTTGAGTAGCTCTTTACGAGTTTGCTGGGAGAGCTTGTTCGTACTTGAGCCCGGACGAACTCGCTGCTCTTTTGCTTCGAAGGCTCAGTGGCTGGCTTGGTCGTCGGTACTCGCTTCTCCCCTTGACAAAGATTGAGAATGGACCGGGAAAATTTGATCGGTCTGCATTAGCGAGCATACCTTGTGAGCACCCTTCTTAAAACTGTGACTGCTCGCAAGGGTACTCACAGCTTGCTGCGTGCATGTCGCTTCTGCGAACTTACTTCAACCTCCTACCTTCTAACCTTAGCTTTCCACTTTCGGGTAGCGCGTGTTGCATGCTGCATGATGATGCATCTTCTGAGACACTGCAAGAACTGGAGAAGTGTGCACAAACTGCATGTGACAGGTTCTCCTTGATACTCATGCCAATGGTCGATGATCGTATGGCTATAGCAGCTAAGATCACTCAAACTTCTCCCACTTGATAACCGCCCTTGTCCGTTTGCCATCCTGTCCCATCATCAGCAATGCCAGTCAACCAGACTAGATCAATCAACTCACCTCAGTAACCATATCCTGCTTCGGCTGCAACACCATAAACGCCTTCCCACTCTCCTCCCAATACTCCGCTCTCCTCTCCTCCTTCCCACCAATCCTCGACGGATCACTACACACCTCCACCGTCGTCTGCCAATACAATCCCTCATCGTCCCTGAACAGCTCAAGATACCCACAGTACATGCTTAACCCTCGCCCAACATACGCTACCTCCTTGTCCTCGCCCAGTTGCCACGGTTTGCCCGATGGCAGAGCACCCATCCGGTCTCGACGAGCAACGTGGGCGGATAGGTAGCCGTTGTGGGAGATGAGTACCCGGCCTAGGGGTTCGTCACCATGTGGTTTGGCGATAAGTTTCTTGTCGGTGCCGGATCCGTCGAAGAGTTTGTAGGTGATGCATTTCCAGCCGCCGGCGAGCTTGTCGCAGTAGTCTGGCCAGATGTTTTCAGGCATGTTCTTCTGTTGCTGTGATGGAGTCTTTTTTGGTTGCAGGTCTGATCGCAAACATTGAAGAGGTTGTTTCGTCTTGGTTTCTCCACTGTGTTCTCCAACACATGGAGTACTTCGTCTCGAGGTCGTTGCGATATCGGCCCTCGGGTGACCAAGGTTAAAGTTAGTATATGGAAACGAGTGATGGGTGACAGGAACACAGGTAAAGTACGCTTCTTCGCTAGCTACTACGATGCCATTGTCATTTGTACTGTCTCTGACTCCGAGCAGTATCTTCTGGGATGTCAACGCTTCACTCGAGGCCTGCTGGCTTCGTGTTCAGCTCTCGATACACAAACCCGCCGATGCTGAGGCTGCCACTAACCTCCTCGTCCTCCGTGGATTCCACCCCATCGCCCGACCTCTTCTTCTTGCGCTTCTTGCCAGTAGGTGCTTCATCTAGCCGCACTGCGTGACCGAGCAATGCCTTCTCCTCCTCGCTGTCATTGGCCTTCTTCTGCAAATGGGTAGGCGAGACAAGCTTCCCATGCGCCATGCGCCAGCCCTGCGCCGACAGCAACCTCCACTTCTCGCCGATCTTGAACCGCACGAGATCACCCGTCGCTTGAGCGTCTTCCAGCGAGTCATGACCTTGAGCACCGCCCGTCTGAATCGCCCGGCCGAGATGTTGACTTGTTAGTGCTTTTAGGCCGAGCCGCATAGGCAGGCCGCCACGGGGGTGTGGGAAGAGGATAATGGTGTCGATGATGGTAGGATGGCAAAGCCGCACCACGTTTAAATCATTGTCGATTGCGTGGCCGATGAGTGGTGTTGTAGGCGTAAGGTACTGGCATAGCAATTCGCGTGCGCGCTCTATGTTCTCCACAATTGAGCCATCGTTCCCGTCTGGGCTTGAGTCGTCGTAAGCCTTCGCGTTGGCAAATGGTTCAGGCCAGACTCCAGAGAACTGGCTATTGAAGTCGATGATGGTCCCCGGTGGCCGCACCAGAATGTCGAGCAGGAGACCACCAGCGGGCCAAGACACCGCCGTCAGTCTGATGAGCTCGAGTCCAGATGTCGTGTAGCCCATCTCGCAGTCGAAGGTAACAGCTTTCAGGGTGTGCCCTTTCCTGTCTGACTTAGGTTTGTCATTCTTTGGTGTGGTGATGAAGGGTAATACGGCAGCCAATCTTGCCGGGCTGGTTGTTTTGAAGACGTGGTCAACATTGATGGTGCAGCCGTCTGAACCAAGAAGACCGTTGCAGCAAGGAAAGTAGGTGTCCCTACTGAGCCCGCTCGCTATCTCGCCTTTTGTTCTCTGCGGGATCACCTTCCGATTGGGATGGTGCTTGCAAGGCCCCGATGTCAGTCGGCCATCGCCATGACGCTCTGGGAAGACTTCAAATCTTCCTTTGCATCTATCACATTGTTCGAAGTTTCCGCCGGCTTTCGCAGCCGCCACTGCCTCTGCTGCCTCGGCCTCGGTCGGTGGGGTCGGTATGTACCCATATCTGGCAAGACCACTCTGATCGGCCACAAGATGAGGCAGGATTAGGCATTCTGCTTTTAGCGGAAGTCCAGTGTCGACCGGCTTGGCCTCTCTCGCGGTCTTCGCCTTTGGCTCCTCCGGGATGAACGTGTTCTTGACATGCTCTGTCCACTGCTCGATACCCATCTTGCGGTAGAACGCGATCCGCTGCTTGATGATGTTTGGATAGAGCGACGAAGACTCCTTCGCGATCTTCTCTTCGTCGTCGAGAGCAAGCTTGATCACTTCCTGCTCGCTGAGGTGGAGCAGATGCTTGTTTGCCAGATCTTTGGCATCCGAGACGCGTTGGTTGAGCTTGACGAGCTCTGCGTGAAGATGTTTCAAAAAGAGCGATCGCTTGTTGTGTCCAGCAGGATCGTTTGGGATCAGCCGAGGATTGAGAGTCTCCTTCATGTCAGGTTCTGGTCTCACGGGCTGAGGTTTAGCATTTGCGGTGCTGTTGGGAGATCGGATGTTGTTGCTAACCACGCGTTGCGGATGTAACGAAGTTCTGCCGTTGGTAGGCGGAGGTGTAACGGGCCGGGTCAGGCTTGGCGTCTGCCTCGCAACGTCCATGTGAATGTTGCCATCGGCGAGAGTGCTCGTGATCGCCTTGGCAATTGAGTCAGCACCGCCCGATCTGGCAGCTGCTAGTTCTGAGCGGATTATGTCGGCTCTGCTAGGAGGTTTGGCTGCTGCATTCTCGTACGTGACTCTCCTCCGCTTCGCTGGTGGCTCACGTGATAATCCACCATTCTCTTGCGCAAGGTCGGACTTGGCACTAATACCGGGTCCAGCGTCGGTCGTCGAGGTGGCCAAGTCGTGCGAGAAAATGCAGTTTGTCAGCCCGCACTCCTCGCCTGAAGGGCAGGCTATTCCCTTGAACAGTGTCGTGGTCGAGAACACCATATTTGATGAAATCTCAATTTGCTCGAGTGCCGGCACGAGCCATGCAGATGTCTAGCCAGGGGCTGCGCTCAGATGCTGGGAGTATCACAGTCAGAAGTCATGTGCCGAGTTCTTCATATACACTCCTTCGTGACAGGAGTCCTTCGACTCGTATACCGAGCCAACGGCAAGTAAGCTGGGAACTGCGTAGGCCAGACTCACAACTGTGCCTGAGCTATATGCTGGAAAGTAGAGTGTCCTTTGAAATAGGAACAAAGGCTTGGTGTTTGCCTTACTCAATGCGACAGATTCAGCCAGCAAACACTGCTACTCGTCTGAACCAGCTGCATGTGCTATCACGAGCTCGACCAATTGCATTAGCTCTGATAGTTCTGTTTTACACTCAACATGGATTGGTTTGTGAAGTGCAGTCGAACGGCGGTCGGAGGTGAAGTTGAAAACAAAACGCCGCTACGGCGGCCCAAAAGTTAGACTTCAGCTTTCGGCCTTGGACTGCGCCGAAACCAGGCACGGGGTGTCAACGACATCATGACGGGCAGTTGAGAAGCCATTGATGTTACGTCCGTTGGGTGAGGGCTATATGTAGGTCTTCACATCCTTCCATAGTCCCCGTTACTTCAGACGTTCTCATAGCGATTGCACACTCCATCTCAATCATGACCTGCCCTCCCACATCTACCGCAGAACATCTCTGTGTCCTAGTCCACGGGCTCTGGGGCAACCCCAACCATCTCAACTTCCTCCGCGAGACACTGCAAGCGCAGCATCCTGAAGACCGGCTACACATTCTCGGCGCAAAGAGCAATGCGAATGGCCACACGTACGACGGCATAGAGGTGGGAGGCGAGCGCATCACCAACGAAATTGAGCAGAAGATCAAAGACTTGTCGCACGATGGGACCAAGATCAAGAGAATCAGCATCGTAGGGTACTCCCTTGGTGGTATGGTGGCGCGATACGCGATTGGACTACTGTACAACAATGGCGTGTTCAGGGATATCGAGCCGGTCAACTTCACGACCTTCGCCACTCTACACTTGGGTATTCGCGCACCGAAGCGTGGATACGGAGCCCAGTTCTGGAACGAAATGTAAGCTGCTTGCCGGGGCCGGCCTGCAATCCGCGTGAGACACTTACTGACGGGTTATACTTCCGTGTTCACAGGGGCTCGCGGACGCTGAGTACATCCGGGCAGCAGATGTTCATGGTCGACCAGTTCCGCGATACCGGACGGCCTCTGCTCGCAATAATGGCAGACCGGAAGAGCATCTTCATTAAAGGCTTACGCATGTTCAAGAACAAATCAGTCTACGCCAATACGATAAACGACCGAAGCGTGCCGTATTTCACCGCCGGCATCAGCAGGACAGATCCGTTCGTGGATCTCGACAAGGTCGATTTGAACTATCTGCCCGGCCAGGACGAGCCAGTGATTCTGGATCCTTCGAACCCGGCCTCGCCTCGGAAGGCCAAGATCCAGGAGCGCACCTACTACGAACGCATGAGTCTGCTATCACAAAGCGCACGAAGCACTTTACCTTTCTACGCCGTGATGTTCCTCATTCTACCCATCGGCATACCCACGTATCTCGTGAACTCAATCTATCAAACCTACAAGTCCGCGCAGCGCATCAAACTGCACGAAGGAGGTCAAGCAGGCATCAGTCTCGGCCGCTACCGAATACCACTGCTGGAGGAAGCGCAAGCAGCTCAAGACCGAGTCTACGAACGTCTTACCGATTCAAGTGATAAGGACTACTTACCCACACCGCCTCCTGAGCGAGCGACATCTAGCACAGAGTCGTTGGACGATGTATCAAAGCTGGCGCAGAAGCAGAGCAAGAAGAACGACTCAGAGTTTCCGACCTTGGCGCTCACGGAGGAGCAGTTCGACATGATCGACAGTCTAGACTCCTTGGGCATTACGAAGTATCCAGTGCACATCCACAAACATCGTCACACGCACGCTGCGATTGTTGTGAGGATGAAGAAGCCTGGGTTCGAGCAGGGTGAGGTGGTTGTTAGGCATTGGGCGCAGAAGTTTGAGGTGTGAGGGGATTGGACTGGAAGCAGAGTGCACATGATGCTGTTACGTCATGTTCAGTTTCGGCTCGAGACCATTAAGTCAAAGCTCCGAAGAAGGTCCTCGCTAAAGGACACTCCGCATTGTCGGGTGTCTCACTCCACAACTGCTTGGAACAAAGGACTCAAGATGCTCTTCGATATGCAGTCGACGACTGGGAATGGTGGCAAGAGACAACGAGCCAACGAACGCACAGCCAGCATATGGCCAATGACGCGATCAGCCAACACCAGCGTACTCCTGAGGTGCTCGGGTTTGTTCGGGGCCGCCACAATCCCGAGTGGACGGACGTGGAAGCAGAGTCTGGCCGAATGGCCGGCCATGTGTCGCATCTACAACTTTGCGAGTCCTCGCAGAAAGATGCAGCCACTTCGTCTGACAGGAACAACACGAAGCCATGAGTACCATGGCTCACCTTGGCGTTGATAGAAGCGAGGATGTACAATCGCACAGCTTCTGCATGTGACGTGGAGGATCCTTAGATTAGCCAGGAGAAGACGCATGTAAAGCAATTAGATATACAGCAACGGGACGTCGTACTATATTTGAGCCATTCGCCTTCTCTGGCCTCATACCATCTAGTTGGGCAGATATAATTGTGAGAGCGCCTATAACAATAAAATCAACGGACGAGTTAGGAAGGAACAACCAATCGGTCTATACAATGCACTTGATGACGCTTTTTTTCTATCCTCCCACGCTAACCGATGTTTTGCTGGCGCCCCTCCAAAGCTTCTCCCGTTTTTCCATGCAGGGCATCGAGCAAATTGGCGGAGCCCGATCTCCAGGTCCAAGCATGATCCTGCATTAGTTTGGAGAGCCTCAAATGCGATATGACGACCTCGCGCAGCTTTGGCGGTGAATTGAGCGGGATGGAGGTATGTAAGAGTGAGGTCTCGCCCGGGTTCCAAGAGGTAGTGTTGTGAGATGTGGACGGTAACGACAGCATCCAACTCCTCGACCACATAACAAAGAAGAAAAATTTCCATTCTACACTACACAGAAGCGCGTATTGCCCGACATCATGTCGACCTCCGTCCGAACACGCAGGACTTCCGAGAACCCAGCATCTCGACCGCCACCACGGACATCTCACGCATCAGGATCTACCCACGAATCCCGGTCCAGATGGCGGGATGAGATCACGACCAACGATGCTCCAGAGTGGCGGTCAACCGCCCGACGCTCAAGGAGATCACGAATTTCTCAAGATGATGACAGGAAGACTGGCATTGCTTTCCGTGCTCCACCTGTCGCCCCCGATGACAGCATCTCTGTTGTCCAGTCACGTCGCCAGGATAACGGTAGAAAGTACAGCACTGTTTCGAAGAGGACGAAGCGTCCTACACTGCAGACGCGATCGAGCTCGCTAGATGGGAGGACGTGGTCTGGTTCTGGTGCTCCATTGACGGCGACGAATGTGCAGGCGCTTAACGAACGTGGGTCAAGTGTGCGTGAGAGCACGACTTATTCGGCGCGGAAGTCCAGGCGGGCGTCGAGGCGAGAGAGTAATGCTGTGGGTGATGATCAAGAGGGTGAGCAACGTACGACGGCTCAGCAGACGAACCGCAGTTCGAGGCGACGAGCGACAGTCACTGGAGAGGAGTATGAGTATGGCGGAGCAGACCGTGGCAAGTCTGCCTACATGTCTCGAGCTGCCAGCACTCACCAACAGTCAACACTCGACACCGGAGTCATCGCGGCTGGGGCAGCGGCTGGAGGTGCTGCCGGATATGCTGGCGCACAAAGTCGTGCTGCGATGACTGCGAATGATGTCGAGGCATCTGGCACTAGGGTATCGAGACGTACTTCTCGAGCTGCTCCTGCAACTCGAACTGGTGCAGCTTCTTCCAACCATGACCGACAGATAACTACTCGAACAGGAGCTGGCCAGAGTCGAGCAACTTCGTCTTCATCTTCGTCGTCGTCCTCGACTTCCAGGCCTTCGCGACCAGTTGCCCTGAGAAATCCCTTCTCCCCGATGTCTGCTACATCCCCCACCTCTCCTGATTCTCCGGATATGGAGTGGGAACGACGGGTGTACATTCGAGAGTACCGGCGACCATCCGACGGCAGATGGGTCAACGACAGAGAGTGCATTATACGGAAGCTGCATGCTCCACAGCCTCCGCAGATCGCTGCTGAGGTGTAGTTCTAGTGTCGAGGTAGTCCTGCTATGTATGATAGTCGGTAGTACGATGAATGACAACATGGAAGCTTCCGTCGAAGTTCTACTGGATAAACGCCAGTCCACTATTTTTACGTAACGCCGTCCTTTCCAACGAAAGTTTGTGAGCTTAGGGGCCTGTTTAGCTATAGACTTCGCAACTCCCGCCTACCCATACTGCGTACTTTTTGAGGTTGACACGGAGAACTGGATGATGGTTGCTCGTGATAGCTTATCGTTACTGCATCAAATCCTCGAGATCTCTGTCTCACATTGTCACTCAGGGTATCTTATCATGCTGCTTCTGGCCTCCCGCACCGTTCCTCTCCTCGGGAGCAGCTAATAGTTCTGCTTTTGGATGTCCGCCTCCGCGCCCCTCTGCAGCGTCTTACCCTTGTCGTGCTGAGCCTCAGCTCTAGCCTGAGCGTCGCGATCGCCGGTGGCGCCAGCGACCATGCCGCCTACGGTACCCTGAACGCGGTCTGCCACGCCCTTCCCGAGATCCTTCACCTGGCCCTGTGCCTCCTGCGCCTGACCCTCAGCATTCTGCTGCTGGCCTTCCCTCTTGAGACCCTCAGCACCAACGAGGTTGCCTACGGCCTCCTTCCCGGAGCCAATGGTCTGGTTCCTGTTTGAACACGGAAGTAAAATCAGCCCAGTGTCTCACGTGGTGTCTCACCCTTTTTAGTAAGGGGGCGTGTTCTGGCTCCAGTAACTTACCAGCTACCAGCTTGACGATTCTGGTCGTTCGCCGCCACTCCGGACGACGAGACGCTCATGCCTCCAATATTGCCACCAGCATGGCTGACGTCGTGCTTGACATCTGCCTCGGCCTTGCGCTGGTCGGCTTGAGCCTGTGATAAGGTTAGTCATGAGCAGATTGAACAATCCGTGGTAGGAGAACAGACCTTGTCGGCCTGGTTGCCAGTGACGGCACCGATAACGCTCTGCACTGCGCCTGTGGCCTGGTTTTCGTTAGCATGAGCTTTCCCCACATGGATACGACTGTGCATACACTATCGACGTAGCTCTGAAGAGTGGAGGTCTGCTTGTCACCCATTTTGCTGATTTTGCGTGGTATGGTGTCTTGTGAAGTGGTCTCCGAATCTGCTTTTGTGAGAAGATGGTCGTTGTGTCGGTGTGGAAGTTTGAGAGAGTGTTTGCAAGTTTGAGAACACGTAGACAGGCAGGCGCGTGGCCAGTTGCCCCGCCACGCATTGTTGAGACACAAAGGCATGTGACATGACATCACTCCTTCCGAAAGCGGCGATTTCCGGCTGCACCTGCCAGATCACCGGAGCTGCTTCCTTGTGACAGCGAGTCATATGCCGATTTGCTACAACGTGGCATTCACACAGCACTATCTCGATATAACCACTGACAAGCACAGCTCCATCGTGACCATGTAACCATAAGCATGTCCTGGAGCTCAGGCCGAGGAAGGTAGGCAATTGTGTTGAAGCTCTCCACGAAAACTCCTCTGCGGATGGTGCCTCACCTGATGCTAACCTCAGAGGAAGCAGGACCTGATCTCGGAGTGTTGCTCATAGCTTCTCGCTTCTCGCTTCTCACCAGGCCAACTGACATGCCTTCGGTTGTTTCTATGCAGCTGCCATGAGCGAAGTTGTGGCTAATCGCCCTTGTTGCCTCTGAGTGTCCGCCACTGCCTTCGTCTTTCCGGCAGCCTTTCTCTTATACCATTCTGCATCGGGCCAAGTATGATGTCGAGAAAGAAGGCAGACCGATGCGATGATTCTAGATCGATTCTGGGTTTCTCCTGCCTGATCTCCGTGGCGAATGTCCAGATCCTGGCCCCAAGATTCTTCGCATGATGTATAATCTAAGCGTGCAAGCATCGAAACCCCTTTGGTTGGACGACTGCAGGATGTGCGACGGCCACCGAGTCCTCCTGTGACGGCGATCTGTTCGCCCAACGGCGTGTTCGTGTCCAAGATATTCGCCTACTGTACCACGCGACCTCCAGCTTCACTCGTATCCGCCCTGCGGCTGAGACTCGCAATCCAAGCTGGCAAGGCTAGTCTCGATGATGGATTCCGCCTTCACCAGCGCTTCTGCTTGGGCAGCAATCTATTGCTGGGTTTCCATGGTGTTAACGCGCTGGAGAAGCTGCCCACTGCCACCATCACCATCCGTAAACACGACCGACTGGACTTGCGACAAAAGAAGGGATGGGTATATACGAGCCATGAGTGCACTATTCTTAATGCATTAAAAACGTAGAACGAGGTGATGATGCGGAAGTATCTCCTGCGTAACTCGGCTCATCAACAACGATGTAGCTTGCGGAAGGAGCGTACAGTCTCTCACCTTATGCAGAGAACAATACTAACAGACTTCCTCATATGTTCGCTCTGGTTGCGGCGAGCAGAGGCGAACGTTCGATGAGGAATGCTCGCAGTTCCTCCGCCTTCAACAAAGCCAACACCCCATACAACAACAATACTAAGCAACACACTCTTTCGTCAACACCACCGCTTTCAACTTTAACGGCACGAAAGACAATGAGATGCTTTAAAACAATAGTAAGACTAATACGGTATATACTTCTCCTCTATAACCATCCTTTTCTAACTCCCAAGGACGAACTTATCAAATCCCAATCAGCCTATCATCACCATCATCATCCCGAACTTCCGGTCTGCAGCACCATGAAGTTCTTCATCACATTCTTCGCCCTCGTGGCCGCCATGTGCGCACCCGCTCTGGCCTGGACCGAGGCCGACTACGCCTGGTCCTGCATGACCCAGCACCACATGATGTACCGCTCCATCTCCATCTTCTGCGAAAATGAGAACATCGAGATCCCGTCCGGCTACGCGAACACGGGAGTGAAGACTCACGCCCATCTGGCCATGATCACGGGAACATGCAGTCCTGCTCAGTGGGTGCCCGACGACATCTGTCGACTACAATTTTACCGCATGTGCGCGACTTCGACCAATGGAGCACAGAAGATGAAGTTCTTTGGCACCAATGGCTGCCAGAGGTGGGTGTTGGCGTTCTTGAACCAGTAGTCTCCTCGTGGCGGTTCGCGACTCACGGACGGCGGTTTCGACAGTGCTGTCAGGGACTGACTGGCCTCCAATGTCCAACGAGCCAACTGTGGATATTAGCGACCTACAATAGTAATTCATGAATAATATGACACTTTGATTGAACACTTCCTTCTTTGAAGCTCTGAAGCTTTTCAAGGCTCTTTTCTTGTGCCCGTAGTCTCTACATTGTACCTGTACGTGGTCATCGTGCTCGGTGACATTCCAGGCGCGCCCGCCATGTATACACGATGAAGCTGCCAGGCCTTTGTGTGAGGTCTTCTCTGTTTGTGTCAACGATGGGAGTAACTATTAAACATCCGCGCCATCGCCAGCCCACACTCAAGCTTCCAATCCCCCTACACCACACTCAAGGTTTCGGCTCACCATGAGCCACAGCCTCCTTCGCCGCATCGCTCTTCTTCTTGAAGAACCGGCTCGTGTCGCCCATGGGAAAGCTGAAAAACAGCGACTCCTGACACATCAGGTTTCCCAACGTGTAGTAACCCAACATTCCGGAAGCAAATGCGAACGCCCCTGCCGATGTGCCGACAGCACTCGCCATGGCAGTCTCGCCATCTGCAATCAAGAAGTACTGTGCAGCCACCAGCGTAAAGGCCATTTGGACAGTAAAGAAGATGCCGATGTAGACCAGATTGAGCGGGAGGGAGCCGAGCAGAAAGAAGAGGTTGAGGACGGCCCACACTTTGCTGTTGTCAGTGTCCCATGCAAGACGATTGAAGGGTGATGACTTACTCAAAACGAAGAACCCAACAGCATTGTTATACTCCGCACTCGCCGCGCCACCCTCGTAGCTCGCCGCAACGCCAAAGAACGGCGTGATGATGAAACCAAATCCAGCATAGAACAGTCCGAAAGCACCCAGCACGGTATATGCGTAAGTGTTACCCAGCACCAGCTCCCATTGCGCCGAGATCACCATGCCAATACCAGCGACGCCAAAGAAGTCGCCGATAAATGCGTTGGTCACGCCCACGCCTCGGAAGCCCATGAGGGCGAGGCTAAGTGTAGTCAGTGTAGTAGCGAAGGCGCCGATCGCGAGAGCGGTAGGACTTCCGAGTTGTGCCTTGAGCGTGATCGGGACTGGGATGTACTGGAGGCCAGCGGGAGATATGCTGCCGGATGCACTGGCGGGTTTGCCGGCGGCAAGTTTCTCGTAGAAGTCGTTGTTGGTGACTACATTGCGTAGATCCTCGAGCTGCTCGATGCGGTTCTCCAGGTGGCGGATGTGGTTGATATGATGAGGCTCGGCCATCTTTACGGCAACGATGAAGAGACCGGAGTAAGTGATTAGTATACAACGAAATGCTTGTACCGATCAGAGGTCTAGACAATACGAGAAGAGCTTGCAGGAACCAGACTGTCGGGGCAGGGCCATCATATCATTGCACATCAAGCTCTAAACAGCTCCAATGGCGTGCTGCAGCCGCTCCAAATCGCCGACTTGCTCGGTGACTATGATGAATTGTGCCATTCTTGTGCGGGAATTGAAGAGGTTTAGGCAGAGGCATGGGGATACGCAAGTGGCAGCTTCGATGGTGTCATTTGTGCGGTGGAGTCGTGAGGGAAAGTGTGGAGTCGAGGATTTTTGGGGCGGATGGAGTTGGCTCCGGGGACTTGACTTCACCTCGTGGAGCGGAAGCGATTTTGGTGATGGGGTTAAGGACTGTACTGCCCTCGCCTGTCTCCTAATTTGAGAGACCCGGGGAGTATTGCTGAAGTAGTGTGGAGGGATCTTGTGCTGGGATCACGTGTTATATTGCCCTCGAATATCTTTTGACGCAGGAGATGAGTTGATTCTCTCGTGCGCATGTGGGAGTTACCGTACTGGTTCTCATCGCATCATATCTGGTCCTGATACCGAGACCATTGACTGTACTGCCCTCATAGACGCTCTGATCTGACAGAAGACGCAACTGCTTTCATCCACCGCACCGGCCATCGCCCCCCTTCTCCTAGATCGATCTACCACCAACAAGCCCAATCACTCCACCAGGAATCTCCTTCCACATTGGAGAACTCCGAGCTCAATCGCCCTCGTCACCTCTTGCGACCTTCTTCCCACGCCTCCCAGCCTTCTTCGTTACCCTTCCCTCTTTCACCTTCGTCACCACCCTACCATCCTTCACCTTCTTCCACCCCTTCGGCCGACCACGCTTCTTCGATACCTCCGCACCCAGCGCCACCAGCTTCGCTCTGATCTTCTCAATGTTCGCCTTCAATTTCGCGCGACTATAGTCGCTGCCGAGTTCGTCAGCTGAACCCTCGAAGATCGAGTCAACAGTGTCGATGTCATCGGTGTCGATGTCGTCGGTTTCCACCGGTACCACACTGCTGTTCTCATCTGCCTTCACCGCAATACCGCTGTCATCTGTCTGGCGCACCTGTTCCTCGTTCTCTGGCTCGATTGTCGCTCCTTCGACATGTTCAGCCACCTCAGCGCCGCCGAGCTCTTCTGCAAGATCCTCGTCGTCGTCCGTCTCCTGATCCGCGCTCTCTTCGGGCAAGTTCACCTCCTCCGCCGGCTTGGGCTTGTTAATGGGATCGACAAAGATCAGAGAAAAGTGCGAACTTACCCATTCCACTCCAGTGAGCGTGGTGAGATGCGCCTTGACAACCGTGATCCGCTCCTTGAGCTCCTCTTGGTTCCACTCAAAATAGGTGCGCGCCATCACGTCTTTGTGGGGTTGTAGCTTCGGTTATGCTGCAGAAATGTGGCGAAAGATGCTGACAGCGTGCTCGTGGAGGGTGAATTTGAGGCAAGATGGCTTTGCGGTAGATAAATGTTTGTAGGATAAGAAGGTAGTTCAAGTGGTTGATGTTACAGACAAGGAGATTTGTGAAGAGGTGAAAGCGCTTCTTATGAAATGAGTGATGTGAAATTAATTGCTGCTTCACGTGAAGTTGATGTTGATACCAACCTCACCTCACCTCACCTCATTTCACCTCGCAGGATCATGGAGTTGTGTGCCTGTGCCTCCACGCTCATACATTGCCTGAGATGTGTTCAAACTTACTGACTACCTACAGCCTACCTTCCGCTGTTCTTTCGTGAATAGTCCCTCGTGAAGTGTTTAGCAGTGTTGCCAGAGGGCTCGATCAGAAAGTCATGCCTGAGCCCCCGTCTCATAGCAAGTCATATCTCACTCTCATCCACAGGTACAGCATACAGTCGTCGCGCGATGATGATACAAAAGATGGTTGATGATGAAGAATGAAAAGAAATGGTCTGGTACATTCTGAGTCCACGGGGATGTTCTGAGCACAGACCTCATCCATCCGTGCCTCATAAACACCTCTTTCACTTTCACTCCTATGATATCTTACTCACAGACAGCGCGTTGGCATGTGATCAAACTCATGCGATGCAAACAGAGCAATAGTACCCTGGCGTCGGAAGAGGAACGAACGACTCAGCCCAGTCGGGAACCTGGGTGGAAACAGCCACCTACGGCATAGCCTCACGGTAGGATCGAGGTACTTGTACTTGTTGCCTTGTTGCTTCCATTCCCTACATATGCCACAAACGATACGCACCCTCGAGCCGTACATGCAGAACCTGGACGGGTATAGCAGCACCACCACCAACATCACCACACTACCAACCATGGACCCACCAACCTACACCCCCTCCGCGCCAGCAGCTCCGCCTCCTCCCCATCGCAGCATCCTCGACCTC
>JAABUW010005784.1_pt1 | contig 15875 bp, 21 predicted proteins | sample 5560081 | NCBI WGS metagenome assembly JAABUW01 (sample SAMN10711882, study PRJNA513363) | rock metagenome | isolation source: Antarctica rocks | place: Antarctica: Victoria Land, Knobhead sud | reverse complement strand
GGAGGTACTTCGCAGCTCTATTGACGTCGTTGCCGCCGGAGTAGTCGGGAAAGTAGTTGCTCAAGGGTGACTTTGTCAGCTTCACCCGGAAGAGATCGACCTTGTTCAGGAACAGGACGATGGAAGTTCGCATGAACCACCGCGAGTTGACCACTGAGTCGAACAACACCAGGGATTCCATCATGCGGTTCTGTGCCACATTAGCACACGGGTCTACGATCGCCATACCCAGGTACTTACCTGACTGCTCTCTTCCAGCAACACTTGGTCGTATTCGCTCAGGGCCACGCAGAAGATGATGGAAGTCACATTCTCGAAGCAGTGAATCCATTTCTTTCTTTCACTTCTTTGGCCACCAACGTCGAACATGCTATCCTCTGTGTTAGTGCTACTTCCTGCGACGAACAACCTGCGTGCACTCACTGTATGCTCAGCTGGCCCATCGAGAATCTGGTCTCGTAAATACCAGTGGTCTTTGTCCTGGCCCTTAGGACGTCAGATTCTGTGGGATTGTAGTCGGGCGCTGTTATCCTCTTGACTTCATCGAAGAAACTTTACTAACGTCAGCAAGGTTCCGACACGTCTCGACCTAGGAATACTCACTAAGGCGCAGAGTCCATGAGGTAGAACTCGCTCGAGTGGTCAAAGACCTTTGATATGCATGGATCGTTCCATATTGCTGTGATCGCGTCACCAACCTTTGGCTCTAATGGCTGGTGCGGGTCTGGGTCTACCGCGTACTCCATGATGTAGTCACAGTTCTGGCTGTTCTCTTGATTCTCGAGCTCAATCTGGAATTGTCGCATAGCCCCAATCAATGCTTTGGCGCAGTCGATCACATTCTTATAGATCGTGTGCCGGTATAACGCCAGCTCGTCCTGACTGTAGCCATTTTGGTGAATAATTTTCATCTGCTTCACAATCGTGCTCTTCCCGCTCTCGCCAGAACCTAATGCGCATGCCAGTTAGCCAAGCATCCTTCGCTTCTTTCTATGAGCATCACCTACCGAGCAGTAATATCTTGCACTCTCTCCTCAGCTTCTTGGAGTCCTCCTCCAGGGTGCGATCAATCGCTTGACTCCGCTTCTTCTGATCGCCCTGGTCATTGTTCTCGCTGCTCACACAGGCACCCATCTTGCGAGTCGATGAGGCCCGTACGCTCGCGCGAGCTCAGGCAACGATGATGCGTGCCAAAACAGCTTGCCGTGGTCAATGCCACGGTCGCGCGCGTGCTCACGCTGTCCGTGTATGGCGTCTGTGTATTTGTGGGAATGTCGGAGGCGGCTCGTTGCGTGCGATGGAGAGCCCGGAATGCTGCAGCGGCACAATGCGGGCTTTGTTCGATTGATGTTGCTCCGCTCGGAGCCGGTGGAGGATGTGGGAGGTGTCTTCGAAGTCTGTCGTGTGAGGGGGTACCAATGGCAGTAGCTTGCGGCTGGTCGTGGTATAGATGGGCGATGATGTCGCTGGAGAGCTGCGGCACTAAGGTAGAAGATCCCGTCCGTGCCGAGACGGTCTCGCCAGGAATACCTGAACACTTCAGAACCAGATATTTTGGTCGAGTCAAGTGATTCACAAGCTAAAGCAGGTGGTGATGAAGGAGCAAGCGGCTTCACGCGCGCCTGAAAGTGCCCGTGACACACAGGTCATTGACTGGCACAAGTCTCTCAATCATCAAAGTCAGCTGCAAGCTATTGGTTCTCGCTCCCTTAGCCACAACAAAGCCCGATTCAAATCTAGCTCGGGAATGAGATCGGCCCAGGCGACATCCGCATCGATTCTTCCGTGTCGTCTATACCTTATCGTGATTCCAAGTCTACGAGACGAAAGCCCAGGATCTTCGACAAGTACATCTGGTGCTCGCGACTGTTCGGATAGTTCTGCTGCCCCGCAGGTGGAAGAGGAGCCGTGGTGCAGCAAACGATTACCGACCAGGATGTGGATAAATATCGCTACAGATTATCGGAGTGCTGACGGCGCCGCGAACGTACAATATAGCCATTCGAGCCACTGTCATCGATTTGACATACCAGGAAAGCTTCACAAGCTGTCTCTGTTTGCAGAGCTGAGACAGGCCAAATGCTGAGACTGATGTTGACCTTGGAAGTGCATCTATTACACTGCGTAAAGACGACATCTGTTTCGAGACCTCTAGACAGACAACAAGCATGTTGGAGCACGGATCGAAGGTACATGTAGGTTCGCGGAGAGTGGTTTGATGCACGATAGATCGATATCAACCCTCGAGAGATTGTGTTTCAATCATGTGTATGTATCGAAAATGAACGATGGCGAAGCAAATAGGTCGCACTGCTGGCAGTAATGGGCGTTCGTATGCAAACAAGTCCTCGTGGCCGTGATAGCGTGTCGATGGCGCATGCTCTTCCACTCGTCGATCGTGGTGTTTAGTGTGCGGCGGTAATGAGAGCGTCTTCTTGTTTTCCACTGTTGTCGTCCTTCTTCTCACACTTTGACCTACACCACCTGCGCCGTTCAGATCTCATAATAAGAATCGTACACAGAGCATTTGAAGAGAAGCCTCAAGTGGCGCCTGCAGAACTGATCGACGTTCGCTGGTACAATTTCAGACTCCTCGGAGTCTCAGAGCATATTTGTGCTGCGATGTCGAACTTGTTTTGGAGATTTCAAATACCCGCAGAAGAATTTTGCTGGTGTTGACGGCTTCGAGAGGATCCAGCACCTTCCTTCACGTGAAGTCCTTTCCGTCCTCCCCACGTCCGCCCCACCTGCGCTCGACGATCCTTGGTTTCTAACCCACCCTGAGAAACATCAACACCACCACCACCTACCGCACATCACCACGCAACAACCAGCCCTGATCGGCGCATATCACCCTCAAGATGGCGGAATTTGTGCGAGCCCAGATCTTTGGCACGACCTTCGAGATCACGAGCAGGTAGGCATACCGCGAAAGAGCAGCACCGGGTACAGCGGAGACATACTGATTGCTACCAGATACACCGACTTGCAGCCAGTTGGTATGGGAGCCTTCGGGCTCGTCTGGTAAGCATGGCGCGACGGTCCAGCACTTGCGGGTCGGTCTTCTGACACTGCACAGCTCGGCGAAGGATCAGCTCACAGGACAGGCCGTGGCGGTAAAGAAGATTATGAAGCCTTTCAGCACGCCAGTGCTTTCCAAGCGCACATACCGCGAACTCAAGCTGTTGAAGCATCTCAAGCACGAGAACGTAAGACCGCGCATCCGCAAGACATCCACCTGGGCACGTTGCTAAGGCGGAGTACAGGTCATTAGCTTGAGCGACATCTTCATCTCGCCGTTGGAGGATATGTATGTCGGTCAGTGTTCACTACTACACCACCTGGCACTATCTGCGCTGACCGTCTGGAAGTGACTGAGCTGCTTGGGACCGATCTACACCGACTCCTCACCTCCCGACCACTCGAGAAGCAATTCATCCAGTACTTCCTCTACCAAATCCTGGTAAGCCGAGCAGCTTGGTACGCTTCAAATACATCTTCTGACTATCCTAGCGTGGCCTGAAATACGTCCACTCCGCCGGTGTTGTGCACCGCGACCTCAAACCCTCAAACATCCTCGTCAACGAGAACTGCGACTTGAAAATTTGCGACTTCGGCTTGGCTCGTATACAAGATCCTCAGATGACCGGCTATGTCTCCACGCGATACTACAGAGCCCCGGAGATCATGCTCACATGGCAAAAGTACGACGTGGAGGTCGACATCTGGAGCGCGGGCTGCATCTTCGCGGAGATGCTTGAGGGCAAGCCGCTGTTCCCTGGCAAGGACCACGTCAACCAGTTCTCTATCATCACGGAATTGCTCGGTACACCACCAGACGATGTTATCTCCACCATCTGCAGTGAGAATGTGAGTTTGGCCAGACAAGGACGAGAGGCAGAAGCGATTTGCTGACCGTACGCCAACAGACCTTGCGATTCGTGCAGTCCCTACCCAAGCGCGAGCGACAGCCACTCAAGAACAAATTCAAGAATGCCGATCCACAAGGTAAGACCAGTGGTGTACAATACATTAAGTCGACAATCTGACATTTAGCTTAGCCATCGAGCTCCTTGAGCGAATGCTTGTCTTCGACCCACGGAAACGTGTCAAGGCTGGCGAAGCTCTCGCTGACCCGTATCTCTCGCCATACCACGATCCGACTGATGAGCCAGAGGCGGAGGAGAAATTCGACTGGTCTTTCAATGATGCGGACCTGCCTGTCGACACGTGGAAGATCATGATGTAAGTGGACATATCGTACAAGAACTCCACGTTCATGGGTGGAAGGGCTCTCCAAGACAGTATCGCGCACTATGCGATGCTCTGGAAGCTTTAAGGCTTAATCACGAGTCCGAGACACTTGCTGACCCTTCCACCCATTGGCTGGCCCGATCCTCTTCTTGGAAGGCCAGATTGCTAACTCTCCGTGCCGCAGGTACTCCGAGATCCTTGATTACCACAACGTTGACTCGAACAATGCTGGCGAGATGGCGGAGAACGGCGAGCCTGTTGCATAGTTACGGCCAATACGATGAGTGCATGAGACCACACAATATTGGGTGCTCAGGAGTTCAAATGGACAGAGACAGGACGCTGTTGAGATCTCGAGCTTGTTCTTGGCTTGAATGATACCCTGGTAGGGCTCATTGATATGAGATAGCGACAAATATACACGGAGCAGTTGAATATGCCAACCCTCATTTTCGGACGCGAGTGGCAGTCAGGGCTCTCCAAACTTACTGTGGCCTCTTGAGCCACTGCTCTCCTCGTAATTAAACCGGACTGAATGTTGCTATTTGCGAGAAGTCTGGCTTGCTCGACTTCATGGTGGCCGTCGAAATCCAATACGTCTTTGCTTCGCAGGATTAACGAGTCCAAGCTGCTGTAATACCACTCGTTGTGATGCGCTGCCTGATGTTGAGTATTCGTAGTAACATGTGACAAACGCTTGGCTTCAACGTCAGACGAGCATTACACCGCATGGGCTAGGCATTCCAGGGTTGCACGAACAATATCCAACGACTACAACTTCTATGTGGACCTAGATCTCTCACCCTCGGCCGGTCTAGAAGAGATGAAGTCGTCCACGGAAAGCTGACGATATCGCCATCAGTATGTTTCAGCCATTATGCGCAGTGGTGGACTTCCACCATGCTCGTGGACCGGAAATTGAGCATTGGTTCGGCGCTGGCGACAGCGACCCCACGAGCGAGAATGACTGGCATCTCATACCGTATATGGCTCTTCCGGACGGCGCTCACCAGTCTAGTGAAGAATTCTCATACTTCAGCTTAGTACACAAGGGAAGAGTAGGAGAGGATGTGGTGCCGACCACCGTCTTTGGGATCAGCTGCATGCACCAAATAGACAGCTCAGAGCTCTTGTACAAGTCGGAGGATGTGACGAGAAGCGCCGTGCAGAAGGCTGTGGTGGCTATTACGGACAAACCACAGTCATTCAGTGCTATACGGGAGAGGTTGAGTGCTGTCACGCAGGCGTGGTTCGCGCAGAAAGATTTTCGAGATGTGGAGATATTGGAGGTAGGTCAGTGGCAGTGCGGCTGAGGCTATGGGTGTAATGCGGCCAAGAGCTGATGCTGTGGTGTAGAGGTTCCAGGAGAGCTTGGTCAAGGACGATACCGGACATGAGGATGAACGGGATCAGTTGTTTGGGTTGAGCTTGCGTGAGCTGGTCCACACGTTCAAATGGCAGACACTGGTCCTGCTGAAGGCCATGTTGCTGCAGCCGAAGATGCTGTTCTTTGGCTCACACTGCGAGCGAGTCTGCGAGATTCAGTTCTCCTTACTGTCACTTATCCCTGGCCTTGTGCGGAGCTTGCAGGATTGCGCCGGTCCACAGATGGACCGCTATGCGGAGACGCTGAGGAAACCTGACTCTGTACGGACAAGTGATAGGGCGTCATTGCTCTCATACATGGGCATCCCCCTACAGCTCTTCGGAAAGGGCAGCATATTCGGACCATATACTCCTCTACAGCAGCTCGACACACTCACAGACTTGGGCACGAAGAGCTACATGGTTGGCAGCACGAACACGCTCTTGTTGCAGCAGAGGGACAGATACTGCGATCTACTCGTGAACTTAGACGATGATAGTGTCACTGTGATCTCACTGGCATTAAGATCTGCTCTAGCTCTTTCCACTGCAGATCGGCGCTGGATCGACTTCCTCACTCAGGCAGTGAACGATACATGGGACGATGCAGAACCGACACGACCGAAGACGTATGGGTACGCTGGAAGCGAAGAGTTCATCCGACTGCAGTTTGAGGAGTATCTGCTGGCGTTGCTGTCATCCATGAAGTACCACATCTACCTCGAATCACACAGCGAAGGCGATAGGAAGGCTCTCCTAGCAGATGTCGAAGGTGATCCTGCCAGTGAATTCGCCATGCATTACATGGACGTATGGCGGACAACGGAGAACTTCAAGCTTTGGCAGCGAACTACAGACAGTCATCTCTTCGACATCGTGGAGCCACGTCATCCTTGTGCTGGCGGTCTCACAATCGAAGATGTTCAGCGACGCTTAGCCAGCCAGGTTGCTGAGCTCCATCTTGACGAACGGTTCAATCAGACACGTGACACGGTCAACAAGCGACTGGCAGATGGTCGAACGCACGTAACCTACGCCTTCAACAAGGTCTGGGCGGACATCGAAGTCATGCGTGAAGCACAACGGAAGCGCTCTGAAGATGCTAGGGCAGCAGCAGCATCGGACCCTACCACATCTTCTGAGAAGTCGTCGCCGGCGAATAGCGGCAGGTTCGCGAAGCCAGACATGCAACAAGCTCAAGCGACCGTGGCCGCCGCAGGTCAACGCGCAGGTGCATACCTGAGCTCGTGGGGCACTTGGGCCAGCGAGAAGCGGAAGACGGGCGGTTGGAGGTCGGGATCAACTCAACCAACGGAGCAGCGGCCGAAGGTGACGACTGTTAGTGAGCTGTCTAGGAACGAGGACGAGAACAAGGCGCCAGCAAGGCCTGAGGTGCCAGCGACTGTGGGCGGGCAACAGACAACGGGAGTGGTGAAGTCAACTGGAGAGGAGTCATGATAATGGTGGCTAAGATTGAGTACGTATCTTGACGGACCTACCGATCGCGAGAAAGAACGTCCCTCTACTGCTCACAGCCCACTGCGAGGCGTGACACGCGGTACGACTGCATCACTGATGATCATGAAGCTCGGAAAGTCGAGCGAACGTGTCAAGATGCCTGCGTTACTTGAGAAATCTTTAGCAGCTCGAAACGACCGAATCCTCGGACCGCAAAAGAAGGGGCCTTACTCAAATTCATTACCTTCTCTTAGGTTCCGTGGAAGTTTTAGCCAATTGAAGGAGACTTTGATTTGCGTCGAGCACTCAAGGGGGCAAACCCAAATATCCTACTCCCCCGAAGGATCGTTATGGGCAGAACGGAAACATCTTCAAGCCATTAGTAGACCATCATGAGATATTCTTTTGAGACAGTTCATCTTCGCCTATCGGCCACTAGTGAGGGACATCGTGTTAAACATTGTATCTATCTGTTCATTTTGACAGGCCGAAGATCCACTGGAGGGTATGCATGAGGTCGAACGTGCAAACGAGTAAGGTAGTCTTTGAACGGCGTCAACACATGAGATTGAACAGCCTCGTCCTACCCACACCTCTAATTGGACTTCAACCCCATATCAAACAACAAAAACTCCGCATCCTTCTCGCCCACACTCTCGATCGTAACACTCCCTGGCCCTTTCGCGCCTCTCACATACGCACCATCCCCCTCTCCCAACTCCACATCTCCGATCTTGATCCTCGCCCCTCCGGTCTTTGGCTGCGTCCGGTCCGTCATCACCACATGCAAATAAACATTCCTCTCCCCTTCCGTCACGAGCTCGTGCGTGACGCTCTTGCCGGGAGATAAAATGCTGGCACTCATGGACACATCGGAGTGCATGGGAATGGGCTCGGTCTCGGCGTCTTTGCCAGAGTGGCGGTCGGTAGATTCCATGACACGAAGAAGGGTGTTGGTTTTCATTTCGTCGGTGAATTTGCGGGTTTTGTAGGACGGCGCGAGGCCACGGACGTTAGGTTTGGCCCAGATTCTAGAGACGAGGTTAGGTGAATGCGAATTCAATATGGGGGGTGGTGGATACTCACTGCAAGAAATGCACATCCTCCTTGGTGTTCCGGTTGTACTCCGAATGTCTGATCCCCGTGCCAGCGCTGGTGAATTGCACCTCGCCTCGTCGTAGCTTCTCGAGATTGCCCATGCTGTCCTTATGCTCCAGCTCGCCGTTGACAATGTAGGACCAGATAAGGAATTCGGCATGAGAATGTGTGCCGAACCCAGTGCCTTTCTCTACCCTGTCCTCGTTAATCACTCGAAGAGGACCGAATTCAGCATTGTTCGGGTCGTAGTATGAGGCGAATGCGAAGGTGTGGTAGGTGTAGAGCCAGCCATGGTCGGCGTGGCCTCGAGCGTCCCAAGGTCGTTTGGTGATTTTGAGGTTTGAGGTGCCGTTGGTGTGGCCATTCGACGCTGCTGTTGTTGCCATTGCGCGGGTAGTAAGGGCTGCGGAGGAAGAGGAGATTTTGCTGATAGACTTTGAGAGGGATGATCTCAACGGAGTGAAGAAAGACAGTGTGAGTCCTAGAAGTGCGATGAGAGCGGCGGTCTTGAAAGGAAACTGGAGAGTCGTCTTTACGCTGTTTGTGTTGCTGTGCTCTTTGGTAGACATTAAGAGACTTGCAATGATAGGGTTCGGTGCCTTTATACTACAGCATTCCGAGCTCCATGAGGTTCGAGATGTAGCTTCGATGCTCTGTCGCTGATGATCGTGAGATGACCATTGATTGATTAAGCAGAAAAAGCGCTAAGTTTTAGCTGCATGAGAGCGGCTGAATTCCGGGAGCGTTTGTCTTCGTTGTTGAGCATTTGATACATACATTCGTCAATGTATCGTCTCGTCTCGTGCTGATGGTCCATCAAGCACAAGTTGCCAGGAAATATAACTCGACGCTGACGCGCGTGGACGCCGACAAGCCAACAGACTGAGTCGACTCTTTGTGGGCGCTTCTTCACCACTGAAATTTCGCAAGCCAGTATCTTGGAATCAAGTAGGACATGCTGAGCCGTTTCGCTGATTGCAGACGCCACTCATTGCTTTATCAATATCGATTTCTTCTCCGATTGTAGAGCCGCTTGCTTCCAGCAAGTACGCCCATAATGCCACACCAGCCAACGCCGCCACCCAAGGTATCTCTTCGCTAAATTGCAGCAATAACAACAGCAAATACTCACCACATTGTTCCCTGCTCATACTTCCACCTTCGCGACCTCCGCGCGGCCATCTACGTCCATGGCCACATCTTCCTCATCTTCCTGATCTGGCCCATTTCCAACAGCCCCAGTTTCATCCGCCCTCAATGCCTCCCTGATACACTGTACCAGCACCGCCTGCTCCTCATCCGTGAACCGCTCCTCAACCTCCTCAATCATCGGCTGCATCAGCTCCAACATCTTAGGTGCGTGATTGACCAGCATCAACCATTCCGGTTCACTCAACTCCTTCTTACTCTGCTCGCGTTCCAGTTCCCGCTTCGCCTTCTTAGCCTCCATCTCCCTTCGCTCCACCATGCCGACATACTTCTCACACAATGGAAGCTGTATTCGTTGCATGTGCAGCTCTGCGAATCGTTTGAAAGATGTGTTTTGAACGGCTGGGGTGGCGTATGAGGATGGATTGGCGGTATAAGGGTAGTGGGCGGAGGAGAGATGGCGGGAGTGCTTTTCAAGGGAGGAGACGTGGTTCGAGGGGCGAGGTCTGTCGGTGGTGGAGGCGGCGTCTTCGCGGACGTGGCGGGCGCGGGTGAGGGTGATGTGGTGGAGGACTTCGGCGTTGGGGAGGTGGCCTTCTATGCCGAGGACTCTGACCATTGTGGTACACGCGGAGAGAGGGTGAGTGAAGGGTCGGGCGGTGGATGGAGGCGATTATGGTGATATGACCTCCAAGCTCGAAAGGAAAGGAAAGTGACTGATCGTATGGAACATTTTCCGTGTTCCCCACTACTCCACGATCTTCATTGGGCGCTACTGCAGGTACCCGCCCGCTTCCGAGGCTTCCGAAAGCTTAATGGACCTCCACCCTCCATGACCTCCTCCTGCCAATGACAAGATATTGTAAAGCTGCATGTGTCCACAAGCTCTCTCGCGTCTCATAGCAGATATGCAGTCCCTAAAATGTAAGGTATAGATACCGCTAGGCGTTATAGGCTATGGACACCAAGACATCAGTAGTGTATCAGAGCAGGGAGATTCCTTTCCAATTTTGCTTACCTATGAGCTGGCGAGATATGGAAGGTCTGCTTATCATATGCCCATTGGTACTCTGGAATCTAATGATCTAGGATGCGAAAATGTGCTATATATCGACGTGGTGCCGCCACAACGAGGACAGTCGAACCTCCACTACTCATACAACATCACACCGTACCAACCCGCTAGATCGCCCAAAATCACGCAGCCAACTGCCTTTCGGCAGGCACACCGTTACGAAGATGGATCTACCAAATTATCGGCTGAGCCAGTTCGCAGTCGGAATACCCGGAATCATCCTTATCCTTGTTGTTTCTTGCGTGGTCCTTACGTTGGCGGTCCGATCTGGACCCGATGCTCGCTGGACGGCACGCCTACCATCGTATCTCCTCGCGGGCTTGATTACGTTCTACTTGGCACTCTGTCTACCGATCGCGACCCCGGCAGCCGCGTGCTGGGGGATCCCGACCTACTTGACATTCGGTGTACGGCTTGGCCAAGCTGTTGCACCGTATTGCGAAGACGACCTCCAAGCCAGAACATCCGACAGCCGCAGGGAAGCATGCACAGAATGTGTCCGCTCAGAGAGGCTCTTCGAGTGGTTCAACGGAGATGGGAACTGGCGACTGGACAAGCTTGACGACAGCTACCAATCTGTTCTCAAGATGTGCAGCTTTTACATGCTCTTGTGGTTCGCGGGGGGTCTCTGCCTATAGTTTTGGCTGTGGAGGGCAGCAAGAAGAGAGGCCAAGAAGTTGGACATCGAGCAACCTCTAATCTCGAATGATCTAGAGTTACGACCGATGGTGAGTAAAGTCCAGGGTGCATGAACATCTCCTTCGATTAGAGGAAACGAGCATAGCATGCTGACCATTCTCGCAGGATGTGTAAAATTTGGCTGTGGCCTTACCTTCGACGAAAGTATGGTTGGGTGGATCATGACAATACCGATTATGTCGTGAATCAGCCACAGGACTAGGCAACGAACTCGGCAGTAATCTTTGTGTATATCGCTTACCCACGAACTAGTGCCTATAGATTGCCATACCTTTGGACCGATGATTCCTTACTTTTCGCACGCAAATTCGATCCGCTGAAGTTTAATGCTCGCGACTTCAAGGCTCTCCTACATAACGACTTGATATTCTACTTGCGCCCACACCGCTGTTCGGACCTCTTCTGCTACACTACACCAGGACCGCCATATCGCACAACACTTCTAGCTCGACCAAGCCCAACAGTCCGCCAGCGCAACGATGGACCCACCAAGCTATTGGGTCCCTGGCCTCGTCGTCTACACACTCGGCACCGTGGTCCCCATTTTCGCCTGCATCGGCATTGTATGTCTCTTATGGCGAGACGGCGGCAAGCGGTGGCCAACCCGTTACCTGTGGTACAACTTCAGCACCTGAGTTCCACCCTACGCAGCTCTCGGTGTCCCACTGATGAAGGCAGCAGTCGTCTGTCATGGACGGCGCGCGCGGTTCATGTCCAGACTGGATATCGGTTCGGGCATCGCATCATACTGCGAAGCTAATCTGCGACCTGACGTACCGGACCGGGTATGGAAGGACTGCTTAGCATGCAGGTAAGCACTAACTGGTGGAATGGCTCTCCAAGACGACGTTGCCATGTTGCACTCCGAGGCATTTTTGGGGCCCCGAAAAGGCCGAGACACTCGCTAAAACTTCTATATTGTAGCGAGCTAGACGGCTTCTTCAACCTTTTCAGCGGTGACGGTGGGAACGCAAGCAAGAATGGCAGTTTCCACGAGGTCAGCGAAGAATACGGCATCATGAGCGGCAACGGCACCTTCCATCCTTACAAGGACAACGAGGACTTCGTCACCCTCTTTGTTTGCGCAATCTGCTGGATGGTATTCTGGATCGCCTTCTGTGCCTTCTTCGAGTGGCTTGGTTGCAGGAAAGCCAAGAGAGAGGCCGAAAAATTGGCCGCCCTTGAAGAACTCGCGGACTGGACAGAGTTTGACAGACACCTGGGGCGTGAAAAATATGCTTACGAGAGGCTTAAGACTGTTTGAGGTGCCGGGATCACCGTCCTAGGGAGTCTAAAGCGAAGACGAGCAGCAGCGGGCATTAGAGCGATGCGTATGAGGGTTCTCCAAGGCACGATCAAGTATCGTGCGGCATTCTGAGACCTTCCAACATCGGCTCGTAAGCCAGGAACACTTGCTGACCCTTCTACCAATCGCTGCGCTGATCGAGTGTCGCCACTATACGAATCATGCAATGGATGTTGAAGTAAGTCGAGGAGTGAATTCGGAATTGCAGTTGTTCGAAGTAGAAAGCGCAAGGCTTTGGCAATGTTGCTACACCATGTCGATTGGGCCGGAAGCCGATTCTTACTCCCAATACAAAGGGCTCATACGCACGTTGATGCTGTTGATGTGCGCTCGGCATCTGACAGTGGAAGCGCTAGATAGGATGTCAGCTACATCGATATGTCTCTGAGAACGACCTGTAAGTAATCTCTGATTGGGAATCGTTCGAGTCCGCAGAGTCCTTCTCAACTCGTTGCCCAGCTTCCTCAACCGCCCTCGCTCGCATCCGCCGTCGTTGTACCGCGTTCACTACGAACACCCAAAACGCCACATACAGCACCAAGAACACCACAACCAGACCATGCCATCCCCAGCTCCTCTCGAATCCGCTGAGCTGGTGCCCGCCGACACACCACTCTATAAACCTTCTGGCGGAGCTGCACATTGCACACAATTCTCTGCCGTGCTGATCCAAATCCAAGTCGCACTCTAGCGGCACAGATGGGCCAACCTCCCATCCGAGCGTAAGTCCTTCTGGGATGCCGAAGCAGACCGCTGCTGAGCTCAAGTATCTTGCAGCGATAGTGTAGATCGGAAGCATGCCTCTGTGGTATTCGAAGTAGTGCGCGCCTGGCTTGTAGCGATCTTCCCATTTCGCCAACACGATCGCGATGGGGACGTAGAGGACGAATGCAGCGGCGATGAACGCGTAAAACAAGGTCTCGCCAGGGTGAGCGACCATCTTGTAAGATTGTAATGCTGTCGGGGCAAGAATTTGTGTTAGACTCATCGAGTGCAGGGCTGCGATGGAAGATAGATGGGAAGGGATTGGTAGCTGGTGGCAGTGGGCGGGCGAAGGGCGGAGCAGCCATGGCTCATCTGTGGGACGATCCACAGCAGCCTTCCACGGCTCGTGAGGGTAAGCATGAACCAAGCTTTGTTGCCGAGTAGCTAGGCAGGTTGCTGAGTTGTGGCCTCTGCGATTAGTGCTCTTGTATGCACACCTCCAATTGCTACAAGCACCACCCGACCGTCGGATATACGAGAGTATACTGCGCCTTCGATGGCCTAAGCGCGATACAGAAGCATGAGAAGGTGAGGTCGAAGATGCGAATGGCTTCCCTGGGCTCTTCCATCTATAGAATTGTGAGCAGACGCTGTAGCTGCACCAACTCGATCGTCATCCCAGAGAGCATCCTATTCTGGCTGTTCGCCTAGCTTTCCTATCCGCACAATCTCACACAGTCACAAGCTTATTGGCTTCATAGCAACCAGTTGTCTAACATCCTAAGCATCACGTCAGCTAGTTGTCTCCAATCAAGGGAGTGAAGTCTGGCTGACCATCGTCTGCTTTCTCCCACTTTGACCGACCATCGTCTGCTTTCTCTCACTTTGACTGACCATCGTCTGCTTTCTCCAAGTCGATCAAGTCCTCGGACTCCTCGGCGTCCGCCTGTTTTGTCTTCGCTCCCCTCCACCTGGACCACTCAGCGCCGGCGGTAAGAATGGACCAGCATAGCAAGTAGGCCATATAGAAGTAGAAAACGATTCTGTCGTCCTTTTCCAGCTCGTCGAGATGGAAGCTACCGTCAAAGCTCGCAAGTGCGCGAAACCATCTCAAGAGCGCTTCGAGTTCGGTGCATTCTGTGCACGTATCCCCTGCACAAGACGCTGCGATGCCGGAGCCAGTCTCGTATCCGAATGTGAGATAGGTGGGGACCCCATAAGAAACGGCTGCTGTGCTTAGGCTCGGAACGACGACGGCGGCTCAGAGTGATACTGAGCAGCCCAAAACGTATGCCAAGAGGCGAGTCGTCCATCGTTCCCAGCGATCTCGCATCACGCGGCGCACCAGGCCGATGGCGACAGCTATGAGTACAGCAATACCGAGTGAGGAGACCGCAAGCCTGATTTCCTCGTGTTGTAGAAGCATGTTCAATGTGGCGTGGTTGAAGGGCGTTGTATTGGTGCGTATTTTTCAGAGCAAGAGTGCGTGAAGCGAACGGTGGTGAGGTATGATTGTCGAAGCGCAGTGTCCAGGAGTAGAGCAGTGGAGTTTAGGCGAGTCTTCCGACAGGAAGCAGGTAATATATATAGTAAGTAAATATATGATCTTGCGCCTTTAAAGTTCAGTTCTGTGTGATGAGCAGCCTAAATTATCAGAAGTACCTTACCTACCGACACAAGCTGATAGGTAAGCATAGTCCAACATTGCCGAAAGCGATCTGTACAGTGGTTAGCCTGTCTCGAGGTTTCGTTCTCTGGATTTTTACTCGACGAATTCACATGCTCTAGAGCGCCTCATGGTGCTTCGTTGTATCTCGGAGAGCCCTACAATCGATCAATTCGGTCTGTCCGATCTCGAATTCAACGCACTGTTGTCCTTGTGTAACGGGTCCATCGACGACGAAAACTTGGACCATCCCGTGGTAGAAAAGCCTGTGGTCGACTTGTTTCGCTTGGTCATTCGTCGGCTGGGTTTCGAACGGATCTCGGCGATGTCGAAGAAAGTCCAACTTCTTACAGTCGCTAAGGGCGTTGGATCATACTTCGTAACTGTAGGTTGTGGTAGATGTCGAGACGTTCCTGTCCAACGCAGCGAGTGCCGTTCTCTGACATTGCAAGCATGCCGTCAATGAATCCACAGTGCCTGATACAGATATGTCAGCAAGAATGAGGACGGTAGAGATGAAGGACTTGCTGATGATGTCGAGACGTCCTTGCCTATGCCCAGCATCGCGCCCGTAACTGCCAATCTCTGACACTGCAAGCACGTACTTGCTGCTACAGTGCATCATACTATGTTAGCAAGAACGAAGAAGGTAGAGATGTTTCTGTTTATCTTGAGCGGAGCCCTCATGCTCCTCTTCTCTCGTCACACGATATACACCACATTCTTGCTCGAACAGATTCACTATCGCTATTCAGCATCAATCACTTCCAACATCAATCACTTCCAACAAACATCAATCGCTCAATATGGCTAACGCCATATTGCTACTCAGCGTGCATCCTCGCTAATCATCATCCATAGATTACATTCGTTCTGCAGTATATCGAGTATAGATCTGGGCACTGGTTGGATGAGCACCATATCCATCTCGGCGTTCTCGGGCAGGGCAATCGTCTGGAACGTGAATATACGCTCATCCTGAGGTTCGTTTTCGTTTGGGCGGTGGGTCATTTGCTGGCTCATAGATTGAGCGCCTGGATGACACACCGTACGAACTGGAATGGACTGAAACCGCTCGATCCGATGGCTACAAGCGCCTG
>JAABUW010005781.1_pt1 | contig 15877 bp, 19 predicted proteins | sample 5560081 | NCBI WGS metagenome assembly JAABUW01 (sample SAMN10711882, study PRJNA513363) | rock metagenome | isolation source: Antarctica rocks | place: Antarctica: Victoria Land, Knobhead sud | reverse complement strand
CGACAAGCGCATCGAAGTCCAACTGAACGGCGCGCGCAAGGTTATGGGCACGCTTCGCGGATACGATGTAGGAGCAATACATGCGCACAGTCAAGACAGGGTGAACGAGTAGACTGATGAGGCGTGCAGGTCTTCCTCAACATGGTGCTAGACGAAGCGACAGAGAGCAAAGCCAACAACGAGAAAGTCAGGCTCGGCATGTGCGTGATCAGAGGCAACTCAGTGGTCATGCTGGAGGCACTGGACAGGATTGGAGGAGGCGGTGGAGGCGGGGATCGGGATCAGCAAAGATGATGTTGCAGTAGGAGGACGAAGTGTGGGAATTCAAGATTGAAGATATGACTGGCGCGCAGCAATGATATGAGAATTGCAGCACATGCGTTGCTGGGCAGCTCCGTCGCAGACCACAATAAGGGCCAGCTCAAGGACGAACATTGCGCCAGCGCTGATGGCTTCGTGGTGGACTTCGAGGATATGGCGTCTAGCTCGGAAAGCCTGATATTCAAAACGTAAGGCTACCAACCAAACTATCACGTCTGATCCATGTATTCACATTCACAGTCCACGATCTCCAAAACGCGATTGAGGTTCTAAGGTCATGATCCAGCCATCGCGGCAAGTTTATTGAATCTCACCAATCTATCCTGAACGCTCGAACTACAAGACGCCGACCCAAACGCTACAACAACCAAACACGCTTCAGTGCGTTCCGTTCGTCCCGTTCGTCCCATTCGTCCCATTCGTCCCGTTGGCGCCATTCGTCAGAGCAGCAAGTCCGAAACACTCTCTGACAGACGCACCAAACCTCCTGATCGCCTCCTCGATCTGGTCAGTCCGCGCAGCAGCGTACGTGGCACGGAAGTACATCTTATGCTTCTCCACGTCAGACTCGGCATAAAACCACGACCCCTTCATCAACAAAGTCTTGTGTTCGACGTTATTGAGGAAAAGTTGGTCCTCGATATCATCCATCGACATCTGAGGGTACTCGGGATGTCTTGTGAAATCAATCTCCATCCAGTGGAACATGCCCGCCATGGGTGGCACCCAGCTGACGATATCTTTGGGCAGGTATCGCTCGCAGGCGTCAAGGATGGTGTTGCGGCGACCGGTGTACTCCATCCGCATGTGGATGAGCCAGTCCAGGTAGCCGCTATGGCCCCAATGCTCCTCGAGCAGCTTGAAGAGTACCAGCTGACTTATGCCGCTTGGCTGCTGGGTCGAGGTGTCGGTATGGTTGCGGAAGCGCTCGCAGATCTGCTCGGAAGCGGTGATCCAGCCAACACGACTGCCTGGCGCGATGACCTTTGAGAAGGAATCAAGACGCATGACACGGCCGTCGACGTCCATGGATAGGTATGATGGTACGAGACTTCTGAGGAACTCCTCGTGCGAGGCTGGAGGAGGGACGTCAGGAGCGTTAGGACCGGTGTACGGCTGCATCTGGAGGAAGTAGTATGGCTCGTCCTCCAGGATGTAGAGATCGTGCTTCTTGGCGACGGCATACACTTCTCTTCGGCGCTGCACAGGCTGTGTGGCTCCGGTAGGATTCTGGCCTGTCGGAACGATGTACAGGAGAAATGGCTTGGGACCACATCGCTCTCTCTCATCCCAGTTGGACAGTATCTGATCCATCTGCTTTGGGCAGAGACCATACTCGTCCATCGGAATGCCGGCAACTCGGACACCCATTGGTCGGACGGTCTCAATCATAGTTGGGAAGGTGAACTGTTCTGTCATGATCCAGTCACCTGCTTTGCAGAACATCCGAAACGCCATATCGGTAGCTGAAGTCGACCCGCTCGTCATTGTGCAACTCCAGTCCTGGTACGGAGGATTGTGTACGATCTCGGTATGCTCAATGAGCCAGCGCAAGAACTGTGCTGCGCCATGGCCTTGACCGTACTGGAATGCTGTGGCGATGTCGAAATGCGACTTGCCTTCCGCCTGGTCATGCTTGCCGGCTGTCAAGACTTTGCCGTGGTCGTGGACCTCCTTGTCGGACCAGCGACCTATCTCGGGAACCTTGATACTAAGCTCATCGAACGGAAAGTAGTCAGCGGACGGCAGTCCTCCACCGAGAGATATCAGGCCAGGAGTCTTCAAAAGGCCAGCTGCACCTTTCAACGAGTTGCCTTTTCGACTCCTGGACTCAGGACTGAGACGATCTGGTTGACAGCAGCGTCAGCATGAACGTCAAGAAGTCAATTTAAGACAGGCAGGTACACGCACGATCCCAGCGCCTCGCCTTGCCCTTATGCAGGTGCTGCGTCCGGCCCTTGAAGGCATCGACATCGGCAACAGCGGCAACAGTCGCAACCAGTTTGCCTGACGCAGCTCTACGCTTAGCAACCTGCTGAAGCGTAAACCGATCCGGGATGGTGAAAGAACTCGTGTCCGTTTCCGGGTAAGACTCGATCGCTGCTGGAGGAGCCATGCTTCTCCCACGTTTGCACCCTGTCGTAGATGTTGTCTGCCCACGTAGTCCTGCAGCAGCCGAGTGCGATAGACCAATAAGCTGTCGTCCCCACGAACGATATCCCACACTGCAGAGAAGGCAATTGTTTCGTCGTCCCAGAAGTACACAAGTCGACGAAAGAAGCAACGAAAAGGCAAAAGCGTGGGATGAGATAAATAGTGTCCTTTGTCTAAAGAATACGTTAGTCAAGCGAACATGGCGGTGTGCGTTCACTTTGCAGAGTGTAGGGCGCCGATATTAGGGAAATCTTGAAATCTGGCCGGCGTCGCTTATCTGCGGCGGTCGCAACTGGAGAATGATGGCTGGCGAAAGAGCCGAAGGGCAAAAACCAATTTCCATTTGCTAATGGGATCACTCAAGTGTCATGTGGATAAAGTCGGAAGACTCCACAAAAGTCTGACATCGTTTAGACAACGTGTTTGGAGAAGAAGTTGTCTTTTGCGTTAGCTGTGCGACTCGACAATCTCAATTGACTTGCGCCGGCAGTGAACCATAAGATATATCTACTGTGCATCCAAGCGACGTGTCGCAGCTATCGCTTGGGTTTTTCATATGAAAGAGAGCCGCATATACCGGCTAAGTTGGTAGCGAAGGATATCCTTACAATCGACCACGCATGGCCCTGCTTTCTAATTAACATCAAGGTGAAGAGGAAGAAATGGTGGACTGAAAGAGTCAGGACCTTGGGCAACGGGGATATTGCTGGTTCGGGAGCTTGGTATTATGTAGTCTCCATCGCGTTCGGATGCTCACCGTGCTCACCGCTCCCTTCTACACCATCTTCTTGCATCGGTGTAGATTCAGCAGACGTTCCAAGGCTCTCAAGACCTCGTCCGGCTGGACCAAATCCTAGACCTTGCCTACCGAGGTTCGGTAGCTCATTGTCGGATGCGGTAACATTCTCGTAGTCATCCAATATGAGTCCAGCAGCACTTGGCATATCAAGTAAGGCTGGCGTGCTTTCCGTCACTGATGGAGCAGCGATATCTTTCTCAGTACGCAATGCAGCAAACTTCTCGGCCGTTTCGCGCAGCGCCTTCTGAATTCGAACTTCTTCCTCTCCAAGGCGAACCTTTTCACGTTGAAGAGCTTCCATTTCCTGCATCTTCTGCATACGCGAAGTCTGCAGCTCCACCACCTGTCCTCGTAACCGCTCGATTACACCATCCAGCGTCGGCAGAGGTGTGATGATGGGTGGTGTCTTTGGCCGAGCGTCCGCATTGCTGTCCGTCGTTTCGAGAGCACCATAAGTGCCATGCCTCGTCTGCGCCGCTTCGAAAGCTTCGTTACGTTCCCGCTCGCTCGCGTTAGATTCCGAGTCAGAGGCACCCTCCGCTTCAGCGATCTGTGCTGCCATAGTTTCCTTCCGCTTTCGTGCTGCCGCCGCCTCAGCTTTCCGCCCAAGCATAATCTTGCCATCCGCTTCTGTGAATTCGTCGAAGTTCTCCATAACATCCTCGTCATCGCGAACCAACCGACTTTCGGCTTGCTGGTACTTGTCCTTTGGCTTCAATACAAGGCGCCCAATGTCATCTCGCATAACATTTTCGTCTTGGTCTTCATCCAGCTCCGGGTCCGAGGGATTTAGTGATATGTACTCGTCTGCGGTTTCTTCCTTGGCCAGCCTTGCTCTGCGCGCCTTCTTCTCCGCTATCTCGGTAGCAGATGGTATGGCTGCGGACTGCTGATACCTTGCCAGGGAGGACCCAAACTTGGAGGATAGATCCAAGGCTTGTGTTTCGTTTGAGACATCCTCTACGTCGGGGTGACTCGCTTCGATCGAGAACCCTTGCGGTACTGCGCTGTAAGATAGCCCCTCATTGTCCTCGTCGGTATCTCGAGATGGCAATTTCGATGTGGCGACGCCTGGTCGTTTCGACGCCTTTTGTATGGCTATGCGCGAAACTTTTGACTTTTTGGGCGCCACAACACCGACATCTTCAGGCTCAGACTCTTCGCCTACTACTGTCGGGCCAATTTTGCGCGGGACGCGTCGGGATGCTTTTTTCATATTCATTTGAAGATGTGTGAAAGTTGTTTTCTGAAAATGTGTCGAATGGCAAGTAGGAACTTGAGGATTTATCTCCGAGTTATGTCCGGGTGGCTTGACATTCACATCTGGTGGAGTTCCACTACCTCAGTAGGGGGGTGAGACTGTAAAGAAAGATGTGTTGGCATCGATTGGAAGCTCTCGAACACAGACGGCAGATTTTCGATAGGCTACGAACTCCGAACTACGTATTTCTGCTGCCCACAACATCGAGAAGTCCGACACCAGAAACCAGCTAGAAACACTAGCAACGTGCTTGACTTCTCAGCCTGCGGTGCTAAACCACTCCTAAAGATTCGTAATAGCTTCCCTCAAGAAGTTGCCGCCCACCAGTACAAGGCCCTTCCTCGCAGCATAAGCATTGATATCGAAAGCCGCACGAACTTGGAAAGCAACTGTGTCGGGTGTGTAACCAGAGGGTTGGCGGTACACAAGGAATGTGTACCTGTGCTGGGTGGTGCTAGCCGGCGTCAAGGGCTGGTAAATTGCATCGGTTGATGGCGACTGGTTCTTGATACAGCTTGGCTGGGCGTTGGAGACAGCCAAGTGCAGGAAGGTGACCTTCATGCCGGCGACGCCATCAGGCGAAGGCACGTCCGGATCAATCAGGAAGTAGGAGTACTTTGTTGTGGCTGCGTCCTTGTCCTTCTCTCCCGAGAAAGACACTGTCGGTGCCAGGAGTGTTTCTGCAATGTTGTGAGCTTGCCTGCGATGTATGAAGAGCTGAAATAACGAACCAGTGGTCTTGAACTTATTGCCTAGGTCAACCTGCTTGCTACCATAGGCGGCGCTGACAGCGACCTTCGGCGAGATAGATGGGATAAGTTCTGCGACAATCTTCGAACTCTTAAACGCGCTGACCACGCGTGCTGAAGACTGAGCAGAGATGCCCACCGGAGAGCAGCTGGTGGCGCGTTTCTCGGTAGGTGTAGGGGATGCGAAGGAGACCGACGCAGTGAGGAGTGCGGAAACTATGGTAGAGAAATGCATCTTGGTGTTTGAATACTTTTTGTTGACCGTTGATCGTTGGGACGAAGGTCATCCGCCGCAGCGGACTCACCTCTTATACAGCATAGTCGGCTACCTACAATGTCCAAGAAGCTACCAGCATTAGAACGCATGCTGGCTCCAGCACACTGCCCTGTGTCATGAACTGCTTGCTGTGTTAGCCTGCTTGGCCTTGACTAGAATCGGAGTCGTCTGCGGTATCAAGATGATCATCGTCCTGCAGCTCTTGGTATGCATGAAGTCGAGTGTCGAGCGCAGAGAAGCGGGCAATCAGATGCCGCTCGTAAATCGTGCCGTGTCTTTACAAGCTCGGAGGCTTAGGTACGTTTTGCTTGGCTAAGTGCTATACCGGGGAGGTGGGCACTCACAGCGCCACCGACATATGTTGTGCTGTACGAATGAACTCAAATAGCGAGATGCCTGGTCTAGCGGAGTTTGATCAGTGCGATGTATTGTATTCGACTTCGCACGCGACTCCCATCCGGTGGATTTGCCGATGTTCACGTAAGAGCAAGGGTAAAGTGCGGGTCCTATATCCCAGGTGGCCAGGCGTGCGGGCGCCCAGGAACAAGAAGCTTCGAGCGACAGATCGATTGATCGACGCCCAGAGATGGCTTGGCTACTGTACGATCCTGCTCTTATCCTGAACGAGAAGGAGGGGCTACCGTTCCAGCAATCCGTAGACGGTTTCCGTGATGATCGACGATGAGAGCTCGTACAAGGAGACCGCATGACCAGCAAGACAGCTCCAGTTGAACGAGAACGTACAATACCTAGCAGAAGTACCTGCCCTGCCTGCAGAGTACAAGTATGTGATGGTAGGTATCTTGGGTACACAGTAGCTGCATACCACAATCGTAGGTGGCTATTTTAGGTTGGCCGGGACCTCCTCATATCCGTATAGCCGACTTGGGCATTTGGCGGTAGTCGTCGGATCCTCACCCGCAGTCTCCAGCTTTTCGCAGCAATTGGGCATCTCCAGAGGGAGACATGAGATGGCCATCGTAGGCTCCAGAAGGTGTAGGTGTTGAGAGTCCTAGGACAGCATACTGGTCAACCATGGAGTCGAAACGGAAGTACTCCATGCTGTTGAAGTCGTAAGATAGTCCGAGCTTAGTCTCACAAGACTCAGACTGCTGTGCTGGTCCGCATCAGAGCGGAGCTGCTGCTGAGTCTGAGATAACACCCCCGGGCTTCGCCGCAAACGACATTGACCTTGAGCACTGTAGACATGTAATCTTGAACACTCCATACTCATATCGGCGCGGATTCTGGCAGGTGCCATCGCAGCAATGCTCACCAAATTCATCACCTCAGTCAGCGCCAGATTCTCACCCTTCAACAGCCGATCCGGCAAGACGGCGCGCAATTTCCTCGCCCTACTGCCACCCAATGCTCGGTCAACGATGACCATTGATGTCCAAATGCTGGGAAGAAATGCAGCCGCGGAGCCAGCCAGTTTAGCTCTCAAGTTCAGTACGTTGCGATGTACCATGGTGGGTTGCCATCTATGCTCCAAAGACTGACATGTGCCGAACAGAGGACGGCAAGGAGATGAGCCTCGATATCGAGAAGATGAAGATCAAGGATATCCAGGTGGAGGTCGATCGACACTCGAGAGTGCTGCGGCGGAAGGAGGAACTAGCAGGCTGAGCTTGATGGGACGAGAGGGCTTATTTTATGGTGGTGGATCGAAGGGCTGCGCAAGACTTGGACGATGCGATATGGAGGCCAAGATGCGAGGACGCTGACGGTATGACCGACGCCTCCAGGACGCGTCAAGACGCCACGCTACACGGGTCTGCACGGTATGAGGAGTATTAGCGGTGATTGGTGGGCGCATCAGACGCAGCAGTGTGCAACGCAGGCGGTGCGTGGATACGGATCGCAAAAGACTCAGCGAGGAAGCGGAAGGGAGGAGTGGGAGCAAATGTACCAGCCCAGCTATCGAGCCAGGAAGCTGGGAATATAGCTATGATATGATGATATGGCCAATGTAGCAACCGCCGGCATCATGGCCTTACTCCGGCATGTCCAGCTCCACGACCTCCGCCACTCTCTCTTCGGCTTCAGGGTTGATCAGCTCTCCAAGTTCCGCGCTTTCAGCAATGATATCGCGTGACCCTTCCTCTGTGGCTTGCATATCCTCCATTACAAGCCGTTGCGCAAGCTCAGGAACCAGAACAGCCTGAACGAACCCAGACACGCCACCAGAAACACCCGATGCAGCAACCAGATGGTCTTTCGTAGCTTGCTTGCGAAGGTTATCGGACAGCTGTGCGACGATGTGTTCGGACCTGCGCAAGTCAGCATAGATAGGCCCAGATATGGCAGCATGTGTCAGGCACTTACATTATCTTCTCACCACGAGGACCATAGTAGCCTACCAGCATGCCCCGTTTCCCATCGTTCGAGTTCAAAGCTGCTGCTGCTGATCGTTCCTTTACGCGATCCTTGAGCTGCTCTCGGTGGTACGACGATTTCGAGCCATCAATCACTGCCGCCAGATGCGCGTTGTGCCGCCGCATTCGCTTCCCAAGTCCGCTCCAGTCTATCTCGGGATATCGCTTATCTTGCCACACTTGCTTACCTTCGTGTTTCTTGTGGTGCGAGCAGAATCTGTGTTGCCACCTGTAGCTCAGCTGCCTTCCAGGCGAGAAGCCGTTGTCATCGTCAAACTGTTCTCGATACAGTCGTTCGACGTCATGTCCGCAAATTGAGCATTCGATTATCGGCGGATATGGATTCGGTGGTGGTAGATCCGGCCTCTGTACCTCTTCAACGCCTGGACCGTCTGGAACCGAAGAAAGCGGGGACGAGTATGGCGACGAGTTCGAACCACGCACGCCGTCGACTTCACCACTTCTCGCCTCCTGCCATTGAGGTTGATCTGAGGTACGGCCGTTGACGTACATCCGATGGGCCCTGGGCTCGGCGAACTTGGGTGCAGGCGCCGCCTGGTTCTGCTCCAGAGCAACCTTCTTGAATTCACTTGCTTGTTCCCGCGCCACTCTCTCTTGCCGGTGGTTTTCCTTCACACTTGCTTTACGGCCATATGATTTCGGCTTGCTAGGGTAGCTGCTAGAAGGCTTCGCGTGCAGGTTCTTGGTTGGCGAAAGCCTTGGGCGCTTCAGAGATGAGCTCTGCGAGCTGAATATCGCGGAATCGTTATCGCTACTGAATCGATCGTCGTCACTGCCACGCTTACTGCCAGTGGTAGCGGGACTGTTCCACGAAACTGCAGGCCTGAAGGTGTCCGAGCCTGCTTGCTCGCTGTTCAATACCACTTGTCGTGGCGCTTTGAACACAGCTCCGGATTGCTCAGCTCCGCCAGCTTCTTGCCCCCCAAGTTTCCGTGGAGGCACAAAACGTTGCTTGGGGACCCTCTGACGTTGCGGTCGAGTGGGCGGCGCAGACACCTTGCCGTTGGAGTGTACCTGCTCTTCCTCACTGGACTCCGGTTCTCGATCAAAGTCTTCCTCCTCATCCCTCCTGCTTCCCAAGGATCGTGTGCTGTTGGTCGCAGGTGGTGTTGGTAGCAGGTCATGGTGGTCCTTCTGTGTAGCGTGCGGCTTTCCTCCGGCCATTGTCAGAAGTGGTGCCGCCTGTCTCGAGAGATGCGGCATTTGTACAGATGTCTGGCCAGTCGTATGGACAGTCAGTTGCCTGTACAATTAGCTGCACGCGTTTGTGAGACCGAGTCCGCGAAGTTCGAGTGGGAGAAACGCCAATCACACGCGCTAGTGAGGACGTCACGAGGTGGCATATTTTGGCGAATACATATTGCACCGATCATATAGTTACTACATGACACGTTTCGAGGCCGAAAGACATCATCTGGTGATTTTTCAAAGTGTGAATTCATCGTTGTGGGTACGCTCAACTGGTCAATGCCACAAACGCCAGGAAGCCCATCGCTGAAAGCACAACCTTTTATCCTACATCCACGACAATCGTCTGGACTCTTCTCAAGTCATGGAGATCCGCGCTCGACCGTCCATAGACACCGACCGCCTGTCCGAGTACCTGCCGCTTGGCGTTGGTGACGGGGCTCGCGAGTGAGATCGGGAGTGCGAAGGCTCTCCGTAGCCCTCCCCTGCTTCGAGGGGCGCATACTCGGTCGACGTCCGGTCATGGCCACGCTCTTTTCCTAGCCATAGCGGCTTCATCTCTTGTCCTTGCGGTTCCGCAAGACCCTGGCCATCACCACGGTTGATAAGTCTCGCTTGATCCTCGCTTGGTGGGAATCCCGTCGCACCCATCTTCGTCCTCTTACGTCGCCGCTCGCCCCAGATGATAGCAGCGATGTACAATATTCCCAGTACACCCGCGATGACGCTGTAGCCAATGACCGTCTTCTGGTCCGCATCTCCTGCGAGCATGATGCCCAAGCCGCCATTGATCATGCCGCCAAAGATCACAGCTCGTCCAATGGTCAGATGAGCATATGACCACCCAGTCCGCTGGCCCATCTTCTTGAACATCCTGTGATGGATGATGCCATAGACCGGCTGGCCAATTAACAGAACTGCCAGAACCATTCCGATGATAGGGTGAGCTCTGACGAAGAGCTTCAGAGTCGTGGCCAGACGAATTCCGCTGGCTACGACACCGATAGCAGCTATCCAAGCAACGATTTGCACGCCAACGTGGATCCAGATACCGCCGCGGAAGTTCGCCACGCGAATGAGGATGCCGCCGATCGGGAACAGGATGACGAAAACAAGCGTGGCCAGGCTGCCATGTATTTTAGGAAGGTGTTCCATGACCCAAGCCTTTGAACCTTGAGAATCCGATGATGAATCCGAGTTGGTAACTGTAGTCGCCGCACCGGCAACGAATGGGTTTGCCTCGTCTCCGCCTTTGGCATTGTTCAGAGGCCACTCATACGATTTGGGCTCATCGTGCTGCTGAAGGGACTCTTCGAGGTCGTCGGACATCAATGGGTCGTCCTTCCTCATCGCGGCAATCCAATCTCCGGAGTCCGACTGGAAGTTCATTACGCCAGCAGCCCACCGGTCACAATCACCACAGCGCACATTTGCGGTCATCCAGCCATCCTTGACACCAGATCCTTCGAGGAGCTCGACATCTGCTCGGGGGTCCCATAACGGCTCTTCGTTGCCGACGCCATAGCGTGGCGACAACGTGACATTTTTCCCGTTCGCTGACTGATAAATCAAAAAGATGTTGGCTCCACGCATCGTGTCTCCTTGGCCGAGGCCGACCCATCGGTAGTCGGTGGATGCATGGATCTGGAAGAATATGTCGCCTTTGCCGGTTGTGGCGGTATTGTTAGGAATGTTGAGCTGGTAGCATACTTGGTCGAAAGGGCACTCTTTTGACAAAGTCGCCTTCTCTGCGAGCGCTGTAGTTACTGTCGCACATGAGCTTCTCTCCTCTTCTGAATGGTCGCGCAGAGTTCTTACCAAAAGCCGCTACCCCTATCACCGCGAGAGATGAAAACCGCATTGCGACTGTTATCAGGTAAGTGATGCGCTCGCTTCAAACGAAAGTGGACGTGGTGAGGGTGAAAGGCAGAATGTCACAACTAGCGGAGCTCAAAAGAAAAAGATATACAGTACCACACGCGCCGCACGCGATCTAGAAGCTGACATGGTCAGCTAATTATATCGAACAGCTTAACTAAGGCCAAGCAGGATTGTTCAGGACAAGCGACAACCAGGCCGGGCCGGGTGCGGCTGATGTCCTTACCGTGCCACAGTGCGGCCGCATTCAGATGGCGTGAGCTTCGCCCGCGCAATCGAGCCGTGGTCACAACGGCTCACAGAAGCGCGGTCCTGTTGAGTTGGTGATAATCAGGATGAACTGCGCGTTGGCTTCGCAGGGAAGACGTCGCTGGGCGGTTGGATGGTACGAAAGGGAAAAGCTCCGGTTTTCTGGCCCGTGCCCGGCGTTGTTCTTTCTTGCAGTCTCGCAGCCGCGAACGCCACTCCTTCTTCAATCAGTCCACCTACATGCACCTCTACTGCTCACAGCTGTACCAGATATCACTTGGCCGTGGGGAGAGCGTACAAGGGCTGGCTGCGTGATAGCCTCATCCTCAGCTCAGCTGTAACATAGACTCATCAAAGGTTACACGCGAACAACTGCTGTCAGCGGCTACCCACTACTGCCTCTGCTATCTTACACCGTCCATTATTCTCTGCGCGAGCAGGCTCAACTTCTAAGATCGCATGTCCCGCCATGAAGCTGTGGTAAGGGCCGCACAATATACATGTGCCCATCGTCCAATCGTATCCTCCTTTCCGAGCCACCACCGATACGCCGAAAATGAAAAGCACTCTCTGTGCTGCCAATGTGAGACCATCGTCTGCAAGAAGACATACTCGCTACTCGCAACCTCGACACGTGCAGGCAGGGTCCATTGTATGCCAGTCTGAGCCGTAGCGTGATGATTTTTCCATGGACACGAGGCAGGAGGCGGGCAAGGTCCATGGCCGTTATGTATTAGGGTTCCCATAGTAGCGTGTGCGCAAGACGACTTACCACAGCCAAGGTGGCCTTCAGTCGATGTCTTGATGTTCGTAGAAGGCCAGGCCACCCAGTGCGGATCGTTCGTGCGACATTGCCATATTTTTTACAAGAAGCGAATATAAGATGCCGCTGCCACGAGAGTATGCCTCAATAATCGCCATGTCCCTGATGGCTGTAGGCGAAGTCGGTGCCGGCTTCCACGGAAGAGTCCATAGGGTTACCCATCGGGTTATTAACGCCGCTGTCGTAGCCAGTGGATGAGTTGTTAGCAGCTCCGCCGGTGCTTGCGCCTGCTGGACGTTGCTCGCCACGTAGCACCAGATTCTTCTCGGCAGTCAGTATGCGAGTCTTCTCCAGATTTTGACACGGTAAAAACTCACCTCCCGGTACCGAGCCAGGTAGATCTTGAGCGCCTCTCCGTAGTTCTCAAAGCCGAGCGATGTCATGGCGAAGAGGATATCCTCACCATTCACGGTCTTGCGCTTTTCTTGCTGACATTTCTCCGAAGCTGCGCAAGACTTGTCAGCTCCGCGCATGCGATGAGAGGAAAATCCACGTACCTTCACTCGTGATGAACGAGATGAATTCACTGACGCACTCCTGCATACACTCCTTTGCTTCTTTGGCGATCTTCGCATTGTCTGGTAGGGCCGTTTTCATGATGCGGGCGACTGGAGCAAAATTATGAATATTAGCATCGTTCTCGATGCGACCCTTTTGCGACTTGGATCGCTGCTGTGGCTGCGCAGGCGACGACTGCGGGGAGGAAGAAGACATGGCTATTCGCCCAGTCTGCAGCGCGACTACAAGGCTGCAGATCGCAGGCTGACAGAATAGTCTCTGATTCGCCAGAGGTGCAGACCAGGCGCTGCAGCGATATATGTGGATGAGAGATGGATGGTCACAACATCCGTCGCTTGCAGATGTCGAAGGCTCGGAGCGCACAACGTCGGGGGTAACAAGGGGAGGGTGGGTTACGTGAGCCAGTCAGGAAATGCAAAGGGATGCAAGGTGCCGTTACTCACCATTGGCAATAGGTAACCATCGGTCCTGTTCTTTGACTTCGAACTCGTAACCTGGATCGTCGCGATTCATTGTCTCCGGATCGTCGTTCTGCTGTGTTGTCTCATTTTCTTCCGGAGTGAGAGGCGCCGGGTCGACTTCCTCTGCCTCGTGCGAGCTTTGGGCGGGAGAAGCCATATTGTAGTGCAAGGCTTTTGTAGTAGGTCCTGCAGGCGCGACCGACGTGTCAACTGATTCGCTGGCAACACGTCACTGTAGACCGTCCTTTCACGCCTTGACCCAAACGGCACACCCTGCTGCAGCGGTTGTGCTACCTTAGTATGCAGACCCGGCGTGAAGCTGCCGATGCCGAGAAGCTTGTAATGCGGGCACTGCGAGCGGTGAATCGCACAAACGGCGTTCGTGTGTTTCGTTTGCACTGTCTAGAGGTCTTGCTGGATGCTTCCGCACGCAAACGCGCTAAAGTAAGGCACAGCGGTGAGGAGTGGCGCAACTTTGACGACCGCGCGGAGAAATGCCTGCCAAGACGAGCAGATATGATGGCGCCTTGCAGCAGAAGGCGATGGCACAAAGGGTGCCCGATATCTTGCGTGTGGCTAGTTCGTTGTAATGCGCGGTTTACGCAGCTGGCAAAAAACAACAGCCAACAGTCCGCGGCAACCACAAATGCACGAAGGCCCGAGAATTGGCAATTAGGCGGAGTTGGCGCAGAAGCGCGGCCTCGATCCTTCCCACAGCGTCTGCTGGCACTTCCGCACTTCCTGTAGTCGATGTCGTCCGGCACTGAATGTTGTGTGAGGCGGCTGTTGTATAGCGAAGCTTGTGCACCGACGCCACAGATGCCGGTCTGAGTCTTGTCTGGTTGGACAATCGTGAGAAATCCGGGAAAATGTGAAGAACGATAGGCTGCAGCGATGCGGAGAGCTTCCTTTTGACCAGCCCGGCCAAGGGCGGCGGCAACAGCCTTATTTCAAGACTCTCGCCAATCAGTGCCGTGATCCTTCTGCTTAGCTCGTTTATTGGTGACTTGTTACTCTCGTATTTGCTTTCTACTATACAGTGAACCCTCCCTCGTCGATTGCTGAACGTGGGATGGATGGGATGTCGAGGCACTGTACTACAGACGCCACACTACCGGGAGGATCGTACATTCGGCTGTGCATTCCGCAAGGGAGTCATAAGATGTGTGCGTGGTCATCTTGCAGGAAGCGGTTCGGCCCAAAGACAAGAACCTGCGGCCTCACTCCTTCGCGACAGTCTGAATTCATCCTGGCTGCATCGATGCGTTGGCATTGGTACCGGAGTAGTCCGATGATTCATGAGGGCTTATTTCACATCATGAGATTGAGCAAGAACGATACTACAACATTGGTTTTCCTTCTGAGGTTTGCCTACTGTTGAAGCTTGACGTTGAAGGTGGCCAGTAATGAACCAGCTGTGCCTGATGCAGTCTTTATTCTTGGAAGTCCAATCATCAATTTGCCCACAAGTCTGTATTTTGAGATTGGGTAGTGAGGCCGCAGCTACTGCAGCTACTGCAGTAATCCTGGTAGCGCACAGCGCATGCGCGCAAGATGGTGTGACGCGGAAAATTAGATGTACTTCAGATGTCATGATGCAGGCGATGAAGCCTTTGTGCTACCTTGGGTTCTACCTCTTGCCAGATCCTGAAGCTGCTGCCCTATCGAAAGATGAACCAAGGCGTGCGGGAGGAGACAAGAGATGAGGAATCAGATGGACCCCATGAACGTGACCTTGTGATGGAGAATGGTAACTTCCGCCCAAGGATACTCATGGCGTCCTTGGTGAACAACAAAGCCAGTGCGTTGTTCGCCGGATATTGTCGCTCTGATCGTGGATTGCCCGGTGCCACGATGGATCGCCTCGCCTCTCAGCAACTCCTGATACACCAGAATCGTCGCAGTGGCCCTGGGTGTGGGCTCATGGTGTAGGTTGAAGAGTGTCCATAGACAAGCCGGCGTGTTGAGATAGTTTTCCCACCGGTGCTTCCAGGACACCCAGCAAGCTGGTATGTGCTACGTGTTCGGCAAAGGTGACCCGACCGTGGTCCTTCTGTAACGCACGTTCCATAGCACAACATTTTCATAGTCATGCGGCACCGAGCAGCGCCATCAGGTGACACTGTGATCTCTCTCTCACTGTTGGACGACTTGAACACTGTTCTTCTTCTGTAAAGGTGTCAGCGCACGTCCCATAACAGTACTTCACACCTCAACGTAGACTCACCTTCCACTTGTCCATCTCCTCCTGCTTACCCCTGTACTGCTTCACCAAGCTGTCCAGGACCTCCTTCAAGCCATCGGCATTGGTCTGCAGAGCGGGCAGAACCTCGCTCACCGTCCTTTCCACCAGAACACCATTGATCATCCGGAAGCACTTGCGTTCGCCGGACAGTGGGGTCAGAGTCTCCAGGACTAATCTATCAAGAAGGTCAATATGCTTTCATGTTCGGCACGGCAACCGCCGAGCACGCGATGGATCGTTTGAATAGTTCATGCAGTAACTAGAGTCAAGAGAGGGGATGGCACGGAAGGCAGTAGGATCATTGAGTCTCGTGATGACGCCGCAATATGGAGCTGATCGACTTGGCCTCGTGGCGGTGAAGCAAGGTTCGCAACGGCTGTCACTCGAGGGAGAACTTCGGGTCAAGGAAGAAGAGCGGTGGCACACCGACATGGATATGGGACAAAGACGGTTGAGATGCACTTACTTGTGCTCTTCGGTTTCTTGTTCAACGTCGCCGATTTTCTGGGCGATGGCTTGGAGTGTTTCCTTGTAGTTGGAATACTGGACTTGCA
>JAABUW010005779.1_pt1 | contig 15878 bp, 25 predicted proteins | sample 5560081 | NCBI WGS metagenome assembly JAABUW01 (sample SAMN10711882, study PRJNA513363) | rock metagenome | isolation source: Antarctica rocks | place: Antarctica: Victoria Land, Knobhead sud | reverse complement strand
TCGGCTTGCCGTTCAACTGGAAGCGCCCGACACGTGACGAAGCTGGCAAGGGCGTCTGGGACCCTGCTGACCGCCGCATCTTCACACCCAAAAACTATGGTTGGGGTTACGGCATCAACTTCGCGGCTCTCAAGCGGCGCTTCACCAGACGCTGACCGTCTTTCGGTATCGGATCGGTGACCAGTCAGGGATCCTTGTCGGGTCGATTCCACACTGTTGAGGTGGCGGTCCTGGTTGGATGACGCGCGTCTGCCTGCTGCGCTGGCCGGGCCTGTGACCGGGGTGTTGGGTGATCGTTAGGCACAACCGGTCTCGATCCCAGCACGTCGGCGAGCAGGGGGGCGTTTCGATGAGACTCGTGCGCAGAAATGATCAGCCGGTGGAGCGGCGGCCTGCGCCGCTGCCCACCATTCAGCGCATGGTGAGTGCGGCGACCGGCTCCACCCAGCTCACCGTGCTCGTCAACGAACTCGATGCCGGGAACCAGGTCGGCTCGCACATCCACGATGTCGAGGAAGTCCTCTACGTGGTGACTGGCCAGTGTCAGGTCGCAGTCGACGATGAGACAGCCACGCTGCACGCGGGAGACGCCGTGGTCATACCAGCCGACGCATTCCACGGCTTCGGCCACTTCGGCCTACGGCCGGCGACGGTGGTCGCCGTCCTCGCATCGGCCACCGTTCACACAACCTGGCACCAAACCCGCGTCCGCGAGTGAAGCACGCCGCGTCGTCGCGCAGACCGATCGTCTATCGGTCCATCGCCTGGCTGAGGCGTGAGGCGAGTAGGTCCCGTGCCTGCGCGGGAATTCGCTGGTCCGGCGGCGCACCCAGGTAGGCGAAGACGCCTGGCCCCCGGTGCGCGACGGGCAGGTCAGCCTGACGAGGAACGATGTGCATGTGGAGGTGGGCGAAGCCTTCTGCCTCCGCGAACAACATGTGTAGGTCCGCTGGCAGCCCGTCACCTCGACGAGCGCCGCCGACGCGTCGCGCAGCAGCAGGCCCATTTCGGCGGCTTCCGCGCGGGTCAACGCGTCCAGGCCTTCGACGTGGCGGCGAGGGACCAGGACGAGCCATCCGGGCAAGGACGCGTCGAACGCGAGCGCCAGCCGCCAGTGACTGCTCACGTGGACCCTTTCCCAGCTCAGCAGCTCGCCGACGTCATCGTTCTTGTCACAGATGTAGCAGCGCGTCACTCGGACATCCTCGCCGCCGGGCGACCAAGCAGCTGCCCCGGCTGGCCGTCGTGGGCAATCACACGCCCGTCCCACAACGGGATCCGCTACCGGTCGTCGTTAGACGGGCCCAGCTGACGCCGGAAGGTGACCATGGGGCGCCCAGGGCCGTTGTAGTCCGCCACCGGCTCGCTCACCGTGAAGTCGAGGGCCTTGTGGAAGCGGATTGAGCCGGTGTTGGCGGGGGTGGTGATCGCACGTAGCTCGGTACAGTCCAATCCGCGCGCGTGGTTCGCGAACTCCTCGTAGAGCTGGCGAGCGAGCCCGCTCCTTCGGTGGTCGGGCCGGATCCCCACGAAGTGCACGTACGCCAGGTGCGGTTGGGACGCCGAAACGAAGGCCACCAAGAACCCGGCCAACCCCTGTTCGTCCTCAGCGATCCGGCTCGTGGACCAGAAGTGATCGAGGAAGAGTCGTGGCACTGAGGCGCTGACTGGCCGGCCCCACCAGGTGAATCTGTCAACGTTGATTGGCCCCGGCGTGTCACGTTTGGGTGGCCCCACACTATGCAGCGAGGAGTGTGGGTATCGGCCCCCGTGATTGCGCGTCGATAGTTGGACCGACAACTTGCGGTATTGGCCCTGTTTCTGTTTGGTAAGGCCCGGTCGGCCTTGATTAGAACTGTTGGACCCTGGTGGCCGCCTCGGTGATCGCTGAGGCGTTGATGACGACCTGGGCGGAGGACAGTTCGAATGATGCCCACGTTGCGGACAGCGTCAGTTCCCCGGGAGGTGGGAGAGGCCAGAGCCAGAGATCTGCTGCTACGTGGGCTCGTGAACGGTCGCTGTTGCTGCGGACATTGTGCAGGGCTAACAACGGCCCGGTTGGAGGTCCGGGGCGTCCGCGGTCGGCCAACGGTACGGACTGCTGAGTACTGGCGGTGCCGCCCGTTGCAGTGGTCGCGGTGACCTGCAATCCGGGGTAGGCCGGCGCCGACGCAATCGGCGGATACGGCTGCGGGCGATAGACCGCCCGGCCACATAGCTCTTGCCAGGTGTGCTCGTCTTGGTCAGCCCGGTTCATCACGAATCGGAGACGTATGAGGCAGCCAGTGGAATAGACCTCAGCGGCGAGCACGATGCCGACGATGGAGGGAGTCTGGACCAGGAACAGCTCAATCGGGGCCACCGCGGGCAATTCGTTGTCCGGCGGGAACCGCCACGGTTCGCGACGCGGTTCATCGCCGTCGCCGGGTCGTGGTCCAGACTTTTCGTACACGTCTTCCCGTCGCTGCTCGTCGTTCCCTGATGGCTCAGAAGCCGGGGTTGAGGAATATGAAGGGACCGTAGGACCCGCAGACCGTACCGTCGGCGAGGATGGCGTCACTGAAGTCTGTCACGTCATCGAGGGACACTCCGTATTGAGTGAGGTCGAGCCACGTGCCGTTCCAGCTCGGCTGGAAGTCCAGCGGGCCGCTCGCGCCCTGGCACGGCGTGGCGATGATGCCCCCGGGCGCGGGCCGGGCAGGGTGTGGGCATGACCACGGACAGCATCGAGCACCCCCGCCCGCGTTGGTCGCTCAGTGAGGCGGCTCGGCGGTGCAACGTGGGCAGGGCAACCTTGCAGCGACGCATCGAAGCGGGCATGCTCCCCGGCGCCACAAGGAGCGATGATGGCTGGTCAATCGGGGTCGAGGACTTATTGGCGGCGGGTTTCCACCCGGGGCGGGGTGCCCCGTCCGTCGAGCAGCCCGCCCCAGACCGCGAGCATGCCCGGGTGGCTGACCTGGAGCGGGACTTGGCCGTCGAGCGGGCCAGGCGGGCGGCCGCCGAGCAGCTCGCTGCGGACCGGGCCGAGCACATCACCGACCTGCGCCGCAGTCTGTTGATGCTGGAGGCCAGCCGATCCGTGCAGGAGGTGGACACCACCAGTCACGAGGGTGCGGGGTCAGGGCCGCAGCCAGCCACCTCGTCGGCTGCGGCCCTGACGCTCGTGGCTGACCCGCAACCGACGCCTCAAGGCCGGATGTTCCGCGGCTGGCTCCGACGTCGGCGCACCGGTGACGCAAGTCGGCAAAGTAGTGCATAACTTCGAAAGGCAACGATGCACACTCTCGAAGTAGTCGGGCTGGGAATACTTATAGCGTTCCTTTTTGCTTTGTCATCTTGGACACGTGCCGGTGGTCTAAAGGGTAAAGGTAAGAGCTTAGTCAGATGGCGGGTGCGTGGTGAGCCGAATCATCAGCAGACGAACAAAGGCGCTCCCGTAAAAAGATCCGCAGTATGGTGGCAGTGGCCGGCTGATGCGGGCTGGAGCCTCGTCGTAGGTGCCGTCGTGGTCGTCCTCGCCGTGGTGAGCTTGTTCTTGTTCAAGAACTCGGGGTGGCCGTCGATTATCTTGGGGGTAGGAGTCGTGTATCTCGTTTTTGGCTTTATCGACCTGATCAAGCGGAGGCGGCGGGAGCGGCAGCAGAACGAGTAGATCGGACCTGAAGGCATCCGGCCGAGGTACCATGCAGTTGTCTGATGCCACATGGAAGGCCCTCGAATGACAGATCGGGGTTCGCACGACGTTCTCACCATCCCCAACTTCATTACTCTGGTTCGTCTACTGGGCATCCCCTTATTCCTGTATCTCTTTCTCGGGCTGCACGCTTACGTTGTAGCAGCGCTGGCGTTGGCGGTGGGTGGGGTGACCGACTGGGTAGACGGCTACCTGGCCCGTCGGCTCGGGCAGACAAGCCCGCTGGGTACGCTACTCGATCCGCTTGCCGACCGGCTGTATGTCGTGGCTATCCTCGTCGCGTTTACCATCGGCGGGATCGTGCCGTGGCCATTCACAGCCGCGCTGATCCTGCGGGACTTTATGGTATTGGGCTGCCTAGTAATGCTGAGGCGACCGCTGCCCGTGCATTACGTTGGAAAGACGGCGACGTTTACGCTGCTGCTCGCATTCCCTGTGCTGCTGTTAGCCCATGCCAGCGCGAGCGCCGCCCCAGTGGCGTGGCCGCTCGGCTGGGGCCTGGCATGGTGGGGCTTGTGCCTATATTGGGTGGCCGGTGCGCTTTACCTAATCCAAACGATGCACCTTACGGGCGTGACCCACAAACCGTCACGCCGACCGACCCCCTAGCGCCGTTGTCACTGGTCAGGACGGCGTACTTCCAGGCGTGGTGCAGGAGCCTGCCGGGCGTTCGCCTAACTGCTCTGGAGCGTCACGGCCTCAGGGGGTCATGGGCGAGCATCCAGTAGTGAGTAGCTTCCAACTGCTCGGGAGTTGGCTGGGTGTTTGGGTCGAGCCCATGCAGTGCCGCAGCGACCTCGACCAGGATTCCGTACACGTCATCGACCTCGGCCTGAGCCATCATCTGGTCTTCGGGGTGTTCGGCGAGTTCCCGATCCAGAAACTTCAGTGCGTAGTTGATGGTGCGTAGCAACGCGCTCGGACTCAGCAGCGCCGCCGCCTCGGCGCGCCGGATCTGATCCGACGTCGGCTGCAACGTCGGCTCGGGGATACCCGCATCAGGAAGCAACGTTGTCCCCTCGATCCGGTGCGGCGTATTTGCGGGCGTCGTACAGGAGCCTGCCGACAGTTCCGATCGAGCAGCCCATGGTCTCGGCTATCACCCGGTACTGAAGGCCTTGTTTGCGCAGCTCATCGGCGCGGTTGCGGCGTTCGCGGGCGCGGGCCTCGTAGTCATCACGCGGCTCCGCCACGATGTTGCGGATGGTCCGCTCGGAGACCCCGAGCAGCGTCGCCGCTTCACGGGCCGTCCTCTTACGCCGGCCAGGTGTTTCAGCAGTCACAGCAGCACCGCCAGCGCTAGATCACGGTCGAAGGCACGGCTCTTATTGCATTTGATGATCGCTGCCTTTCGCTTCTCGGTCATCGCTTTGCCGCCTTTCTGGCCGAGGTGGGCTTGGCGGGCGCGGTAGGCCTCTTCGGTGAAGTTGCGCCAGATCCAGCGGGAGATGGATTGGGCGGTGGCGACGACCTCGACGAAGGGCAGCGGGGCGATGAATTCGGTGTTGATGGCGTGGCAGCGTTGCAGCACGAGCTTCTCCCAGGCGCTCATGCCGCCGTCGCGGTGGTGCCACCAGGTGGAGTAGGCCCAGATGCGGGCGGTGTCGAACATGGTGACGTTGCGACCCAGGCCGGCGGCGCGGGCAGGCAGCCGCGGCATCTGCCGAGGGGTGTGGATCGTGACCAGCTCATGCAGCTGGTAGGGCCTCGCGGGCCCGTAGAGGGTCTCCCAGTCCTCGTGGATCGGGTTCTTAGTGAGTTGCCCGCCGTAGGCAAAATCGCCGGCCACCGAGGTCCTCAGCCCCGCTTCGATGCGCTGGGCGTACCGCAGCGGCTGCAGCCGGGCCGAGTCGGTGCGGCACACAGGGGCGGCGAGCCACCACCCGAGGTGCCCGCGCCCGGAGGGAGACTGGGCCACCCAGTTCGGGGCGGGGTGGTCGGAGGGCTTCTCGAACGCCCGCAGGGCGGCATCGGGGTGGTCGCAGTCGATCACGATGGAGCCGAGCAGGGCGTGCGGAGAGTGCTCGATGTAGCGCATCGCCAGCGCCTGCTCCCGGCTGCGCCGGAACTGCCCCTCGGCGAGGTGGTTGGTCGCGTAGGGGCGCCGCGGCAGCAGCACATCCAGCGCCCACTGCCCGTCGTCCATGAGCACCAAACCGGGCGAGTCCATGCCCGACACCCTGCACCCCCCGGAGCGGTTCTTCAGGTAGGCACGCCGAAGCCATATCAGGTATCCCGCTGCGGACCCCTCCTAAACCGGATATACCGGGCAAGGCTTCAGGGTCGGGTTTTCCTTGGGTCGGGGCCACCACCCGGTGAGTGGCCGTGGAGGTTGGCCGGTGGGTTCGGGGGTCCGGGAGGTCGGTCGGGGACGGCTCCTCAATGAGCACCCCATTCGGTTGGTGTGGGAGTCGGGGCGGCGCTTCAGCTGTCGGGCCATGCGGGTGGTGGGTCCGGGTCCTCGGTGGGTGTCTGGCGGGCGGCGCGGTGGCGGTGGGCTCCGGTGGTGCCGGAGGTTCGGCCGCCGCGGGTGCGGTAGGCCTTCTGGCGGCAGGCGGGGGTGCAGTACATAGGGAGGCGGCCGGGGCCGGGGAGGGGGCGGGGTAATCGGGTGCCGCACTGGGCGCAGGTCGTGGCCACGCCAATAGCGTAACGCGCCACTGTCCGGGCAGTAGGCACCCGTCGCCGCTGCGCGTCGTCGGGTGGTCCGCCCGCTGCGCGGTCGGGCCTGCCGGGGTGGCGGGGGTGGGTGCGGTTCTTCGCTGGCGCTCGACCCGGCACCGCACCCTCCGCCGACCCCTTGCGGCGACAACCCGCACCTCCCTTTGCCTGTGGTTGCGTCTTGATTGTCGGCCGCGGTTGGGTAGGGTGAGGGCCGGGGATGCGCGTGCAAGGTGGACCTGGAGTTACTCGCCGGGGGCTCGTAACCCGCAGGTGACCTTGCTGGGCGCTCGCTGCGCTCGACCCGAAAAGACCGAGAGAGAGGCGGCGGCCGATGCCCCCGAAGGAGCGGGCTCCGCGGGAGCGGACGGCGCAGGTGATGCTGCGGTTCACCCCCGCCGAGGCGGCGGAGGTGAAGGAACGAGCTGCGGCGGCGGGGCGCCATCAGGTGGCGGTGTTTGCCCGCGAGCAGCTCCTGTCGCGGTTGCGCCACGAGCCGGCCCCGCGGGCGGCCGTGGATGCGGTGGCCCTGGCGGGGTGGCGGTATGAGGTGAATCAGATCGGGGTGAACTTCAACCAGGCGTTGAAGCTGGCGCACACCTGGGGCGCCTCGGGTGAGCTGTTGGACGGGGCGCGGGGGTTGTGGGATGCGCTGGAGTCGGCCCGGGTGCAGCTGGCGAGGCTGGGCGAGCGGGTGGACCCGACGTGATCGCCAAGATCACGAAGCGCGGGGGAGACCCCGGGGGGATCGCCGGGTACTTGCACGGCCCGGGGCGGGCGGATGAGCACCGCTGGTTGGAGGAGTCCACCGGGATCACCCATGTGGGGGGCGCGGTGATCGGGGGCACCATCGTCGTGTCGGATCCGCGGATCGGGGCCCGGTGGGTGTCCCAGATGCGGGAGACCCTCGCGTTGCGCCCGGACATCGCGGCCCCGGTGTGGCACGCCTCGCTGCGCCTGGCCCCCGGCGATGAGCGGCTCTCGGATTTTGCGATGGCGGCGGCCGCGGCCCGGTTCATGGAGGGCATGGGCTTGGAGGCCAACCCGTGGGTGGTGATCAGGGACGCCCCCGATGCCTGCCACATCGTCGCCTCCCGGGTTGATCACGCCGCCGAGGTGTGGAAGGGCCGCCTGGATCAGCGGGAGGCGCAGAAAGCCTGTCAGGCGGTGGAAGCCGAGTTCGGTTTGGTCGCGGCTCCCAGAGCACGGAACCCGGCGGGGCGGGCGCCGAGCCAACGGGAGAACTGGGTGATCCAGCGGACCGGGCAGGTCTCCGATCGGGCGGTGCTGGCGGAGAAGGTTCTCGAGGCAGTCCAGCGGACGCAGTGGTCGGGGTCGACGGTCTGGTTTGAACGGGAATGCACCAAGCGCGGGGTACGTGCTGTGGCCAGCCGCTCGGCGGGGGGAAACCGCACCGTCAGCGGCTACCGGTTCGCCCTCGCCGACGCCGAGACCGAGACTTCGCGGTGGCACAAAGGCTCCCAGGTCGCCGGCGCCCTGTCCTGGCCGAAGCTGCGTGCCCGGATCGCCGAACGCAGCCCCGAGGAGTTGCGCACGATGCCGATCCTGCAGCAGACCTGGGCGCATTCTCAGGCCACGGCGGGGCGGATGCAGACCCACGGGGTTACCCCCGCCCGGTCGGCGAGCACCCGCTCCTCCCGGAGCGCGGCAGCCCCCACCCGCCGCCCGGACCGGGGCTACGGCCGCTGACCCCGGGACCGGGAGTCCAGGGCGGTGCTGCCGCGCCACCGCTGCGCGCCGGCTTGCCCCCGATCCGGTGGGGGACGATGTAGCCCGGCACGTCGCCCGACCGCCACTGCCGGGCGACGTGCTCAGACGACGAGCTCGCGCAACCGTTGGACGTCGGCGGCGATCCGGTCGATCGCGGTTTGCACGGTCTCGTTCTTGCGGGCGTTGAGGCCGGCGAGGATCCAGCCCCGCAGCAGTGCCGACATCGGTACGTCGAGCTGACCGGCGAGATCCTCGATCGCGGCCAGGTGCTCGGGCGAGACGCGGGTGGCCACGGTGACGGTCTTGTTGGGTTTGGTCCACACCGTGCCCGCCGGCATCGGCTGCCCGGCTGTCGCGTCGGCCTCGGTCGCGATCTGCTCGACGAGCTGCTTCGCGTCACTCATCGCTGCTGCCCTTCTGTTCGCTGTGTTCCCCATACGTACGTCTTTCGGTGCTGTTGGCGCGCCACCCGTTCGCACCCCACCACGCGCCTGCCCTGTCCTCGCGTTGCACGAGAATGACCACCAGCACCGCGGCGGCCGCTGGCGAGTATCCGATCACCCGAGTGCTGACACCGGACCTGCTCGCGGGGTCCGGGGCGGCGACGATGCGTTCGTCGTCGGCCAGGGCTTCGCCTGCCTGCTCGACGGTGATCTGGTGCCTGCCCCACATGTGCTCGGCCCCGTGCTGCCAGTCCACCTCGAACCCCACCACGCCAGTTTACTCTTGTAAACGACTGGTGTCGGTGCGGCCTCTCGAATTTCCGGCGGAGGGTCGTTGTCGATTCAGCATCGATGATGCAAGAGGTGTGTCCCGGTTGGGATAGTCGTTGGCACGATAAGTGGGAGGTGCCTGGTGTTGCGGTTGGCTCCCGATCACCGGGCATTTAACCGGGCGGGTCTACTGGGAATGCGCAGGTCCAGGTCACACCGGGTCGACGGTTGGGGTGGGGTGTGTGCGGTGGGGGTTCCGCTTACGGGATGACTCGCCTGGCGGCTGCCGGGCTGAGCTGAGCCGCGCGGTCAGCCTAAGGGTCAGTTGCACGACCCTGCGCAGCCCGGCAGCGGCCAGGTGCGCCAGTGGTCATCAACCCCGGACGGCACGGGCTTCGCGCAGACAGCCTGGTCCGGTTGGCCCGGCGGAGCTACAGTCGGGTCATGGCCCGTGAACCGCAGGGACGTTTCCTCGGCTTGCCGTTCAACTGGAAGCGCCCGACACGTGACGAAGCTGGCAAGGGCGTCTGGGACCCTGCTGACCGCCGCATCTTCACACCCAAAAACTATGGTTGGGGTTACGGCATCAACTTCGCGGCCCTCAAGCGGCGCTTCACCAGACGCTGACCGTCTTTCGGTATCGGATCGGTGACCAGTCAGGGATCGTCTATCGACACTGCCGCTGGCACCGATCGGCGCGTTCAGCGACTATCGACTGGTGGATGAACACGAGACGGGCTGGACCGCCTCTACGCCGTTGACCGGTGAGACCCGGCTGCGCTCCCCGGCCCGTGAACGGCGGTCGCGCCGGCCTGCTTGCTCCTTCTGCGGCCAGCAGGATTCAGAAACCCAGCCACGTCCCGTCGTGGCCGGGAACGGCAATGTTGCCATCTGTGAGGACTGCGCCGAACTCGCCCTTGAGATCCTCAAGCAGTAGTTGAGCGAGCCTGACCCACATCACGACCGGTCGGGGATCCGCTAATGGTGATCAAAACGGTCAGGCGCCGATGGCGCGACCCGGTCACGGCCGGATCGGGGCTGGCTATTGGGCGGCGAACACCAGCACGTCGTAGCGTTCACTGATTTCGTGTAGATCTGTTTCTGCGTCCGCATCCTGCCGTAGGCGCGCGAGCCCGGAGGCGAACTCATCCGTTGCGAGCATCTCGAACTTCGACTGCGGACGCGAGGCCAACGCTGCGTGATAGGCGCGAAGACCCGGTTGCATGGGCTGCGCGAAGGAGTCCACCGCCGTCGTGGTGAAGCCCGCAGCCTCGAAGTCGGCGACAATCATGCTGGCCGAGGGAAAGCGCGCCTGGTCCATCTCACGTAGGCGTGGCCAGTAGTCATACACGAGCGCATCCAGCCGCTCTCGCACGGTCGTCCGCACGACCACCACACCGCCCCGCCGCAGCACCCGGTGCAGCTCGGCGGCGCAGCGTTGCCGGTCGAGAAGATGATGAATGACGCGAGACAGCAACGCGAGATCGACGCACTCGCGCGAGATCGGCAGGGCCGCCGCATCCCCGGCGACGTACCGGACCCGCGGATGGCTGTTGAACCGTTGCGCCTCAACCAGCATCGCCGGCGATGGATCCAGCCCGACCGTGAGTCCCGAGTCTTCGACCTCGGCGAGCGCGGCAGCGAACATGCCCGTGCCCGCTCCGACGTCCAGCGTCGTCGACCTACCATCCGATCCGAAGGAAGTGATCAAGTCGACCCAGGCACGCAACGAACTCGCCGGCAGCTCGTTTCCGCGCTGATACACACCCGCCAAACGAGGATCTTGATACGGCTGAGCTGGCACCCCCCGATACTGCCTCAGCCCGGATCCGCCGGAAGTAACGGGCGTCGCCGTGGCGCGTTACGCTATTGGGTATGGGTGAGTGTGTGCAGTGCGGTGCTCGGTTGCCGCGGGCGTTGCCGGGGGCGGGTCGTCTGTTGGTGTACTGCTCGGCGGCGTGCAAGCAGAAGGCGTATCGGGGGCGGGGTGGTCGGGCGTCGGGGACCACGGGGGCCCAGCGCCGGCGGGCGGGCACGGAGGCGACCACCCCGGGCACGGGCACGGGCACGGGCGCTGGGGCGCCCGCTTAGCCGCCGCGCTGGGCGCGTCGGTGTGACCGGTCGCGGGCTCGTCGGCCTGTCTCCGGTTCGGGCGCTGGGCACCTTGACGAGTTGGGGTGATGGCGAGTGGGTGGTGGTGGGCCCCGGGTTACCGGGCATCGCGGTCGCCGCATTGCGCTCACCGACCGGCGCTGCGGGGTGCACCTCCGGCGCAGCGCGGGGTGGTCGTTGCGCATCGTGCGGGGTCGGATTTGGGGCGCGGCGGCCGAGGCCATTCGTGGTCGGGGTGAGCGCCTGGGGAGCGGAGCAAGATGTTGGAACAGCCGTCTGTTCGACGGTTCGGGTGCACACCCGAGCGCTGTATGGGGTGGCGGCCACGTCGTGGCGGTGGGTTGCTCATCCCCACACTTGGTGGTTCCGTTGTGTGCGGCTGGCACGCCACCTTCGGGGAGCAAGATATCCGATACGGCGCCGGATCGAGAATCCGGGCCTGGCGGCTGCGCCGCCGATGGGTCACCGGGGGTGAACGCTGCGCTGGGCCGGGGGACGACTGCAGGAGCTTCAAGCGGTGAACGCCACCGCCGCGCGGGCGGGCGGTCTCCGCCGACGGCGCGGCGGGGGTGGGTGGGCCGGTTGCAGGTCGACCAGCACGACCGCCGCGGCCCCTGCCGAAGCGAACCAGCCAGGCGAGCACGAGCAGGCCGAAGCAGCGGGTCAGCCCAGCGCCGCCGTGATGACACGGCAACAGTAGTGACCCGTACCCGGAAACACGCGTGCGTAAGGACTACTCCTCCGCCAGGGCGTCACATCGTGACGACCACGACCGAAGCCGTGCCCCGTGGGGCGGTGGCCGCGAAAGTGCGGTGTCCTATCCCAGTGACCTAGGACGTGTCCACGTGTCCTACCAGGTTGGGAGACCCACCCGTAGGACACTTCACCCGTGACCCACCCAGGCCAGACGTTCACCGTGTCCCAGGCCGCCGAGGTGTGTCAGGTGTCCCGCAAGACCATCACCCGACGCTATGACCAGCTCAAACTAGGCGGTGCGTACAAGGACAAGGCTGGACAGTGGGCTATCCCAGTGGCGGCCCTCCTGCACGCGGGGTTGACCCCCGGTAGACCAGCGGCGCCGGACACTGTCCCATCGACCCAGGCGTCGGCACTGGGACAGCAGGACACCGCTACGGGCCTACGAGTGGTCGAACTGGAGGCCCAGGTCACCGAGTACCGGCACCGAGCCGAAGTGGCCGAGCAGCTCGCCGCCGAGCGGTCCGCACGGGTAGAGGACCTGCGGCAAGCGCTGCGGATGCTGGAGGCCGGCCGGCCGGTACAGGAGGCGGAGATTCGACGCGACGTTGCGGGCTCACCGGAGCCTGAAGCCTTTCCGACTGCCACCGCGGCTCTGGCGCTCGTGGCAGAGCCGCGACCTCACCCTGAGTCTCAACCAACGCCGGGGCAGCTGCGGGCCACGAGTGGGCAGGGATGGTGGCGCCGGTGGCGTCGGCGGGCCGCTAACTGATCTGGTGCGCTACGGCGCGCCTCTTTGACCTGAGGGTCACTGGCTGACTGGATGAGTTTGTCCCCGGAAAGGGGGCGGCCCGGCGGGTGCGATCAACACCGAACCGGGCCTAGGACCTCACGGAATGCCCCGCGTGCCCCTTAGCAAGATCGTAACCGCGAACCCCGACAGCGCAACGCGCCGCGTCGGGTGTGTCTCGCAGTTCACCCTCCCGGCAGTGTCGTTGATCCTGTCTGAGCTGGTGATGCCGCTGGTGTAGCCCTCCCGCACATCGGCGCTATCGCGAGAGTCCGCCGTTAACCGACCTCGAAGCCTGACAGTGCACCCTCTGTAAATCCTGGCCAGTCAGGCACCAGGCACCCGGCGCGTCCTGATCAGCCGCTCTGGGTGGGACTCCCGGCCTCCCGTCACACCAGACGACGGGTGGCCAGGAGGCGTGGAGCGGACGACGTGGGTGCGGAAAATGGCCTAGGGGCCGTGGGGGGTCACCGAGCCGGGCAGTCCCTGCCCTGCAACCGCCTCACCACGCGCCTGACGCGGCCGTAACGGGGTAAACGCGTGGAGCACAGACAACTGAGTACCAAGTAGGAGAACCAGCACAGAGCCGGTGAGGACGCGTCGAGCAGGCCGCTACGCGACCGGATCCTCTGCCCGCCCCCCGGGGGCGTGCCCGTGGGTTCCCCAGCGATCCCCGCACGCTGGGCAGGTGAGGGGGATCGGCGGGTGGCTTCGAGATCCTCAGGGCAACGTCGTCGGTGTCGTCAAAAACCACGAGACAACGCAGTAATCGATCGTCTGCGGGACGACCGTTGGCCGCCTTCAGGTGGGGCAGCGGTCATACGCATGGCCACGCCGGGGCTGGGGCACGGCTCGCGGTCGAGGAAGGCCACGAAGGTCAGAGCCGAGCGACCATCATCACCTCGTCGCGGTCGTCTCCGGGGGCAACTCGCACCGCGCCGGGGTGACGTCCGACGACGACGTAGCCGAAGCGTTCATAGAAACTCTCGAGGCCTGTCCCGCCGCGCACCGTGAGCTGCAGGTGCTCCAGCCCGAGTGTGCGAGCCATCTGGTGCAGCCCCTCGATCAGCACGCGTCCTGCGCCAACCCCCTGCAGTTCGGGGCGCACCATGACACGCAACACCGTGCGCCAGTGGCGCACCATGACCGAACCGCGGTCCACAAGCAATCCCATGCCCACGGCCGTGTCAGCGCTGCGCAGGATACCGAGGACGTCGTAGCCGACGGCCACCCGTTGTAGTGCCGCGTCCAGGGCGGTCGCCACAGCCGCTTTGTCGGCGGGAGCGGTGAAGCCGACGCTGCCCCCGGCGTCGGTCACCCCGACCCAGGTGTCGAGAAGATGCTCGCGCAGCTTGAGAGAACCGGCCTCCGTCGCGGGGACTGATGCGAAGACAAGGGCGGCAGCGTTGGGCGGGAGGTCGGCAGACACGACGATCATTCTTGCTGCTCGGCGGGCGGGGTGTTGTGGTCGGGGCGGTCGCGCAGTAGATCGGCGATGGTTCGGGTGATGGCGCGGCGCTGGGCGGTGGTGCTCATGCTGGCACCGGCTCGGCAGCGGTGAGGTAGTTGTACACAGTTTGCCTGGTGAGGCCGAACTCCCGGGCGAGGGCCGCCTTGGGCTCCCCGGCCGCGACCCGCTCCCGCAGCTGCGCTGCCCGCTCTCTGGAGAGTTTCGGGGTGCCACCCTTGTAGCGCCCGGCCGCCTTCGCCAGGGCGACGCCCTCGAGTTGGCGCTCATGGATCAGGGCGCGTTCGAACTCGGCGACGCTGCCCAGCATCGAGAGGAGCAAGGTCTGCAGCGGGGAGTCCCCGCCGGTGAAGGCCAGGTTCTCCTTGACGAACTCGACGCGCACGCCGCGGTCGGTGAGGTCGGTGACCAGGGCGCGTAGGTCGGTGAGGTTGCGGGCGAGGCGGTCGAGGGAGTGGCACACCATGGTGTCGCCTGCCCGCACGTGTTTGAGCAGGGCGAGCAGCGCCGGTCGGTTGGTGTCTCGCCCGCTGCACCGGTCCGTGAACGTCTCATCGAGTGGCACCCCGTCGAGCTGTCGGTCGGTGCACTGACCCAGGCTTGATACCCGGACGTACCCGACTCGTTGGCCGGTGTTGCTCATCGCCGCTGCCCGCCGTTCTGTTCGCCTTCATACCGTCTAATCCGACTCTGAGGGAACGATAGACGACCGTCAAGTCAGGATGAAAACGATCCTGTTTAGGCGCGGTACGTGCCCCGGTGCGGGTGTCCATCGTGGGTGTACCCCAACCCGACGGTTGCTCATCGGCGGCGCGGGCCCGGCATCAGAGGTCACCAGTCCTCGTCGCCGGTGAGGGTGTGCACGAGTCGTCCGAGGGCGGTGAGGGTGGCGGTGTGGGCTCCGGTGTCTAGTTGTCCGTTGGCGGCGAGGGTGGTGAGGCCGTTGAGGACTTCCCGGCAGGCCCGGGGGGAGGCCAGCACTCGGTCCACGCATTCGGCGGGGGTGGGTTCGCGGGTGGTTTACCGCTGCACGACCCGGACGGCGATGGCCCCGGTAGCGGCGGCTCGGCGTTCTTCGTAGGCGGCGCGGCGGCAGGCTGGGGAGCACCAGCGGGCCCGGCGGCCCCGCCCGGTCCAGTGCACCGGTCTGCCGCAGCGGGGACACGATTCGACGTCCATCGACACCCCTCCCGGTTTCGTACGGACGTTTCTACCGTAAGGGGCTGGCACCGGAGTGCAAGAGGTGTGCTGGTTCCGGGATAGTCGTTGGCACGGTAAGTGGGAGGTGCCTGGGATGGACGGTGGCGTGCGCGAGGAGCGCGGAGACGCGGGGCGCCCGGATGTGGTGGCGTGCGGGTGGTGTGGCAGGGAGGTGGTGGTGGCGGCGCGGGGTCGGGTCCCGCACTGGTGTGGGTCGGGGTGTCGGCATCGGGCGTGGGAGCAGCGTCGGGCGGTGGGGCCGGTGTCGCCATCGGCTTCCCAGGCGCTGGTTTCGGCGGCGCCGACGGGTCTGGAGTGGCCGGGGTTGCTCGCGGAACTGACCCGGCAGCTGGACACCGGCCGCGTCGAGGTGTGCGACCTGCCCGCGATCACCGCCGAGTTCGACGCCGCGTTGGCGGCCATCAACCGGTACCTGCTCTTCTAGCGGTGTCGTCCGAATCTCGACCGAAACCGGGCGGCGCCGGTGTTGCGGTTGGCCCCCGCTCACCGGGCATTAAGTCGGGTGGGGCTGTTGCGAATGCGCAGGTCCAGGTCACGGCGGGGTCGGCGGTGGGTGTGGGGTGTGTGCGGTGGGGGTTCCGCTTACGGGATGACTCGCCTGGCGGCTGCCGGGCTGAGCTGAGCCGCGCGGTCAGCCTAAGGGTCAGTTGCACGACCCTGCTCAGCCCGGCAGCGGCCAGGTGCGCCAGTGGTCATCAACCCCGGACGGCACGGGCTTCGCGCAGACAGCCTGGTCCGGTTGGCCCGGCGGAGCTACAGTCGGGTCATGGCCCGTGAACCGCAGGGACG
>JAABUW010005778.1_pt1 | contig 15879 bp, 4 predicted proteins | sample 5560081 | NCBI WGS metagenome assembly JAABUW01 (sample SAMN10711882, study PRJNA513363) | rock metagenome | isolation source: Antarctica rocks | place: Antarctica: Victoria Land, Knobhead sud | reverse complement strand
TAATTATTACTTAATATAAGCTTCCTTTTAAGAAATATCTTTATATTATAAATACTTTTATTATTATAAGTAATTCTTAATTATATATCTTATATCTAGTCTTTATAAATATTAATTTATAAGAGTAAAACATAATAAAATATTACTCTACCTCTAATTTATCTACTTTAAAGAAGATTTTCTAGGATAAAATAATTATAATAATTAAGATTAAGATATCTATCTTTAAATAGATCTCCTTTATAAGATTAAAATAAATTAGGAGTAATACTTCTTAAAAGAGCTACTTAAGCTACTTAAATATTATATAAGTAATATTATTTAATATTAGCTTTTTTTCTTTAATATTTAAGTACTCCTTCTTTAAGTAATTTATAAGAGTAATTATAATAAAAGAGTAATATTTACTAATTTTTATACTTTAAGATTTAAGCTAGTCTATTATTATCTTAATATAATATAGGTTTATATATATACTTATACTATTTATAATAAAGTTAAGAAACTTTACTTCAAAAATTATAAATTTATATTTCTTAAGATTAATATAAAGCTTAAATTCTTAGATTTATTAAAGTATTACTTTTATTACTTTAATATAAAAGTCCTTATCTTAAGAATAAATAAGGATATTATTAAGATAGATTATATATATTATATTAAAAAAGCCTATTAATACCTTATTAATATATATTTAAAATAAGGCGGGAATATTAATAAATTTAAAAGGTATAATTAAGTGTTTAAAGTAATTATACCTTATATAAAATACTATCTTCTATTTATCTCCCTTTTAAATCTATAATTAATAGTAGGTATCTTTAAGATCTAACTTAGTTAAGTATTTTATATTAATTAATCTTATTAATATCTTATTAATTAATAGTAATAAATATTAAATCTTAATTATAATTTTATAAATTATATTATATAATTATAATATAATTATAATATCCTATCCTTTATAAGGATAAATAATATTGATATATTTATTAGGCTTATAAAATAATAGATTTAACCTTTTTTTAAGGCTTATTTAAGGTACTCCCTTAATACGCGGAGCTCCTTCTTTAATAAGTTATATAAAGGCTTAAAGGGAGGTTCTTTATCCTCCTTAATATTAATAGCGTAGTTATAATATATATAATTTAATAGTATATTAATATTCTTAGTAAGAAGATATCTTTAAAAGTATTAAATTCCTTTAATAATTTTAAGTAAATCTTTAAATCCTTAAATTTTCTATTAAGGTTTACTCTTAAGTATATAATAATATATATAATACTCCTTAAGTACTCCCTAAGGTCTTCCTTAATATTAATATTCTTAATTATATTTCCTAATTTAATAGGGAATTATTAATTCTTATTAGGCTAGTCTACCTAAGTATTTTATTCATCTAATTATAAATAGCTTAAATAGAAGTTATAATTAAGGTTTATAATAATATAAAAGGTACTTTAATAATATTATATAACCCCTTATAAGTTTATTAACCTAATTTTATTAATATAAGTACTTATTAAGAGTATTAAGTTATTAACTTTATTATATAATATATTATTAAAGTTAAGATCTATCTCCTATTTTTATTCTTTTATTAGGTATATATTAATATAATATATTCTTTCTAGGAATATTGAAATTTTACTTATATAATAATTATAAGCCTTCTTATCTACTTCTTTCCTTATACTATTATAGTAGATATAATAATAGTACCTAGGGATTTTTTAAGCTTATTACCTTCCTTATAAGCTTATTAATTATAGTACTTATCATAATTATAATGTTATTAAGGTAGTTTCTAATAATATAACTTTTCTTATAATAGTAATAATATCTTATATTAAGATTAATTAGCTTTTTAAAATCTAACTTATTTTATTATTATAATATAATAGATTTATAATTATTTTAACCTTCTTATTTAATATAAGGGCTATCTTCTCTACCTCTTTTATAAAAACTCCCTTTTCCTTAAAATAGTAGTAAGTTTAGCTAATAATAACCTCTCTTAATTATAATAACTTTAGACTTATTACACGTAGGATATAATATCTATAACTCTATTTAAGTTATTAATATAATAAGAGTACCTCTTATTTTAAGGATATTTAATTATATAATAATAGGATTATATAAATCTTAATATAATTTATCTAATAGGTTATTATGAAGTATATAATTTATAAGTAAATTAAGTTATTACTTTATAATTAATAAATAGTTTATAAAGTTTATAACCTTTTAACTAGTCCTTTACTTTACTTTTATATAATATTTATTAATTAATAGATATTAATTCTTTAAACCTTTTATTTAATTTAATAAGAATTTATTAAAATACTCTTATATCTATTCCTCTTTAAATATATTTTTAATATATTTATATTATATAGATTTAGGATCTACTACTAGGAAGTATAAGGCGTATTAAATTTTAGATTAATTATTAAGAAGTATATTAAACTAGCTTTTATAAAATTAATAAAATTAAAAAATTATTTTTAATATTTATATATAATCTTCTTATAATAGATATAAAGGTCTTATAACTTAAATATATATTTATATTATACTTTCTTTAGTTCTAGGTTATTAATTAAAGAGAGGTAATAATAGTATATTAAAGTATCTTTATTACTACCTTATACCTTATTTTCTAGGTTTATTATTTATTATTATAGCTATTCTATTTATTATTTCTTTATAATTTATATTTCTAGCTCTTTAATTCTATCTTTTAAGGTTATATAAGTCTTAAGCTTTATAAGTATAGCTAGGATAGATCCTAAATACTCTATTAAGGTATATTATATAGCTTCTTTATTAATTAGTTTATTTATTAATTTTTAAGATATACTTAGCCTTAGAGTTTATTCTATTATACTTATATAAGTTATAAGTAATACTCTATTATATCTTTTATAATTTAATTATAATACTCTACTAATTATAATTATTAATAACTAGGTTACTAATTATAAGATATTAAAACTCCCTAGTATATATATAAAGAATAATTAATAGGATCTTATAACTATTTTATTATTTTTATAAGGTGTATATTAATAATAATATTATCTTTTTTAATTCTTTAAAAGAATATTTATCTTATCTTAATAAGGTTTTTTAAGCTCTATTAGAAATAAATATATACCTATTATTAAAGAAGTCCTTTTTAGGATATCCTTTTATTTATCTACTTAATTAAAGGATTAATACCTTAGGCCTAGTTATTATAATAGAAAAGCTAGTAGCTATTACTAACCTAATATTCCCTAAAATATTTAGTCTTCTTAAAAAGTACTTAGGATTAATAGGATATTTAAGGTAATATATTACCTATTATATTATAATTATTAAACCCTTATAATTATATAAGACTTACCTTAATAAGACGCTTTAAGGTAATATTAATAGTATTTAAGGTAATACTTATAAAAGACTTACCTAGAGTACTTACTTAGGTAGGCTAATACCTAAAGAACTTAATACTTTTTATTAATTATAAAAGCTATTTATCTTACTAACTCTACTATATTATTTTAATAATCTAAGGTAATTATTTATAGATCTTAATATAAATAAGGAACTTAGGTTTAATATATATATTCATTATATCTTACTAAAGGCTTTTATAAATAGCCCTCTTAGGTAGAAGTCTTAATAGCCTATTTTATTCTTTAACTACCTTCTAATAGATATTAAAATACGCTATTAGCTAACTAAATTAGAAGTTACTAGTATAATATAAGTAGTAAAGAAGATTAGGTATATAATTAAGGTAGCTAAACTTATAATAATTATATATATTAATTACTTTACCGCCGTATTAATAGCCTATTAGATAAGTCTAAATACTACTTTAATAAAAAAGTTATGTCTCCGCCTTATTTATACCTCTAAGTATTTATAATGTTTTTAGTTAGATATTCGTTATAAACCTAGTAAATCTAATATTATACTAGACGCCTTATCCTACCTAACTAGCTAGGAATATTAATTATCTAATATTATTAGATTTAATCTAGACACCCTAATAATAAAGGCTTTCCTAGTCAGCTTAATAGAAATAAGTCTAGAGTTTCGCTAGCGTGTTATTAAGGGCCTTAATAAACCCTAATAGGTACACGTTAATTTATAATTTAAGTAAATAAAGTATTAGGTAGGGATACTACTAAACTATTATATTATATTATTAATAAGGTACTTTATTTTAATAATAATAAGAAGGGCCTTAAGTTATATAAACCTTTAACTCTTATAAAGGAAGTATTTTAATTAATATATAATAAGATAGGATATTTAAGATATACTTATACTTATAAATATCTTATTAAGGGATTCTATATTTATAATTTATTAATAAAGCTTTATAAATTTATTAAATATTACCTATATTATTAGCTAAATTAGACTTTATAATATAAGTTATATAAATCCCTTTAACCTATCTTCTTACTAGTAAAACTATTTTATATAATTATTATTAACTTTATATTAGCCTTATTAATATTAATCCTAAATTAATATAAGTATATTATATTAATAATTAATAAATTCTTTAAGGCGGTTAATTTTATTCTAGGTAAGGTAATATAATTAGGTAAAGATTAGATAATTTAATTATTAAACTAATTAATAGAGCTTAATTAAGGAGTTCCTAGGATAATTTTTCTAAATTAAGATAGGAAGTTTATAAGGTATTTATAGAAATAAATCTTCTAGGTATTAAAAGTTAGTTTTTTATACTTAACTACCTAATATCTATAAATAAATAGTATATTAAAAAGATTTAATTAAATAGCTAAGGTAGTACTCTACTATTATATTACTACCCTAAAGGATTCCTAGTAATAACCTACTATTTTAATAAGGATATTATTAGCCTTAAATAACTTTATTAAATATAGCTTTATAAACCTAACTTTAACCTAGATTATATATAATTTTTAAATATATAAGGTATTAGACTTATTATACCTAGATAAAGACTTATTTATAGAAGGCTTCTATAATACTTGTAATACCTTATTAGATAATATTAAAGCCTCTAGTAATAAGAGCCTTATTATAATACAATTAGTATATCCTATCTTAAATAATAACTTTATAAGGTAAACTTTATAATCTATTATAAGGTAGAATCCTATTAAGAGGCTAGCTTTTATAAATAAATATTACTTAATATATATTAATATTAAGAATATAATTATATTTATCTCTCTTAAGATAAAAGATTATTATAATATATATTATATATTAATATTCTTTAAAGTAGGGGATATAATAAATCTATATTTATACTAAGGTTATAATATATTAATAATTAAATCTAAGAAAATTAGATAATAGCTAGTTAAGCCTTTTAAAATTATGAGATAAATTAGCTAATTAACCTACTAATTAAAACTCCTAGAAATATAAAGATTTATAATATTATTTTTATTACGTACCTTAAGCTTATAACTAACCTTATTAATAACTTATATAAGAGGTAAAAATTGTAGTTCCTATTATTATTAATAGCTAAGATAAGTAAGAGATTAATAAGCTAATTAATAAATAATAGATATACTATAAATATAAGTAATTAATTTAATATCTAATTAAGTAGAAGAATTCTAGGCCTAAGGAAGATATCTAGATATTAGAAAGGGAGCTAATAAGGAATACTACTAATGTAGTTAAGGATTATAATAAGATATATAATAATTAATTAGGTATTATATAAGCTAGATAAGGTATACTTAATATAAGTTTAGTCGCCTAGTATACGTTTTACCTTCTAGGTTTACCTTCGCTATATAGCTATTAGGGTAATAGTATTATTTTATTTACTAATATTTATTATAATTACTATAATTTACCTTATAGAAGGCTTAGCGTAGTAGCTTATAGGAAGGCTTTTTACCTCTCTACTAATATATCTTTCTACTATAATCTAATGCATAGGTAATATCTAGTAGCCTAAGCGCCTAGTATAGTTGTAATGAAGTCCTAGCTAGGGCCTTGAAGAGCCTTTATAAGTAAAGCCTAGTATCTACTAAGGGAGTACTAAGCGCCCTAATATCTAGAGGTCTTATACGTAAGTAGCTTGAATATATAAGGATAAGTAGGCTAGCCCTTAAGATACTAGTAGTCCTAGGCTTATCCTAGGAGGCGAGCCTAGGTAAGGGGCTATATAATAACGTTAAGCTATATCTAGTTAGAAGGGATATAAGTATAGGCGATTAAAGGTATAATTATAGGTAAAGGGGGTATAACTATAATACCTCTCTTATTATAAGGTATTATACTTAGTCTTAAGTATAAAGGATATAATATATATTATCTTTATATCCTAAGAGATCTAGCCTTAGTACTTATACTCTCTTCTAGGGGATACTTACTAATATATTACTAGCTAACTATATACGTTTTTATAACGTAACCTCTCCCTTATAAAGTATAAGGTTAAAATAATAGATTTTATATAAATAGCTATTTATTAATGTATAAATCTTATAATATAAATAAGTTAAATCTTAATATATATCTTTAATTATATACTATTACCTATTATAACCGTTTTATTACTTTATTATAAGCTTATTAGACCTTTTAAGTATACTCTTTAAGCTTATAAACTCTATTTTCTAATTAAACCTCCTATTAATATATAGTATTCTAATTTAGACTCGCGTTCTTATAGCCTTAAATTCACTCTACCTCCCTACTAAAAACCCCTAGGCGAAACCTCTTAAAATAATTAGTAGTTATTCTTAAATAGTTAAATAGTATATTATAAACTTTAAATAAGATCCTAGCTAATAGTTCTATTAGAATAGTATTAATTAGAAAGGTCTACTTAAATTATAACTTAATAGGTAATATATATATTAATTAAGTAGTAGTTATAGAATTATACTAATAGATTAAAGTAGAGGTATATATAATCTATTTAATATATTCTATTACTAGGTAGTATATTAGACTATTATTAGGATCCTATTAAACCTCCTTTATAAGTAGCCTTTCTTATAATAGTAATAGTAAGATATATTTAAATTATAGATATTAATCTTTTAATAGTACTTAATAATAATATTAAAGTATATACCTTAAAGTTATAAAATATAAAGATACTAAGTAGTATAGATATCTACCTAGAGCTTATAAGGAAGTTATAGAATACGATAGTTTATAGAGTAGGTATAGATATTATATTGATTAGCTACTAATTTACTATGAAATCTATGTATATAATATATATCTAGCATGTTTATTTATAGATATAGACTATTGAATTCGGTATTTATAGCTAAAATCGAGGTCTTGGCAACGTTTTAACCTTATACCCGGTACGGGTATAAGTACTGAGACTATAGGAGACCCTTATTGTCGTTAATGAGAGCCCCGTGGGGACCGCTTCGCAAGACGCTGTACCGACTCGACGCGGTCAGTCTAATCACAGGATTCTTACGGCTAAAGCAGGCCTATCGAAGCCTTCTATCTCTGCTTCCATCTCTGGATTTACGTCTTCAGTGCCAAGTCTTCCCAAATATCCTGTACACGCTAAATTTCACAAGTGGAGCAAGTCGAGTAGTCGAGCCAGAGCCGTAGGGTATTTAACGAGCTTTCCCATAATCTCTGAATCATTCGTACAGCTTTCGCGTCGCCTTTTCTCTTTCGGAATTCCCTGCGGTAATCTTCTGAACGCCGAGAAATGCCTGACAGGGTATCGTCCAAAAGTGCCGTGCTGACCTTGGCCATATCCGCCCGTCTACCAATCCCAAGCCACGATGTCCGGGCCTCTGTGCCTTTCCCCTTGCCGCGCTTTCATTTGTGAATCAAATCTCACGATAGTCTGTGGGTCGCTGGACGTTACGTTTGGCCTGATGACGATGTGGATTGACCGGTTTGCGGAAATAGGCGCTGTCTTCATCATTCATTGAAGGAGCGCTGAAGGTAGTCCGTTGTTGGTTGGCGAAGGAACCCCTTCCCTGGCCATTTATGCTCCTCCCATTCGTGCCGTTCAAGCTCATGAAGTTGCTGTGATGATTGTAGGGCCCAATTGGCATCATACCGTTCTGAAACCCACCCCCTTGGGTGCTCATCGGCTGTTGTAGGAAACCTCCACCCCACATGTGGCTCCAATCGTTGCCAACGAATCCGTTCGGTATCATCATAGGATTATGGAAAGCTGAGTTGATGCCCATTGCTGGGGTCATGGACATTGGCATTTGCATAAAGCTGTTCATAGTAGGAAAAACCGTCGAATTCATTTCTTGAGGCATCATGTGAGTGCTATCTAGATATGGAATCTGCTGACTGGCAGGTGTGTTTGGAGCAGCAACTTGAGTTTGCTTCTGGGAATCTGGTTTAGTGCCTTCAACGTGCATTTTCTGCTCGGCAGGCTCAGTAGGACAAGTTGCTTTACGCTCGTTCACAAGTTCGGACTCAGCAGAACGTTTCCGTGGGTTGCCGTTAGTCATCGAATCCTTCTTGGGTGACTTGGTTAGTTGATCATTCGTTGATGGTGATTTGGTGGCTTGTCGTTGACCTGCGCCTGTTGGGCTATTCGGCTTCTCTATTTTAGGTTGGACAGTACCTATCTCCTCTTCATAGCTTCGGATTTTGGCGATCATTTCCTGGTCAGGTTCCAGGTTGTCGATTATTAGGTTCGGGCTAGAGCATTCAGGACAGCGTAAATCATATTCGAGCAGAGCATTGGTGATACATTCTCTGCAAAACGTCGTATGACAGCACGGTGTCTTTGTAGGCTCCATAAAGAGGCGGTTGTCGATCGAACATTCCAGCCCTCTGTGTTGCAATTCTTTGCTACCCTGCTTGGCAGCTTCCTGGGCTGCTGCAGAAGACTTGGCCTTAGCTTGATACTGATCCCAGGCTGCCTTGTCAGGCTCCGCTATAACCCATTCGCCCTCTGCATTGACCATGACTCCTGCCGGCTGTTTGGAGTCATCTACGGTACCGTCATTGGCGAGTGCAGTCGGCTTCTCAATTGTCTTAAGGAAGGAGCGCGGTATTCCGGTTGTGCGCTTCACTCGAGGACGGTTTTCGAAAGTAGGATCATCATTAGTCGGGCAAATTTGTATCCAGTGGCCCTTTTCCCCACATCGATAACATATGTATCCAGGTGGCGGGGGGTGGTCCGGTACACTTGCAGGCTTGCCTTTGTTAGGACCAGAACGGTGCACGGGTGTCGCACTATTAATGCTGCAAGTTAGTATTTGAGTCTTGTATACATCCAAACCGTACTTGCGCACGGAATACTGACTTGGCCATCTGCTGCTGTTGCTGTGCCCACTGATCGGCACCCATCTTGAACATTGCAGCAACCCTCTGCTCCTCCGTCTGTGCTCCGTTCATAGGTGTGAGTCCGTTAGCAGGATTGGAAGAGGTCTGCTGTGTGACTGGCGCTTCTGATCGGTGCGAGTTCTTCGCATTCTGTGGCATTTTACCAGAGACATATCGTGCGGCGCCGCCTTTACCCGGCCTGACAGGCGGTAATCTCTTTGCAATAACTGTAGTAGATCTTGGTATTATGGAGGTGTCGTCGTCGTATACTGGATTTATATTAGATATAGCGTATTGGGTGAACGCCGCCTACGGCAAAGACGTCGCTTACCTTCATTATTGTCGTCAGAGCTTATGACCAATTCAAATTCTGTACCATCACCGAGCTTGTTCATGGTGATGATCTCGCGTTTCAATTCGAAGACTGAGATGCCCGTGCCATCAAAAGCCACCCTGGATGGCTCTTTCTGTGACTTGAAACGGAAGAACACGGAGGAAGACATAATGCTTGACTTTTTGATTCACAGATATAACCAGCGGGCGTTGTGTAGCAACAGCAGCGTTCGAAGGGAAGAAGCTTCGAGGCCGTCTGCGGAGTTCTCAAACCAAGATGTGAACAACTGGACCGGGGCGTGATGGTGATGATCCAGTCAAGTGAAAGTTCTTCAGTCGTGGGGCAAGTGTGGTCGTTAGTAGTCTGGAACAAGATTTGATTGTCTTGCAATATCGAAGATCAGTCTGTTCTTGCTAGCACAAATCGTATTTTTGGTTTTCGGTGCTAGGCTGCACATGCACAACGCTCGCAGAAACACTGTTTACAGAAGCCTTGAATGCGGATACACGAGACCAGCTCATAAGCGGGATGAATGGGGTTCAAGACTCCAGGTCAACCAAAGCAACACCCTCCACACATAGGCCAAATGCCAGCCCTCTCTTCTACCTATTGTAAACCCTTTAAACAGGCCAGAATACCAACAAGCTTTCGATAGGCTGTCTCCCACGAGGCTAAGGGAGAAGGAAGTAATGATTAGACGACACGGTCGCAACTTGGGAGCTGCTGGGAGCGTCGAAGTAGAGAGAAGAGGGATTGATGGTAGCTCGGGTTCGTTATGATGGAACTATCAAGGTGTCGTTGATGTTGATATAGGATGGTCAGATTGATGAGAGGTTGAAGGATGTAAGAGGTGAAGTTCCGGATGCAGATGTGAGATGACTCAGATCCACTGTGAGTTAAGCGCGAAATGATTACCAATCAGCGCTCTTCACACCTTTTGTCATTTTTGAGACCGGATTATTACGTTGTGGGCATAGTCTAATGGCTAGATTCTACTTGATGTCTGGCTCCTTTAATGGCATTCTTAGAGTCCGTCCTCAGATTTCCGCACTTGGAAGCCTTTCTCAGACAGGAAATCCTTAACCTCTTTGACGGAATACTCCCCTCGATGAAACTAATTGGGAATCAGTAGAGATTTCGACGGATGACTTAGGTTGTGACATAGTGACATACCATGCCAGCCCCAAGAGCGGCATCTGTTGTTGTCTGCTCAAAGACCTCCGCGAAATGGGCGGGATTACCAGCACCACTTGATGAGATGACAGGTATCTTGATGGCAGCCTTTACATCCCGGATCAGCTCCAAGTCGTACCCACTGTTACTGCCGTCCTTGTCTATACAATTGAGTAAGATCTCGCCTGCTCCCATAGCCTCCACTGCGGTGACCAGCTCACGGACGTCCATATCCCGAGCTTCGCGGCCCCCTTTGATTGTACATTGGTACCAGCAGAAATGCTCATCCAATGGGCCAGGGTACTTCGTATTGATAGTATGGTGTCTCGTCTCATCAAGTGACTTAACATACACACGCTTGGGGTCCACACTGACGACCACAGCTTGGTTGCCATATTTGGCTGCAATCTGCTCAATCGCGGTTTTCCCAAATAGCTTTCTGCCCCGCTTATGATATTCTTCTGCAGCTAGAACCGCATCCGAACCGATGCTAATCTTGTCGGCACCAGATTCGAAGTACAGCGTCGCAACCTCAAGAGCTGAGACTTTGGTCCCATCAGTATCGATAGTATCTCGAATGCCACCGCCAATGGTAAGCGGCACGAAGACATTTTCTGAAGTGCGCCTCAGGATCTCAAGCATTGGCAGGTCTACGAGAGGGCAATTGCGAAAAGAAGCGATGTTGAGGAAAGTTATCTCATCCGAACCTTGCTCGTAATACTTGCGTGCAATGTCCACGGGCTTGCCGAGACTTCTTACCTGCCCTCCGCAAGCGGCACCTCCTTTTTCCCGGACATCATACTTATCACCTTTCGTAACGACAAGGTCGCCTTGGTCATTAGTGCGTACGTCGAGGCATGCGATGACTCGGCGCGTGAGTCCTTGAGAGACACCACTACCTGGATTTTCGCTCCGAGTTTCCCACTGTCGACCCTCAAGAAACGCCTTTAGCACCCTCAGACCAGCGACTCCACTCTTTTCCGGATGAAATTGTGTTGCCAACAACTTGCCTTTAGCAACTGCCCCTACGAATTGTTCCGTGCCATATTTGGCAGTTGCAACATCCCATCCCTCTCGTTCTAGTAGCCCTTCTCGGTATGGGACAGCGTAGGAGTGGACATAATAGTATTTGCTATCCTTGCGTAGCCCATAGAGACTTTTGTCAATCAACGCCGCGGTACCAGATGTAGCAGCGGAATTCCAGCCAATATGCGGTACGCTCTTATCTTCATTGTCAAACCGAGTCAATCTCCCTGGTAATATTGCCAGGCCTGGGACGTTAGGGTTCTCGCTAGACCCCTCGAACAATGCTTGAAGACCAACACATATTCCCATGAACGGTTTGCCTGATTCAATGTGCTTGCGAATTGGTCCCAGGTAGCCGCTTGAGGAGAGTGCAGTGAGGCAGTGTCCAAAATGGCCCACGCCAGGCAAGACTAGTGACTACGCAGATCCCGTCAGCGACTATTCGACTAGTATATATCTCAGTAACAATTCCACCATGAGCTGGCATAGACTGTACAGACCTCAGCATGGTCAACATCCTTAGGTTCCTTGATCCACTCTATCGTATAACCAAGTTTTTCAATCGCATTTACAAGTGATCGCACGTTACCAGCAACATAGTGGAGGAGGTGCACAGTAGGCATAATGGAACATGCTGGATTTTGCGACTATCATTCTATCCTGTTCGATTCGATAATTTCTCGAAGGAACCGCTAGTGTATTCAATGTATTTTTGACTGCTAGCTCTAAAGTAGTATTCACAAAAGACTGAATCCATGGCGCTACGAAAAACTCCCCCTAACAAGGTATGAGAGTAAGGTAACTTGACATGAAAACAATAATGTAGTCAATACAAATTTGATGCCGTTACGTGTGTTAGAATCCATCACATTACGGTCGAAGTAGAAATCTTAAGGTGTTTCTCAAAGTCTTGCCGCTCTAAAACATAGGCTACTATTACGCGTACACCCTATCCTTTTCCGCGTACACCACGTCCTTGTAGGCGTACTGTAGTATCCGGCATGTTAGATGTTAGCGTCTTGGCAATTTTTAGTAGCGAAAACGATGCCCTGACTAATGAAACCCCTATCGCACTAACATTTAACTGCTATAGTAGGTGGCAGGTTAAATCCTAGCGTCTTAGTATATACTAGTAGAAATACTATCTGTTTTCTAGAAGCTTCTATGTAATAATATATATAAACTACCTTCTCTAGTAGATTCTCTAGTATATTCTCTTAGGTAATATATAATAAATATTCTATTAATCTTAAAACGCTCCTAATTAACTTATAATTAGTAGCTCTAAGTATATATACTTACTAGTATTAGCTAGGATATAAAGAGAATTATAAAATACCTTAAAATTACCTAAGACTAGGTTAGATATACTACTAGCTATTAACTTATATCCTAAATTTTTTAATTAGGCCTAGATCTAGTTATAAATACGCCCTACTTATTACGTTATTATATTGTAAAGTATAAATAATTGCTTAGTAATCTATAATTAGTTAATTAGTAGATAGATTAATAATTCTATCTACTTAGTAATTATTTATAGCTATGTATTAGTCGCTAGGATACTAAGTAATTATATTATATATATAATCTATTAGAAATAATAACGTGGATATATTATGTAATAGATAATAATATTGATAATAATATCTATCTACGTAGTTACAGGTAAGGTATATACGTACTAAGTAATTATACTAAGACTTATCATGTAACTAAGTTATACCGTAATAATATACCTACTAAAATTGAAAAATAACAGCGTTCTTACTATCTATATACAATAGTAATATAATAGCGATAGTATACCTATCCTAACTAATTAGAGGTTATTACCTATATACTTATAGTCCTCCCTAGTACCTATATAGTAGCTGTTAGATAAAATTTAGACTATTCTATAAAGGTCTTAACGGATCCGGAATAATTATAACTAGATATTAGATAGGTAATTTCTAATTAATTAGTAATATCTTTAGAAATATATAGATCTATAGTACTATACCTATTACGGCGTAGTATAGGAACTATCTAAAGAATTAGATAAAAGAATATATATATATAAATAGATTAATAGTATTAGGCTTATACCTATTATTCAGCCTCCTTAATACTAATAAAGTAGTTATAATTACTATTATCCTTATAAATACTATTACTATTAGGTATTTCCTTTATAAATAACGTATATTACTTATCGCCTATAGAGATCTTAGGCGGAAATCTACCTTAATAGCTCTTATTATCTCCGCCTCTTATCTATTACTAGCGGCCTTACTACTATAAGGGCTGATTATAAGGGGAATTTTACTATTACTAAGGTAACTAGTATTAATATTATTAAAGGGATTATTATCTATTAGCTATTTATTATTAAATAGATATCTTACTATTAATATACTTAAGAAATTAGGCGAGTAAGGTATAAGGTAGTAGTTTAGGTATATTACGCTATAAGTTAATATCTAATTAATTCTAAATAATATATAGCTAATTATAGACTAACGTTATATATACTACTTTAGTATAATAAAGTATTTATTAGATTTATACTCTAGGCGTCTAATTTTTAATATTATAGAGGCTATAAGTTTAGGACTATAAATTAAGGTATACTATAGCTACTATAATATATATCTTAAATTAATTAATAAGTATAGAGTATTATATATCTAGACTTATAGTACTTAGTAATAATTTTTCTAGATCTAATAACTCTGCGGTATACTATATAAGAGCTCTACTATAAAAGTATTTAGGTATAATAGTAATAATATTAGTATAGGAGTAGGCTAAATACTTTAGCCGATTAATAAATAATATATCTTCTAATATTAATAATCTAAGTATTACTAGAAGAAGTCATCTTATTATTAATATACTTAGGATTAAAAAAATTAATATCTTCTATCCTTAGCTTCTTAATATTAATAATAGCGACGTTATTATAGTATTACTCCTACTACTAAAATTACTATAACTAATCTTCTTCCTTTTCACCTAATTTTAGTAGAGGAACTAAGGCTAAGTAACTAGGATACTTAATACTAAGAATTAGATTAAATTACTAGTAATATTAACTAAAATACTATTAGAGTTTTAAATCTAGTATACCTAAAAATAGCGTTATAAGATTACTAACTTAATTATTAGAGAAGCTAGGAATATAAGATATACCTTAGCTAATATATTAAGTACTAGAGATAAGTTCTCCGCCTATTTCTCTACTACCTTCTCCGCTTACGTCTACCTATCCTAATATAGACGCCGGCGGGCTTTCTTCCTCTACTATAGCCTATCATTCTTTAGCTTTCTTTAGTATAGCGACCGGCCTAGTAAAAGGATTACTTATTAATAAAGAGTACCTACTATAACTAAGTACTAGGGGATTCACTCTTATAAGAGTTTTCTACTATTCTTACAGCGACAGTCTTATATATAGAGGCGTTAAAATAATAGTAAGCGGAAGCGACTAAGGATAAGTAGTACTATATATAGGTATTACTACTATTTATTAAAAATAATGACGTAGATATATTATATAGTAGATAATAATATTAATAATAATATCTATCTACCTAGTTACAGGCAAGGTATATGCGTGCTAAGCAATCATGCTAAGACTCGTCACGTGACCGAGTTCTACCGTGATATAATCCTATAGTAATTACCCCTAATAGAAAAGATATAGCTACGTACTTATAGTTAATATTACAACTACCTTTCCTCTCTTACTAGCTGGAAAGATATAGGATAGTATAGAATATAGGCCTTCCTAGCTATCCTATGGGAGGGGACGGGTTTAGGGGTTTTAGTCCCATCCCGTTATAGGATAGTATAGGTTTTCGTAGGATAATCCCACGGGATAGGATATTCGTGGGACTACTTTATAGGATAGGATATTCGTGGGATATCCTATAATTAGTAAGCATATGACGTAGTTTTTTATAAAAAAAAATTCTAGAAATTTTCACTATATAAATAGTTATAACTAAAAAGGTATTATTTACCTTTCTAGTCATCTTTCTAGTTACTATTCC
>JAABUW010005777.1_pt1 | contig 15880 bp, 15 predicted proteins | sample 5560081 | NCBI WGS metagenome assembly JAABUW01 (sample SAMN10711882, study PRJNA513363) | rock metagenome | isolation source: Antarctica rocks | place: Antarctica: Victoria Land, Knobhead sud | reverse complement strand
CCTATATAGCTACTATTCTACTTAATCTAAACCTTTAAAAGAGCTAAATTAAAGCCTTATAGCTATAAGTATAGTAAGCTAATAGTATTACTCGTATAAGAGCTATATAGATAACGTAGTATAAGAAGAAGGTAGTCGTTAAAGAATAAGATACCTTAACCTAAACGTACTTTAAGCGCTATAGAATAATAATATTACGATCCTATAAGGTAGTATTACGTAAGTACTTCTTTAAAGAGTAGGTAGTAGTAGGTATTTAGGTAAGATAACTCGAATATATATAAATAGCCGTAGACCTTTTAGTAAGATTATAATATAAGTTAAATACGAGAATATCTAAGACTTTCTCGTACTCCTATATACTAATATCTATTAGTCTAATTAGTCCTAAGTCGACTAACCTAGTCCTAAATAACTTAACTAATCTAACCTAACTAATTAAGACTAGTTTTAGGGTTCTAATTAGTTTGCCTTAGGTATACTCGATTAGTTACGTTCCGTACTCGCGGAGTAAGTTCGTAATACCTATATATATACTTCTACTACTACGCGTTTCTCTCGTCCTTATATCTTAGGCCCTAGCTATAGTAAGGATAACTAGGTAACTAGGGCCTCTAGTTTTCTAACTAGTACTATTAGTATCCTCCGTAGGGCGACGTCGTATTAGCGCCTAACGCGTATTAAGCCTCTATATAGTTATATACTATAGTAACGACCTAATTAGTACGGCCTCTATACTAAGGCGTTCCGTAATCCCTATAGCTACGCTTTTAGAAGCCTCTTTATATAGGGGTTTACCCTTAAGAATTAGGAGACTTATAAGCTTAGCTACTATCCCCGTCCTTTTCCTTTAAATTTAAGGGGGCCGTACTAGCTATAGTCGCCCTTAGGATCTATTCTACTATATAAGCTTTAGATATAAGGTTATTAACCGTCTTTACTTATAAGAAGGCGTTATTAATAATAAGCTTATTATATAGGTAGCTTAGTAGCTTAGCGTAGTATATATCGACTTTAGCTAGGCTATCCTTAATCCTATATTCTAGCTCTACCTCCTTATTTAATAAATAGCGGAAGAAGGCCTATATCGGTTACTTATCTCGCTATATAGCGGTATAGTAGGCGTACGCGGTATTAGCGCGGCGTACCGCTAGCGGCGTAATAGCGTCTTCTATAATACGCCTTATCTCGCTCTATACTAGTAGGTTACCTTAAGTATATCGCTATAGGTAGTAGTAGTTAAGGATATTATATACCTCTTTTAACTACGCGTTACTTTAGTCGATAGCGTCTATCGTAAATATAGTCCTCTTTAGCGTATTATAGTACTTATACGAGAAGATAGAATACTAGCGTTCGACTATCTAAGTCTATTTTAAGAAGGCGCTATAGCCTTTCGTTCTTAGCCGAAGGAGGTAGGCTTTTTTAATAAGCGTCTTAACCTTCTAGTCCTCTTCTATAAGCGCTCCGGGATTAGTACGGACTCTAATCGTCTTAGCGCGATACGCTAGCGCGTATTACGGCCTATTATAGTTATAATAGTAGCGGTATAGTAGAGCTAGTAGGTACCTCCGTACTTAAACTAGCTATTCCTCGTAAAAGAAATAGGAGATATCTAACTATAAGAGGAGTTATAAATAGGTAGTATTAATATAAGTAAGTAGTAGTTTTAAGTAAATACGAATATGTAAGGAGAAGAGACGGTTATAAGGAAGTAGAGCTTATATAGTAGTTAGCCCTAAAGGCGGTACTAGTAGGCTAGCGGTACTAGCTTATTACGTATAGGCTCCCTTAATAGCGACTTACTTTCTTAAATAGATAATATAATAACTTCTTAATATTTATTATCTTTACTCCTTTAGTTTACTTCTATCTTATTTCTTATCTTTAAGAGTTATAAATATCTACTACTACTAAGAGCTATAGATACTTAAGACGTCTTTCTTTACTCGTAATACTAGCTTTAGTAAACTATACGTAGTATAATAAGCTAATATAGTATTAATAGCTATATTTATAACTAGAGGTACTATAGCGCCTTTAAGTACTCGTAATAATCTCTTTACTATATTTTATACTAATAATATACTATTATTTACTATATACTACTTCTTTTACCTTATTAGTATACTTTATATCGAGATTTACGTATATTTATCTATAGACTTAATTTTACGTATACCTATTTAGTATTTATATAGATAAGTATTTAATAGCTAATATCTATAGAAGGTATAGATATATTATTTACTATTATTAAATTTATAACTACTAATATACTAGAGCGTTTTTAAAGTCCGTAATCTATTATTTTAATAACTAGACTACTAGTAGTAATACTATAAATATAAAGATTTTTTTTATATTTTATTTTATAAGAAAGTAGTTTATATCTTAATTAAATATTATTTAATTCTAGACTATTTACTAAGTAATCTAGGAATCTATATCGATCTTATACTATCGTTATTAATTTCTTATAATATACTTATTTACCGCCTAAATAATTCTCGGTTAAGTATTAAACGGGTCTCGAAGTCTAGTTAGGCGCTACTAGAAAGATACTAGTTTAGCTCCTATTCGACTATTAGATATTTCTTAAATATCTCTTAAACGACTAAGATACTTACTCCTTTACCTTCTTAGAACGGGCCTCCTTTAGCTCCTTAAGCTTCTTAGTTCTACGCTTCTTCGTTAGGCTAATTATAGTTAGTCTAGAATCGAATTAGCGCCGAATAAGAAATATACGTTGCGACTTCCTTAAAATTATTAATACGCTTCTATATAGCTACTACGTCTACTTAAATATTCTTTAGGGTAAGGCTATAGTAGACCCTAATATATTTAATTAGCGTTTATTAATTAATTCCTAATTAAACTTACTAAGGGCTAGCTCTATAATATCCTTCTTTAGATTACCCTTAGCTACGTATAGGAGCTATTCTTAATTAGCTATAATCTAATTATTATTTAACTTTAAAAAGACTAACGTTAATCTAATAATCGGTTTTAAAGTACGTACGAAGCGACCCTATAGCATCGTAGGATTTCTAAATAAGTTAGTATTAAACGGCTCTTAAACGATTTTAGAACGCTTAATATACGCCGTATATATATCCTCCTTCTACGTCTAAGTAATATACTATCTCCCTAAGGAATACTATAGGAATAGCTCCGTCTATAGGCTATTCCGTATTAGTTTCTAAAACGAACCTTAATCGGATCTTATTTACCGCTAGAATAATTAGGAAAGTACTTATAGCTTTAGTATATATAGCTACTATATAGTCGCGGTATACCTAATTAGTAAGGAGGACCTAAGAAACTATTCTAACTAGTACTAGAGGTGTTTAAGAATCGAATGTCGGTTGTTTAAGAATTAAATAAGGGCCGTTTTTCGTACGATTATAAATTAATATTCGTTTATTTAGGAATTAAACTATAATCGAATACTAAATGTAAAGGACCTTTTTTTAACAAAGAGTTAGTAAAAGGTTAAGAACCAATTGAGAAGTCTGGCGCGACTTAGCTAGCCAGCGGGCGCTAAGGCTCTAGCGCTCGCGCACCCGCCTTCCGAGGGCGCGCGCAACCTGGCCCCATGCACTCTAGCTCCGCAAGATTGCCCTTCCTCGGAAACATGAATTTACGACGTGTCCCACGACATGAAGCCAACATCGCTGTGACGATAGGATAGACCGAGGCTGCTGACACATGACTCCTGGCCGTTTACACGGAACCCTCCAAGGACCTGACGAAGGATCGGGGCCAGCTGAGATGCCGCGCGAGTCCGGTAGTGTCAAGAATTGGAGCCTCAGGCACTAGTTCCTTGGCACATCAACCTCCTTTTCAGCTTCTGTAATTAGAACAAGTAGATAGCACGTTACAATTCACTCAGTTACTGGTCAATCACACGATCCACGTCATAGGTAGTCTCATAACGCCGTCCGGTCGAAGGCTGATGGGAAAGTGGAGTGCTCTATATATTCAGAGTTCCCAGCATAAGTATCAATGTCTTAATCGAGTATATCATCAGTCTTCAATCATGTCAGAAGTCCTTGTCATCACCTGCCCAAGTGGCAAGCAATGTTCCCATCTCATTCCTTTGCTTTACAACAAAGGGACATTCAAGTTGCGGCTCGCAGCGCACTCCCAAGCTTCTGCCACAAAGCTTGAATCGAAATACCCAGAGGCCGAAGTCGTCGTCACAGATCTCGTCGACATCAACGCCTGCCAGAAATTACTCCATGGAGCGACCTCGGTGTACCACGTCGGTCCATCCTTCCATACTCGCGAGAAGGAGATCGGCTTCAACATGGCCGACGCTGCAGTCGCTGAGTCCCATCGTACTGGCAGCGTCTTCAAGCACTTCGCCTTCTCCAGCGTCCACTCAACGCAGCACAGGCAACTCATGCAACACGACCTCAAATCGTACGTCGAAGAACGACTCTTTCTCAGCCCACTGAATTGGACGATCATCAAACCAACAAACTTCATGGATGCATACCCGGTTGCGATGCTGGCGCAGCAGGAGAAACCAACCATCGAGCGCGTCTGGACCGCCGAAATCCCGAACTCGATGGTTGCGCTGCGTGATCTTGCGGAAGCTGCAGCAAAAGTGTTGAACGAGAGAGAGAAGCATTATCTGGCGGAGTATTCGTTGTGCTCGACGATGCCACTTAGCCACGCGTATGTGGCCAAGGCTATCGGCAAACGGATCGGCAAGGAAGTCGAGTACTCTTCGCCTTCCTTTGAGGTGGGGGTGCAGAAAGTGCTGATGTACGTTTTCGGTATGAAGGAGGCGGCTAGTCTGGACAGTGTGTACGCCGGGAAAGGTGGAGTCGGCCATGGGGGGCATGTGCTTGCCAACGACGGTGACCTGAGGCCTGACCTTGTTCGGGATATGACAGAGCGCTTCGTGTCGTTTTATAACCAAAGAGGCCTGCTTGGTAGCCCGAATGTGCTGAGGTGGTTGCTTGAAAGAGAACCCACAAGCTTGGAAGAGTGGATTGAGATCCAGATGAAGGACGCGGGACTTGCGTAAGGTCTCTATTGCTTGACTAGGTCCAATTTGTTTGTTAGCTGTAGCTAGTTAACCCAGGTGGCTACTCTAAACATCAGCCAAGTAAGAAACAATCTGGCTTCCCTCGTTATAGTCGAACACCTTCGCATTCACCCCTACATCACGATGGAGTGTGTCGTGTATCATATAGATGGGCCCCCAGAATCTTCGTCGTTCGGAGGGATAGATAGGCCTTCCAGATTCAAGATCCGGCCAAAGCCGTCCTCGACCATAGTGGTGTCATGGACAATGGCCCTACATGGGCAATCAGCGTACGGTTGAATAAAAGATGAAGTACGGCAAGACCCACGACCTGGACAAATTGTAGAATGACCCGTCTTCTCCTCGCAGCCATCTATTAACAGCTGCCGCCCATTTGACGCCAATCCTCTGGTCGATGAAATCTAATCGTCCAATGACCCAGGCCAGCTGGGTTGAAGTTTCATCGACGCTATCCAGATGGAGTGGCCGGTCTACCAAGATCATACGACTTCCGCCAGGATTTATTACCGGAGGATTTAGATCTTCGAGCAAGCATGTGCCAGCTAAGCCCAAGGGCAGAATGAGTGGCAGAGCGCTGGTCAACAGGCCTGTAGCCACTTCTGTGGGACTATCATTACCGAGCAAGAAAGCGGCTGCAATGCAAATTTCTGTTGTCATCTGTGTCCTTGTGTTTTTGAAATGCTCGGAGTCTCGTACGGGTCGACGAAGGTCTGCTAGATCGGGCCATGAGCGTCTCCAGAGCTCTTCTTGTAGGCGGCTGAGGACTATGCGGAAAGCCCGCCACTTGTTCCAGTATCGTACTATCTCAGGCGAGGCATACTCGTGACAATACCCATTCCAGGCATTTGGCAAGTCCTGGTCGTAATAGGTGCGGTAAACATAAGGCGATCCAAGGATCTGTACGACTTCAGCCCAGCTGACCAGGTCGTTCTCCAGATCGTCCGACAGCGCCAGCAGCTCCACGTCCGGCTGTGCTCGTTTGGAGAAGGCAGAGCTGAGAGATGCAACTCTGGCGCCGAGTACATCTAGATCGTCGTTCGGCGTGAGTATAGGGTCGAATTCGAGTTCACGAGACCACTCGATTATGTAGTCAGGCACTGCGTTCGCAGAACTGACAGCACTCGATATCTGTTGAATGGACGTCAGCTTTGCTCATGTGTTTGTTCATGCGGCATACTATGTTTGAGCGCATCTCACGGAAGACAGCGGCTCCAGTTCGGGTTCGAACCTGCTCTGCACCACGAAGGTGGATGACTTGGGCGGAGCCTTGTACGTGAAAATGCCATGAGCTCCGCGAAGTCTGCTGTTCCCAAGCGACACGCTGACAAAGTCTTAGCGATCTCCGAAGAATCCGAGCCAAACGACGACAGACAACGTACTTCGTATATCGAAAGCAAGCACACTGCGATCAAGGTATGATCTGCTCTGGCATGTTCTGGATCTCGAAGAGCAGCTTGAGTGGCGTTGATAGCCTGTCAACGTCGTGAGCTCGCATACGTCAAAAGTCTGTTTCCATGGAATAGAAGCATTTGGGGATACCTCAACATAGCAGGCTCTCGATGCCTCGCGACGCCTAACATCTCCGCTTCTGTTGTACATGGCCGCCTGGGCGCACGCCAAGATCGGCTTCATGAGGAACTCATCCACAGTCGGCGGGTCCAAGAACGAGAACTGGTTTAATGACACGAATTCGCGGAAGAAGAACGCTTTGGCTGCGCTGTCATATTCTGGAGTCCGGTGTCGGACTGGTGTCGACGAAGAGCTCACACCCGACCCGCTCTGTGAACTTGCTCGTCTTGGTATATTCGGCGTTTCGTTCTTGAAGATGAGGCTTGGAACATCGCGGTAGCCACCACAGGCTTTCTCCAGACGAACACATCTTCCACAGGCTGGGAGCTGTTGATCACATGACTTCTTCGCCTTGCTGTGACATGGTGAGCCGCCCGATCGACTGACATCGAGAGGATATTCGACTTACCGACAGTTCTCGCAGCCAGCAGACGGCCTTCCAGTGCTGGGACATCAGTTAGCATTGTAGGGTGAGCGTTGTTCGGAGGCTCTATACATACTATACCATGTGAAGAAGCTGGTACAGGACGGCATACGATGTTTCTTGCTTGCCTGGTGCGTGTTGTTGATAGATTTGGGGGAGACGTGGCCCTTTCAAGGATGATATGCATTGTCGAGAAAGTAAGAGTTAGGACTTTACATATAGCCAACGCCGACATGAAGATCCGGCATCGTAGACGGTCTATGCCCGTCTGGATTGAACTGAAACGTTGCATAGCTGAACTCATGGCATCCTGCCTGGGCATGCTGGGCGACACAGTATGCCTTTGCCCAGACGGAGATCGTTGGGCTGCACGCACGAGCAACGTCGTGCGTAAGACCTCATTGGCAATTCAGGCTCCCATTCGCTCATCCCAAGGAAGAAAGTGTTCGACATTCGACTCCGCCATCATTCGAGTCTCGCGGTGCCTGCCGAACTTGGTTTCCTGGACACCAACTGATTGGGTAGTGAATGAGATCCGCACGGCTGAGCAGGCGTCATCTCTGGACAAGAGGGTAGCAGATATGTCGCTCGTTTGTCTACGGCCGCATATGAGTACAGAGCGTGTTCGACCTCCCAATTCACTTGGCCGAGAGAGGCAAGGTGCTGGAGGATAGTCCGTCTTGCACTGCCTTTAAGCCTTGCCTTGTGGAGGTTTAAAGGCGGCTAACTGAATTGAGAAGGAGTCGCGCCAGCAAAAGATCGAATAGCCCGACGGCAGGAACGGTAAGCTTTGCTCTCGCTCTCGCCAAAAGGTTGTTGGAACGCCACAAGCCAATCTCTCGGTATCGTTCGTGTTCATCTCAGTGGAGTGGCCGATGACCGTTGATGAGATCCTCTTATTTCTCTGCCTGAACGTGTAGTAATTGCTATATTGGCCTCCTCCAGCTGGACAAAGCTTGAAGTCAGCCCTACCGTGCAAGTCTCTGGAGGCTCATCGTCGCTGTCTCGACTCGCAAAGACGTGAGTGTCCAAGATATGCGGGACCGATGCTGACGGAAACGAGTTCGCCTTCACCCAAGAAATGCCAGAAGATCGGGAAGTCTTGTCAACGCCCTGAGGCGCCAGAGTTCTTTTTGATCAATCCTGTCTTGGAGATGTGTGAGTAGGGCACGAGTGTGTCGCAACTCGCACGGCATTCGTCGGGCGATGACATATTTGGCTATGTAAGCATCTGCCCATGGATGGACCTCTGAGCATCTCCCCATCTTCCCGTTTTACACCCCCGAGCGCCCACGGTTGCCAAACCACGGTGTCCTTGCGTGTCTCGCCTTGTCAAGCTTGCGATAGCGCCGCGAGATCGAACTCCGGCGACACTGGACATGGCCATCATGTACCGAAAACCCTGGCTTGAAGTGCCCTGGAGCTAATACATATCCGTCACCGCAAAACGTTATGGCGCTGGGGTGATGCTTCATATGTCGAGAGCACCTTCACTAGAAATATATATAATACGGTTAAATTCCACCGTATGATGGGCGCGGAAAAGGACCTCTTACGACCCCTGCACGGACATCCCCGTTGCTAGCTGACCCATCCGGATGTATTGCGGACTTTAACGTCTCCCGCCGCCCTGGCAGCCCATCATAGTTGATTGCACTGTGTTCTCTGTTGCATTCCGCTTCTATCAAGCCTGTGCTGATACTCAAAGCTTATTAGCAGGACACGGGATAATGGAGCCCCATCAGGTTCGTGGTCGGAGATTAGCCCTCGCTACGAGTTGATGCCAAACCCTTCCGCAGTGCTGATGATGAGTCGCGGAGCACGCTATCTCAGCATACAGTACTGAAAATATTTGGCCGAATACGACACAAACATATATGGCTGAACAGATACTGAACGAGTTCTGGACCAATTGACATCTACAGCGTTCCTCTAACTGGGCCCTAGCTAAATCCACGCAATCATGAATTCGACAGACGGCAAACTCGATAACCCTGACGAGAATGGCTCTCAACCCAAAGGCCAGCTACAGACACAGCAGAACACTGGGGTCATATCACGCTACGACACTCGTTTGCCTTCATCCCAGTCCCAACTGCCATTACCATCACTAAAGTCTACAGCAAAGTCGGCCGAACACTTCCAATGGCCATACCAGGCTCTTGCGCCTGTCCACGAATTCTTCTTCGTGGTTCTCCTTGTCTCCTCCCAACTCCTGACCCAAGGTAAGCACTGACGGGCATGGAGGTTCCCGATGTCTGAGGCACTGCTAACCCTCAATCCTGCTGTTCTTTAGCCGCATTCGGCGCAACTCTGATCCCCTACCAACCTCTCGCCAGAGGTCTCGGAGTCACCAGTCCTGGACAGCTCGCATGAACGGTGGCCTCCTACAGCCTCACTGTTGGAACATTCGTACTTCCTGCAGGCCGTTTGGGAGACATGTACGGTAGCAAACGCATGCTCGCTATTGGTTGGGTGTGGTTTGGGACCTGGAGCATTGTTGCTGGCCTGAGCGTCTTCGTACCACTATCAGCCTCCTCCACGAGCAGCGGTAGGGTCGTGATGTTTTGCATCTGTCAAGCATTGAGAGGCATTGGACCAGCAATCTTGCTCCCAAATGCTGTCGCGATACTGGGCCGGAGCTACCCGAACGGACAAAGGAAGAACTTGATCTTTGCGACTTTCGGGATGTGTGCACCTCTTGGAGCGACACTGGGAGGATTGGTTGGGGCTCTTTCTCGGGCAGCTAGCGTGGTGGCCGTGGACGTTTTGGTCGCACGGTATCGCTGCCATATTGTTAGGTGTGGCGGCGGTACTGATCATACCATCTGACAAGGCAGATGACATCCCCCGGAGCCAGACCTTCGACTTTGTCGGCGCGGTACTTGGAGTCGCTGGGCTCGTCCTCTTCAACGTTGCCTGGAACCAAGCAACTATCGTTGGTTGACCAACACCATACGTTCCTATCCTTCTGGCCCTCGGAGTTCTGGTACTGGCTGCATTCTTCCTCTGGGAACGCCGCACTCCGCAGCCGCTTCTCCCAGCATCGATATTTACGCCAGCCACTGTCATCATCCTGCTTGTGACCTCACTAGGCTGGCAGTCCTTCGGAGTCTTTACCTTCTACCTTGCTCAATGGTTGACCGTAATTCGCGGCGCCACGTCTTTGGGGACCATCGCACAACTGAGCTGTATTGGAGTTGCCGGCTGCTCCGCCGCACTTGTCACGGGCTATCGATCAAGTTCATCCCCTCGAACTGGTTGATCTCCATCAGCGCCGGAGCATTCACCGTAGGCAACATCCTCCTCGCAACAATGCCGGCACATCAGATCTACTGGGCGCAGACGTTCGTCGGACTGATTGTAATCCCGTTCGGGTAAGCCTATACCATTCTTGACCTCCTTACTTCTTACTCTTCCGAACTCATACTGACGCCTTAGTAGAGTGGACATCTCGTTCCCGGCGGCATCCCTGTTGCTCTCAGATATGGTTCCGCCACATCTGCAAGGCGTAGCTGCGAGTCTAGTCAATACCGTCATCAACTACTCCATATCCATAGGTCTGGGCGTGGCAGGAACAGCAGAGCGAGAAGTGCGCTTGCGTGGAGCGACTGTCTTACATGACTACCGCGTTGCTTTGTTCGTCGGCGTTGGCATGGCTGGATTGAGTCTCATCACTGCTGTAGCGTTCGCGTTGTACATGCAGTTTGTTGGCAAGAACGAAGAGGGCGATGGAAAGCCTGGGGTCTTCGATACAAAAGAGGAGATTGGGCATGTATAGACGATGCCTCTAATCGCCCATAGAACGGCCGAAATAGAGATCACGATACAATTGTGTAATGTAGCCCAAGCATCATAAACTAATCCAAGCAAATCAATCGTACGCTTTCAATCCGGTCACTATACGTGAGAATATCGACTTGTATCGGCAGCCGGCTGACCTATAAACGAGCACGACGTTGGGCAGTACTATGTTGGAGAGTACGTTGATCTAGATGCGACCGCAGACTTGCATACGCTCTCAGCAGGCGATGAAACGTCACGACAACACGAGCCATTCTGAACGGCCACGGGGGCTGCGCGGTGAGCAGGATGTTAAGTCCCGGTCAAGGAGAACGAAAATGAATGCCAGTAACGATTGTAAGGAGGCCAGTTGAGAGGATAAATGTCCGCCAAATCATCTAGTATTTGGCATAGATATGTGTCGCGAACGAGGATACCTGCTTGGACATCATTCATCACTCTCGATGGTATGTTTAGTCGTTGTCCCTTCCTCGACGGTGTCCGCCACGGTGCCCGCCACGACCTTCGGGGTCTATCAAGTATGGTTAGTTAAAAAGACTGAGCTCATAACAATCAGGACCAGACTTACGTCCTCCGCGGCCTCCTGGGCCGTGATCGTCCCCTCCGCCATGGCGTCTGCCACCTGGGCCATCGTTATCGTCATCACCGCCGCCGTGGCGCCTTCCACCTGGTCCATCGTTGTCGTCATCAGCGCCCTTCGGCCTACCGGGACCCCAGTCCTTGCGGAGCTCCTGTCGATCCTCCTGCAGCTCCTGGCGAGCCTCACGACGTTCCTCTGGGTTGTCGGCGTCTTTCATTGCCTTGCGATCGTGATGGATCTCGGTCATGTCATCACGAAGCTCATCACGGTGGCTGCCATCACCACCACCGTGGCCGCCGCCTCGGCCTCCGCGCCCTGGCATGTCGTGAGCGGGCTGTCTGAGGTTGCTCCAGCGGACGTGACTTACCACCGCCCTCGTGGTCCCCCCGACCTCCACCTCCATGACCGCCACGTCCGTGATGTTGCTCTCCGCGCTGCGACATTGTTAGTGTGGCGATGCACGGGTCATGGGAGAGCCCTACTTCGTCACCCATGTTGAAAATGCTCGGTCTTGAAGAGAGTGATGTGATAGGTGTTGCAAAGATGCTGGTTTGAGAGAAGGCAGAACGCAGTCGAAAAGTAAACAGTAAGGGGATCTTATACACAGCACCCTCGTATGAGATCACACCTACCTACCCTCAGTCGAGGGAAGGCGATTGGCCTGAAACCTGCAGCCATGGGGCACGTGGCTGGCGAGTGGCCTTTGTTCGGTCCGCTCAGCTTGCACATCGCTGCAGCCAAGCTGGTATGAGCATGGGACAAGCTCTTCCTGCACGTTCTTGAGCCAGGTCGGTCGTCGCTCATGACGCAGGTAGCAACAGCTCAGATCAGGCAGAATGAGCCAGGAAGCACTGAGTAGGACGTTCACTCTCAAAGCACTGAGAGCTGCGCAGTCCAGGCCTTGGAGCCGACCAGGAACCAGGGGCAGAAAACAAGGTTCAACGCTGATCGTGGCCAGGGTCGTAGATGAGCTTGAGATAAAGAGGCACTCTTGGCTCTGCGTGAGTTGCTCGCTTCGATTCCTAACTGAGTGGTGTGCATGTTATTCGGAGCTCCCATGAGTGATTTTGTGTAGGCTCAAGCTGTGCGATTGTGTCCAATGATGGCTGGCCTGAGCACAAAGAAGTGCTCGTGAGTGCCGTTACGGCAGCGGGGCAGTTCTCGATCTCCAGGTCATCGCGGGGTCGTTGTTGGGCTGACTCGTGGCTGCAGTTTTATATGCTGTCTCGCTGGCAGCTTTTTCGCTCGCTGGCCTTTGATGAAACGCTGTTTATCTACCTTGCCTTCTTTGGAGCTAGGTGCGTGGGGCCGGAAAGTGTCCTTGTTGGACGCCCTCACGCCTTCCGCTATCGCCCATGAGATGTCGGCTGTTTTGTTGAAGCTCGCAACCCGGTCAAGCTGCGTCATGATGGTGAGAATCAACAAGTCCCTGTCTCAAATGGCGTTCACACGGAGAAAAGTGAAGGTTGGTCGAAAATTTGAGAGGCAAGGCAGTCGTCATATGGATGAAGAGGTATGAGAGACCAGAGTAATGAGTTTCGAGAGACCGTTGGGAGCTTTATAGGCCTCAGGTCTTTTGACGTAGACTCTGCTGGCGTCAGCATGCACCGAAATGAGGTGCTTTCCAAGCTTTGGTAATACATCGTCGGCTGTCTGTATATGATGCGGCAGGAGCAGCATCCTTATGCCTCGCCGCGATCTCGTTGCTGATAGTAGTCTTCGCCGCTCGTCCTTGCTAGCCCTTCAAGCTTTGCCACTCTAGCGTAGCAGCTCCCAAGAATGAAAGACACCCCATGTAGACGGGAGACGTATCACGGCGCTGTTAGAATCGTAGAGGAACGTGATGCGGCGTTGCCACTCGAGCTTGACAGGTTGCGAGCACCGTTCAAAGGTCCTCCGGTGGCATTCGGAATGCATATTCGCGCATGTCAGCCTCCACTCCGCTAGGGCCTGCAAAATGGAATATCAATTTGAACATGGACATGATGTGAGATAAGAACGCCACCAAGCAATTAGCAAGCCACACCTGCCACGCGGTGTCTAGGGAGAAGATGAGTTTCACCAGAGGACTCAGGGACTGTGCCTTGCCGAGCGGTGGCCTCTGGGTTTCCTCGTATTGGTCGAAAGCGGCTTGCAAGTCGTGGGGATACTGTGCAAGAGCACCTGCCAGGTTGTACGCGCCGGTAAGGGCAAGGCTGGTCCCTCTACCAGAGAGTGGCGTTGCACAATATCTGCAGCATGTCAGCCAGGATACATTCCATAACAGAAAGAAGTGCTTACGCAGCATCGCCAATCAGCACAACTCTGCCCTTGCTCCATCTGTCCATCTTCACCTGTGCAATCATGTCGTAGTAGAAGTCGTCGGTGAGATCCATCTCCTTCAGGAGGCGATCCATATGCCAACCAGCATCCGAGAAGGTCTCTCTCAGGAGTGCTTGCTGTGCCGCGACGCCTTTGGATCCTACAGTGACATCGGTCAAGCGCTTGTCGTCTGTCTTGACGTGCATGAATACAGTAGTCTTGCCAGGACGGTCGCTGGGCCGCAGCATGACTCCTCGCTGTCTGGTTGCATGATACTATCGTCGCCAACCGTCGATAGAAAAGTCTGCGGACGTTGAGAAAAAGCCTCCGTAGATGCCCAGCTTTTGCAGTCTCTCTGCTTCACCTTCCGTGCCGAACGCCTGCCTGCGAGTCCGTGACTGCAGACCATCGGCGCCGGCAACGAGATCAAACTTTCTCTGCCTCTTGCTGTTAGCGAACCTGACGCGCACCGAGTCGCCGTCTTGTTCCAGCTCGGCCACATAATCGCCGTAAATGAATTCGACTTCTCCGCCACCCATCGACTTGCTCTGCTCGCTAAGCTTCTCGCATCTCTCCACGACCAGCTTCGCTAAGGTACCGCGAAGCATCTCGACATCGGCCGTCGGACCTTGCGCTTCGCCAGGCTTGCTGGCAGGGATGGATGCGATGGCCTGGTTCTGTTCGTTCACCCACACCACGCCCTTCTCGCCAGTCAGGTTGGCACGAATCGTCTTCTCCAGGCCGAGGCGCCATGCACAATGAAGACCCTGGCCACGGAGGTCAATGTTCTGTCCTTCTGGACGCACTCCTGGGGCTCGTTCGAGCAAGGTGATACGCGCTCCGAGGTCAGAAAGGAGAAGGAATGATGCGAAGGCCGGACCGGCAATGCTGGCACCGACGACGAGGATGCTGAGAGGTGCCATACTTAACGATGTGCGTTGGTGGAGGAAATTTGGTCTGGTCCGCTCGCGCCTCCTCTTTACTACTGCTGCTAAAGAAGAAGGCGCCTGCCGACAGGCTCTTATATATGTACTAGTTCTCCATCTTCATCAACTCACTGAACGTCACGCTTGTTATGATGAAGCCAGTCGCGTAGAGGTACGCGGTGTGCAGAAGCTAGCTCGGAAAGGAGCGACCGAAGCAGTCGTATCACGTGAAATGTTTCGGGTGGCTCTTTCTCTTTCTCCCGTAAAAGCTAATTATAAGTAGGTACGCGGTTTCAATCCAACCGACCTCCTCATTCACTGTTCATGACCGCTTCCTGCTACTAATCATCTATATATAACATGCGATTCTTAGCTACATGAAACGTTGAGTGTGCTCGTTGAGCTCCGACTATTCTACGAAGCTACGGATCATCAGAAAGATCAATACGGCTACAACACCGAGAAAGACTCTTCTGTGGGCGGTAGCAGTTTGGATCGGGTGATAGTCTGTGTTGGTATACAGGGACTTCCAGCGGTTCACGCACCGAAAAGCATTCTTTGTAGGCTCTGCCGCTGCGAGAACATGGCGAACAAGTCAGTAGCACTTCAGCCTATACCTGTTGCACCGGCAGTCAATCCAACCACATCTCGAGAACTTCAGCCCAAGCCCACTGCTCGTACCACCTGCGTTCGAAGAAAGGTAGGTAAGTACTGATGGGGATCAGGCTATCCATGGTGTGCGGGTCCCTCTTGTCCAAGGCTTTGCTGACCCCAGAAAGGTCAAATGTGACCGGACGCAACCATGCTCGAACTGTCGCAACGGCCCATTCACGTGTGAGTATCTGGAGCCGCCACCTAAAAAGCGGAAGCGGAAGGACCATGAAGAAATGCAGGATCGTCTTGATCGTTATGAGCATCTTCTGAAGCAGAATGGCCTCCTACCTGTCTCTGAATAGCGGAACGTCCCAGAGAAGCATGAATCACCTACTGTAGTGAAGCCCACATAGTAGCATGTGCTCAAGCCGCAAGAACCGTCCGACAACGGTGCGTTTGCGAGGTCTCGAACAGGCACAATGGTGTCTGGGGGGCCAGGACAGACGACATAGATTGAAAGTAGGTAATATCCATTGGGAGAAGAGTATTCTGCTGATCTGTCTGTCCAACTACTCAGGTCACCTGTGGAAGGATCTTGGCGATGATCTACACCTTTCTTC